>Ga0334886_1000258_pt1 | contig 88534 bp, 47 predicted proteins | sample GraSluR1_MG_9_FD_207232 | JGI IMG/M metagenome (GOLD analysis project Ga0334886, IMG submission 207232) | Sludge microbial communities from methane-producing bioreactor in Wageningen University, Netherlands - Granular Sludge_27_06-R1 | ecosystem: Engineered > Bioreactor > Anaerobic >...
CAAAGTGCGTCACACCATGCGCACGTCCCCCGTAGCAGTCGCTTACATGGAAAGCGACATGGATTTCCGAACCCGCCGGCCAATCCCAAGGATGATCGAAAGTGATCTCGATTATCGGCCAGCGCGAATAATTCCAGCCAACATTCCAGGGGCTGAGATAGACTGTATCTGCGCCGCCCGGATGTGGCAGATTCACTATTACAACGCCCTCGAAGGTCGAGGTGTCGATACAGAAGCTCGTGCACGCCGGATCCGAAGGCCCAAACCACATCTGAACATCCTCGGAAACAGCGACGCCAACTGCACCCGGCTCCGGCAAAGCTTCGTAGAAAAGGATTCCACAATCCGGTTCAGGCGTAGTGTCATAAGCTGTATGGAAATAGACCATTCTGTCGGCCCAAAGGCTGTCGCAGGTTGCAATCGCCCAACCGCCGTGAATCGTCGCGCCATAGGGCCATCCGCCCAGATGATGATACTCGATCCCGATTTCGGGATAATCCCCAAACCAGAACTCGACATCCCCCGACCCGAGATTCACACTGTCCACAAATCCGCCGTGCATGATGTTTAGCCAGCCATAGAAACTAAGTGTGTCCCAGCAAATCGTTGTGCACGCCGGATCCGCCGGTCCAAACACCACATTGATGCCATGCCCGACAGTAACCCAAGACCCAAGCGGCGGCAGAACACTGATTGAAACCGGCTCGCAGGGACCGACCTGCGCGAGAACCGGAGTCCCCATCAGAAGCAATCCTAATATAAGGGAAAACAACGTGGTTCCGAGGAAAACCGCGCCAACCCCTATTTCAAACAACTCTCTTGAACTTTTGGCTTTCATTTTATTTACCTCCCGAAGTTAGTTTTTCGCTCCGGAAAGAGGTAATGCACCTTCTGTGCCACGTTTTAAATATCGTCATATCTTATTATATATCATATAGTTATAAATGCCATATTCATTTTCCACTGCTTCATTAACAACTATTTTGTTACTATTTTGTAACACTATTTATCGCTATTCTCTTTATCTCATTGTATATCTTATTGTTATGGGAAAATTTAAATGTTATAGTTTTGTAACATTTGTGTTACTCTTTTGTAACAATCCCATGTTTCTTAAGTAAATGATGCAACTGCGAACGGTTTATTTTAAAGCTCCGAGCCGCATCGACTATCCTGCCCTCGTATTTTCCGAGAAGACTTCGAAGAACCTGCTCTTCCATCGACGAAACCAAATCCGATTTCCTTCGTAAAAATTCAGCCCAACTTCGCGGAAGATCCGCCACTACTATGCCATCTGAGACAGCCTTTTGAAGTTTGGACGGCAAATCCTCGGGACGAAGCATTTTCCCGGGCGCAAAAAGAACCGCCTCCTCGATAACCGAAATAAGCTCGCGAACATTGCCAAACCAAGGATATGCGGTCATTTGCGACAGAGCCGTCCGCGAAACCGATTCCACATCTCTGCCGAATTTCTTGTCTGCCTCGGCGATAAAATGTGCAATAAGCTCTGGAATATCTTCTTTTCGTTCGCGAAGCGCTGGAATGGCGATTTGCACCCCTGCAATCCTATAATATAGGTCGCTACGAAGCACACCTTCGGAGATAGCCGCCTCCACCTCGCGATTCGTGGCCGCGATAAGCCTGACATCGATCTCGATTTCTCCGGAACCACCGAGTCTCGAGACTTTGCGGGTTTCAATCACTCGCAAAAGCTTTGCCTGAAGGCCTATCGGCATTTCCGCAATTTCGTCGAGGAAAATCGTCCCGCCGCCCGCCTGTTCGAACCGTCCGATATGCCGCGAATCCGCGCCAGTAAAGGCTCCCCTTTCATGACCGAAAAGCTCGCTTTCCAGAAGCGTTTCTGGTAGCGCCGCGCAGTTGACAGCAATGAAGGGCTTTTGCCGGCGTGAGCTTCCATCATGAATGGTTTTTGCGACAAGCTCCTTCCCCGTGCCTGTTTCGCCGGTTATCAACACAGAAATATCCTTTGGGGCTACCACAGCGAGCCGTCTCTTCAAATCAGCTACCGCGCGGCTCGAACCAAGAATCTCATCGCCGAATCTGCCCGAATAATCTCTTGACAAACGATCTTTCTCGAAACGAAGTGCATCGAACCTTTCGGCGTTGCGAAGAGCGACCGCAGACTGATCCGCAAGTGCCGATATTATCTCGATCACACCCCTATCGAATGACCCTTTGCCGATTCGCGAATCCGCATATATCAAGCCCTCGACACGATTCTCGGCATCCAACACAGGCGCACAGAGTGCCATGGTCAATTCGAGATCAATGATCGAGGATTTCGAGGATAATTCGTTGTCTTCTCGAATATTTTCTGAAAAAGCGGCTTCCTTCTTTATGATAACTTTTTCAATAAGGCTATGTGAATATTTTACACCCTCCTTTTCAATCGCTTCTCCATCCGCAGAAATGACCAGAAGCGGCTCTATACCGCCATTTGAAACAACAAAGAACATACCACGCTCGGCACCGGTCAGATCGATAGTTGCTAAGAGGATTTTTAAGATAAGCTCCTTTGTCTCCAATGTCGAATTCAGTGCTTTTATTATGGGCAATAGTCGCGCTATTCCGCTCTCATCTTGTTTTTGCGGCTCCTCGAGTATCGTCTTCAGCTTCTCTGTTTTCGCAAGTTGTAAATCGTTTTCAAGCTCTCTGAAGGCAGAAATCGCCGTTGAAAGCGAATGCCGTGCCGCAGGTATCTCACCTTTTGCGATATGAATTTGCGCGCGGTGAAAAGCTAAGATGCCGTTAACATAAGGATCTGCAGAGAGTTGCTTTGCTTTTGCCCAATCCATCAAACTCGACGCCTTTTCCACGTCATGCTTTTTCATGAAATGTTCAACCGCATAGGTCAACATAGCGGCTCCGAGAGCTTCCTGCTCGTAATCGAAGACTTTAGCAATCCAATGAAGCAGATTCGAGAAATCGTCCTTGCTGGGAGCGGGTTTGCCGATCAATTCAATAAACTCCAATGCCGGACGCATTTCATCATATATTTTCGTTGTTGGCGGAAAAGGCGGCAAATTTTCACCCATGCCCCTCAACTGTGCGTATTCCGAGGCAAGTTCGGTCAATTCTTCCTTGTCAAGAAGTTTGACATATTGAAGCGTTGTAGAAATCGACGAAACGGCAGAGGAAATATCGCCGGAAACTCTTTCTATCGCGGCCTTTTCGATTAACACAACCCCCGAAGACCGCTTCCCGAGAGCGCTCGTCAATTCCTCGGCCTCTTCGATGGCTTTTTCTGCAAGCTTTCTCCGTCCCTGACGTCGGTAAATTCTGCCGAGACTCAGTAGCGCTCGGAATAGAATTTGACCTAACTCCTTATCTTTTGAGATTTTAGCCGCCATTAATATTCGTGGAAGTGCACTCGAAAAATCCCCCTCGGCGATATAAATTTCACCGAGATTAAGGTTGATAACACTTTCAGCGAGACTATTTCCGAGCTTTTCCGCAACATTAATCGCTTGCATATATTCTTTACGCGCAATATCATATTTTTTCATCGTCTGATATGCGCCTGCTTTGTTAACCAAATCGAATAGCTGACCTTTCTCATTGCCTTTGTATTTGTGAATATCCATCGCTCTATCGTAGAATGATATGGCTTTTTCGGGATCGCCGCCCTCGAAAAAAGTAACGCCGATGTCGCTGAGAATCGAAGCCTTCTGATCCTCATCCGCGGACTGCTCCGCCATGGCCATCCCTCTGTAATAGGCCTCTCTCGCGCCTTCGAAATCGCCCAAATATTTTCTTGACAACCCAAGCCGCTTAGAGGTCTTTATCGAGGTTTGCAAATCGGGAGAATAAGAATCGATTTGAAGAGCCGTTTCGAAAGCCTGCGCGGCATTCACATATTTAAACATTTTTTTAAAGCTGTTGCCAGCCTCAAATAGCGGTTTATAAGCCTTTTGCGGCTGATTTGCCTCGATATAATTCACTGCGGCACGATAAAGATTTTCAGGTATCGATTCTAACTCGAGATAGGCCTTGGCAAGGCGTATTTTCGTTCTTTCGGCAATTTTCGCGGGAATAAGCTCGCCGATGGCATTTCTAAGCTCACGCGAGGGTTCGTATATTATAGACTCCTTGTCGAACTGCTCCCTTATAAGTCCTTTTGCGATAAGGGAATAGGCCGCTTTCGCGGAACTTCCGCCAACGAGTTTTTCGGCAAGCTCGGAATCCACTGCACCCTCAAAAGCGACAGCGGTTGCGAAGATTATTTCCGCCGGTTCGAGATTCGGCCAAAGCTTCTCTATACGAACATCTGCGTCCGCAATTTCCGGCGTGAAACGCCAGCTATAAGTTTCTGGGGCGAGTGCGCCGGAGATGCCGTAACTGAGCAGTTTTTGTCTCGTTTGTGTGAAATTTCCCTTTGCATTTTCAAAAAGTTTTTCAACCAGCTTATTGCCGCCTTCGATGTCGCCGAAAATGCCGTGAACATATGTTTTAAGCGATGTTTCGTCGATTTCGCCGAGTGAAATCGAATGGTCGGATTCGCCATCGTCGATAAGTGCGAAAATGCGCGCTCGTGATTCGGAAATGGTTTTGACAAGCGAATTCAGCTCAGGTGTGAAAATTGCGACGAAAAGCGGCTCTGCAGAGGTTAGCGCTTCCATCGCGGAAACCACGAGAAATTGTGTCTCAGCCTCGCTTTGGGGCGTTTTTGACGGCTCGATATCGAGTTCGTCGAGCAACGATTGCGGGAAATCGGCCACGCAGGACAGCACGGGCAGGTATTCTCCAAGGATGTGGAAATATTCTTTTTGGAAATATGGGGCGAATAATCTTGCGATAGCGCTCTTTTCGCGCTTTAGAACTGCAGTTTTAGCGCCTGTGCGTTCTAGCTCGATTCGTGCGTGCTCGCAGAAAGCGGTTTTGCCGACTCCGTTTGGCCCGCGAACCGAGAGAATTTTTGGCGCGTCTATATTCATCCAGGCTTCCAAGATGGTTTTAATTTCGCTTTCACGGCCAATATAGGGGCCTTCCGGAAGGAAGAATTGCTCTTCGATTTTGGGATCTTCGCCGAGGATTTTCTGAAGCTCAACCCGAACCGAATATGCGCTGGGAGGGCGTTTAGAGGGCGATTTGTCTATAAGTGCCCGTAGGAGTTTACGAAATGGGTCGAATCTTTTGCCCATTCGCGGAATCTGCGGCTCGAATTGAAGTTGTTTTTGAAGGGTCTCCGTCTGCGATCCGCATAGGAAGGGATTTTGGCCGGTGAGTAATTCGAGAGCGACGATTCCGAGGGAGTAGAGATCGGCGCGGAAATCAAAATATTCGCCGCGAATAATCTCTGGGGCGATGTAGGCGGGTGTGCCGGATATTTTGCCGGGGATTTCGCTTTTGAGGCCGAAATCGGCCAACATAAAGCCTTTGCCGTAATGAAAAATGTTTGCGGGCTTCAGGTCGAGATGGAGAATGCCGCGTGCGTGGATGAATTCAAGCCCTGAAGCAATTTGGGCGATTATACGGCATGCTTCCTCCGGCGGAACCGCTGAAATAGCGTCTTCGAGAGTGCCCTCGGAAAGCGGTGTCATCGCAATCCAGAGTTTGTCCTCGCAGATTCCGGTTTCGAGGACCGGCACGACCCGCGGATCCTTCAACTGAGCCATCAGGAGGTATTGTTGCTTCAACCTCGCCGGGCCGATTGCCTCGACAACTTCATCACGAAAGATTTTGAGGGCAACATGGTCGTTGGAAATAGCATTTTTTGCGAGATAAACCTCGCCGGTCGAACCCTCGCCGAGCTTATTTGTCAGCAGAAAAGGTCCGAAACGATTTGTGTCTTTTTTGGCCATAATAAAGGGGGATTTGGAGGTGTTATAAAATTGTAACACATGTGTTACAAAATTATAACACTTTCCCGTCGGTAATCAAGAAATACTTATGTGATTTGAAGTTACGACCGAGAATTCGATTTGGATTGGGTAATATCCTTAAAAGGGGAAATTCAATACTGTCGGAGATTATCTACTTGAATAATAAGATTATATATAGTATATTTATTTGTTTTCAATCGATCATTCATACAATTTAGGAGATAGATAGTGAAAAAGCACAGGGTTATTTCCATCTTATTGGCATTCATAGTGTTAGCAATGGCGATGCCATTAATTGGCGCGGAATCGGGCGGCGGGGTCGTCGAAACCCCCGGACGAGCCGAATCCGAAATAGAAACCATCCTCTCAGCCGCTTGGGATCAGTGTATCACCGGCGACGAGGGCGAGATTTGGCATCTTTATTGTGCATGGACGATCCCTCTTTTCGCGTCGTCGTTATCGGATCTTCAAATAATGCGCGGAAACAACGGTTGCGGCTTGTTATCCGGCGAGGCGAGGAAGACCAGCACAGTCCTTCAATTTAATATTTCCGACATTCCGGATAGCGTGGTTATAACCGATCTTGTGCTTGTTCTGGTTGTCGATTCGATTTATACGACCTCCGGTGCGCCGCGGATTGCGGGCAACGATATGCTAATGGAAGCGACGGCACCATCGGGGAGGCTTTTGGGGCCATTGATCACAAATCTGACCGACGCGTTGGGCGGGGATTTGGGGAATAGTTCTTATTTCAGCGATCAAGCAGTGGCTACGCCGGGGACGTTATATGTTCGTCTCAATGCGGATGCTCGTGAGGATTTCGCCGCACAATTAGCTCGTGATTGGTTTGCTGTCGGGCTTTCGGTGGATTATTTAAATGGCGCTAACGACACGGTTTGCGTCGGGTTATCCGATGTCCGCACGAATCACAAGCTCGAAGTAACCTATGCGCCGAGGCTTTCTATCACAGTTCGGACGGATTTTCCCGATGGTTGGCTTATAATCGATGATTCTATTCGGGTCGAATCGCCCTATGTTGCAAGCTGGGCGGCCGGAGAGACTCATTATATCAATACTGACAGTGTTCAGACGCCCGGTCTTGGGGTTAAATACATCTGGAATCATTGGTCGGACGGCGGCGCGAAACGTCATCTTGTAACCGTAAACACCACTACTCCGCAATACACGGCCTATTTCGATACGCTGTATCAACTTACGTTGCTTTGCCCTTCTTATGCCAACGCGAGGCCGCTTCACCCGGATAGCGTTTGGTTCGAGCCGAGAAGTTGGGCGCTTATAAAGGTTTGGCCTGAAACGACTTACGAAGGTTCCGATTCTCTTGTGCGCCATATTTTCCAAGGTTGGCAGGGAACCGGAAGCGGCAGTTATACTGGTCCGAACGATTCGGCATGGGTTCAGATGAACGGGCCTGTTACTCAGGCGGCTGTTTGGGACACAAGCTATTGGCTAAACCTTGAATACAATGGCACTGCGGGCGGTGTTCCTGCGCAAATCGGCGAGGGATGGGTCGATGTCAACGACTCGGTTTATATTATGACTCAGGAATCGCTATTGGTGGCGGGTGCGTGGTATCATTTCGAGTATTGGAGCGACGGAGCGGGGCATCTTCGCGACAGCACCTCGGCGCACACATGGTATGTTAACCCGATTTTGCCGCGAACACTCACCGCACATTATCGCGTAAATTACCGACTGAGAGTTTTCCCGGAGCCTTATACATATGTATCTCCGGGTAATATTTTCTATCTTCCGGCGATTCTCGGCGCGGATGCGCCATTTCCGACTGATAGTTTTCAATTTACTTTACATTATGACGATACAAAGCTCGAATTTCTCGATATTGTCGCGAGTGTAATTCCTTGGTCTCGGCTTATAGCAACTCCTGGAACCGGCGAGATTACTGTTTTTGGCGATGCTCCGGGAAGCGTTCTAATGGTTGACCCGCCAGAAACATTATTTTATTATGAAATGCAGGCGAGGATAACGGCTTCCGGCGAGGATAATATTTATTTCGACGACTTCAGATTCGCCTTTGGTGGGGCGATGACCTATGCAGGACTTATCGAGATAATACCCGAGGATATCAATATCACCGTTACTACGAGCTATGGTGGCGACAGCGTTTGGATCGATGGCACACCGCATCCAGCGCCTTACACTTCGGTTTGGACGGGTGGTGAAGAGCGTGAAATCGGCGCGGATTCGCTAAATCCACTTTCCGATGTCGAAATTGCTCGATTTATCGGCTGGAGCGACGCAGGGGCGCGTTTCCATGATGTTCGCCCGATTTCAGATTCGACATTTACCGCGATTTATGATACGTTGCTCTATCTTGAAGTTCTGAGCGATTACGGCACAACTTTCGGCTCGGGTTGGTTCGACAGAGGCGATACGCCGGGTTTTTCGGTCGATCCGGAGGTTGTTACAACAGATTTGACACGTGCGGTTTTCACGGACTGGGTTGGAGTTGGCGACGGTTCTTACACCGGCGCGGATAATCCGGCTGTCTGCACGATGAATGAGCCAATCGTGGAGACGGCGCAATGGCAGACTCAGCATTGGCTGGAGCTTGAATATTCGGGCACGGGCGGCGCGGTTCCGACATTGGTTGGTGCGGGTTGGATCGACGAGGGGTCATGGACGCCCATCAGCACGGACGAAATTCTCGATGATAGCGGGACTCCTCGCTATTTTGCGTGGTGGTCGGGCGGTGTAATCGACGACAGATACAATTATGACGCGATGGCCTTCATCATTTCGCCGGACACTATAACTGCGGTCTATGCGGACGTGCCCTTCACTTTCGCGCTCGATGTTCCGGAGACTACGGTTGCGCCTTCCGGCGGAATTTATCAGATACCTGTGCGTTTCGATATTCCGACCGCCTCGGAACTTGGAAATATCAGCTTCCACTATTATTTCGATGCGTCGCTAAGCTCCTATTCGGGCATCTCCGCGGGTGATTTGCCCTGGGCGGTTCTCAGTGCGACGAATCTTTCTTCGGGAAGCGTTGGGCATATACTCGTTCAGGCCAGTTCGCCGGCAAGCCTTCCGGTTGAGCCGGAGGACAGGCTTTGTGTGTTGAATTTTATCGCCGGTTCGGTTTCGGGAATACATGATGTAATCGCCGGCGATGCGGGCGGAGACCTTGCTGGAGCGACTCCGGACACCGGAGTGTTGATTATTCCGGGGAATATCGAGGCGACTGTTCGGACATCGCCCTTGGACGGCACCGTTATCATCGACGGCGATGCTTGGCCCTCGCCCAGAACCGCTGTTTGGGGCGGTTGGACTGCGCATACTATCGCTGTCGATTCGGTTCAATATCCTGAAGACGGCGTGCAGATGCTTTTCACCGGCTGGTCTGACGGCGGGGCACGGTCGCATGAGGTTTCGCCCTTCAGCGACACGACTTTCACGGCGGAATTTGCTTTGAAATACAGGCTTTCGGTTATTACCGATTTTGGGACTCCGAGTGGCGGAGGATATTACAACCACGGTATCGAGGCGGTTTTTTCGGTCGATCCGGAATCGGTGCATGTTGGCGAGAGTTATCATCTTTTCGCCGGATGGGTCGGCGAGGGTGATGAATCCTACACCGGCGCGGCAAATCCTGCAATTGCGACGGTCAACGAGCCTGTCATAGAGACTGCGAATTGGCAGAGTTATCATCACATTGTGTTGGAATATGCGGGAACTCCGGTCGCGCCCGCGCTCGACGGCGGCGGCTGGTATTTGGAGGGCGACACGGCGATAATCGAGGCGCAGGATTCGGTTTTCGACGGTGCGAGTTGGCATTACTTCGTTTTCTGGCAGGGCGCCGGGACGATTTTAGATAGATATGCGGACAGCACGGGCGGCATTGTCGATGCGCCAAGGCTTTGGACAGCGGTTTACAACGATTCTCCGGCGGAATTCACTTTCGGGCCGCCGCTCGTAACAGCCGCCGAGGGAGCGGGTTTCGTCGCGGTGCCGGTGATTTTTAACGGCGGTGCGTCTGATTTGGACGAAATCGGGTTCTCGGTTGAGTTCGATACGAGTTTGGTTAAGCTCGAAGCCGCTTTCAACGGCAGTTACAGCTGGGATGACATCACCATTTCGGGCGTGGACGACCGACCGATTATCACGGCATTTTCGGCTATCGAACACACTTTCGAGGCCGGAGACACGCTCATACTGCTGATTTTCTATGTCGATGTTCCGGCGGGTTCGATTCCGCTCGATTTCGGCGATCCGACTTACGATTTGGCTGGCGGAGTTGCCACGGATGGAGAAATTCGGATTACCGGCATGATCGATGTCGTTGTCGCGACCGATTTCGGCGGGGTGGTCGAGGTTGACGGAGACTTCTACGAATCGCCCTTCGAGAGCGCTTGGTTCGCGGGTGTGAGCCATCAGGTCGGTGTTGCGCAGGTTCAAAATTTCGCAGTCGGGCATAGGAAAATGTTCCGCAACTGGTCTGATGGCGGGCTTCGGACGCATTACATCGCACCTGTTTCGGACTCGACATTTATCGCGTATTACGATGATAGCTATTATTTGAATATTCAATCAGATTTCGGCACTACAACTGGTTCAGGATGGTATTTAGCGGGGACAATGGCGGAATTTTCCGTTAGCCCGATATTGGTCGCTCTGGGCGATGACAGATTTGTTTTCGCCGGTTGGAATGGAATCGGCTCCGGACATTATTCTGGCGCGGCGAATCCGGCAAATGCAACAGTTCGAGGTCCGATAACAGAAACGGCGATTTGGCGCGAGGAGCATTATCTTCGCACATCTTTCGCCGGATGTCCGGGCGAATCGCCTGAGATAGCGGGTGAGGGCTGGTTTGCGCATGGTTCGTGGGCGGCGGTTTCTGCGCCGGGAGTTGAGGGCGATTATGTTTTCCATCATTGGGAAGGCGGGGTTTTTACGGACGCAAATTCGCCATCCACGCAGGTTAGAGTCGATTCTTCTGCGACAGTTACCGCGGTCTATACCGACGCGGGGATTTATGCGGAGGATTCGGTTTGGGTTATGGTTGACGATACCGCGATGGTGGGTGTTTACGCGGTGGCTTCGTCGGCGACCGATTTGGATACGTTGCATATGAGTTTGACCTTTGGCGGTGGGATTCTGGAGTTCGTAAATATTTACGATTGCGGCATCGAATGGGATATATTAAATGCGAGTGCTGTAAATCTTGGCGGCGGAGCGGTCCGTGTGAATATTATTGCCAGACGGGCTTCTCCGTGGGCGGTTATCGGGAATGAACTTCTATTCTGTATCGGAATGCGGGCTTTTGCGAACGGCGTCGCGCCTTTCGAGATGAACATCGCGCATGTTCACGGCGCAGAATTCTCTGCGGTAGCGGGCAATCGCTCAATTATCGTGAATGGCGGGGTTGATATAACGCTTGCCAGTGCGGTTGCGGAGAGTCTCTATCTCGACGGGACGGCCTATAGTGCGGGTTCTGCGATCGAGGTTGCTGTGAACAGCCCCCATATTGCATCGGCGCTGGAAATTGTGCCGGATGCGCCCGGTAGTAGGTTCCGTTTCGATAATTGGGACGATCATTCTGACAGAATTCGCGAGATTCGCCCCGAAAATGACACTACATTAACAGCAAATTATATACAACAATATTTCGTCGAAGGCTCAAGCGAATATGGCACGGTTTTGGGTGATGGATGGTTCGACGTGGGCGATACAGCCTATGTTGGAGTCGAACCGGAAGAATTTGCATTCGGCGACAGCTTGATTTATCGGCTCGATAGTTGGCTGGGCGCGCCGGTCTCCGAATCCAACCCATGCACGCTCATAATCGACGCGAGTTTCGATATCGAAGCGCAATGGGACACTCTTTATCGCGTGCGTGTCGAGAGTGCTTGGGGCACGGCAATCACTGACGGTTGGTGTGTCCGCGGAGATTCGACATTGCTGAAAACCTGGCCGACCGAGATTATCGAGGGCGAAAGCAGGCGCGTTTTTGCAGATTGGACAGGCTCCGGAATAGGCTCCTATAGCGGTGCGGAGGATTCCACCTGGATACATCCGATGGCACCGGTTCTGGAAATCGCGAATTGGAATCTCGAACATATGCTTTTCGTCGAAAATGGCGGCAGGGGCGTTATTTGGGGCGGCGGATGGATCGCAGACGGCGATACGGCGTGGTTCGGAGTTAGGCCGAGGATTATCGACTCGACCGGCACTATTCGCCACGTTTTCGACGGCTGGCATGGTGCCGGCGACGCGGCCTATAACGGCCCCGATACTGCGGCCTATTGCACATCCAACGGCCCGATCCATCAGACTGCGACGTGGCGGAGGGAATTTTTCCTCGCGGTAGATGACGGCGGACACAGCACAGCGAGTGGCGCGGGGTGGTATCAATCCGGCGACAGCGCGATATTCAGCGTCGAACCGGACAGCGAGATGGTTTCGGACGGCATCGCGTGGGTTTTCGGGAGTTGGTTTGGGGCCGGATTAGGTTCTTATAATGGAGCCGACAACCCGGCAACCTGCTGGATGGGCGAGCCTATCACGCAAATCGCGAACTGGGATTTGAAATACAGGCTCACGCTTCTCGACTCGGGTGCGATGGGGATTCCAGTGCTCGAGGGCGGTGGCTGGCACACTCCGCATACATGGGTGCCGATTTCCGCGCCGCCGATTGTGATTGCCGGAAGCAGTCGTCTTTCGTTCCTTAAATGGACAGGCTCTGCTGTTGTTGCCGACTCGCTGATGCCCATCACACAAGCGCTTGTGGATACGCCATGCACCTTACGTGCGGTTTACGCGAATTTCGAGGTCTCGCCGCCGCAGGTAATGCATGTCGGTGCGGGTGAGATTTTTGCGATGCCTGCGATCCTGTATTATCCTTATTTGAAAGGACTTACGGCGATTCAACTCGATATTTATTTCCCGAGCGGGCTTATCGACTATATCGACGTAATACCATCTCCTACAATAACTTGGAACACAATTATACCGGGGGTTATCTCACCGGGGAGACTTAGGGTCTATGCCAGTCGCTCGACGACGATTTTCGTGGAACCGCCGGAAACGCTTTTCCAGGTGCGATTCCGCTCGACCGGCTCTTCAGCGGCTTTGGACACTATCCGTTTCGGGAGTCTTCAATACGACCTCGGCGGAGCGAATTCGATTCCGGGGCAACTTATCATAGGCGCGCCTATAAATGTTGTCGTTCGCTCGGATTATGCGGGCGAGGGCGCTCTTGTGATGATAGACGGCGTATATTACGATTCGCCACACGAAGCGACATGGATCGCCGGAGATCCGCATGAAATAAGTGTCCCGCAATATTACCCGGAAGGACACACCCGTGCGACCTGGGACAGATGGGACGACGGCGGCGCGCGGGCGCATATTGTCGCCCCGCTCACTCCTGACACATTCACGGCTTTTTATGAGGTCGAACACGAGCTTGTGATAAATGCCACATATGGCACAACTTTCGGGGCCGGATGGTTCCGTGAGGGCGCCACTCCTATATTTGGGCTTAATCCGGACTCTGTCAGAGTTGGCAATAGCGAATATGTTTTCTCAACTTGGACAGGCACCGGCTCGGGTTCCTACAGCGGCGCGGATAATCCCTCGATTTGCACGATGAATGGGCCTGTTACCGAGCGGGCGAATTACACGTCGCGACACCAATTGACCGTGAACGGCGTAAGAAGCGCGTCTTTCGGGTCGGGTTGGTTCCCTAACGGCTGGAGCGCGAATTTCGGCGTGGTCGATGAGATTGTCGATTCGACCGAGGGCATCCGTTGGGTCTTTACCGGCTGGACAGGCGCTTACAGCGGGGTTGCAAACCCTGCGAACTGGATTGTCAACGGCCCGAACACTCAAACCGCGAATTGGCAGTTGCAGTATCTGTTGACCATCGAGAGCGAGCGAGGCACGCCAATCGGCGCGGGGTGGTTCCCTGCGGGCGCTGTGGCGAATTTCAGCATAGACGGTTTCGTCGATTCGACCGCTGGTGTTCGTCATGCTTTCGACGGCTGGACATCGACAACTGGCGGTTATGTCGGCGCGAACAACCCTGCCTCGGTTACGATGACGCGGCCTATCACACAGACCGCGCATTGGAAAATCGAGTATCTGCTGGATGTCTTGAGTGACCGCGGAACAGTTTCCGGCGGTGGGTGGTATTCCGAAGGCGATTCGGCCTTTTTCTCGGTCGATCCGGAGACGGTGGTTGTCGGGTCGAACCGGCATGTTTTCTCGGGATGGCTCGGCGAGGGGGTTTCATCATATAGTGGGATGGAAAATCCCTGCGGAACAAGGATGGACGGCCCTGTGACAGAAATCGCGCAATGGCGTGTTCAGCATAGATTGACAGTGAATGGCGGACCTTCGGCGACCTCCGGTGGCGGATGGTTCGATCACGGTGTGGGTGCGATTTTCTCGGTAATAGAACCTATTATCGAAGATTCGGGAATTCGTCAGGGTTTCGTGAGATGGCTTGGAATAGGGCTTGGAAGCTACACCGGCGCGGGGAATCCCTCCTCGTGCACGATGCTGGAGAGCATCACAGAAACCGCTGTTTTCGATACGAGTTTCGAACTGACGGTTGTAAGCGACCATGGAACGTCTTTGGGTGCTGGGTTTGTGCGCAAGGGAGATTCGAGGAATTTCGCTGTTTTGCCGGATTCGATAATGTCTGACGGTGCTATGTTCCTCTTCGCAAATTGGCTTGGAACCGGCGCTGGAAGCTATTCCGGTGCGAGTAACCCAGCAATTGCGACACCTGTCGAACCTGTAATCGAGACAGCGGTCTGGGACAGCTTCTTCTATCTCGCTATCGAGGCGGAAGGTTGCGGGAGCGCTGTTCCGGTGTTTAACGGCGAGGGCTGGAATCTCGCGGGGTGGGTTGCTATCGGCGCGGAGAATCCTGTGTTCGATGGCGGAGTGCGTTATCATTTCAGGCATTGGTCAGGCGGGATTTTCGAGGACGAATTCGCCGCGGAAACACGAATATCGCTATCTTCGCCGGATACAGCAATCGCGCATTACGCCACATTTGAGGTAAGTCCCGCGGAAAGCGTCTTTGCGACCGCAGGAGATACCGCCTGGGTGCCAATTATAGTTTATTCGGACGCAAGCCCGCTGATGATCGATTCTATCGGATTCGATTTCGTCTATGATGCCGGCCTGCTCGATTACGCGGCTATCCGCAAAGATCCGCAGGTCGATTGGGAGGCTACGGTGGTCGTTCCGGGGCCTTCGGGGCTAACGGTTCGCGGGTTTAATTCGACCGAATTCGAGATAGATGCGCCGGAAACATTGATTATTCTTGGCTTTGTTGTTCAAACCGGCGGGACATCGGTTTCGGCTTTGCACTGTGGGAATATGCTGTATGACATTACCGGCGCGGGCAGTATCGACGGCATTTTCGCGCGTATCGACGGCGTTAATGTCGAGGTTCGCACGGATGGTTGCGTCGATTCGGTTTGGGTCGATGGTGTTGGTTATCCATCGCCCTACAATACGATTTGGACGCCGGGAGAATCGCATGAGATTGGGGTTCGCGGGGTAATACCCTTCGGCGACGGTGTTCGTTACCGGTTCGTCGATTGGGATGACCATCCAGACCGCGTTAGAACAGTATCAGCGCTAACCGATACAGTTTTCGAGGCGAATTTCTCGACGCAATACCGTTTCGGAGTCTTCAATTCCGGCGGCGACAGCCCGAATCCGCCGGTGGGCAACCATTGGTTCGATGCCGGCACGGATGTTTTCGCCTTCGTGCATAATCCCGATCCGGTAACGAATTGGTCTTGCATCGGCTATTATGGCACGGGGAACCTTGTTCTTGGCGGCTCGGAGGATTCGGTGGCGTTCGCTATCACACAACCGACCTCGATTTATTGGCGTTGGCGCCAGCAGGTGCCGCTTGTCGTGGAATGCGCTTACGGCTGGGCTTACCCGGAGCCGGGGACGACATGGTTTGCGGTTGGCGAGGTTGTAAATGCTGTCGCGGATAGTTTTACAATTCTCGCGGCGGATTCCGGAATGCTCTGTGTCGGCTATGTCGGCACCGGCTCGGCACCGAGCGGCGTGGGGCATGGAGTAAGTTTCGCGATTCACGAGGCTTCGACATTGATTTGGGAGTTCGAGCCGGCCTATCGCCTTACGATGGCGGCAGACGGTTGCGGTTACGGCTTCCCTGCAATACTCGACGGTGGCGGTTTCTACCATAACGGCACAGAGGCTGATATCGCGGCATCATTCGGTGTTGACGACAGCTTGTTCTTCGCGAATTGGATTTCAGCACCGGTGGGGGCTGTTTTCGGCGATGACTTCGATACGGCAACTTCGGTGCGTGTCGATAGGCCGATGGCCGCGATTGCAAAATATCGGCGCGGCTCGAAAATTGAGCTGTTCAAATCGCCGGTGCAGGATTTCGGCGGATTTGTGATAGACGGCGTCGATTACGACGAGACCGCGCATGCCTCTGCTTGGGTTCCGAAATGTTGGACTGGAAACATTTCGACTACGATTCAGGACACTGCGGACGGCGGAGATTCGCTTTGGTCTTTCCTTTCGTGGTCGGACGGTCTTGCGGCGAGCCACGAAATCGGCCCGGTTTGCGGGGATATGACCCTTACGGCGTTTATGCAGAAAAAATATCGCGTTCGAATTCAAAAAGACCCGATTTGGGATGTTTTCGGAACGATGCGAATCGATGGCGTTACCTTTGGCGGCGCTTCAAGCGCGGACACAACGATGTGGTGGGCAGAGGGCAGTTCGCATAGTGTCGAAGCGAGCGCTATCGATGCAGACGGCGCGGATAAGCGGCTTGTTTGGAACAGTTGGAACGATGGCGGCGCGAGGGCGCATAATGTCGGGCCGATTGTTGCACCGGACAGCCTCGTTGCGCGCTATCATCGGGAATTCCGTATTCTTGCGCAGAAGAATCCCGCTCAGGCGCACGGTTGGCTCGATTTCAACGGCTTGAGATTCAACGATACAGCCACTGCTTCGAGATGGTATCCGACCGGGGTTCCGGCGCGTATCGAGGTTTCGGCCTCGGATGGTTCTACCGACACGCTTTGGACTTTCGACCGCTGGAACGACGGCACACTAACTACGGTTTATAATATCGCCGATGTCGATACATCATATACACTTACGGCGCTATACAGTGAGGAAATCGTCGAGCTTGCATTCAGGCTGGATAGAACCCTTTGGGATATCGGCGATGTTAATATCGGCGTGTCTATGCAGATGATTGCGGGCGAGGAGATTCCTATCACGAACACCGGCTCGCACGGCATGGTTCTCGGTTTGGCTGTTAGCGACGCCGCCGGTTGGAGCGCGGGTTACGGCAATGGTGAGAATAGATTCGCTCTTAAGGGGCGCTTCGACGATTCCGCATTGCCGCCGGTAGTTTGGAACACAATAAACGACGGTGTTCTTGCGGATTTGCGTTGGGCGACTTCGAGCGTGTTCGGGCCGGGCGGTCTTTATATCGAGCCGGGAACGTCGGAGAATCTTTGGCTGAGGTTCACTGCGCCGATTTCGAGCAGTGTTTACGATTCGCGCCAGATTATACTTACTATTTACGGCCATATAGCACTGCCGTAGGAATTGCATATACTCGAGGAAAGAGGGCGTCGGTTCGGCGCCCTTTTTTTACTTTTTGTTATTGAAATGTCCTTTCGCATCGGTAGTATTTAATGATTGGAGACTTTTTTTTGGAGGTTTATCGTCCTTTACGAAGAGTTTTTTATGAGAATGAACAATTTAGGAGGGTTTCGATGAGCCTCAAAAAAGCTTGCCTACCGCTGATTATTCTTTTCCTCGTCAGTTCGCTTTTCGCGGTTGTTCCGCTTGAAAACACCGGTATTTCGATAATCAACAACGAACGCCCTAAACCGGGGTCTTCCGAGCCGATGACTTCGGCGGAAATTCCATTGTGCGATGGAATCGACGGCCACTTTTACGGCAGAATCGACCCTATTACCAATAGCGTTCAGCTTCTGGCCGGCGCGGGAATACCGATTCCGGGTTTCGTTCAGGTCGATGAGAAAAACGCCGGCGCGGCGGCTATGACTTTTGTCGAGAATTATGCAGAACTAATCGGCCTCGATGCGGGGAATTTGCGTGTAGAATCGGTCGAATGGCTTAGTAATAGAGCCTATGTTCATCTTCGGCAACATATTAGTGGCGTTCCCGTTTGGGCTGGTGATTTGAATCTTATCATCCATCCTGACGGCAGGGTTCCTTTCCTTCGCAACGACCTTGTGCCCGGAATCGAAACAATTCCTATCCGGACAATCTCCGAGGAAAATGCTGTCGAGATCGCCAGAAATTATGTCAAACCGCTTTCATCCCCTCAAAGAATCGACCGGCTGGGACTTTTCGTTTATCCGGTCTGGTCGCGTAATTCCTATAATATACGCACTGCTTGGGTGGTCAGGTTGCTTTGTGATAATCCCTTGGGGCTTTTCGAGATAGCGGTTGATGCCGCTTCCGGTGCGGTTTTGTCGGCATCGAACGAACTTAGAACAGCCGAGGTTTCCGGAGTTTTGACCGGAATGTTTCATCCGCAATTCAAGGACGATCCGTTAGAGATAGCGGTTTGGCCTTACGCGAGGCTAACTATCGGTTCAACAAATTATCTTACCGATATAAACGGCGAATGGACGGAATACCTCTCGGCATCGCCGCCGTGGAGCTTTACGACAACACACTACGGGACTTTTTGCGATGTCAACAACGGCACCGGGACAGACGCGAACTACTCGACCTCTTTTTCCGCCGCTATGTTTAATTTTGGATGGACTTCGGCAACATCGGCGGTCAACGAGATGAATTTGTATTATCAGGTGAACAAGATTCACGCACATGTCCGCGATACGCTTTTATATAGCGGCATGAACTATCGTATGCCCGCAAAGGTGAACGACTCATCGACGCCGGATAATGCCTATTTCGATGGCACCGGAATAAATTTTGGAGCTGGGGCTTCGATTTTCTATGATTTGTCGCTTTTCTGCGATATCGTTTTCCACGAATATACTCACGGGGTTACTCATAAAATCTATCCATACGGCGCTTTGCCATATTCCGGCCAATCCGGGGCAATAGACGAGGGTTTGTCCGATTTCTTCCCCTGTTCGATGACGGATAATCCGCTTATCGGCGATGGCGGTTTGTATCGAAGCGGCACGGAGTATATGCGTCGGTGCAATAGCTCGCGCAGTTATCCGGCGAACTGGGTCGGGGAGGTTCATGCAGACGGCCAGATAATCAGCGGAGCATGGTGGAAAATTCGCAATGAGCTTGGGCGGCATGTTACGGAGATGCTTATCCATCAGACGAGGTTCGCATTTCCGGAGGATTTCGAGGAATTTTTCTGGGCGACGCTTGCCGCAGACGACGACGATTCGGATATCAGCAACGGCACTCCTAACGCGCGGCTTCTTTATGACAGCTATTTCGCGCATGGGATTGGTCCCGGATATAATCTAATCGTCGATCACACTCCTTTGCCGAACACCGAAGTAACGACCGGTAACTACTCTGTGCGTGCAACTTTTATCGCGACACTGGGAATTCAGGCCGATTCTGCGCGAGTGGCATATCGAATCGACGGAGGATCTTGGACAAGCTTGCCCATGTCCATTGTTTTCGGGGTTTACAGATCGAATATCCCAGCACAGGCCTATGGGACTACGGTCGAGTATTATATCTATTGCCTCGATAACGGCGGCTACCCGATATGCTCGCCTTCGGACGCGCCTTCGAGCTGGCACACTTTCATTGTGATGCAGGATACCACCCCGCCGGTAGTTAGTGCGATTCCTGTTTCGAGATGGTTCGAGTATGCATGGCCTCCGCAATTGTCCGCAACTGTTACCGATGAGCACGGTATCGCCAGTGTCAATGTTCATGGGCGAATTGGCGGCATTACACTACCCCCGACTGCAATGGCTGAGACTGACACGCCGGGAATTTGGCGCGGCAATCTTCCGGGGGTTCCGGCAGGCAACGATACTGTCAGATATTGGATCGAGGCGACGGATATCGCGCTATCGCCCCATACAACAGTTTTTCCACCGACAGGAGAATTCTTCACGGTCGTTCTTCCGGGTTACGATGAGGACATCGAGGCTACGAACCGCGGCCTTACGACATATGGCATCAGAAGCACCTATACAAATCAGTGGGAGCGCGTTCCGATGAACAATCCCTACTCTTCGGGAGGCTATAGCTACGCTTTTACCGATGCCGGTTCGGGTGAATACGGCGACAATGGTAGCGGCGCTTTGAGCACCCCTCAGCTTCGAATCGGCGAAGTTGCTACATTGACCTTCTGGCACCGGATGAAGGCCGAGGCGCACTCGTCAAATCCCTCTTATGCTTGGGACGGCGGCATTGTCGAGGTGTCCACCGACGGCGGCGCAACATGGATTCAGGTCGAGCCTTCGCCGGGGTATAATAAGCGAATTTGGAACAACACCGCCAGCCCCTTCGCCGCGGAAACGCGATGCTATTCGGGTGATATCGCCTGGCGGCAGGAGACGTTGGATTTATCGCCTTATGCCCCTCACGCGATGGTTCGGTTCCAGTTCGGTTCGGACGCGCATGTTACAGATGAAGGTTGGTTTATCGACGATATTCAGCTTGTAACGGTATTTCCGAATGTCGAAGAGTTTGTTTCCAAGCCCCACCGCATCGCAATCGAAAATATAAGGCCGAATCCATTTAATGCTGTGGCTGTTATCGATTTCTCATTGCCTGAAGGAATTAGCGCAGAGCTTCGAATTTACGATGTTTCCGGCAGACTCGTGCGCGGTTTCGAAATCGGCGGCACGATGAAATCTGTCGTATGGGACGGGCAGAGCGATTCCGGCGCAGATTTGCCGTCGGGAGTTTATTTCGCGCGTATCCTTTCGGAAAAAGGTTCCGATAGCGCTAAGCTTATATTACTCAAGTAGTTTCTCTTTCATCCCTCCTTCCCCCTTTCGTGTTTCGATGCGTGAGGGGGATTTCCTTTGCGAAAACCGCGTGTTTTCATATATTTGTATGGTATGAAACCGGAAAGATGGACATACGGACTCGCAGTGGCTGGCATTGCGACAGCGCTTTTCGTGCTAACGATGATGACCACGGTGGGGCTTATCGACTCGGGAGAACTTGCGCTGGCCTGTGCTGAGCCGGGGATTGCGCATCCCACCGGATATCCGCTATATACGATACTCGGACGGGTTTTCTGCATTCTGACCGGCGCGGAACCTGTGTTTGCGACAAATTTTATGTCGGCAATTGCTGGTGGAGCGGCAGTTTTCGGGATTTTTCTTATTGCAATTTTGCTCGTCGATAGGTCGAATCCCAAAGCCTCGGAGTATTTCAAAATCCTCATGGCTTCGTCGATAGCTCTTATTTTCGGGCTTTCCGGCACGATGTGGGAAATTTCGACGGAGACGGAAGTTTACGCCCTCGAGATGGCTGTCGATTTTTTCGCGCTGTTTTTCCTTTTGCGATGGTGGTTTGGCGGGGGGACTCGGAATTTACTGGGGGCGGCATATTTGTTCGGGCTGGCCTTTGGGGTGCATATGCTGACAGTGCTTTTCGCCCCTGCTGTTCTTTTCGTTATGTTCGATTCCCGTAAAAGGCTTAATTTGAAGATTTTTCTCGCCGTCACAATGCTTTTCGTGATTGGGCTTAGTGTTTATTTTTATCTGCCGATTCGCGCGGGAATGGCTCCCTATGCGAATTTCGGCGATCCATCGAGCTGGGGACGTTTTTGGAGGCATGTCTCCGGATGGCAGTATCGTGTTTGGATGTTCGGCAGAAGCGGCTCCGAGCTTGTGTCGGCGGTGAAGGAACTTTTTTCAACGCTGTTTCGCGACACTTTGGGCATCGGTTTGATGCTTGGGGTTTTCGGTCTTGTTTTTGGGTTTATTCGGAATCGTAAAATCGCCGTCATGTTGGCTTTGTTGGCGCTTTCGACGATACTATATTCGTTGAATTATTCGATTCCGGACATCGCGCCTTATTATCTTCCGGCATTGGCGAGCATGCTTTTGGGAATGGCTTGCGTGAGGTTAAAATCGCGAAAGATAGGGTTTTCGATGGCTGTTCTCGCGCTTGTTTCGAGCATTGCTGTCGGAGCGGTTAATTACACAAAATCTGACCGATCGGAGTATTATCTCGTGGAGGAAACGGCAGGGAATATTCTCGCCCTCGCGCCACGGAATTCGGTTGTATATTTGAACAACTGGGATTGGTATGCGCCTGCGAAATATCTTCAGCGCGCGCGAGGATTGCGCTCTGATGTTTTTTTGCTCGACTACGAGCTTATGCGGCGATCATGGTATCTTGAGGGGATTTTGGTTCGTGAGCCGCGCGCAGAGCTTGCCGGCGGTGCGATTCGGGATTTTATCGCCTCTGTGAAGGTTTTCGAGACCGGCAGGGAAATCGATCCTGCTCTATTGGAGGGAAAATGGCGCACTATGCACGCCGAAATCGCCCTCTCCAATATTCGTGCGGGAAATCCGGTTTTAGGAACAGCTTATATTGGCGAGTTTGTCGATGTTTGGAAAGGTGCGCCACAACGGCCATTTGGGATGTTGATGGAGATTTCCGATGACATGGTTCCGCTACGGACAATTCCGCCGGAACTATATGAGATTAATGAATTTAGGTCTATGCAAGGGAAAATGACCCCGCGTGAGATTACATTGACAGGAATTTATCAAATAGTCTGGTCGCGGAAGGCAGAATATCTTTACAGTAAAGGTTTATTTGACGATGCTGTATCATATCTCGAATTGCTTGAGTCGGTTTACCCGAATAATTTCAGATATCCTCAAAATATAGGGATTATCCGTATAGAGCAGGAGCGATATGAGGAGGCTATGTCGATTTTTAAGCGTATCGAGCATATTCTTCCTCCCGGATCGCAACCGGAATTTATATATGCAGATTTGGAGAAACGAATCGCTCGTCGTGATTCATTACATATGAGGATAAAATATGATAATTGAATTTACAAAGATGTCCGGAAGTGGAAACGATTTTATTGTGATAGATAATCGCGATGATGAAGTTCTCGTAGAAAATTCAAAATCAGATTTCGTGCGGAAAACTTGCCGTAGAAGGGCGTCTGTCGGCGCGGATGGAGTGCTTTTTCTTGAAAACAGTGTTTGCGCCGATTTTCGGATGCGATATTTCAACGCAGACGGCGGAGAGGTAGAGTTTTGCGGGAATGGCGGTCGTTGTATCGCTCATTTTGCGCATTATGGGTTGGGTTTTCCTGCCGAGGTTAGGTTTGATTCTGGCGCGGGCATTGTTTCGGCGAAAGTTGAAGACGATTTCGTCGCACTTCAGATGCCGATGGCGGGCGAGCCCTCAGGACCTTATAAACTCGATATTTCCGGAGATGTTATCGAATATTACTTTATTAACACAGGCGTGCCACATGTTGTAATATTTAGCGATAATATATCAAGCATAAATGTCGTCGAAATAGGCAGAGCCATTCGTTTTCACGAGAATTTCGCACCGGAGGGAACAAATGCAAATTTTGTGCGTCTTCAAAAAACGCCCGAGTGGGAGGCCGAAATTCGCACCTACGAGCGCGGTGTCGAGGACGAAACGCTCGCCTGTGGCACAGGTGTTACTGCCGCGGCTTTAATCGCCGCAAAATTGGGGTATGTCAAGCTTCCAATTCGGGTTAGGGTCGCCTTGCCCGATATTCTCACTGTCGATATCGATTCGAGCGGACGTCCGGTATATTCGGGCGAAGTTAAATTAGTTTACTTTGGCAAAATAAATATATAGCATTGAAACAAATAATAGCAGGCAAATATATTGAAAAGGACTCGCCTATTCATCGTCTCGACCCGAGGACGAAGGCTTTCGCGCTGTGTTGCCTAATCGCCTATCTTCTTATCTGGCCGGATATTATAGGGCACTTATTTTGTTTATTGCTTCTTCTCGTTGCGACTCGGACAGCGAAAATTCAGATAATCATCGCTCTGAAATTCATTTGGGGAGCGAGATTTTTCTTCTACATGGCTTTTTTGGCGCATTTGCTTTTTACTCCGGGCGAGGGTGGCTATGGTTGGTGGATTTTCGCACTCACACTACGCGGCGCGTCGAACGGCTTGCTTTTCGGACTGCGGCTAATCTGTTTGTTATGGTCTGCGGCGCTTTTCGCCTGGACAACGTCGCCTGTTGAGCTTGCGGATGGTTTTCGCCAGACGTTGTCGCCACTTCGGCGAATCGGCATAGATATCGATGACATCGCAACAATGCTCTTGTTGGCGATGCGTTTTGTTCCGACGCTTATCCACGATGCTCGAGAGCTGAAATACGCACAGGAGGCTCGCGGGGCGCAATTTTATAGTGGTGGAATAATTCGACGGGGTAAATCGGTTGTGCCGTTGATTGTCCCGCTTTTCGTGGGGGCTTTCCGACGTGCGGAGGCTACTGCTGTCGCTCTTATAATTCGCGGATACGAACTCGATGAGGAAAGAACCAGCCTTTTTCCGCTTAAATTCGGCGTGAACGATTGGGGCGGCATCATCTGTGCGACATTTATTGTAATGATAGGAATTTGCGGGAGGGTTATGTTTTCCGCGTGAAAACAATTGCATATGCCTGGAAAAGCGATTATCTTGAAATTATGTTTGGAAAAAAGCATCAACGACGTGAATTTAAACTCGAAAGCCGTTCGGCGCAAAAGCCTGTCGAAAGGGATATCGAGGAGAACAAGCATGTCCGCATCGAGCCACCGGACAGGTCGAATTACCCTCGGCTGTTCGATAATTGGATGATTATTCTCGTTTTCGCATTGCTTGTCGTTTTTTTGATTTTTCTTCTCAAATGGCTCAACGCCGGTTTTTAACATGAATCGACAATTACGGATAATCCTCTTTACTCTAATTCTCGCTGTGGCGATTTTTTCGCAGACGGAGAGGTTGTTTGTTGTGGTTCCGGCCGATTCTCTCGAAGACAACCGCCAATATCCATCGGAGAGCGTTGGAGCAGGGGATTTGGAGAGGTATCCATCGGCGGGTCTTCCGGAAATCTTGAACTCGGAGACCTTCGTGCAATTTGGGAATCTCGCTGACGACGGTTATTCTTCGCCTTTCGTCAATGGGATTCCGAGCTATTTTTCATCGGTCTATTTCGATGGTCTTCGGCTTTATTCGCCGCAACTTGGCCAATTCGAGCTTAAATGGTTCGCGGAGGACATGCTCAAGTCTGTCGAAGTGCTAACCGGCGGAAATTCGCATTTATCGGGGCTGGGCATGATCGGAGGGGCAATCGATATCGGCCTTCGCGATTTGCCTGAAAAGCAAGATTACACAAAGATTTCCGGCGGATGGGGCAACAGCGGTTATAAAGAGTATTCGGGGATGTTTCTCAAACGATTCAAGCAAAATGCCGGAATCGGGGTTAGCGCTTCGGAACTCAACGCAGACGGCCTTTTTGAGGACGATAGGGATGCTCGACTGCGAAATTACTCTGCAGTATCGTGGTTTAAGTTCGAAGGTTTCGATTTGAGGCTCTTCGGAAGCCGATTCGAGGGGCGCAACCGCTCGATGAATCTCACCTTTTCTGATTCGGTCGATGTGAACCGTCAGGAGGACGACCATAGATTTTTCGACGGCGAGATTGTTTATTCAACCGCTTTTGGCGATTTTTCGCTCAGATTCGACCATCAGGAATATGAGCGTAAGCTGTTTTTCGAGGACGAATCCGGATTTGAAAAGATCGAAGACAATATCGACGCCGCTTTAGCCTCTTTTTCGACATCTGTCGCGAAGAACACTGATTTATTGCTGAATGCCGATTACACCGTTTCGACAATGGATAATACATCGAAGGGCAAGAATCGAGACGAACAGATTGGCGGTGGAGTTACGGTAAAATCGCGGTTTGGCGATGTTTCCGGGCAGGCGGGGCTTCGTGCGGTGAAAATCGAGGACTCTGATATTTATTTTATCCCCGGCATTTCAATCAGAAGTGAAGTTGGGGAATCCTATTCAATTTTCGCCGGTGGCGGTGCGGGCTATCATCCCTCGATTCTCGGCAATGATGTCTCTGAACAGCCCTATTATTTTGGCGAAGCCGGCCTCGAATACAATCACGACAAGCTCGATGTTTATTTGAAGGGCTATCATTCGCGGTTTAGGGAGCAAAATTTCTTCGTGAGCGAGGGTTTTTTGGGGGACTTCGTGCAGGATACACTTGGGAAGGTTTATGGAATTCAGGGACGCATAGAATATGCGCCGGACGAACTTTTCCTGCTTGGGGCGAGATACATCTGGAATTCGCCGGAATATTCTATTCGAGGGCTTCCGGAGCATTTTGTTCAGACTTATATCGAGGAAAAAAAGCTTTATGGGCACGACGAGATTTCGCTAACGTTGCGGCTCGAGGCTGACGGCTATTTCAATCTTCCCGGCGAAGCTCCCAATGCAGGGATTTTGCGGTGCAGAGGAAAACTAAAGTATATCGGGGTGAGTATTTTCGGGCAGTTCAGTTATGCGTTTGTCGAGGACGACGGCTGGCATAACGGCGAATTTTATCTTCGAGAGCTTATCCCCGGCAAAAGCTGGCGGATAGGCGCTCTATGGGAGCTTTTCGATTAGGCGTGGTCAGCGCACCTCTTCCAACCTTTCGATAATCTCGATAATTATATCCAAATCGGTTCGTGTCAAATTGGCAAGCCGCGTTAAGATATTGAACTTTTTGACGAGTTCGCGTTCCTTCTCGGAGACGGAAATCATTTCGCCGTCGAAATCCTCGAATAGTTCGGCGCGGATTTCTTCGATAAGGTCTTCGGTAGATTCCATCAATGGCTCTTCGCCGAAAATAAGGTAGTCAGCGGTGGTATCGAGGATTTTGGCCATTCTTCCGACGATTTGAAAATTCGGTTTGTTTCGATTGCGCTCGATAAAAGAGATAAGTCCGGGGCTTGTCCCAACGAGTTTCGCAAATTGGCGTTGGGAAATACCCCGCTCCATTCTCAGTCTCATCACTCTATCGCCTAATTCTTCCATTTCTTCACCATCCTATTTTTTTTGGTAAAAATAGAATAGGTTGTCATTTAATTTATGTCAAGCGAATAATTAATATTTTATAGTGGCTGTGGAAAAGGATTTGATGAGGAAAGGTTCTACAATCCTCCCGAGCGGCGTGTCGGTTTGCGTGTGCCGCCGAGGTCGGGGCGGTCTTCGCCATCTGTAGGAGGTTTATTTCCTGAGAATGATGGCGTTCTCGATGTTGTATGGAATCCCGGCGGGCAATAATCTGTCGGTTGAGATCCGACAGCGAAAACCTCATGGGCAACGCTTTTGCACTGATTTGTGGCGAGTTTTCTGCTCTCTTTGCATATATCGACGAAAACGACTTTGCCTGCCGGTATCTCGAAATCCTTGACTTTGGAGCCGTCGAGGGAATACATCATGTATTTCGTCCAGACTGGGAGAGTGGCTCTCGCGCCGGTCATGTTATCGCCGATGGGCGTTGAATAATCGTCGTAACCCATTTGCACACCGCAACATAGGTCGGGCGTGAAGCCGACGAACCATGCATCGGAGTAATCGTTCGTGGTTCCGGTTTTGCCTGCGGCCGGACGGTCGAAACCATATAACCGCGCTGGGTATCCGGTGCCGTGATCGACGACTGTCTGAAGAATGCTCGTCATGATATATGCTGTTGCCGGCGACAGAACCTGTGTCTTTTGGGGTTTTGCTTCCTCGATAATTTTGCCGTCCCTATCGACGATTTTCAGCACGGCTATCGGTTCGACTCTAACGCCGAGATTTGGATATACGCAATAAGCTTTCACGAGATCGATGAGTTTGACATCGCTGGTGCCCATCGCGAGGGAAAGATAGGGTTCGAGTTTTGTCGTTATGCCCATCTGCTGGGCATACCATACGACCCTTTGGGGTCCGACGGCATTACAAAGCTTTACAGTAGGAACATTTCGGCTTGCGCGAAGGGCATCGCGGAGTGTGACTGTGCCTTTATATTCGTGGTCGTAATTTTGGGGGCGCCAAAGCTCGCCGGCCTCCATCGGATAGACCTCCGGTGTGTCGAGAAGGGTATCGATGGCAGTCCAGCCGTTGTCGATTGCGGCCGTATAGACAAATGGTTTGAATGCACTTCCGGCCTGCCTTCCCCCCTGAACGGCGCGGTTATATTGGCTTTTCTCGAAGCTACTTCCGCCAATCATCACACGAATTTCGCCGGTAGAAGGAACCATCGACAACATAGCCCCCTGAAGATTCTTCCATTGTCGAACTGAATCTCCGGTAGAAGAATCGTAAACCATTTCGGTGTATATTGGGTCGTCGTTTTTATGTATCTTTCTTTGCCATCTTTCGAGTTTGGCAATTTCTTGCACGAAGAAGCTGTCCGCGATTTGCTGATGACGCCAATCGAGCGTGGTGTAAATCGTAATTCCGCGCTCGTAAAGGTAGCTGTCGCCGTATTTGCGTTCGATATATCTTCGGACATGCTCGACGAAATAGGGGGCTTTCCATGTTGCGGTTTCTTCTTCGTAATTTACATAGAGAGATTCGGCGCAAAGGCTGTCGTATTCGGCCTTTCCAATGGCTCCGGTCGAGAGCATTCGTCCGAGAACGACATTTCTTCGGCCTCGAAGGGTTTCGTGATTGTTGATGTATCTGCTTGGTGCTTGAAGTAGTCCGGCAATTGTGGCGGCTTCGCGGACATCGACGGAATCAGCGTGTTTCCCGAAAAAGAATCTCGATGCCGCCTCGACGCCATAACAGCCTTTCCCAAGATATTGCTGATTGAGGAAAAGTTCGAGGATTTCGTCTTTGGAGTAATCTCGTTCGAGTTTGAGGGCGGTCAAACCTTCGCGGATTTTACGTTTGAAAATTTTCTCGCGTGTAAGGAACAGCGACCTTGTCAGCTGTTGGGTTATTGTCGAGCCGCCCTGGGCGCGTCTTCCGCTTCGGAAATTCGCGATAATTGAGCGCAAGATGCCCCAGCTATCTACACCCCAGTGTCTATGGAATCTTTCGTCCTCGGTGGCCATTACCGCGTTAACAAGGTTCGGGGATATTTCGTGAATACCCACCCAGATACGTTTTTCGCCGGCGAATTCGGCCAACAGTTCGTTATCGACCGAGTAAACCCTCGTAACAAGGGCCGGAGTATAATCCTCCAGCACACGCGGGTCAGGTAATTGCGGAGAATAGAGCACATAGACGACGAAAAGGATAAGCGCCGGCCCGATAATTCCAATCAACAGACCGGATGCAAGGGCAATCAGAGCTTTGCTCAGAACGAACCCTTTGCCGCTCTCCTCGCGAATTCGATACATTTGTCGCCGTATCGCTCTTTCCATAGTTTTACTATTATATAGCATTTGCGCACAAATTGCAAGCTAAAGAGTCGCAAGGAAAAAGTGTGTTGCGATTATCGTCGCAATCGTTATTTTAATAAAATACGAACTTTGACAACCCATATTCGAATTATAACGAAAGGAACAAATAGTATGAGCGAATTCAGGCACGACCCGGTTCAAAAACGATGGGTGATTATTGCGGTTGAGAGAAGCCGTCGGCCGTCCGATTTTAAGATAGAGAACGCCCCCGGTGGCGGAGGCGGTTTTTGCCCCTTCTGTTATGGCAACGAGGACAAGACTCCGCCCGAGATTATGGCGCTTCGCGACCATGGAACCGAGCGCGACAAGCCCGGCTGGCAGATAAGGGTAATTCCGAATAAATTTCCGGCACTCGCAGTCGAGGGCGAAATTGGAAGACGCGGACTTGGGCTTTTCGACGTGATGAATGGGATCGGCGCGCACGAGGTTATTGTCGAGACCCCCGACCACGAACTGCACATGGGGGATATGGAATTATCGCGTGTTGCCGATATAGTGCGGATTTATCGTGAGAGGATAATCGATCTTCACAGAGATCAGCGTCTTCGGTATGTTCTTATTTTCAAGAACCACGGCGAGGTTGCGGGCGCGAGTTTGGCTCATCCGCACACACAGATAATCGCGACGCCTATCACGCCGAGAACTATTGCGGCGGAGCTTGACAGCGCGCGCGAGCATTTCCTAGCAAAGGAAAGATGCCTTTTCTGCGACATCATCAACCAAGAGATCGCATTGAAGGAACGTGTTGTCGAGATGAACGAGGATTTCATCGTGATTGCACCCTTTGCGAGCAGATTTCCCTTCGAGATGTGGGTTATGCCGCGCCAACATATGCATGATTATACACAACTTTCCGATGAACAGATATTGCCCTTCGCGAAGATCCTTCGCAACACTCTTTTCCGCCTGAAGGAATCACTTGGCGATCCGCCCTTTAATTTTGTGCTTCACACTTCGCCGAATCCGGTTCATAGGCCGGGTAAGCAGAATTATTGGTCAACATTGCCCTACGATTATCATTGGCATTTGGAGATTATTCCGAGGCTCACAAAAGTGGCCGGTTTCGAGTGGGGCACCGGATTTTATATCAACCCGACACCGCCGGAAGTAGCGGCGGAATATATGCGCAAAGTTCCAATCGAGAATGGTGAATGAATATGAAAGGCAAACTCCACTTCGTTCTGCATTCGCACTTACCCTATGTTCTCGGGCATGGCACTTGGCCACACGGCACTGATTGGCTTTTCGAGGCGGCCGCGGAGACTTATATCCCGATATTGATCGAATTCGAGCAGTTGGAGAAGGAGGGAGTGCCTTTCAAACTTAGCATCGGGTTGACCCCTATTCTGAGCGAGCAATTAGCGCACCGACAGTTCGTAGGCGGTTTCGAGGCGTATCTCGAACAGAAGATAGTTGACGCGCGGCAGAACCGCGAGGCATTTGTCGCAGTCGGGGACAACGAAATGGCTGACCTCGCGGAGATGTGGGAAGCGGAATATACAAAGATAAAGCGCTATTTTGAGCACGATCTCAAACGCGATATTATTAGCGGATTCCGCAGGCTTCAGGACAGAGGCAAGATCGAGATCATTACCTGTGCGGCTACACACGGTTATCTACCGCTTTTGGGGACCGACGAATCTGTTCGTGCACAGGTGAAAGCGGGAATCGATAGTTACAGACGGCTTTTCGGGCGCGATCCAAAAGGGATTTGGATGCCGGAATGTGCCTATAGACCGGCATATGAATGGAAACCGCCGGTGGGGAACTATTCTCCTTTCATGAGGCAGGGGGTCGAGGAGATATTATTCGAGTCTGGTATCGAGTGGACTGTTGCGGACTCGCATCTTCTAATCGGTGGCGAATCTAAAGGTGTTTATATTGATCGATTTAGCTCGCTTAAGGCTTTATGGGCGCGTTTTGCGGAATCATATACCCCCGCTGAAACAGTCGAGAAAGACACATTGAAACCTTACATGGTCAGCTCGACCGGCGCACCGAAGGGCACGGCTTTCTTTTTCCGCGATCCGGACACGAGCCTTCAGGTTTGGTCGGGCGAATGGGGATATCCGGGGAATCCGGCCTATCTCGATTTTCATAAAAAGCATTTTCCGGGCGGACATCGATATTGGCGCGTAACTGACAGCAAAGCGGATTTGGCCGACAAATTGATTTACCGTCCGGATTGGATTGACGCCACTATAAAGGATCAAGCGGCGCATTTCGCAAAATTGGTCGCCGAGACCGTCTCCGAGGGTGGAATTCTCACCGCGCCTTTCGATGCCGAGCTTTTCGGACATTGGTGGTTCGAAGGCCCTCGATGGATTGCGCAGGTCGCGCGGGAAATCGCAAAGATGGAAAATGTCGAGATGACGACCGGCTCGGAAGCACTTATCGAAAACCCGCCGGAGGAGGTTCTTAACCTTCCGGAAGGCTCATGGGGACAGGGCGGTTTTCATTATATTTGGCTCAATGAGTGGACAGAGTGGACGTGGAAGCATGTTTACAATGCCGAGCGCAAGATGGTCGAGCTTGTCGAGGAATGGGCGGAAAAGGGGAAGAACCCGAAAATCGGCGAGGTGTTGACACAGGCTGGGCGCGAGCTGTTGCTTCTGGAGGCCAGCGATTGGCAGTTTCTCATAAGCACATGGTCTGCAAGGGATTACGCCGAAATACGAATTGGTTTCCATGCCGACGCTTTCGAGCATTTGGCGAAAATCGCGCAAACACTTCTCGACGGCGGAACCCTCTCTCAGACGGACAGAACGAGGTTCGTCCTCCTTGCGGAACAGGATAACCCATTTCCCGATTTGAATTTAAACTATTGGCTGAAAAAGAGATAGGAACATCGATGGAGAAAAAGCCTTTCTTATCGAGCGCACTTTGGCCGGGGATTATTCTTGGTTTGCTTTCGGTGATTCCGATCGTGAATTACGGGAATATCATTTGCTGTCTTTGGGTTCTTGGCGGCGGCGCGCTTGCGGCGGTGGTTTTCAATAGCGAGACTAAGAGAATAAGCACCGCAGACGGCGCGAAAGTCGGGCTTCTGGCGGGTATAATAGGCGCTTTTATCGTGGCAATCGGAAATGGAATAATGTGGTTTTTCTTCAGCGAGAATTATCTTGCCGGCCTAAACGATGTTTTCAAAATGGGCGAACTCGATCCTGCGATGATCGATATGGCGGCCGATTTAATCAATAATCCTGTTCTCTTGATAACCATTACTCTTGTTTCGAGTTTGATAATGAACTCAATTTTCGGCGCACTTGGCGGGTTAATCGGCGCTACGGTGCTTAATCGTAAGGCTCGCGGCGTAGGCCCTCCGGCTGATTAGGAGGAGATTTTATTTGAGGAAAGCAATCTGCATAATCCTCTTTCTCGCAATAACAGGTCCGGCCCTCGCTGTTATAGGTTTCCGAGCCGGCGCGGGGCAGTTCGTGCCGCAAGACAGCATGATTAGTGAAGCCTATGCCAACGCCTATTTAGCAGATATTCGATACTCCCTCGGCGAGCCATTTTTCATTTCTGGCGGAGCATTGCTTTACAATGTGCACAATTCTTATATTCCGATAACCCTTTCCGGAAGCACAGACATGCGTGTTGGTGCTTATAAAATCCGTCTCGACGGTTTCGGGGCATTCGCCGGGGTCGGCGTTGGAAAGCTTTTAGGTAAAAGCGGAACCGGGATATATCCCTATGCTTGTGCGGCGGTGGGGTTCATATCGCCGGTTATCAGCCAGAGATTTGAATATTATGTCGATGGCGACACAACCACAACCTTCTACGATACGCGCGACGACCGGAACTGGGCCTTTCTGGCGACCCCATATGCGGGAATCGAGTTGAGAGTTCTCGGTATAGGGGTTTTTGTGCAGGGGAATTATCTTTGGGGGAACAGTGTGTCCTACGAGGCTCACGAAGTGAATGGTATCGAGGTTTTTCCGGCGGGCAAAATCACTCCCTCGGGTTGGATACTTTTTGTCGGCGTTGTCATCGATTAGCATTACATATTTCACAATATATTATTTTAGATTTTAAGCTCGGAGGAAATCATGTCCGACCGTAAAAGGCTTTATTTAATGGACGGCACACAATTCGCCTACCGCGCCTATTTTGCTTTTATAAACCGGCCGCTTCGTAACTCTCGCGGGTTGAACACCTCGGCGCCCTACGGCATGATACTTAGCATTTTGAAGATTCTCGACGACATTCGACCGGACGCTTTCGCTGTTGCATTCGATATCGGTAAACCAAAAGAGCGACTCGAACTTTATCCAGAATACAAATCTACGCGTGAGAAGATGCCCGACGAGCTTCGCGACTCTTTGCCCTATATCAACCGGCTCGTCGGAGCAATGAATATTCCTATTTTAGCGAAAGAGGGTGTCGAGGCGGACGATCTTATCGGCACAATCGCCAAACGTGCGGAGGAAGACGGCTGGGAGGTTGTCCTCGTTACTGGCGACAAAGATTTTCTGCAGTTGGTGAATGAGCATATCAGCATTCTAGCGCCCAGCAAGGGGGCTTTGCCGACTGAGGTTTATAATTTCGAGAATGCTGTGCGCAAATTCGATATCCCCCCTGAAAAGATTGTAGATTTTCTCGCGCTTATGGGCGATAGCTCGGATAATGTGCCCGGAGTAGCTGGAATTGGGCAAAAGACAGCCGCTAAATTATTGTCTGATTATGATAATCTTGATGATGTATATAATCATATTGAGGAAATTGGCGGTTCGACGGCGAAAAAGCTTGCGGAAAACCGTAATATGGCCTATTTATCGCGCAAACTTGTTACGATAGACACCGATGTGGATTTCGATTTCGATTGGGAAATGGCTCTGATTTCGCAACCCGATTATGAGAGATTGATTCCTGTTTTGGAGGAATTAGAGTTTACTTCACTATTGGATAGATTTCATCAGGAATGGGGCGGCGAAAAGTGCGAGGGAAAGAGCGATATCTGCATCGAGTATGTGCTTGTCGATAATGAACAGAAGCTTGAATCGCTTGTCGAGAAGCTTCGAGGCGCGGAGCGATTTGCAATCGACACGGAGACAACGAGCCAACAGCCTATGGTGGCGGATTTGGTGGGAATCAGCTTTGCAGTCGAGGAGGGAAGGTCATATTACCTTCCGCTGGCGCATCGCCGCGCTGGAGATATGTTTGTGGACGATTCGCTTAATTTGCCGATGGCGAGAACGCTCCGATTATTGAAACCTATTCTCGAAGATGAAAGAATAGGTAAAACCGGCCAAAATCTCAAATATGACTATGTTGTGCTGAAACGCGCTGGAATCGAGCTTGCGGGAATCGACGGCGACACGATGATCGCAGATTATTTGCTTTCGCCGGGAGCATATGAGCATGGGCTGGATGTCCTTTCTTTGAAGCATCTGGGGCATCGGATGCAAAGTTACAAAGAGCTGGTTTCAGACGGCAAAGGGGAGCTTTCGATTGCGGAAATCGAGCCTTCGCGTGTGGCGAGATATGCGGGCGAGGATGCGGAAATAGCACTTCGGCTGTCGAACAAGCTCGAAAGGGAGCTTCGCGAGGTCAATTTGTATGAATTGTATCGGACTTTGGAGGTGCCTCTGATTAGAGTCCTCGCTGAGATGCAGATTTCTGGAGTGCGCTTGGACAAGGCATTTCTGGGCGATTTATCGGTCAAACTAAAGAGCGAGTTGGCCGATTTGGAATCGAAAATATATACTACTGCGGGGGAAGAATTCAATATCGGGTCGCCAAAACAGCTTGCTGAGATACTTTTCGACAAACTCGGCCTTCCGGTGCAGAAAAAAACCAAGACCGGCTATTCGACCGACTCGGAGGTGCTCGAAACCCTATCGGTTATGCATCCCCTGCCGAAAATGATAACCTCATACAGGGAGCTTGCAAAGCTTATCAACACCTATCTCGATGCCCTGCCGTCGATGGTTTTGCGAGAGACCGGCCGAATCCATCCGACATTTCAGCAAGCGGCGACAAGCACGGGCAGGCTTTCTTGTAAGGATCCGAATCTTCAGAATATACCGGTGCGCGGCGAGATTGGACGTGAGGTTCGTAAAGCCTTTCTTCCGGCGGATGGTAACCTATTGATTTCGGCAGATTATTCCCAAATCGAACTGAGAATGATGGCGCATATTTCTGGCGATGACAATTTAATTCGCGCCTTTCGCGAGGGACGCGATATTCATGCCGACACGGCCTCGCGCATCTTTGGAGTCGATATTGATTCGATAACTCCGAATCAACGAAGAATGGCGAAGGTGATAAATTTTGGGGTGATTTACGGGATGACGCCTTGGGGGGTAGCAGGAAGGCTTGGGATCGAGTTTTCCGAGGCACGCAAGTTTGTGGATGCTTATTTTGAAAGGTATCCCGGAATCGAAAAATACATGGATGAGGCTCCGAAAAAGGCCGAAGAACAGGGTTTTGTCGAGACGATTCTTGGCAGGCGGCGTTATTTCGGGGATTTGAAAAAATCGAGCGGAATGAAGTCCTTTCTGAAAAGGGCGGCGATAAACACGCCGATTCAAGGTTCCGCGGCGGATTTGATAAAGATCGCGATGTTGAGGATTTTTGAAAGGCTCGACAAAGATGAATTGAGGTCAAAAATGATCTTGACCGTGCATGACGAGCTTGTTTTCGACGCACTGGAATCTGAAGTCGAGCGGGTTTGCGCCATAGCTGAAGAATGCATGGTATCAGCTATGGAGCTTTCGGTGCCTTTGGTTGTGGAAATTGGCGTTGGCGGGGATTGGCTCGGGGCGCATGAATAAAAAAGCGGCTCATTTCTGAGCCGCCGCGGGGTTGCAACCTTTGCCATTAAGGAGGATGGGAAGTTGCTCAATAGCTGTTATGCAATTTAAGTGCCATTTTAAAGTAAATGTTTCATCTTATTGATTTGCATAGTGTTACAATCATTGCCGTTATACACGGCTTTAGTTTTTGGGGAATATTTCACAAATTGCATTAGGGGTTTGGCGTTTTTGCCCAAGCCTATCAAAGATATTCCCCTTTGTTACAAGTATATTCAAAAGTCGATGCAAACCTATTGATTATATTCTTTTTTTCGATATATTCTCCGTTCGTTAGAAGAAGTGTTGCGATTCTTTGCCTGTTTGGAGAAATATGAAACATCTGATGCAAAACCTTGGTTTCAGCGAAGGCGAGGCAATTTTATATTCGAGGCTTCTCGAGATTGGTAGTTGCACGATTTCAGAGTGTTTGAAGGGGCTTGATTTAAGCCGACCTCACGCCTATTCTCTTATGAGAAACCTTGTCAAAAGCGGACTTGTGGCCGAGGAAGCCGGAAAACCCAACAGATATCACGCTATCCCTCCTCAAATCTCACTGGAATATTTGGCGAGTTCTAAATTCAAAGAGCTCGAGACTGAAAAAGAAAGGTTCGTGGGCAATTTAGAGCTGTTAAAACTCGAGGCAATGAAGTCATTTAGTAATGTTTTTAAGAGCGAATCCGAAGTTGGGCCGGATATGCTTATTTTTAGGGGGCCTAATCTTATCGTCGAATGGGCGAAAAAGCTCAAAGGCAATTTAAAAGGATGTCTTAGAGTTATTTCAAAAAAGCCGCTTATAATGAAAATGGTCGGTGCGGAGGATATAGAAACCAAAGCGAATGTTACCAGAAAAATCCTTTGCGAGACCGAACTTACGTTAGATACGGAGTTTGTGGACTATTTGAATAAAGAGCTTGAGATTGGAAATGCAGAAATTAAATATTCTGATTGTTTGCCGATAAAACTTGCCATTTTCGACGATTTTGCGGCGATAATTACCCTCAATTTAAGCTCGGAGCCGGATAATTTTCTTCTGTTTCTCACCCAAAATCGCGAGTTGGTAACTTTCCTAACGGTAGCTTTCGATTGTATTTGGGAAAATTCGAAGCTTTTTTCACCCAAATCCAATAGTTAGGGGAATATTCTTTTCCCGAAGGCGTTTTTGCCCACCGAATTATCGAAAATCTCCTCGATTCTGAATAAATATGCCGGTCTGTCGCCCCACTTCTCGATATTCGAACCGTGATAGACATCGTGCTGTGCGTTAAGAAATTCGTGAATGGAATCGCCGATATGAATCTCGGCACGGCAACGCAATTCATAGGAAATCACCGGTGGTTGGTAGAACAACAATGTCGCATGGTTGTTGTCCTTCAGGTTGATCCATGTGTGATCTAATGCGAGCTCGAGCGTTCCAATAACCGAGAAATCGATGATTTCATCTTTGCCCTCGTCCCAGACAAGCTTGTGAAGAAGTTCGAGGCCTCTCGCGGAGTAGTTGGCGTCTGCTGGGCTTTGGATGTGGTCTTTATATTTTGCGAGAATATCGTCGATGAACTCTGCTTTTGGGATGAAACCCACCCCTTTAATGCTTCCGTTGAGACCTGCGGGGCCATCGGTGATTATCGCCGGAGTGTGTCTTGTGAACCCTAAGAAGAAAGCGTCGTGCGAGATTTTTTCTCCGGAGAGCTGTTTTCTAACAAGTTCTGCGCGCTGATGATAAGCCCAGTCGATGAATTTTCTCGGTATCTGCTCCATTTCGCTCCTTTTTTGGTAATATCGTTCTGTCGGTGTAGTTCGACAAGGGAAATTTGCGGCGGATAGATAATCGCTTGCATTTTGAAATGTCTTAACTTAATATATGTATATATCTTTTGTTCGAGGAGGAGTTGATATGAATTGTTGCGATAGATTCCCAAAAAAATCTTTTGTTCTTCTGCTCTCGCTCGTTCTGTGCGGATTGATTTTAGCTCAGGGCTTGCGAATCGAGAACGCGAATGTTCGCGGAAGAGGCGGCCGTGAGATAACTTTCTACCGTCCGCATGCACCGGAAGACGCATGGTGGTATTCTTCCGATGTTGAATGTGTGCACGATGTCGGCTGTGTGGATGTCGTATTCTGTATGGATACATCCGGCAGTATGGCGGGAACAATAAATAATCTTCAGGATGAGATCGACAGGTTTGCTTATAACATAGCTTCCGTAGGGTTTGGATATGCATTTGGTTTAGTAACATATTCAGAGACGGTAAATTTTCCCCATGGTTCGACTTTAGTCGAGGATTTGGGGGCATTTTCGGCTATATTGGATGAAGCCCGAAGCGGAGATGGCGGCTGGGAGCACCATTCCGATGCAATTTATCAGGCGATAATGAATTTCAACTGGCGCCCGGGATGCGAGCATGTCGTTGTTCTAATTTCGGACGAGTGCGATGATGCAAGCACAGTAACGCCCTCTGCGACTATTGCGCAAATTCTTTCGTGGGGAGGGTTTGTTTATATTCTCAGTGCAGATTGCGGCGATGTGGATGATTTCCGCGATTATTGCGACACCAGCAACGGCAAATGGTTCAACTATAGCACTTCGACTTTGAATGATGTCTTTGATCAGATCGTCGATGACATCGCAGACGTTGTCGAGATAAACATTACGGTTACAAACACGTCGGGTGGCGCGATGAATCCAATCACCGCGACTTTGATTCCCGATTTCTGCATTATGGTGGGCGATTCACCTAATCCCCAGCCCTATGGCCCTGTGCCGAACGGTGCGAGCCATACTTTTGTATGGGATGTCGAAGAGATTCCGGGGTGTGCCGGATGGGGCGACTGTTTTATAATAAGGGTTGCTGGCGGCGCTTATGTCGATTCTATTGTCGGGTGCCTATGGGTGGAGGATTGCGGATGCCCGGGGCCTGAGGCGGTTTTTGTTTGCCCCGAGGGAAGCGGAAACTGGACTGCCTGCCGCGATCAGTATATCGAAATCGAATATGTTGGTTATATCGGTGTCGATCCGAACAGCCTCTGCATTCGGGTAAACGGAGTAAATCATTGTTATCCGGCATCGCCGAATCTGACATGGACACCCGGTTTTCGGGGCGGGACACTGCGTTTTACGCCGACACCTCCCGGATGGAACCATCTACAAACGGTTAATGTGCAATGTTTATCCGGCAATGATGCGACCGGATGCCCTCAAAGATTCTTCCCAGAATCGAACTTCAGGGTGGATATAAAGCCTCCAAGACCTATTTGGTGGGAACATCACGACGCCACATGGTGGCCGCCATCGCCGGCATGGCGTGAAGCTCACGACGGCTCAGTATCATGGCAACCAGCCTGCGGCTCAACAGTTGATGATACGACGCATATTATAATCTATGCGTTGTTGCATGATGACGGCGTTGGAATGACACCTTTGGACGCGATTTTATCGAGCCTCGATTTTAGTGAGCTTGCGGGGCTTGATTTTATCGGTTTATGGACGAGTTTGACCTCGATTAACGTTACAGTTAACGGGATTCCTTTCGTTCCGGGGTTTCCGATTCCGGGGCATTTTAGCAGAACTGTCGATCTCGATTATGCAACATATCTACTTCATCCGGCTTCGTGGTTCGGTGGTTGGGCGGTTGCATGCACAATTCGTGCGGACAGCGCGGGGATACTCGGTTTGGCCTTTCTTACCGGCGGGGAAATCGAGATTTGTCTTAATGCGAACGATCTCGTTGAAGCTTCGGGGTGTATGCCCTGCGACAATGACACGCAATGGTGTTGCACATACTATTTGTCAGCGGATTTGCCATTGGTGGCTAATGCCGGGCCGGATAAATATATCTGTTCGGGGAGTTCGGTAATAATAGGCGGAACACCTGCCGCTGGGGGCGGAACAGAGCCTTATAACTACTCATGGAGCCCATCGACGGGCTTATCAAACCCGAATATCGCGAATCCGATAGCTTCGCCGACAACAACTACGACATATACACTGACCGTTACAGATGCCGCCTCAGGTGTCGCCACGGATAATATGACAGTTTATGTTTCGAATCCTGTGGCTAATGCCGGGCCGGACGACACTCTTTGCGCTGGTTCATATGTTATGCTTGGCGGCTCACCGACAGGCTCGGGCGGTTTTCCGCCTTTGTCATACAGCTGGCAACCGGCGGGGCTTTTGGCTTCGCCTACTTCTGCAAATCCGATGTTTATAACGAGCATGAGTTGGGGCGATACATCGTTTACTTTCATTGTAACGGTGACAGACACCCTTGGTTGCACCGATGTTGACACGGTTCGCATAGTAATCGATAATGTTGATGCGGATGCAGGGCCTGATCAGCGGGTTTGTCTCGGTGGTTCGGTTACTCTCGGAGGAAGCCCGACTGCTTCGGGCGGAGTTCCGCCCTATACATATCATTGGTATGAATACCCCGGGGGGGCGATGATTTCGACCGACCCGAATCCTGTGGTTACCCCATCCGCAACCACAACTTATGTTGTTCAGATAAACGGCGGAGAGCCGTATTGCATGGCGGCGGATACCTGCATAGTTTATGTAGTCGAGGTTTTCGCAGATGCAGGGCCGGATCAGAGCGTTTGTTTGGGATCGAGTGTGACTATCGGCGGTTCACCGACTGCCTCTGGAAGCGGCGGATATAGCTATTCATGGATCTCGGTGCCGGCGGGATTTGTTTCGGCTGTTTCGAATCCGATGGTCTCACCGACTGGAAACACACGATATATAGTTACAGTTACCGATTCTATCGGTTGCACCGATATCGATACGGTTTTCGTGGAGGTTTTTCCTGCGCCTTTCGGATGGGTTTCGGTGCCGAGTTTCTGCGGTGGTGTAACCTCATGTGCCTATCAATCGATTATCTGGACTATTGTCGATACTGTCGGAACGATAAACGAAGCCTCGATAAGGATTTCTGTGGACGGCACAGTCTATACAGTCGCCTCGCCTGAGGTTACAACTACCGCACATATTGGCGATTCGCTTTCGATAATGTTCTCACCGGGGTCTTCCTGGCCGCATGGTGATACAATTGTATTCGAACTTATCAATGTAGCGAGTTTCGCCGGATGTAGCACTTTTGTCGCGCCCTGCAGTTTTATTGTCGATATCGAGCCGCCCATTGCGGATCCACTATTACCTGCCGATGGAAGCACAGTTTTCGTCGTTCCCGATTCGGTGGGGGCGTTCATCTCGGATTTCCCGGCGGGGGTCGATCCGCTATCGTTCAATTATATCACCATAACCGTAAATGGTCTTCCTGCAACAGGATGGACTTATACATGGACGGGTGGCTATTTGGGGTTCAATAACTTGGTGCTTTCCGAGGGCGACAGTGTGGTCATCTGTCTCGATAGTCTTTTCGACGATCCGGATTACGATTATTGTGCCCATAACGACACGAGCTTATGCTGGTGGTTTGTGATCATGCCTTGCGATGTCGAGGTTACAGCCTCGCCGGACACAATAATCTGCGGAAGCGGAGATATTGTTCTGAATGCCGATGTCGAAGGCGGAAGCGGTTTCTTCACATACGAATGGCGGCCCGCGGTTGGTCTCGACGACCCGACTCTGGCGAATCCCACGGCGATTGTTGAATCGACAATTACTTATGTGGTCGAGGTTTACGATGAATCGCTGATGTGCAGTGCATATGACACCGCGACGATAATCGTATCGAACCCGATTGCAAACGCCGGCCCGGACGGGATTATCTGCCCATTTTCGATAGTGCCGTTGGGGTGTAATCCGGCTGTTACGGGCGGTCTTCCGCCATACAGCTTTGAATGGATGAATTCGACGGGCGCGGTGATTTACACCGTGGAAAATCCGCTTCATTCATTCGGCGATACGGACGAGTGGTTTGTGCTTCATGTCGTGGATTCGCTGGGTTGCGAGGCATGGGACACGGTGTTCTTCGATGTCGATGTCGAAGAAATAACCTCTTTCGATTTCATCTCGCCATTGCCGGACGATACTCTTCCCGCGGGAGAAGTTTATTTCGAGTGGGAGGTCGAGCCTTCGGGCGGTTATCTGTATGATTTTATCCTCGATGGCGCGGTTGTTTTCAGCCGTATCGATTCGAATCATGTTACGCTCGATTTTCCATGCGGCGAAAGCCATTTCTGGACTGTTGTGGTCTGGCGTGAGTGTTTCCACGACTATGTAGCTTGCGGAGAGACGACATCGACGGTGTTTATCGATAGCTTAGCTTATCCTTTCGACCCGCCTTTCCATATGGAGGATTGCGGTGAGCCTTATGCTGTCGCGGTTCACGTTCCGGACGGCGACTGGACGGCATGTAATCCGGATTCCATCGTGGCTTATATTATCGACTCTGTGGGGATAATCGAATCGTCGATTATGATGACGGTGAACGGCACGAGTTATCGGACATCTGACCCTGAGCTAAGCTGGGATGGCGTATCTACGCTGGTTTTCCGGCCTTCGGTTATTTGGGCTGACGGCGAGATTGTTACGGTTTGCGTCGATAGCGCTGTGAATTTGGATTCGATTGAGCTTGTAGCGAGGGTTTGCTGGGAGTTTTATATCGACCGTAGCGCGCCTCAGATAGTAAGCATTTCACCGACTCCTTTTTCGGAAATCCCAACTACAGTTAGCACTGTGCGCGTTTGTGTCCGCGATATGCTTTCCGGGCTCGATTCGCTTATAATCGATGTCGATGGAGTTCTTTATGAACTCGGTGCCTTTGGGTGTGTCGATACTGTGGTTTGTAACAATTTCCCGATAGGTCCGCTTTCTCCGGGGGATGTCGTTGATGTTAATCTTATCCGTGCCACCGATTGTCCCGACTGGTGCGGCCCGAATGTTCTGGACAGCGTTTGGGATTACCTCGTAAGCGATTGTGATATCGAGATAACATTTGATTTGGGCATCGCGGAAACATTGATTTGCCATCCGGATTCTCTGCCGGTGGTGTTCGAGCTGACGACGACCGTTACTGGCGGGACTGCACCATTTACATATTGGAATTCGATGGAGGGGATTGTCGGGCCTACGCATGTTGGCGATCCGACATATAATCTCGATCATTCGACATTGATAAGCATTGTTGTTGAAGATGCCGCGGGATGTAGAGATACCGCTTCGATGGTTGTTTATATCAGCGATTTGCAGGCCTATGCCGGCCCAGATTTCTCGATTTGCGAGGGTGACACAGCTACAATAGGCTGTCCAGATTGGTGGTGGATAGGATTCCATGTTGGAACGGTAACCGGTTGGTGGACGAATGAAGACGGCTCTTTCCTGTCGGATGAAACAACTCCGCTGGTTTGGCCGGATGTTACAACCTCGTATATTCTGCATGTTGTTGATTCAGTAGGTTGCGAAGATACCGATACTATCACGGTTTTTCGCCATCACGAAGCACCCGGTGCATTCACCGGGCTTTATCCACCGCCGGATGCTATGTTGCCGCCGGGAGATATTACTATTATCTGGAGCGACGCCGGAGGGGTTCCTCCTGCCCAGTATCATCTGATAATCGATGGTGTAGATACAGTAGCGAGAGGGATTTCGGACACCTTCTTTACTGTGAATTATCCCTGCGGACACACCCATTCGTGGGAGGTTATCGCCTATAACATTTGCGCGAGTGAATATGTAGTTTTCTGCGATTCTTTCATGGCCGCCGGTGCACATGATTCTGGGTCGGTATGGTATCATCTTCCAGATACATTCGGCGGAATCGACACAAGCGCATACGATCCGATTTTCCATACACATCCCTGCGAGGGGCCATCGGCTGTTTACTCCCATGTCCCCACCGGCGACTGGACAGCCTGTAATCCGGATTCAGTTGTGTGGATACTTGGCGATTCGGTAACATATATCGAGAGCACAATCGAGGTTGTAGTGAATGGTGTTTCATACACTACAATTGACCCGGAGCTAAGCTGGGACGGCAGTGAGTATCTTATCTTCCGGCCTTCGCCGATGTGGCCCAGCGGGACTACGGTTAGGGCATGTCTGGCTACTGTGATGAGCGAGGATTCTCTCTGGTTGCCGGATTCTGTCTGCGGGGAGTTTTATGTCGATTTCGATCCGCCGGAGATATGGGGAATCGACCCCGCACCCGGGTCCGTGATAGCGGCTTCTGTGTTCAGCTATCTTGATTTCATGCTCTTCGATTTTCTTTCGGGATTGGACGATGGTTCGATAACTATCGATATAGGAACGCATAGCTTTGGGCTTTTCGACCCAGTGGTAACATGGGATGCCGACTCGGTGATTTCCATCGACCTTTCCAGCTTCGATTTCGAGTGTGGAGACACAATAGATATTTGTGTCTATGCTGAAGACAGCCCCGATTGGTGCGGCCCGAACGTTCTTGATACTTGCTGGACACTGATAACCTCGCCCTGCGGACTTAATGCTATCATTATCGAGCCTTTGCCGAACACGATTTCCGCCTGCGAGGATCAGGAAATCGTGATGGAGATATATCTTACAGACACCCTCTGCCCGGTTGATCCATCTACGATTGTCCTGCAGGTTGAAGGTGTGGATTATACCATCGCAGATCCCGAGCTGGACTGGAGCGATCCGATTCTGACATGGACACCTCCAGTGGATTGGATACACGGCACATCTGTCGAAGTTTGCCTTACTGCGGCGGAGGACAGTTGCGGCGGAGAGGCCGAGGGATTGCCTATTTGCTGGGAATTCGAAATCGATCTGGAACCGCCGGTTGTTGTAGGCTGGAACCCGCCGTGTAGTAGCGCGGTTAATCCTTCTTCGGGGGTAGATTTCAATATTTCTCTCGAGGACGGCCCCGCGAATATTGGCTCTGTTTGGATTAGTATAAACGGCACGGATTTCGACTTGGGAAGCGCGCTGACAATTTCCGGCTCGAATGCAGATTTCGTCTGGAATCCGGTCGTCGATGGCGGAATTACGCTGATTCCGGGGTCGAGTTTCGAGTTCTGTGTGCACGCGTCGGATACGAACATCCATTATTGCGAAAACCATGACACAGTTTATTGTTGCGAATATTTCGTGACATCGGATACGGGAGTCGTAACCGGGATCATCATCGAGCCTCTGCCCAACACGATTACGACCTGCGACGACCAGGCAATTGTGATGGAAATAATGGGGAGCGAAACGACATTTAGGACAAAAAACCTACTTTGGCTCACGGATAACGGTTATTCATCGGGAAGGCTCTCGGACGCTTCGTTAACAGGTTATTCCAACGCCGCCGAATCTTTGTCTGTCTGGGGTTGGAACGTAGATGAGATTTCTCAGACGATTGTTCTGACATCGGCATTGGTCGAAGGCTACGATGTAATTGTTATTGGTAATGTTAAGACTGACGGTCCGCGTGCTTATACTTCCGCCGAACGAACCGTGCTTACCGATTTCGTTGCGAGCGGCGGGAAGGTTCTTGCTATCTCCGGCTGGGTTGTCGCCGACCATGACATCAACCTTGAGAATTTCCTCTTGGCGGATATTGGTGTAAGCTTCACGCCTTATGAAATGTGGACGAGTTATGTCTCGCCCGAGCCGGGAAGTCCTATCGAAGGTGGAGTTACTCAGGTGCCGGGCAATGGTTGCAAGTGGATTATTGGCCTCGATGAATGTTGGGCTTACCGCGGTTCGGATTGCGCTGTGGGAGTAAAACACCATGGTGCGGGAGCGGTTGTAGGCTATTTCGATGAGCATTGGCTTTTCAACGGGCCATGGCATAGTATGGATTTCACGACTCATCAGAATACACGGCTATTCCGAAATATCATGGAATATATCGAGTCTTCATTCGACTCTACCGACTGCCCCATCGACCCCTCCTCCATCATTCTTCGGGTTGAAGGGACGGATTACACTGTTGCTGATGCCGAGCTGGATTGGACGCCGAGTCAGTTGACTTTCACGCCGTCTGTGTTGTGGACTCACGGCCAGGTTGTGGATGTCTGCCTTGTGCAGGCCGAGGACAGTTGCGGCGCAGTGCTCGAAGACAGTATTTGCTGGCAGTTCACGGTAGATTTAGAACCGCCGGCACTCGCGAGTATTGTTCCGGCGTGCGGAAGCCCGATAATTCCGCTGATTAACGATCATTGGGACATCACGCTAATCGATATTCCCGCCGGAGTGATGCCGGATTCGACATTCGTGATTCTCGGCGATGACACTTGCAATATATCGGACGGCGGCGGGACTTTCAGCTTCACTTTCGACCCGGATGATTACGGAATAATTCTCATTCCGGGGGATACGATAACACTTTGCATTCGCAGTATGGACGGCCCGGTGGATTATTGCGAGCCGAACGACACCATTTACTGTTGTGATTATCCCATATTCCCTTCGGAAGGGCCGATAGCTTATCCGGTTCGTGTTCCGCCGGATTCGATTTCGGCATGCGAGCCGGAAAGTATTATCATCGAGATAACCTCGGAATTCGAAGTGGTCGAAAGCACCATCGTGTTGAATGTTGACGGCATCGATTACAGAACCTTCAACCCGGAACTTACGTGGCTGGACCCATTCCTGACATATCTGCCGAATCCGGACTGGAATCCTCATGATACGGTATTTGTGCAGTTAGTTTCCGCGAGAGACATTTTCGAAAACCAATATGTGAATTATCCGCTAGAGTGGGTGTTCTATATCGACCGGGTCGAGCCGCAGAGCGCGATGATAGAGCCGCCGGAATTTACCCGCGATATTTGGCATCAGATTGTAATCACGCTAAGTGATCAATTAGCGGGTGTGAATCCAAATAGTCTGATACTCGAGGTCGAGGGAATCGAATATCATTATCCGGGCGACTTCGATTGGAATTCGAGCGGGCTTGGAGGCTCGATAGTGTGGAATCCGGTTCAGCATGGGGTCGAATACAATGCCGGCGATACGATAGATGTTCGGATTTATGCCGAGGACGACCCCGATCTTTGCTTGCCTAATGTTCACACTGCGGAATACAGCTTCATTGTAGAGCCTTGGACGCCATGTATGGTCAACCCGAATCCGTTCAGTCCGAATGGTGATAATATCAATGAAATAACGACATTCGATTGGCCGAACATGACTACCGAAGCCGCGGTTATATACATTTTCGATATTCGGAACATCCTTGTGCGCAAACTCGACATCGAGCCTCAAAGAAATTATCTGAATTATCCGGCGAGAGCATGGGATGGATATGACAGCGAAGGCCAACAGATGCCTCAGGGGCTTTATCTTTATGTAATCGAATCTGACGGCAGGATCGTATGTAACGGAACTATTACACTGGTTCGATAATTGCTTGTATAAAACCGGGCGAGTATATCTCCGTCCGGTTTTTGTTTATTCTTGACTTTGATGACTCTCACAATTAGTATGAAATCACAACTGCGGAGCGCTACCGTTTGGTAATATAACACTGCCGGGTAATAGCGCATCTCGGCAAAGGGACAATGACAATAGCCGCCCTCGACATCGGTAATTATCGTGCAAAACTCGCTCTTATCTCGAAAAAGGGCGAGATTATGAGCCGAAGGCATTTTCTAACCGAGGAGCTTATAGCCAACACGGATCAGATTTCCAAATGCATCAACGAGTTAAAGCCCGGAGGGTGCGTCATCGGCTCGGTTGTGCCCGAGTTGGATGATGTTCTATCCTTCTCTTTGAAGAAGTTCGAGCCACTTTTTGTAACTGGTGGCACAAAAAATGAACTTCTCGTGGAATATGATCCGCCTGAATCTTTAGGCGCAGACCGTCTCGCGGCCGCTGTCGGCGCATATCGAGAATATGGAAGCATCTTGAATCGGGATATTATGGTTGTTGATTCCGGAACAACAATCACGACCGATCTTGTCAGCAGTAAGGGTGCTTTTCTCGGCGGGGCGATTTATCCCGGCGACGAAATCTCGATGAACGCGATCGCACGCAACGCGCGGAAACTTCCACAAATGCCTTTCAAGACGACACGAACCGTCCTCGGTTCGACCACTACCGAATGTATGCTAATCGGCGTTCAGGCGACTATTATCGGCGCAATCGAACATCTATATCATCGATACGGCAGTATTCACGGGGAAAATCCTTTTATCGTGCTGACTGGGGCCTCTGCCTCCTGGATAGCCCCGATTTTGGGTATTCCGAACATGGTCGATCCCGATATTGTTTTGCTTGGGTTGGCGGCGATTTGGTCCTACAATAGGGAATAGAATAGATACATGTCAAATCCACCAAAGCTTTTCGAATATGTCGGGGCGATACATATCCATACGACAGATTCCGACGGCAGTAAGCCGCATGAGGACATAATCAAGATAGCTGACCGGCTTCATCTCGATTTTTTGTTCTTCTCCGATCACATGACCCTCAAACATAAATCTAACGAGGGCTGGCATAAGCGGGTGCTTGTGGTTGTCGGTTATGAGATCCACGACCCGAGCAACAAAAATCACTATCTCGCCTTTGGAATCGACGAGGTTCTTCCCGATACTCTAATTCCACCAGAATATGTGCGCGAAGTGAAAAAGCGCGGTGCGCTTGGAATCATCGCACATCCGGACGAGGTGCGCGAGCAGAAAGGGGTTCCGCCGGCTTATCCGTGGACTGCTTGGGATGTCAAAGATTACGATGGCATCGAGGTTTGGAACCATATGTCGGATTGGCTCGAAGGAATCGACCAAAAAAACCGGTACAAGAGATTTTTCCATCCTCGAAGCAGTCTTAACACGCCTGCCGAGGCGACCCTTAAACGCTGGGACGAAGAAGCGGAACGCAGGCGAATTATCGGCATCGGTTCTCTGGATGCCCACGCCGCAGAATACTACTGGGGGCCTGTCCGTCTTACGATTTTCCCCTATAAGGTGCAACTTCAGACAATACGCACCCATGTTCTCGTCGAAAACCCATTGCCCTACGACGATTATGAGGGCGCACGCAAAGAACTTATGACTGCAATCTCTCGCGCGCAGGTTTTCATTGGAAACGAAAGATGGGGAAACTGCCGCGGATTTAGATTTTGGGCTGAATCGAAACGTCAATTTGCTCTTATGGGCGGTGCGATGCGCGACCATAGGAGTATTGTTTTCAAGGTAAGTTGTCCGACTGAGGGAACGATTCGGCTAATCAAATCCGGCGAGGTTGTTGCGGTTGTCGAGGGAGCCGAAGCGGAGTTTCCGGTTCAGGGGCCGGGACCATACAGGGTCGAGGTCCTGAAAAACGGGAAGGGATGGATATATTCCAATCATATAAAAATTTTACCTCCACGAGAACAGCCATATAGAAGGAGTTCCGGAGAACGCAGAGGAAGACCGTCTTCACAAAAGGAAGAGAGCGCAAAGGCACATCCTCAACGCAAACAAAGCGAACAGGGAGAAAACAGAGGCCGCCCAAGTCGTCGCCGAAACACGGAGGGCGGCGGAAGACCTCCTAAAAATCGCGATAACGCGAAAAAAGAATAACCCCGAGGGAAGTCGTCCGAGAAAATGTATCTGCATAAGCTGACAATCTATGGCTTTAAGAGCTTTGCGAAGAGAACTGAGCTTACATTCAGCAAAGGTCTTTCTGCTGTTGTGGGTCCGAACGGATGCGGAAAAACCAACATTCTGGATGCGATTCGTTGGGTAATCGGCGAGCAGAAGGTTAAAGCGCTTAGGTCGGCTTCCATGCGCGATGTTATTTTCAAGGGCAGTAGGGATCATAAGCCGTTGAACATGGCGGAGGTGTTAATCACTATTCGCGAGTGCAAGGGGCTTCTCCCCTATGATCCGCACGCGGACACTGTGGTTATCGGAAGGCGTTTATATCGCTCGGGCGATTCGGAATATGTTATCAACGGCAAACCGGTGCGGCTGAAGGATATTCAGTCGGTGCTAATGGGCACCGGAATTGGAAGTTCTATTTACGCGCTTATCGAGCAATCGATGATTCAGCGGATTCTGGCCGGCGGCAAAGAGGACCGCAGAGAGCTTCTCGAAGAGGCCGCGGGGATTATGAAATACAAAATCGACCGCAAAGCCGCCGAATCGAAGCTTCAATCAACAGCGAATGATCTTGAAAGGCTCGAAGATATTCTTGGCGAGGTTTCTCGGAATGTAAATTCGCTCAAACGCCAGATGCGCAGGGCACAGGATTTGAAACGCCTGAAGGAGCAGAGCAGGGAGCTTGCTGTTCAAATCGCGACGACACGAAAGGCGCGGATTATGGAAATCCTCGCGCGCGTTGGAAAAGAGCTGTCGCATATGGAGGATGATCTTGCGGTGGCGAACGCGAAACGAAGCGAACTCGATATGCGAAGACAATTGGTTGCAGTTGAGCGTGACGAGCGTGAGGGCGATGTTACAAAAATCGGCGAAGCGCTCAGAATCGAAGAATCCAAAATCGCGAATAAAGAGAAAGCTCTTGCGGTAAATACAGAGCGCAGAGGTTATATCGAAGAGGGTTTGAAGAATACGACGATAGAGCTCGAGACCGCGAAAAAGCGTCTCTCGGAGCTTGAAAAGGAGATGGTCGAAAATTCGGCGAAGATAGAAACCGCTTTCGAGAAAAACGAGGGTTTGAAAACAGAATCCGACAGACTTATCGAGGGGCAGACAAATTTTGAGGCTTCTTTTAGGGAGATTCGCAAAGCAACTTCGACTCTAAGGCAGGAAATTACGGAGGCGCGACAGCACCTGAGCAAAACGGACACCGGCATCGGCTCGCACAAAGGGCAATTAGAATCCATCGAGAAGCAAATTGCCGAATCTAAGCAGTTGAAGGCTGGTATCGAGGGCGAAATCACGGCTATCTCCGACCGAAGAAATGCGGTGGATGCCGAGCTTGAGAAGCGCACTGAGACCTACGAAAGAGCCGCGAAAGAGATTTCCGACAAACAGGACGAAATCGACGGACTTAACGAGAAGGTGCGGGAACTAAACGAGCGCGTATCTCAGCTTGAAAGCGGAATTAGCGGGATAAAAGGGCGTTTGGAAGCGCTCAAAGAATCCTCCGCGCCGGATTCTACAGAGGAGCAAATTGCAGGATTAATTTCGAAGCACAAGATCGTGTTAGGACAGTTTTCCGATTATATCCGTCCGGGGAAACTATCGGCGTCAGCGCTGGACGGAATTCTCGGCGAGCTTGCGCGCGCATGGATAGTCCGTTCTGCAAAAACGGCAGTGGAAATCGCCAACATCATCGAGGATAAGGGGCTTTCGGCGGTTCTAATAGTGCTCGATGAGCTTCCGGAAACAGAAACAGATAACGCGGTAGTCCCGAAGGAAATGTCGAAATTGCTCTATTTTGTGGCTGATTTCGGTGCAATTGAAAGCGATGCGGAAAATGCGGTCTCGGAAAACGGGGCGTTTATCAGAAGAAAGGGTCTTCGTAGAATCGGCACGCAGATGCGCGGAGCTATTAGCTTTGCTCAGGAAATTGAAAAGCTCGGGGCGAATATCGATGATCTCGAAAAACAATTGGCCGATGCGGAAAAGGCGCGAAAGGATATTTTTCTGCGCCGGGACGAATCCAACGGCGCTTTTTCGAATATGAAGGAGCGCGAGAACGAGATTCGTAAAGCCCTTTCAGAAACGGAGAACGAGATTCGTGAGCTGGAGTATCGCTATAAATCGAAAGTGAGCGATAAGGCCGATATCGAAAAGCGAATAGAGAACTCGTCAGCTCGAAAGGGCGAAATCGAGACGGAACTCTCAAAGCTCGAAGCCGGCAGAAAATCGGTTGCAGATAGAGTGGCCGAACTCGAAGCAGAAATCGCGAAGCAATCCGAGCAGGAAATCAAGGCTGAAGAGGAATTGCGCATCTGGACAAAAGACGCCACCGATGCTCAGATGAAGTTTATTCAGGCGAAGGGCGAGTTAGAGGGGCTTCAGAGGGAACTCGAGCGTCTTCGTTTGCAATATCGCACTGCCGAGACGACAATAGAGACTGCAGAGCGACGAATTCGCGAGCTTAAGGATGAAGGCGAACGTCTGGCGACCGAAAAAGAAAAACTCTCCGAGGAAGTTCAGTCGCTCGTTGTCGAAAAAGATAAGAAAGAAAAAGAGTTCCAAACCGTTAGTGAAAACGCTCGAGAGGCAAACGACAAGCTCCGTCAACTCGATGTCGAGCTTAGGGATATTACGTCCAGGGCCTCCGAGCTGGAAAAGGTTGTTCACGAAAAACGCATGGAGAAGCACGAGCAGGAGTTGCAGGCGGGTTTCATCGCGGAGAATCTTCGGTCAGATTACGGAATCGAGCTTGATTCTGTAGATATTGAAGAAAAGCTCAACTCCGAGGACGAACGCAAGGCACAAACAAAACTCGAACGGCTTAAGGAGAAAATCACAGATTTCGGCGGCATTAACCCGGATGCAGAACGCGAATACGAAGAGCAAAAAGAACGGCTCGATTTTCTGACGGCGCAACGTGAGGACCTCGTCGAAGCAAAAAACGACCTGCAGAAAACAATCAAAAAGCTCAACAACACGGCGCGGCGACAATTCTTGGAGACTTTCGAGGAAACGCGAAGGCATTTTAAAAATATTTTTGCGGAACTTTTTGAGGGCGGAGAGGCGGATTTGACCCTTCAGGAGGGCGAGGATGTTCTCGAAACGGATATAGAAATATCCGCGAGACCTCCGGGGAAGCGCTTTTTGATGATAAATCAGCTCTCGCAGGGCGAAAAGGCGTTGTGCGCGGTTTCGCTTCTTTTTGGGCTGTATAAGGTCAAGCCGAGTCCTTTCTGTATGCTCGACGAGGTGGACGCCCCGCTCGACGAGGCAAATGTTGGTCGCTTTTTGCGCATGTTGAGGCGTTTTTCGGACGAGACTCAGTTTATTCTGATTACACACAACAAGCGCTCGATGGAGGCTACGGATTATCTTTATGGCATCACGATGCAGGAAGACGGCGTGTCTAAGGCCATTTCGCTCAAGATAAGCGATTTAGTTTTGGATTTGGAAGACAAATAATATATTTATTTATTTGAATATTTGAATATTTTGATTTTTCTGCTTGACTTTCATTTTTTGAGGTATATATTCCAATTTAGAAAATAATACTATCGAAGGAGAAATGATGGCTCATGCTATTTCCGACGGCGACTTCGCCGAAAAAGTAGAGAAAAGCTCCGGTTTGGTTTTGGTCGATTTCTGGGCGCCATGGTGCGGCCCATGCCAAATGCTCGGCCCTGCGATTGAAAAACTTTCTGACGAGATGACGGGCAAAATGTCGGTGTATAAGCTAAATGTTGATGAAAACCGCCAAACAGCGGCAAAATTCCGTATTATGAGTATCCCCACATTAATCTGGTTCAAAGACGGAAAGATTATCGATTCTCAGCTTGGGGCTATTCCATTGGAGGAGCTGAAGGCGAAATCAAACGAACTTCTCTCGCAATAACGGTGAATGAAATGAAATCGATGAATGCCAAATGGACACTTATTTTAGCGGCGTTGCTTATCTCTGCTATGTTTTTCGCCGGATGTGCGAAAACTGAGACAGAGAAGCAAGCTGTTGATGAAACTCCCGTGAAGGTGGAGTTCGAGGAAACAAAGGCCGAAGTGAAAGTCGATGCGGATATTCCGGTGGCCGAAAAGGATGAAGGAATCGTTACAGCGAAAGAGCCAAAGCCCGTGGTTACATGCTCGAATCCTGCGCCGAGTTTCAGCCTTCGTGGAGTCAACGGCGAAAAGGTTTCTTTGTCCGATTATACCGGTAAGGTCGTCCTGATAGATTTTTGGGCGACATGGTGCTCTCCTTGCAGAATGGCGATTCCAGATCTTGTCGCGCTTCAGAACGAGTATGGTGCAGACGATTTCGTGATTATCGGCGTTTCGCTCGACAGAGAGCCCTCGATGGTGCCAAGGTTCGTCCAGCAGGCAGGGATAAATTACGTTGTAGCCTATGGTTTCGGCGAGTCGATCGCAATGGATTATGGCAACATCACCTCGATTCCTACAGCAGTGATTGTCGATAGAAATGGCTGTATCAAACAGCGCTTGGTTGGGCTTCATCCGAAAAACGAGCTGAAAAAGCTTATTACGCCGCTCATCGGCGAGTCCGCATAACATCATGGGTGATAATATAATAAGGGCCGAGTGCCTTATGGTAGCCGGCGGAACTCTTATTGCCAAATCGGACAGCGGTCATTGGACTGTAATGGATGTCCCCGAGGAATTGGGTGGACATAGCGGCGCGATGGGGCCTTTCGAGCATCTTCTGACGGCTTTAGCCGGATGCACCGCCACCGATGTGCTAATCGTATTGCGGAAAAAAAGGATTGCTATCGACGACCTGCGAATCGGTTTGGAAGCTCACAGGGTGGACAAAACCCCGAAAATTGCGGATAAGATTCATCTTCATTTCACCGCAGTTGGCCCCGATATTCCGCCCGATGCTCTCGAACGCGCGATAGAATTGTCTCAGGAGAAATATTGCTCGGTCTCTGCGATGCTCAAAGGGGTCGCGGAAATAACCCATAGCTACGCGATATTAACTCCCGAAGAAGCACGTAGCAAGCTTGTATAGAATCGCGTTTTTCTTGCTTAAAGAGAGCCGATAAAGGCTCTCTTTTTTTGGTTCGTAATTTGCGGTGAAAATTCCTCGTGACAAAGACCGAATTCTCTTTTGGAGCATCGGTTTCCAATAGCATTCGATTTTTGTTGCATCGGTTAATGTAATATTATAGATTTATTGTTTACATTATATGCTCGAGAATAAAACGCCCCGAATGGAGGGTCGATGCGATACATAGCGGTGATTACAATTCTTTTTGCGATATCGGCTTTAGCCGAACCCGGTCCTGTTAACCGTCACGAGGCCGTGAAAGAAGCACTTACGGCACTGAAAATGCGTGAAAGCGATCTTTCCGTGTTGTCGTTGAGCACAGATCCATTCCATATCAGCCTTATCGATTCTGCGATGAATTCACCACTTCGGATGCCTGACATGCTCGATTCGATGGGGCGATTTTTCACGGACAAAGATGTTGCGATGTCGGATCTGCTTATGCGCGCATCGAAATATATGGACATCCAGACTGAGAATCCGGTTATCAAAGCGACCGATTCTTCTTATCCTTGGAAAGGGCAGAAAAACGTTCCGGTGAAGATCCGTGAAGCGCTGGACATTATTTTTTCGAGTTTCGAGAGAGCCTCTGTCGAGTTTAACGCCGCTTTTGCGAATATCGATAGCTTCCAGATGGACACAATCAGAACCTGGGGGTTGGATTATCTGATAACCGACGACGGCAGAGATATCGATTCCGAGAGGGACCAAGCGACCTTGGAACAGATCGACCAAACTGAATTCGAGGCGGAGATTCGGACAAAGCGGCTTTTCCAGATTGCCTCGAAGGTCGATATGAAGCGGTTGACAAACGCGGCACTTATTATAACGAAAGGTGCGGAAACCGGGTATGACAAGGTGCGAGGTCTTACAGCGCAGGATCAAACAAGGCCGGAAGTGCCGGACAGTATCGCAATTGGCGATGTAATCTTTTGGTGCGAAACGGAATATGGACTCGTAATAATTGGCGGGCCGGGGAAAACTATTTATAGAAAGCGTTGCGCTGTGATAATCGATCTCGGCGGAGACGACATCTATAAAGTTGCGGCCGGCGGAGCGTATAAGGATGTTAGGTTCGCAGTAAGCATCGATCTCGGCGGCGATGACCTATATAGTTCCAAGGAGAAATTTGCCTTTGGTAGCGGTGGACTGGGAATCGGCGTGCTTATCGACCATAAGGGCAATGACATTTATAATACTGAAGATTTCGCGCTCGGGTCGGCGAGTTTCGGCGCCGGACTTCTTTTCGATATAGAGGGTGACGACATTTATTCCGGCGATGTTGGAAGCCAAGGCGCCGGGTATATGGGATATGGCATTCTCCGCGATGTTTCGGGAAATGACAGATATTCTGCGAGGCTGTATTCTCAGGGCTTTGGTTATGTGGGCGGTTTCGGGCTTCTCGCGGATGTTTCGGGAAACGACACATATACGGCGCAGGGCGCTCATACAGATAAGTTCAGTTATGCCGATCACCACCTTTCGCTTTCGCAGGGTTTCGGCTATGGCAACAGGCCGGATTGGTCCGGCGGAATCGGTCTTCTGCTAGACAGAGGGGGCAATGACCACTATGTCTCGGATATTTTCGGACAGGGTGCGAGCTATTGGTTCGCTTTTGGCGGGCTTTGGGACGGCGGCGGCAACGATGTTTATATCGGTTATCAATACTCACAGGGAAGCGGGACGCATTTAAGTGCGGCAATGCTTATGGATTGCGGCGGCAACGACAGTTATGTCGCCCATGGCGTATCTCAGGGATGCGGCCATGATAACGCGGTCGGTTATCTTCTCGACATGGGCGACGGCGACGATAATTATATTGTTTGGGATTTATCCCAGGGTGCGGGAAACGCTAACGGAGTCGGTATTTTCATCGATGAGGGCGGCGACGACGCATATATCAATAAGCGTGAATACAACGTTCAGGGCTACGGCGAGTGGCGCAGGGATTTCGGATCAAAGGGCATCATGCTCGATCTTAAGGGCGACGACAGCTACGATGCGAAGGGTCAGGATTCTTCGTGGTGGAAATCCGGAAGATTCGGCATTGGCATAGATTTCCCTGCGGAAATTTCCAAGGAGAAATGATGAGAGTTGAAGCCTCTGGTGCATTTGCAGGGCAACATATACTTATAACCGGAGCCACCGGCGGTGTCGGATCGATAATCGCATCGCGGCTGGCGAAAGAAAATTGCCGAATTTCCGCGGTTGGAAGGCGTGCGGATAGACTCGACGACCTTTCCGAGTGGATAGAAGACCTCGGCGGGGACTGCTGTGTTATTCATGAAGATCTTCGTGAACCGGAATCGACACGCAAGATAATCGATAGTGCTGTCGAGCGTTTTGGGCCAATAGATACAGCTTTTCTTGGCGCGACACATTTCGCCATTTCCCCCTTTGACAACATGAAATCATGCGAAATAGAAGATATTGTTCGCGTCAATCTGTTATCCCCAATCAACATCGTTAGAGAGATACTTCCGAGCATGATTCAACGAGGATTCGGCAGAATTTCGATAATCGCGAGCGTTGCGGGGATTTTGCCTTTGCCTTTTATGGCTGTTTATGATGCGACCAAGGCCGGTATGATAGCATTCTCACGCGCACTCGCTAATGAGCTGGCCGAAAGCGGCATTACCGTAACTTGTATCTCCCCACGCGCAGTCGATACTGTGATCATGAATAGAATAAAAGCCCTAACAGAAACGCTCGGGTGGGTGATAGATTCTCCGGAATCTGTTGCAGAGGATATTCTGCGGGCGACTGCTTTGGGTAAAACGCATGTTACACTCGGGTCGATGGAGAAAATTATTCCTATTGTCGGTTCGCTTTTCCCCGATTTCATTCGCAAGGTGCTCGAAATCACACGCATCGAGATGGAGAATTTTTTCGAACGCGAGAAGAATGAGAAATTGTAAATCTTCCATAAGGTGTTTCTTATCGCTACTGGTTTTTGCCACGGCTCTTTTCGGTTTCGGGCGTGTCAGCAGAGAGGAGATACGGCATCATTTCCTGATTTTATCCTCGGGGGATATGAAGTATTGCGAACATCTTGACAAGTCTAAGAAGAGGCTTTCTAAAGGTGGAAGAGAATCTATCGAAGTAGCAATCGAGTATATTGGACGCCAATCGACGCGGAAAAAGATGGCTATCGAGTGGATAGCCGAAGGTGTGGGCGAAGATGCGGTTGAACCGCTGACCTATGTCCTCACTCTTCCAGCCGAAGATGATGCCGCTTTCGCCGCATATCTTTTAGGTGTGATTGGTTCTCCAAAAGCCGCTGTTCCGCTTATGCTTTCGGCGCAATCGAACAGCCACAAAATCCGAAGCGCGTCGATAAGCGCGCTCGGAAACTGCGGAGATACATCGGCGGTGCCTTTATTAGTGGCCGCTTTATCCGATTCTTCTCCTGAAATTCGCAGGGTCGCGGCGATAAGTCTCGGCAAAATCGGCAACGAAAGCTCTGTTAAAAGCATCGCAAAACTGCTTTCAGACCGCTCTGCGGATGTCCGTTACGCGGCTTCATATGCCATCGCAGGAATTGGCGGAGAAGAAGCCGAAAAGCTCCTTGTCGATAAACTCAAAGTTAATTCCCTTGGTGAACTCGAAAGGTATCATGTTATAGAAACCCTCGGCCAGCTTCAGTCTGAGGATGCTTTACCGGTTTTATTCGAGCTTCTCGACGATCCCTATTATCTCAACCGTGGGTTCGCTTGTCAGGCATTGGGCTATTATCGTGGTAATTATAATGTCGCAAACGCCCTCAAACAAAGTCTTCACGACGCCTCGGGCTTCGTCCGGATGATGGCCGAGGAAGCGCTTCAATCCATTCGAAACGAGCAATGAGGCTTTCGATCCCATTAGCTTTGACTCTGATTTTTCTATGCACACCTCTTTTTGGTCAGAAAGAAGTTGTCGCGGAAACACGCCAGGTTGCGAGGATCTCGCTCGAACTTGAAGCCCCCGCGAGTAATAGGGTTACTCCCAGAATCGCCGAGAAGCAAGACCGAATTGCGCTTGTGCTTTCGGGCGGAGGTGCGAGAGGATTGGCACAAGTTGGAGTAATCGACGAGCTTGAAAAGGCTGGAATTCGCCCTGATATAGTTGTGGGAACAAGTATGGGGGCGATTATCGGTGGATTGTATGCAATTGGCTTCTCGCCCGAGGAGCTAATTCGGGCTACAATGTCGATAAACTGGAGCGACATTCTTTCCGACGCTCCCAAAAGGACTTCACAGTTTCTAACGCAACGACTTGCTACAGAGAAATTCATCCTACATTTGAGATTTAACGGTTTGAGGCCGCATCTTCCCGAGGGTCTTAGCACAGCCCACGAGCTTCAAAACAGCCTTTCGCGTTTTTGCGCGGCGGCGGATTACACTTGCGGCGGCGATTTCGACAGGCTTCCTATACCATTTCGCTGTGTAACGACAGATTTGCGCACCGGCAAGGTCTATGTCTGGAACGAGGGCAATCTCGCAATGGCGCTGAGGGCAAGCTCCGCGATACCATTGGTGCTGTCGCCGGTCGAGTATAAAGGAGCTTTGCTCGCCGACGGCGGATTGGTCTATCCGATTCCGGTCGAGGTGGCAATCGCGGAGAAGTATTCGACGATAATCGCTGTCGATGCAACCGCCGAAGTGCTTTATCCACGCGATATCGACAACGCCCTATTCATTCTCGACCAAATGACGAACATCATGGTGGAGGATCGCAAAGATGTCGAGCGCGACGCGGCGGACATCGTAATCACCCCCGATTTGGAAGGGCACGGCAGTTTCGATTTCTCGAATATCGACTGGATTATCAAGCAGGGGCGAAATGCCGCTATAACAGCAATTCCGCGGCTTAGAGCAATTATTGCCTATAAAAGGGCGATGATTGAGGAATCTGAGCGGCGTTATTTCGTCGGGGAGGTTTCCGGCGACAATTCAGGGCTTCTTGGAATTATGTTGGGCGATTCTATTAGCGAAAGCGAAGTCCGTGCAAAATTAATCGACTTTTTTTCGAGCGGGGATTTTGCCCCACCCGAGGTTGTGCTACTGTTCAATGGCGACTCTGTGAATGTAATAGCGAATATCTCAAGAAATCCTCTTTTCGCGGGAGTCGAGATTAGAGGTTCGAGGCTACTTTCGGAAAGTTTTATCGATTCTCTCTTTGGGGATAAAATCGGATTGTCAATCAACACTATCGCAATGGATTCGGTTTTGACAGAAATCGAGAAAAGATATCGCGAAATGGGGTATAACCTTGCGCATATCGAAAATACAGCGCTAGTGAAGGGCACTCTTGAAATCGCGGTCGAAGAGGGGATTATTCACGAGATACATGTGATTGGCAATGAAGTTACACGCGATTGGGTTATTAGAAGTTTCGTTCCATTAAGGGAAGGTTCATATTATCAGGATTATCTATTTGATCAGGCATTGACAAATCTTCATGCCTCGGGGCTTTTCCATTCTGTTCGGCCAATAATCTCGCGGAACGATTCAGGCGCGGTAATCACAATGGAAGTCATCGAAAAACCCTATTGGGGAATCCGAGTCGGTGCGAGATACGATATCCTTAACGACATCGAAGGAATTGTCGAGATTAGCGACGATAATTTTGCTGGCCTCGCTTTTCGATTAAACATGGGGATTTCCGGTGGCGAGCGCAGGTGGATGGCCTATACCGGCCTCGAAGGCGACAGAATCTGGCGGACATATTTTGCCGGCAAAGCGCAGTTTTTCGCGCAGGGACGCGAGTTCGATATTTGGGAGGGCGACACTGTTTCGGCAACCCATGTTGTGAATAGGTATGGTTTTGTGCTTTCGTTGGGGCAACAGATACGCCGTTTCGGGACAGTTTTTGCCGAGATTGCCGCAGAAAGAGTGGCTTTCGGACCGCAGGGACAAAAGCTACGCGAATATCCGCTTAATCGGCTAACTCTGAAGTCCATCGTCGATACGAAAGACAACCGTCAGTTTCCGCTAACAGGCAAATATCACAATTCATATATCACCTTCAGCCAGGATATTCTCGGCGGAGAATATTCCTTCACAAAATCCTATTTCAGCTTCGAAAGCTACTGGACAGCCGGGCAGGCGCTGACATTTCACCCATATATCATGGGCGGATATATGGCTGGCGGCTCCCCTTTCTTCGAGGAGTTCGAGCTTGGCGAGGATATTAATTTTTGGGGTTTCCGCGCTGACGAACGGAGAGGAAATTCCTTCGCCAAAACCGGTATCGACCTTCGAATAAATCCGCTCGATCCGCTCTTTATGCACATGGGTCTTTGCTACGGCAGGGTTTGGGAGAAAAACGCCAAGCTCGATTTGGAAGACATGATCTGGGGCTGGGGCGTCGGTTGGGGTTTGAAAACCCCTCTCGGGCCGGTCGAATTCAGCTGGGGCAGGAACACTGACAAGCTTGAAGAGATTTACTTCTCTATAGGCTATGAGTATTAATTAACCCCAGTGCAAGCGACGAAGTAGTCTAACACGCGCAGACATTACACCGGCGCGTCTTCGGGGAAGGCTTTCAGAGCGGCGATTAGGAAAACCAGCGTAACCGCCGTGGCGAGAACATCCGCAATGGGCATCGAGTAGAAGACACCGAGCCAACCGAAATGGGCCGGAAGAATCAGAACAAGCGGGATTAGGAAAATCAACTGGCGCGAGGCTGTGAGAATGAAAGCGCGCCATGAATGCCCCAGCGCTTGAAACATAATCGCCCAGACGGTTTGCGCTCCGATTATCGGAAGTGTTATAGCTGAAATTCTAAGGGCGGGAATCGCCATTCGGATAAGCTCCTCATCGCGTGTGAAAAGCCTTATGAAAATACCGGGGAATGCGATGAGAACGGCACAAGTGATGATTCCAATTATCGTGGACCTTTTTGTCGAGATTTCGATTAGCTTTCTGACATTGCTATATTTTCGCGCTCCGTAATTATATCCAGCGATGGGCTGGAATCCCTGCGCAATTCCAATTAAAGGTGTGAATGCAAGAAATGTGAGCCTATGGACAACGCCGAGCACCGCAATCGCAACATCACCGCCGTGGTGGGCGAGCTTGTAGTTCATTATCACGACGAGAACGCTTGATGAGACATTTCGCGCGAGAGAGGCCATTCCCACGCCGAAGGTTTCGCGAATTATGCGAAAATCCGGGACGAAATCGGCGAGCTTCGGGGTGAGCACGGTTTTCTTCGAGAAATAGAAATAGAAGGCATAAATTGCGCCTAAGCCTTGAGAAATAAGGGTTGCAATCGCGGCGCCTTTGACCCCCATATCGAGCCAGAAAATAAAGATTGGATCAAGAATTGTATTAATGACGGCTGTGATGATTAGAAGTGCCATCGACACTTTCGCGCGGCCTTCGGAGCGGATGACATTATTGCTCGAAATCAGGATACACCTGAAAAGCGTATCGAACAGGACAATGCGCAAATATGCGTGCGCAAAGGGAAGAATGTCCGGAGTTGCACCCATAAGGCGGAGAAGGTCATCGATGAATATCTGCCCAAAAACTGTGATGATAATGGATAGGAAGATTATCATCGAGAGCATATTGCCGAGAGCGCGGTTCGCTTTTGCGATGTCTTTTGAACCGATGGCGCGGGAGATTATCGAGGCAGAACCCATGCCTATCAACTGACCGATTGCAAGCACGATCACATTCACAGGGAAAACGACCGCAACTCCGGCGATTCCGAGCATCCCTACTCCATGCCCGACAAATATCGTATCGACGACATTGAAGGTGGACATGATGAACATGCCGATAATGGCGGGAACTGAAAGCTCGGTTAGTAATTTACCAAGATTCGGATTTGCGAGTATGTGGTCGTTTGCGCGCGGCATAAGGAGGGATTATAATTAGAATTCTATTTTTTACAACGATAAATTTTTCACAATCGCATTTTACTGCTTGCTAAGACTGGACACACGATGTCCAGCCAATGCAAAATAACCTTCGATTCGAATAAATTTAGAGGAAAGATACAACTGAACTAAGGCTTACCATGTTAAAGGTTAAGCTTAAGGAACATATTAAAGAATATCACGCGATCGTTATTCTTTCGGTGGGGCGACATCCTCGATAAGGCGCGATACGATTTTATCGGTCGTGATTCCCTCGGCATCCGCAGTGAAACTTGTGATAATACGGTGTCTTAAAACGGGAATCGCTATTTTGCGGACATCTGCGACGCTCGGAGTGAGCCTGCCGTCAAGGGCGGCGAGAGTTTTGGCACCGAGAATAAGGAACTGGCTCGCGCGCGGCCCCGCCCCCCATCTCACCCAGCGCTTGATATAGTCCAAAGAGGTGGATTCAGGTCTGGTGTTGCGGACGATATTCACTGCGTATTGGATAACGTAATCCGCCGCGGGAATTCTGCGGATAAGGCTTTGAAGCTCGACAATCTGTTTCGATGTGAGAATTGGCTCGACATGTGGTGCACGTTCGCCGGTTGTGTATCGAACGATGTCCAGTTCGTCTTTTTCGGTGGGATAATCGATGTAGATATTGAGCATGAATCTGTCCAGCTGGGCTTCCGGAAGCGGATATGTCCCCTCCTGCTCGATTGGGTTCTGTGTAGCAAGAACGAAGAAAGGCATTTCGAGTTTGTAGGTCTTATCGCCGGCGGAGACTTCGTGCTCCTGCATAGCCTGAAGAAGTGCGGCCTGTGTTTTTGGCGGGGTGCGGTTGATTTCATCGGCAAGTAGAATATTGCAGAAAACAGGGCCATGAATAAAGCGGAAAACTCGCTTGCCGGTCGAGCGGTCTTCCTCGAGGATGTCCGTGCCGGTAATGTCGCTGGGCATAAGGTCGGGAGTGAATTGGATTCTGCTGAATTTGAGGTCGAGCGCTTCGGCAAGTGTCGAAATCATAAGGGTTTTTGCGAGGCCGGGAACTCCGATTAGCAGGACATGCCCTCCTGCAAGAAGCGAAACGAGCATCTCATCGATAACGCGCTCCTGCCCGACAATCACCTTGCCAAGCTCCGATTTTATGCGGACTGCGGCCTCAGCAAGTTGTTTTAACGCCTGAACATCGCCTTTATTCTCGGTCATTTTTCCTCCAATACACAAAAACAGAAGCATATAATATGCCTGAGGGGGGTATATGTCAAATTATATTCGAGAAATAGATAGGTCGAATATTTTACGCGGTATAAACATATTGCAAAAATAGCGGCTTTTAGCTAATATTTACAGCTATCAATATTTTAATAAAGGAGTTGCGATGTTATACGCCGATAGAACGAACAAGGTTACAGACTCACCAACATTGGCGATTTCAGCCAAGGCGAAGGCACTAAAGGCAGAGGGGGTCGATGTAATTAGTTTTTCTGCGGGGCAACCGGATTTTCCTACACCCGAGCATGTCAAACGTGCCGGAATTGAAGCTATCGAGAAAAATATCACCGGATACACCGCGAGTTCGGGCACACCTGCTCTTCGCAAGGCTATCGCGGACTGGACTAAAAAGGAAATCGGCGTTGAATACTCCCCGAAACAGATTCTCGTCTCTACTGGAGCAAAATTTTCGCTTACCGCGGCGATTCTTTCCACGGTGGAGGCTGGCGACGAAGTTATTTTCGCCGCACCCTATTGGGTAAGCTATCCTGACATGGTTCGTCTCGCTGACGGCACTCCGGTTATCGCGAAAACAACCGCGAAGGACGGCTATAAAATCACCCCCGATCAGCTCGAAGCGCATATCTCGCAGAAAACGAGGATGCTTCTTCTGAACTCCCCCTCGAATCCAACCGGCGCGGTTTACAGCAAAAGCGAGATCGAAGCTCTTGCTGAGGTGCTCGAAAGGCATCCTAATATTTGGATTCTCAGCGACGAAATTTATTGCAAACTTATTTACGGCGGCACAAAACATTTCTCCATCGCCGCGGTCTCGAAATCGATGTCGGACAGAACGATTGTCGTAAACGGAGTTAGTAAAACTTACGCAATGACAGGCTGGCGAATCGGCTGGCTCGCGGGGCCGGAGGAGCTTGTCTCGCGCGCGGGCAAGATTCAGAGCCACACAACGAGTTGTCCGTCGAGTATCGCACAGGAGGCCACGCTTGTTGCGTTAACCTCGCCGGACGACTTTCTCGATGATATGCGAGATGCTTATCACCGCAGGCGCGACCTTTTTGTCGAACTACTTCGCGATGTTCCCGGAATCGTGCCCTATGTCCCAGACGGAGCGTTTTATCTGTTCTGCGAAGCTGGTGATTATATCGGGAAAACGAGGCCAGATGGCGGGAGAATCTCTTCCTGCATGGATTTTGCGGACTATCTTCTCGATGAGGCGAGAGTTGCGGCGGTTCCGGGCGGGGCATTTGGAGCAGGAGGGCATATACGCTTCTCTTTCGCGACTGGCGAAGATGATATTCGCCGTGGTGTAACGCGAATCGCCGAAGCGGTTGCAAAACTAAAATGAGCGATATTGTTTACAGGCCGATAGGCGTCGTGCATTCACCAATAAAGGATTCGCGCAACGCCCCTCGCCAACCTAAGTGGTCGAATTTCGAGGGCGAAATCGAGATATTTCCTGAGTTTGTCGAGGGATTGAATGGAATTGAAAAGCTGAACAGCATCGTTGTTGTCTTTCATTTCGACAGAAGCGAAGGATACGATCTTATGGTCCAACCCCCTCACCTCGACAGCATGTGCGGGGTGTTTGCATCGAGATCACCACGCAGACCGAACCAGATTGGAATCTCGACACTAAAACTACTGTCGGTGGCGGGGAATATACTTCGTGTTTACGGAATCGATATGCTCGACGGCACACCTGTAATCGACATCAAACCTGATATTTCAGGCAGTTTTTTCGAAAAACAAGGTTGATTAATATGCCTACCTATGAATACAAATGTGATAGTTGCGGTCATGTATTCGAGTTGTTTCAAAAAATGACCGACGACCCTGTGCGTGTATGCCCCGAATGCGGATGTTCGGTTCGAAGGGTTATTCACGGCGGCTCCGGACTTATATTTAAGGGAAGTGGTTGGTATATAACCGATTATGGGAAGGGCAAATCTCCGAACAACACTTCGAAAAGCAAAAGTGAAGCAGTCGATACGACGACAAAGCCCGAAAAAAAAGACACCAAATAATCACTCCTTCTCCATTACCGATTGACCTACATTAATTAGGGGATTTTATGGACTGGAAAATTCTTTTCGCCTCCTTCGCGACCGTCTTTCTCGCCGAATTGGGAGATAAAACGCAACTCGCCGCGCTGATTTTCGCATCGAAATGCCAAAAACCATTGCCGGTTTTCATCGGTGCATCGCTTGCTCTGATCGCTTCGACAGTAATTGCGGTTGGCTTAGGATACTTCGCGGGAAAGGCAATTCCACAAGCTCTAATCGGGAAAATTGCCGGTGTTGTTTTTGTCGCGATTGGAATTTTACTTTTCTTTGGCAAGTTTTAATAGTGTTATATCTAATCGATTCTTTCAATGTTATATTTAGCGGGCGTGAACTGCAAAAACTTGCCCTTAGAGATTCTTCTTCGGCGCATAGTCAATTTATCGAAATGATATCCAACTTTTGCGAAAGGGAAGATTGCCGTGCAATTCTCGTTTTCGACGGCGGAGATTGTGTGGGCGCGCGATGTTTCTATCGCGACGATCTTGTGAAGGCTTATTATGCGGGCGGCGCGGCAGATCCGTTGATAATCAAATTGGCACCGAAAATTTTTAAGAACCACCCCGAGTTAGTTGTCGTGTCCAGTGATGGGGTTATTAGGGGTCACTGCGGGCAGATGGGAATCAGAACGTTGGGTTCGATGAAGTTTTTGAGAAATTATCTTGCCGAGGGTCAGACGGCAACTTCGGAAGATTGACCTTTCGACGAATTTAGCAATTTCTTACATTCCCACCTCTCACGAAGTTTGACCATCAGCTCATAGCGCGTTTTAAACACTCCCAATAGCGGGTCGCCCCTTCTTATGCCGTGGCAATCGGAGCCGCCGGTAACCACAAGATCGTGCTTTCGGGCAAGGGCGACGATTTCTTCTTGGGCTTCGTGGGAATGGCGGGGATAATAGGCCTCGAAGCCATCGATTCCCATGTCCACCAACATCGGAATTTTCGGGAGCATACCTTCGGTTACCCCTGGATGCGCGGCTATTGCAACTCCGCCGGCGTCATGAATAACATCGATTGCAATTTGCGGGATTGGCGCCCATTTATGGACATACGCCTGTTTGCCCGCCGCAAGATAGAGATGAAAGGCTTCCAGAAGATTACGGACAGCGCCGATATTCACGAGATGCTCGGCGATATGCGGCCTTCCGATTGCGGCATCGCCGGCTATTTTCGTAATGTCCTCGTATGTCGATGGGAATCCGAGGTCGGTCAGAATAGCGCATGTCTTTACAACTCTATCTTTACGTGCGAGAATCTGTTTTTCAGTAAGTTCGGCTAATTTTGTATTGTGAATATCGATATAATAGCCCAGAATATGCATTCTTCCGTCGAGATCACCGGTGGAAATCTCGATGGCGGGCGCGAAATCGATTCCGGCGCGTTTCGCGAGATAGGCAGTCTCTTCCACAGCGGCAATTGAATCGTGGTCTGCAACAGCAATTCCGCTAAGATGGTAATTTCGCGCTCTTTCGACGATTTGCTTTGGCGTAAAAGTGCCGTCGGAAGCGACGCTGTGAATGTGAAGGTCGCAATATTTCATGAAAAAAAGAGCGTCCGAGAACGCCCACCGGCCCTATTGAAGAAGATTATCGACTATATCCAGCGCTGTCTCGTAAAGCTCGTCAGCTTCGTCCATGAGGTTTTCGCCGTGTTCTTCCATCTCTTCGATGAAGTTCTCGTCCTCGATGCTCTTGAGATTGATAACGACGTTATACCATGCGGATTCGACCGCAGAACTCGCCAAAGATGCCGCCACGCCTGCATCGGAAACCACATTTTTGTTGCCTATTTCTGCGATTTCTTTCGCAAGAGACAACACCTCGACGGCAAGTTCAATAGTCCGCATAGGAACCTGCGAGGCTTTCCTCGTAGCGGCCTGTATGGCCTCTTTGCGGATTGCTTTTTCCTCGGCATTGGTTTTAGGAAGCTGGTAGGCGTCCATAATTTCTGCGAAGGCCTCGGCATCCAAATCGATAAGGCGGGTCAATTCATCGCGAAGCTTTTCACTGTCGTGAAGTATGTCCCGAACATCGTCCTGAACAGTTTCGTAGCCCTTTTTGCCAAGAGTGAGATTACACACCATCGAAACCAAAGCCGCGGCATTAGCGCCAACCAGAGCGGCGGCACTTCCACCGCCGGGTGTCGATGACCCGCTTGCCAACTCATCCAAAAAGCCGGCTAATGTCTTATTAACCAACATCTTTCCTCCATTGAGGTTCTTTTTCGAAAAATCTCGGGGCAATCTTTCCCCAAGACAATTCGCAAATATACTTTTAATGTCTCATCGCGCAAGTTAAAAACTTGTTTTTTAACGATTAATCGTAACAATCACGAATTATCGTTCTGTGGTTTTCTGGTGGCGCGATAGAGAACATCGTTTAGTCGGTGATCCTGCCTCTGCACCCTCTCGCGAAGGCTGACAAGTTCCTGATAAACGCGGTATAACGCCCATGCAAGAACCGCTATCGTGAGGCCGAGTATTGCGAGTGCAATTTCTATTTTGCCTCCTTTAGTTTGAGTGAAGCTTTTCGATACGGCGTGAGGCTGTATTCATCGCTGTTTCGAGGATAGATTGCGCTTCAACTTTGAGTTTTTCGCAGGCAGATTTCATTTCGTCTATAAAAGCAGTATCTGAAATTTCGCCGAGATTCACAATAACATTCAAGACGCCCCCAATAACGCCGGAATAGGCCATCTGCGCTCCGACTGCGGCATCGGTAACCGATGCGGCATTTCCTGTTTCCGCAATTTCCGCGGCGAGTTTCATCGCCGACAGCGAATAACGCGCCGTTTCCATTGGCACTCGGACAGCCTTTTTCAAACCGTCTTGAATGGTTTCGTTACGGGCTATTTTTTCAGCGTCGGTTTTTTGCGGCATTCGCATCGCCACTAAATAATCGTTGAAGGCTTGTGTGTCTTCATCAACTGCGGCTACAAGCGATTTTTTAAGCTCCTGGGCTCGAACAGCGAGTTCGACATAGGGAGCGGCTTCATCGCGGCTGTCTGCTTTCGGGATAGTTAGATTTGCCACCATCGCCGCAAGCGCGGCTCCGAGAGAACCTGCCAAAGCCGCCACAGAACCGCCTCCGGGCGCGGGGGAATCGCGCGAGACCTCATCGATAAAATCGACACAGGTTTTCGAAACAAGGGCATCCTTAGGAATTTTCGGCATGCCGATTATTTTCTCCTGCGGGTCAAATCTGGAGACATCATTGAGACCCATCGAATATATGGCCGCGTCGATGATATCGCTTTCGGGAACTCCGGTTGACTGCTCCTGTCTGTCGAGATAGAATTTTCCAGCCGTCAGCATCGCCTGATAAGGGACAAGGCCGACAATTTCGCTTCCGGTAACAACCACACCACGTTTTATGGCGAGTTCGCGTGCCTTTTCGAGGACTTCGTGGGGCGCAGTAATATTGTAATTTGTAAGATTAATCGAAATCTGCGCCCTGCCATATTCCTCGACAAACCAGCCTATCGCTTTTGTTTCCTTGAAGATGCCGGGGGATTTAACCGAACGTCCGATGAGATTTTTTCGCGCTGTGCCGTGCTCTGCGAGAAGTTTTTCGATTGAAAAGCCGTGCTCGGTGAGGTAATGTTCTTCAAGTTTGTCGAAATTGTCGGTGAAGAAATCGCACTCTCCGCAGGGAAGCTTGCCCTCTTGATATTTGAGCAATTCGCCGCGGAAATAGTGTGGTTCGATGTTTCCACGGCGCACAGAACGCCCCTTCTCGCGAAGCTCGAAAGCGATGTCGTTGGCGTATTTCGCGGATTTTGTATTCAACGTAACATTATATGCGATAAGGAATTCGCGTGCACCGATAGCGACCGCACCGGTTTTCGGAACGAATTCCGCAGGACCGAAATCCGGAACCATTTCGGGGTCTTTCATTTTCGCGGGAAGTCCCTCATATTCACCTTTGCGGACGTAGGCTAAATTTCGACGACGAGGATCGGTGGCGGCGTGTTCATACAGGTAAACCGGAATTCCAAGCTCTTCGCCGACACGCTTGCCAAGACGCTTTGCCAACGTAACACAATCTTCCATAGACACGCCCTCGACCGGCACGAATGGGCAGACATCGGTCGCACCGAAACGTGGGTGTGCACCCTTATGTTTCGTCATATCGATTAGATCGGATGCCCGTTTTATCGCCCGAAAAGCGGCTTCGACGACGCTATCAGGAGAGCCGACAAAGGTTACGACTGTGCGGTTTGTGGCGTCACCGGGGTCTATATCTTTAAGTTCGACATCGGGAACATCCTTGATGACCGAGGCTATATCCTCGATAACCTTCATATTGCGGCCTTCGGAAAAATTTGGAACACATTCGACAATTCTATTCGGCATTTATTCTCCTATACATATCTCATTTTTATGATGAAATATTATTGTATTATATAAACTTATCCAAGCTTACCCCGCTTATGCAGATAGGCCATCAAAGCAACATCGAAGGATTTCTCGGTGTCGATTAGCTCATAATCTATCTGCGAATCCTCCATCTCCATCCGGATAAAATCTATATAGTCGAGAAACCGGCGTTGATAGCGCTCCCGAATCGCCCATGGGCGGGTTTGAACCTTTTCGCCGCTTTCGAGGTCCTCGAAAATCGTCTCGCCCTTGAAATCGAATTTTATCTCGATGGGATCGACGAGATGGAAAACGATTACCTCGTGCCCCATGTGTCTGAACTGCTTTATTGCGCTGACTATCGATTCGGGATCGTCATAAAGGTCGGAGATTATCACAACCAAGCCCCTTCGGCCGATTCGCCTCGCAACCTTAAAAAATACCTCTGCGGCGTTTGTGTCGCCTCCTGCAGAAGCTGTTTCGAGCGTTTTCAGCATCTCGAAGAGGTTTACCCGTGTGCTACTGGGTGGGCGTTCGTCGCGAATTTCTGTGTCGAAAACGGTGAGTCCGACCGCATCCTTCTGAAGTTGCATTAGATAGGCGAAACTTGCCGCGAGATATTTGCCATATTCGAGCTTGGAAAGCCGGTTTTCGGAGGAAAATCCCATGCTCCCCGAGATATCCAACAGTATGTAGGAGCGCAGGTTGGTTTCTTCCTCGAAAACCTTAATATAGTATCTGTCGGTTTTGGCGTAGGCTTTCCAGTCGATGTTTTTAATTGGGTCACCGGGGTTGTATTGCCGATATTCGGCAAACTCGACGGAAAAACCGTGATAGGGCGATTTGTGAAGCCCCACGAGAAATCCCTCGACTACAAAGCGCGCCTTCAGCTCCATATTCGCGAGTTTCGCGATTACTTCAGGGCGAAGATATTTACGATAATCTTTTTTTGTTTCAACTGGCATAAGATAACGGCAACCTTTGATTGAAGAATACAGTATTATAAACAACCTGCCGAGAATATCAAGGGATAATCTGTGCGATATTGCTGTGATTTTGATTCTAAAATTATGGGAACAAAGTGCGTCGAGACCTCGCGACGAATCGATATAATACCACCTAAGGAACGATGATCGTTCATTTATGATAAATTTTAATCAACGAGCATTTCCAGGCAACACACGAAAAAAAAAGGGCGACAATCGCCCCCTTTACTTGTTTTCGTTGAGATTACATCTCAGAAAATTCGTCTTTCGATGCGCCGCAAACGGGGCAAACCCAGTCATCCGGCAGATCTTCGAAGGGTGTTCCCGGCTCGACACCGCTGTCCGGATCGCCGAGATCGGGGTCGTAGATGTAACCACAGATATCACATACGAATTTGCTCATGTTTCCACCTTTTTTTTGTTGTTGTTCGGTCTCTCCGCCGCGAAATGTAGGGGCGTTTTTAGAGGCCTTTCCTTTAAGAACATTGTGATAATATTCGTAGGTCATAGGCAAGTCTTCTCCGAGAACTTCAGAGGCAATAATCTCGCCTAAAAAGATAGTGTGAGTGCCGGCATCCATCGAGTCGATTACTTTCGCCTCCATAATCGAAACCGAATGTTCGGTCACGACAGGGCATCCGGAGTCGAACTTTTTCCAATGGCAGGTGCTCATTTTGTCAATATCGCGCCCGGATTTGAAACCGAAGGTGCCAATGAACATCATATCCGCCGAGGTGTCGAGAACGGAAAGCGAAAAGACACCGCTTTTCTGAATAAGTTCATGGGTAAGATTGAGCTTGTTTAGCGCGACAGCGATTCTTGGCGGCTCGGATGTAACCTGAATAGCGGCGTTTGCGATTTGGCCATTCGTTCTGTTACTATCGAATGAAGATACGATATAGAGGCCGTAGGAAAAAGCCCACAAAGCCTTTGGATCGATGCTATTGGGCATTTCCGACCACCTTTACAAGCTCGGTTCCAACTTTCGCACCGAAAGCTCTGCATTCGACCAAATCCGCAGTGGTGGGGACATAGCTTATCTTAACCGGTTCGGCAATGATTTTCACACCCATATCTTCGAGAATAGCCTGAAGATGTGCAGTCGCTTCGCCGCTCCATCCATAGGATCCGAAAACCGCGCCGATGAGATTCTTCGGCTTGAGACCTTTCGCGTAGGTTAACACATCCGCGAGTGTCGGAAAAATCGCTTGGTTCAAAGTCGGTGACCCCACGACCAGTGCGCCGGCGAAGAGCAGTTGCATCATCACCTCGCTCCGGGGTGTCGATCGCACATTGATAACTTTGGCCTCGACACCGGTTTCCGCGATGCCGTCGGCGATGGCGCGCGCCATTTTCTCGGTGCTTCCCCACATCGTGTCGTAGAGCACAACCGCCTTGCGTGTTGGTTTCTGCTCGATATAGGCATTATACCATTCGAGGATGATGGCGATATCTTTACTGCGCCATATCGGGCCGTGATCTGGGCAGAGAAGTTCAATTTCGAGTCCCATCTCGCCGACTTTCTTGATTGTGTTCTTAACCATCGGCGAGTAGGGCAGGACGATGTTCGCATAATAGGTGTCCGATTCGCGGCGCATGATGTCCAGTGGAATTTCATCGGCGTAACGTTCGGATGTCGCGAGATGCATTCCGAAGGCGTCCTGCGAGAAAAGAAGTTTCTCCTCTGGAATATAGGTAAACATACTGTCAGGCCAATGAATCATTCGAGTTTCGAGGAATTTCAGTGTGAGATCACCAAGTTTCAGCTCTTCGCCGCTTTCGATCTCGTCAACCTCGACACCAAAATGCTCGAACAACGCTTTTCTTCCCATTTTCGACGCGAGGACCTTCTCTGGAGCGACCGTAGCGATAATCTCCGGCAGGCTTCCGGAATGGTCCATCTCGGAATGGTTCGAGACGATGTAGTCTATTTTTCGTGGGTCAATAATAGAGCTAATCCGCGATAGAAGCTCATCCATGAAGGGGCGTTTCACTGTGTCGATTAGGGTAATCTTTTCATCGATGATGAGGAAAGCGTTGTAAGTTGTGCCTCTGGGGGTCGCGTAGCCGTGAAAATCGCGTATCGCCCAATCGATCGCTCCGACCCAATAGACTTTATCCGTTATCCTGACAGCTTTAAATACATTCTCCATGTTCAGCTCCATCGATTCATTTGATATTCTAACTATTTAAATATAATCAAAGCTTAGGATATTTCAAGAGCAGACTCACACGGCACAGAAGGCTTGAAAATAAGATTTCGGCTTGTTTTTTGCATCCTTTTATAGAAACGGCTTGAAATAGCTCCGCCCATACCTTATAATATATCACTTTGCTTATGTTGAGATTTAAGCTAAAATATGGAGGTTATCATGCCTAAGATGGTCGTTCAGACAGATCATTGCAAAGGGTGCAAGCTCTGCGTGAACTCGTGCCCCGTCCAATGTATCGAAATCGATAATGATACATTGAACATGCTGGGATACCATCCCGCGAAGTATAAAGGCGAAGGTTGCACGGGCTGTGGAATCTGTTTCTACACTTGCCCGGAGCCATTCGCAATCATCGTTTATAAGAAGGGCGAGGAGGCGGCATAATGTCGAAAGAATTCATCAAAGGTAACGAAGCAATCGTTAAGGGCGCTCTTTTAGCGGGTGCGAGATGTTATTTCGGCTATCCAATTACGCCTGCGAGCGAGATAGCTCATGCCTCGGCGGCTTTCTTTCCAATTCTCGGGAGGGCTTTTCTTCAGGCGGAGAGCGAGATCGCCTCGATTCAGATGTGCTATGGCGCCGGCGGAACAGGCGCGCGCGTTATGACAGCCTCCAGCGGCCCGGGAATCAGCCTCAAGCTCGAGGGCATCAGCTATTCAGCCGGCTCGGAGGTCCCCATGGTTATAGCCGATATCATGCGCGGCGGCCCCGGACTTGGGAATATCGCCCCTGAGCAGAGCGACTACAATCAGGTGGTCAAAGGCGGCGGGCATGGCAATTACAAAGTTATTGTTCTCGCACCGAACTGCGCGCAGGAAATGTGCGACCTCACAATGCTCGCCTTCGATCTCGCGGATAAATACCGCACACCGGTGTTCATTCTCGTCGATGGCTTCATCGGCCAGATGATGGAGCCGGTCGAATTCCCCGACCCGGTCGATGTCGATGAAAGCAAAAAGGCCGATTGGGCGATTATGGGCAACGCGGAAACGAAACGCAATCTCATCAACTCGATTTACCTCGAACCGGAAGAGCTTGAAGAGCACAATCAGAAACTTCAGCGTAAATATGCCGAAATCGAAAAGAACGAGGTCAGGTTCGAAGAATATTTAATCGAGGATGCTGAAATCGTTGTTACAGGTTACGGCATCATCAGCAGGGTGCTTAAAAGTGCTACCGACACATGCCGCAAAGATGGAATCAAGGTCGGTTTGCTTCGACCGAAGACCCTTTTCCCCTTCCCGAAACAAAAATATGCGGAGTTAGGCAAAAAAGCAAAGCACATCCTCGTTTCCGAGCTAAGCAACGGCCAGATGATCGACGATGTCAGATTGAGTGTCGGATGCGGCGGCGCGGATATTTCGTTCTACAATAGAATGGGCGGCGTCGTTCCAACTGTCGATGAGTTAGTCGATGCAATCAAAAAGATCGCTAAGGGATAGGTGAGATAAAATGGCAAAAGATATATTAAAAAGCCCTGCCGGATTTCTGGAGACATTCCACTACAAACCCGGCGCGGACAAATGGAACACCCACTATTGCCCCGGATGCGGGCACGGCATAATTCATAAGCTTATCGCAGAGGCGTTGGAAGATTTCGGCGTCACGGATAGGACTATCATGGTTTCGCCGGTAGGATGCTCGGTTTTCGTGTATTACTATTTCGCGACAGGCAACATTCAGGTTGCACATGGCAGAGCGCCAGCGGTTGCGACAGGTCTCAAACGCGCTAATCCGGATAGTATCGTTATAAGCTATCAGGGCGACGGCGACCTCGCGGCAATCGGCGGAAATAATATCCTTCAGGCGGCAAACCGCGGCGAGAACATCACCGTTTTCTTTGTCAACAACGCAATTTACGGTATGACCGGCGGCCAGATGGCGCCCACAACACTTATTGGACAAAAAACAATGACTTCGCCCTACGGCCGTTCGGCTCGGAACGAAGGTTACCCAATGAAAATCTCCGAGCTTCTCTCGACGCTCGAGGGAACTACCTTCATCGAACGCACCTCGGTGCACGATTCGAAGCATATTGCAAAGGCGCGTAAAGCAATCCGCAAGGCTATTCAGTGCCAAATCGACGGCAAGGGGTTCAGTCTTGTCGAGATTCTTTCGATGTGCCCTAGCGGATGGAAAGCCTCCCCGGAAGACGGTCCGAAATGGATCGAAGAATATATGCTGAATTATTTCAAGCCCGGAAATTACAAGGACCTCACCGAAGAGCGCGAGGGCTATCATCCACAGAAGGTCGAGCTTACCAAAGAGGAAATCAAGGAGAAGCTCGGTCTCAAGGTGGAGCGACTTTTCCGCACGAAGAGTATGAACGATGTGCCGGAGAAATATAGGAACCCGCAGTTTAAAATCGCTGGATTCGGTGGGCAGGGGATACTGCTGTTGGGTCAGGTTCTTGCAGAAGCCGGTATGCGCCATAATTGGAATGTCAGCTGGATTCCGAGCTATGGCCCCGAAATGCGCGGTGGAACGGCTAACTGCCAAGTTCATATCAAAGAGGGCGAAATCGGAGCTCCGGTTGTCGATTACCCGACTATTCTGGTTGCTTTCAACAAACCCTCCTTGGAAAAATTCGAATCGACGGTCAAACCGGGCGGAGTAATTTTTTATAATACCTCGATGATCGACAAAAAGCCTCAGCGCAATGATGTCGAGGCTATCGGCATACCCTTCAGCGACATCGCCGACGAAATGGGCAACCTTCGAATTGCCAATATGGTCGCTTTTGGCGCAATCGCCGCTAAAACCGGATTGTTCGACAAGGATGTCGTCATCGACGCTCTTGGTGAAGCGATAAAGCATAAGAAGGTAATCCCTCTAAATATCGCGGCTATCGAGCGCGGAATGGCTGAAATTAAGTAGGGATAAGCATTTCGCAGAGCAAAACCGTCCTCTTACGAGGGCGGTTTTTTTATTATTAATAAAAAACCCTCCCCGAAATCGAGGAGGGTTTTGTTTCCTATCGAGTCCGCCTTAGGGCAGGTTCGGTCTCGCGGATAGTCTCGTTACGATGCACCGTGTGTGTGTCGGGTTTGTGCTGTTGGTCGGTGCGATAAACTGGAACCACAGCATCTCGGTGTTTTCACCGGTAACATCTCCGATATTCTCACCACCCGGGCCGAATCTTCTTGGTGTTGTTCTGGCCCAAGTAATCGAGTAATCGATATAGTCGCTCGGCCTTTCCCAAACAACCGGCGGTTCCGATTGATCCGTAAACTGAGCCATCAGCACGAATCTGTTGTTGTCCTGCCAGAAGCTGGGATTCCAATGCGGATCGATGATCCAGTGGTCGGTCGTGTCGTATATCGTGAAGATATTCAACCCGAGGTCGATATTGATCGTGGACATATTATAGACCTTGATAGAGTCTCTGGCCGGCATGGTGAAAACCTCGCCCACATTGACACTATCGCCGTCGTTAACAAGCCACACAACCGAATCGTTCGGGAAGATGCCGTGAGAACCGAGCTGAATGTCGAGAATAACCTCGATACCGTTATAGAAGGCGGTAATTGTGTCCACGCTAAGAATTGTGTAAGTGATAATCGTGTCGAACTCGGCTGTTTCCCAGTTTGAGAAGACATAGATCGAGTCGTAAGCGCCCACCGTATCGTAGGAGGAAACACCCAATTGGACATTTTCGCCGTCCAGCGCCCAGAAATCGACCGCCGCTACATCGTAGAACCATACGCCATCGACAAGGATGTTTCCATGGTTCTGGAATGGATCCTTCTCAACACGGCAATGATAATACTTATCGTAAATAGCGTAGATCGAGTCCGGACCGGTAACAGGACCGTAGGGATCATGTCTCCAGTGTGTTTCGCCGTCGCTCCAAACATCGAAGATGAACTTCACGAACTCGCTCGAATCCGGATCGGAGACCTCGAAGGTATGCGTGGAGCCATCCAACCACCAGAGTTCCTGACGAACCGAAGCTGGACCGGTAACGGTGGTGGCATCATAGGTCAGACTTCCAAGCGTGTCGTCCGGAGGATATTTGCCGAGAACGATGCGCCAGTATTCGTTGTAATCCGCATAGAAAATGGTGTCAGTAACCGGAGCAACGAGCCTGTTGATTGCCGCGCCATGAGCGTCGCGCCACCAGTTCCATTCAAACTTGTGGAATTCTGTCGAGTCGGGATCGCTTACTTCGATTTCGTGAGTGCTTCCAAGCACCCAGATATCGCTGTAAGTTCCGGCATAGAAAGTATCGCCATCGACATAAATCCAACCGGGAGTCTCGTGGAATGGGGCTTTGACGATCTGAACGTTGATACCTCTGGCGAAGTTCGCGGTTATCTCGTATGCGGCGTTCATCACGACAAAGGTCGATTCCGAATAGGTGTCTCCGATCGGAGCGGCGCCGTCTGTCCACTCGGTGAAGAGGTAGGGAATCACGCCGTCATAAACCACCCTGTCGGTAATAAGAACCGCGCTGTCTCCCTGATTATACCAACCTTCGACTCCGAGAGTATCGGGTTCTACTACGCCGGGCAATCCGGCATGAAGTAAAGTGAGGTAATATTGGTCGTTGTAAATCCAATTGATGGTTCCGTTGGCGGTCATCGTGAACTCAGCGACATTACTATCGCCGGTCGCGGGAACAACTGTGCCGTCGCCAACCCATCCTGCAAGCGTGTGCCGTTCCGTCGGGCTGTCAATAACAGATTCGAGCGCGGTGGCGAGAATATGCCTTCCGACGGGATGGTATGTCGTTCCAATCGGAGGATCGGCATCGCTGTAAACCGGAGCTGTAACGACCAATGAAACTACATCATTATCCCATAGCCATTCGATTCCGGAGGAAACAGTCAGTGTGACGTCGATATGATCTTCGTATCCAAATAGCGGGACATCGCCGAAGCCGTTGAATCCAACGCAATAGTAACCACCGTCCGGACTTGTAACATAGGCCGCGACTGTCGAGAACATCGGATAATAATGAACACCGACATCAGGAACTGGCGAACCGAATCCTGCAGGGTTCATGACCGCCAATGCAACCTCGAACCTGTCATCCCATTGCCAAGTCAGCGTGCTGAACTCGTTGAGGATGAATGTGGTTATGTTCGTTGAGCCGCTGGCAGGGACGCTTCCCTCACCTGTCCATCCGGAGCAGTAATGAACACCTACCGGAGTTTCAACATAGGCTGTAATCTCTGTGCCCTCGGGATAAAGATGCATACCTACCGACGGCAGAGGAGAACCATGGTGGCTGAAAACCCACAATGTATCGATGGGGCCGTCCCAGAAAAGCCATTGCCAATTTATGAGAGTAGGAACAGTAAGCGTGAAATGGATGCTATCCGCGCTTGTGGGGATAATGTCGCCCCAACCGGTGTAGCCGATGCACCACCAATCGCCGTCCGGGTTGCTCTCTACAAAGGCGTCCACATCGGCTCCGAGTGCATACCAATGGATTCCCACAGGTGGATTCGGCGGGCCGTGGACGCTTGGCGAAGATGCAATCTGGAGCGGCATCAAAACCACACCGTCCCAAACCCAAACCAGCCAGCCCGTGCCGCTGACAACTACCGATACGGAATTCGTAGTTCCAGTAGCCGGAACGACTGTGCCGTCGCCAACCCAGCCGGTGCAGTGACGCCATTCGCCGTCTTCGAAGGTGCTGTCTTCGACACTACAGGTAATCTCGGTGCCGCAGGGGACAACCCACATGCCTTCGGGCATCGGGTGGCCATAGGGGCTGAAAACCCAAAGTGTGCAAAGGTTTGTCGATGCCGGCACCCAGTTCCATTCTATCGAAGAGCAATCGTCGAGAATGAACCAATAGTTAAGCCCTGCACCGGAGGGTGCGGAGCCAGTTCCAGTGAATCCGGCAAGCATATATCCGACTGCGCCGGTGGTGTCCATCGAACCGATGACGGTGTCGCCCTCGGTAAGCCAATAGCTACCAACTGCAGGGGCAGGTGTGCCCGCAAGAGTCGGGTTTAGAACATCGAATCTGAGCTTATGCTGGAAAATCGCAGTGAACACAGAATCGGAGGTAATAGTAACGTTGCGAGAAGTATCTGTGATCGCAGGGGCATCTTCCCAATAATCGAAAATCCATTTTTCGCATGCAGAGACCACGAAGGTGTCGTTAACTGCTATTGTATGAGTCGAAAGCTCGAACCAGTTTGTGTTGTATGGGCTTGGATACCATGCGCCGTCAACGCTAACATTGCCTCCGAAGTTCGTTTGAACAGTAACCAAATTGCCGGCGGCCATATAGGTGATAGTATCGTTGAAGAAAGCCACGATATTGTGGAATCTCGTCGAATCCGTAGGCAGTGCTCTGCGAACTGGAACTCCGGTCGTCGAATCGATGAACTGGATAAGCGAAGCGTAATCGCTCCATTCGCTCCAAGTGCCGTAAAGACCGGATTCGAGATGGCCGGGGCCGAACTGGGAGTGGTTTATCGTGAAGACCGTATGATCGATATCCGTGCCTTCGAGAACAATAATCGGCTTAAGCTGATGCCAATACCAAACATCGCGCGTTGTGAAGGAACCGTCGATTGTCCATAGCGTGTCGTCGGTTGCGGTGTTGACCGCCCAGCGCTCCTGGCCGTCCGAAGCGGAGCTAAGGCCTGTAATTTCAGCCTCGGTGTTCGGAACACACCACACCTGCGCGCAGGCACCTTCCCAGAGATCGACAGTAGTGGGCGTCCATGGGTTGTCCTGATAGAACTGCAAGGTCGCGTGGTTTCCGGCGTCGGTAGCCAAACCGGGAGCGACAGTCCAAACGCAGAATTCGATGACATAATTTACGATAGTCGAATCCTGATCGATCCAAGGCGTAGTCCACGGCGGTTCATTACGTGCTTTGTCCTGTGCTCTTAACCGGAAATGATAGGTCTGTCCCGGTGTAACAACAACAGGGGTAGCAGGGCCGAAAGTCGCGTTTGTAAGCTCGGTATCGGTTAACCAGTCTGTCCAAGCGCCTGCGGTTCCGATTTTGTATTGGATGTCGTAATTCCAAACGCCCCACCCTTGGCCGTCTTCGATCGTGGTGTCAATAGCGGCCCAGCTTAATCCGAAGCTGTAGTCAGCCGCATATTCAACCATAACCGTAAACCAGCTAAAGGGATATCGGAGATCGAGATCGATCTTGCGGAATCCGGGGTAGAAATCGTAGCTTGCGCTTGACGAAGGCCCACTCATCACGGGCGTTGGCTGTCCGATACAGGACGACAGCCTATAGCTCGTCGATGTAATATTGTCGCCCTCATTTCCGCCGGATTCTATGACCTTCCACTGGAGATTATAGCTGGCGGAGGATCCGTATTGCGCAAAGGTAATCGATGCGAATGCTAAAATTGCAATCGCTATAATCGATAAAGCCCGCACCGTGATTTTCATATCGGTGCTCCTTTCTTCTGCCTTTATAACCATTAATTTACTCCCTTTTTTTTCATTTGTCAAATCATTTCAAAATCTGCGGGGGAGAAAATTCTCCCTCCGCGATTTTTTAATTTAGTTTGTAAAGATCAAATTCATCACATCACATGCCGGATAAACCGGATTAATACTAATTATTCGGTGTCCGGTGCAATTTTCGCCGTCGATTTGTCCATATTCTCTTGTGCATTCTCATTTGGCGAAATCGTCGATTCGAAAGTAACAACCGCATCGGCGGGGAGAATATTGCCTTGTGTATCGTAATAGGTGCCGTCTTGTCTTGCGTAAACGATGTCGCCGGTGAGGGCATTAATATGCTTCCTGATAACACTCGGCCTTTGTTCGACCGGCATCATCTTTTCTGGGTCCTCGTTGTATCTGCCTGATTCACGGGCTTCTCTGCTGGCACGTTGATTATCGATTAGTGCTTGCTTTCTGCGCGCCATCATTTCGTCATAGGTGAACATCGGCACACCCTCTGCGCGAAGCTCGGAAATCCAATCCGGTGGAACCTGAACACCGAAGGCGTCGTAGAGGACTTCATCGGCATTTTCTTGAAGAGCAACATGTCCAATTTGCGCCAGAAGAGCTTGACGGTCGACGCCCTTGCTTTCGAGACGCTCCCAATCGCTTTCGGTAAGTGATTCCGGATTTGTTTCCAACTGAGCTTTTAATTCTCTATCGGCGATTTCGGATTCGGTCAATGGCGGCTGGTCGAATCTAAGGCTTGATCCATCCCAATAAACAGGTTGTGCATTGCCATGAATATCGCCGTCGTTGAACATCACGCTTTCCATATTGGAATCGAAATCTCTTGCGAGGAGCTCATTTGGTGGAGTCGGGGTTCTTTCATAACCGGCTCTTCTAGCTATCGCAATCCAGTTGAAAGAACCGCTGGAATGGCCGCCGTCGGCTTCGACCACGGTGAATCCTGTAACATCGGAAGATGCGAGATACAGTGGTTTGCATCCGACGAGAGGGGTTACAGTAACAACAACCGGAATCTCCCTGGAGATGAGTGCTTTGAAATTATCGTCGAAATGAACTGCGCAACTTCCGGCTTCGAGCCTTCCGGTTCCCGAGGCCATGACTGTTACATCGGTTGAAAGATTTGTGAAGGCATATGCGCGATTTTCACCGTCCGAGTTGTGAAGAACAGCCTGAACACCGTTGAAATAAGCGTCGCCGTCGGTGTAGGATGCGTATCTTGATCCTTTTATGTGAAGGCCGTAGAGATCGCCCTGAACCCATCCGCCCATAAAGGTCGAGGCCGCTCCGAATGCTATGTCTTGGCGTGTTTCGCCGAGATAGTTTTCCGGAGTGGGTCTTCTTCTGCCTGAACCGGAAGTGTAGTTGGTGAAATATCCGCCGTAATGTGTTGCGCCGCTGTTGCGGTATCCAAGAGCGCCCCATTGAGTCGGGGGATTAGCACTGCTCGATCCGCCGAATACACCTGCGCCGCGGTTGTAGGAATCATCGAATCTGTAGCCGGCGACTCCGTAAGTGTAATCATATCCGTAATACGCATACCCCTTTACAGATGCGCGCGAATTGTAAATTCCATAACCATTTCCGTATTGGCCTGAACCAAGGTAGCCGTAGATAGAAGCCTGATTTCCCGCAGAGCCGGAATTATAGGTGTTATTGGCGTAGATTTCGTATGTTGTTGTTCCACTTTGAACAGTCAGGGGATAAGATGGCCAAGTAGTTCCGATGCCGACATTGCCTGAGTTGTAATAGATATCACTGCCCGATAAAGTCCAATAGCCTCCTCCACCGCCGCCGGGATAAGTTCCTCCGACAGTTAGGTTGCCTGTGATATGGACATTTCCGCTGAAATAGCCTGCATAGCTCGTTCCACCGCTGGCATAACCATAAACACCATAGTTCGTTCCCGAACCCCATGCATAACCATAAACGCCGTAGTTCGTTCCGCTTCCGCCGGAGACATAGCCTCTAGCGCCGTAATAGAAACTGCTTCCGGTGGGGCTAACCCTTCCGGTAACGCCATACCATCCGCCCTCGAAATTACCGCCGATTCCCCAATAATCTGCTGTTCGACTGTAGCCGTTAACAGCGTAGGCGTCTGAGGAGCTTGCGTAGTTATTAAAGAACCTGCCGATTGCCTGCGGGCTTGAGACAGCGCCGGTAACATTGAGGGTGTTCCTTGTGCTTTCGTTAGAGCTGATATTAACTTCGCCGTCGAAATAACCGGCATACCAAAGGGCATCCGCGCCATAATAGGAAAGTGCGCCGAAATAGGTTTGAACCTGATTAATACCGATAATTGCCGCAGTGTTTATGCTCGCTGGATTTGGCCAGTTAATTCCGAAAATACCGGCATGATATTGCCCCGCAGTTTCATTCACACCCATTACGCCGCCGCCACCGACATTCCAGTAGTTCCATGCCGTTCCATCCACAGCGGCACCGTAAAGTGATGAGCCGAACAGTGCCCAATCGGTGCTCGAATTTAGCGGATACATAGATAATGCCGCCGGTTGTGCAGAGTAAATCGTTTCTAAACATATCGTGTTAGCATCGACCTGATTGAAACGGGAGTTGCCGAGAGTAGATGCGCCAGTCCAGAGCGGGATTCGATTTGTCGTTCCCGAACCGGAAACAGAACCGCCGCCACCGGATGGCGTCTGCCAACTACACAATCCGGAGCCGTCTGCTGTGAGAACTTGGCCGGAAGAGCCTGTTGAATATGCAATCTGTAACGACATCGATGATCCAGCAAGCGAAAGCCTATCATCAGCACCGTATTCGCCGACCCAAACATAGGAGCCATCGCCGAAATACATGCGGTTGTCGTAGTATGACGCTGAATAGCCAAGTTTCGCACTGGAGTTTCCGCCGGTAGTCTGAATATGAAGATTGTAGCCGGGGCTTGTCGTGCCGATACCGACATAACCGCTGGAGTTTATTCTCATTCGCTCGACTCCGGCAGTCGAAAATCCGAGAGCGTCGGTTGTCGGCCTGAAAAGTCCGACATTAGTATCGTTCACATATGAATATGCCGGAGCGTCGGCTGTGCCATCTGCAAAGAGAAGCTGGGCATCCTGCACTATCATTGTCAAGCCATCTCTGACAATCATATGATTACCGCCGGTGTGCGATTTGGCAATATCTATTTGGCCTGTGGAGTTTACCGTAAACTTATCGACCTCAGAACCGAAATTATATCCCACCGAAAATGCCGGAGAACCCGAAGCCCCGCCGTCATGGCTGACCTTTAGAACAGTCCCGGTTGACGGACCATATGCGTGAAGCCTATATGCCGGACTTGCCGTGCCAACACCGAGATAGCCGCTAGTATTGTTCCAGTGGAGTATGTTGTTGCATGATAGGTTGGTCGCGGAAGTCCAATAAGTGAGCTTATTCGCGGAACCGCTACCGGTGATACTGCCACCGCCGGCGGCATCCTGCCAAAGAACTCCGGATGCACCGCGCGTTAATACCTGCCCCGAAGTCCCTGTTGTGTTGTTGTAATCGTAGAGATGACCGCGAAGACGGGTTGTTCCGTTGACATCGAGAGTCTGTGTCGGCGATGTCGTGCCGATACCGACTCTTCCAGTTCTACCGACATCGCCTGTAGTGTTGGCTGTGCCGCTCCATGTCGGGTCTGTTTCGGTGTAAGATGTAAGGTAAGCCTCATTCGAGCCGTTTGTAACTATGCCTTTGTTGTTGACAGTAATATTATTATATGTCCCCGCCGTTACTCCGGATGTAGCTAACTCGTGGGTGTGACTTGTCGCAGTTACACTATTTGTTGATGATGATGAAATCGAAGTTGGAGTTCCCAATGTGAGTGTAACATCACCGGAGGTTCCGCCTCCTGTGAGACCGTTGCCGGCTGTAACAGCCGTAATGTCACCAGTCGCAGTTCCCGGCGGAGCGGCCCATGTGCCATCGGCGCGGAGGAAATTCGTGGTGCCGCCGCCACTCGAGGGCGCGAGACCGGCATCTGTCGAAGTAACAAGCGGCAAAGTTACTCCGCTACCTCCAGAGATGCCTAATGCGCGAGTCGAGGCTGTGTATGAAAGGTTCTGGCTGTCGGTTCCGCCGTCATCAACCCCCGGCACCCATGCGGAGCCGTTCCACTTAAGGACCTGACCCGATGAAGCTCCTTGCTGTGCTATATCGAGGGGGCTTCCGGCGGTGCCGTTGCCGGTGAGACGCGTTGTTGTCGATGCGACCTGAGAACCCCAGTTATCACCCGCTACACCGCCGGCCAGGCTATCCGCGATCGCAGAGCGGAATGAATAGGGCACCGAAGTCAGAGGTGTGCGTGGTGAAAGGGTTTCGCCTCCCACAACGATTTCAATCCAATAAGGACTATCAAAAGCCAAATTGACAGGTGTTATCGAGCCGAGAACGACATCGAATAAACCGTTGTTAACCGAGACTCCAGTGTGAGTTTCCGTCCAGAGCGCGGTTCCGCCGGTTGCGACGTTGTAAATCCTGAAAACAATGTTCACCGGCCCAGGAATCGCTACACCAGAAGGATTTGTCAGCTTGCCCTGATAATTCATCGTCCTCGGAACAGCCGCAAAAACCGATGTCAGCATCGCTAAAGCGGTGATGATAAAAAGTGTTCTGCCTTTTTTCATAGTTCGTCCTCTGTTTTCTGCCTTTTACTCATAAATAAGTTAATATTTTCGTAATGCCTTTATTCCGTCAGGCGTTTTTATTCTAATTCGCGATGCATTGGGGTCTGATGTTTCAACTAAAACTATGCCGTAAACAATTCCACCCTCGGCAATTCTAAGCCGAGATGTCGGTGTGCCGGGTTCGCATGCTATCGCGATGGTGCTCGTGCCATCGAAAACTCGAAGACCGATGTCAACATAGGAAGGCTCGGGCGGAGAAAGGCGCGCTGTCCAAACGGCATTTCGTGTCGGTGCAAGAGTCTGAGAATCGAAATAGAACGTGTTCGACCAGCCGAAAATCGTTCCGGTGCAATAAGCATAGTCATCACTTCCGATAACTATGCCCTTTCCCCATGCCTGATTCGTTCCACCGGCATATTTGAGGTATGCCAATTCTCCGTCAGGCTCGTAGCAGGCGATAAAAATATCCTGGCTTCCGGCGCTGGTTATCGAGGTGTCTTGGAAGGTGATTGTTCCATCGAATAGTCCGATAACATAGCCTCTTCCGTAGCTATCGATGCCGCACCCTTCGCCCGTTTCACCGGCACTTCCGCCGCCCTTTCGTGCCCATTGAAGAGTTCCCGAGCTGTTAAATTTCGCCATGAAAACATCCGTGCCGCCGATATTCGTAAGAGTAGTTGCGCCTATCGTCATATTTGCATCGCCGAACCAGCCGGTAACATAGACATTAGTTCCATCGGTTGCGACACCGTTGCCGTAAACATTCTCGGAAGACATCCCCTGCTGAACCCACTGGCAGGTGCCAGAACTGTTGTATTTTGCGAGAAACATGTCGGAATTCCCTGCAGATATTAGGACATAGGGGCCGAAATTCGCGGTGTTTTGGAAGTGGCCGGTAACATATACACTTCCGTCTGGGGCAACAGCAACCTTATTGCCGTAGTCGTAGCCGGTCCCGCCAACAGAACGCACCCATTGGCAGACGCCGGAGGTATTGTATTTGGCGAGAAAAATATCGGATCCGCCGCTTGAAGTAACATTATATGAACCGAAAGTTGCGGTGCCGTTAAAAATACCGGTAATATATATATCGCCGGTGGATGAAATCGCGATGCTTCTGCCGTAATCACTGCTCGTGCTACCGGCTTTGACCACCCATTGATAAACCCCCGCACTCGAATATTTAACGAGGAACATATCCTCGCCGCCGTAGGATGTTACGCCCGAGGATGTGCCATCGTAATAGAATGTCTGATTAAACCTTCCGGTGAAATAGACATAGCCTCCATAGTAAGCCGCGTCGTGGCCTCTTTCGAATGTTCCCGATGAACTTCCGGCTCGAGTTGCCCAACGGATATTGCCGTCGATGTCATAGCTTGCGAAGAAGATGTCGTCCTGAAAGGCGCCGGGGTTATATCCGGCAAGCCAATAACCATCGAAATAAGCTCTCTCAGAGCCGGATGTTTGCGCATAGTAATATCCGGTAACATAGGAATTCCCGTTTGGATCGACCGCGATTCCGCCTTCGGTGTAAACGCCGTTGTTGCCGTCGGGGCGATGCCCCATTTTTGCCCATTGGAATGTCTGCGCGAGAGCGATAATTGGAACGGCAAGCAATATAATCGATGTTATGTAGTGTTTTAATCTCATATTTTTTCCTCGATTAATCCACTCTCAGCCAGATTCTGCCATTTGCGGGGCTTGCGGGATCGCTTGTGCGCGTTTCGAGGATAAGCCCTCCGGAGGCGTCGATAGTCCCCTGAACCTCGAGGTCCTGATGGAAATAGACATCTGAATAGGAGACAATACCCCATTGCCCTGACGGATTAACATACTGCGGCTGGAAGGAAGACCCATAGCCGTATGTAACATAATCGTTATAGGTTCCTGCGACTATTGCCGCGCCGGAGTTTGATCCCCAAAGCACGGCTGAGACGCCGGTGTTCCATTGGTCTGTTGCATTGCCGCCGAGTGCATAGAGACCTGTAGAGCGGCCGGTGGCTTCCGCGGAGGATTTATAGCCCGAGGCCTGAAGCGCGATTCCCTGAGAACCACCATCGCTCCAAGTTATGCTAAAACTTCCCGCGCCCTGCATGCTGGTGCCGGAGGTTGTATGAACCGCAGTAAGAGTTCTTCCGGGGCTTGTCGAGTTAATTCCGAGGCGCGAGTTTGTGTTGTCCCAGTGAAGATTTGTATTATAGGACAGATTGCTCGCGGATGTCCAATATGCGAGTTTATTCGCAGAACCGGAACCGGTGAGACCACCCGCGGCGTCCTGCCAAAGGACTCCGGATGCACCGCGAGTTAGAACCTGCCCTGAGGTTCCTGTCGAGTTGTTATAATCGTAAAGGAGTCCGCGGAGGCGGGTTGTGCCGTTGACATCGAGTAATTGAGTCGGTGTGGTTGTTCCGATTCCTACATTGCCGGCGGTTGTGATTGTCATTTTAGCGTCTGAAAGGCTTACATTAGCCGATGCTGTGCTCGCAGTAGTTGCGAAATGAAGACTGCCGATTCCACCAGTGCCTGTGCGCTCGAAGAAAATGCCGCCTTTGTGGTAGGTATCGCCTGTGCCGCCATAGACCTTGAAAAGCATTCCTGTTTCATGTCCGGTTGTCGAAGAGTTTCTATGTATCGAAAATGGAATTGCCGAGTCATTCCTGACATTAAGTGTATGCGATGGCGATGTTGCACCGATACCGAGGAAGCTATTTGTGTTGTCCCAGTGAAGATTTGTATTATAGGACAGATTGCTCGTGGATGTCCAATATGCGAGTTTATTCGCAGAACCGGAACCGGTGAGGCCACCTGCGGCGTCCTGCCAAAGGACTCCGGATGCACCGCGAGTTAGAACCTGCCCTGAGGTTCCTGTCGAGTTGTTATAATCGTAAAGGAGTCCGCGGAGTCGGGTTGTGCCGTTGACATCGAGTAATTGAGTCGGTGTGGTTGTTCCGATACCGACATTGCCGGCGGAGGTAAAAGTCATTGTTCCGGGGCCTGCAACCGAATTCCATCCTATTTGGATTGTGTTCGTAAGGCTATTGGAGACATTTGTGCCAATCGCGAAGGCATCCTGAGCCGATACAGTATTGTCGAGACCGAAGATATGTCCACCCGAAACTCCGGCCGTAATTGTGTTTCTGACACCGAGAACGGTTGAAAAGTCGCCGGAACATGCATTACTATATCCGAGAAGTGTCGAACCTCTGCCACC
>Ga0334886_1000260_pt1 | contig 88421 bp, 92 predicted proteins | sample GraSluR1_MG_9_FD_207232 | JGI IMG/M metagenome (GOLD analysis project Ga0334886, IMG submission 207232) | Sludge microbial communities from methane-producing bioreactor in Wageningen University, Netherlands - Granular Sludge_27_06-R1 | ecosystem: Engineered > Bioreactor > Anaerobic >...
GTCGAAAGAATCAGAACTACTCGAAGCTGGTTCGAGAGCAAGCAAAGTGTCATTCGAAATGCTATAAAAGAATATATAAAATATCTAAATTATAATGTCTCAGCCACGCTAACTGCGTAAGTCCTAAAGAAGATATTCGTTCTTACAGAAGCCGAAAATGAACTTGGACACCGAGTGGTCACTAGAGTCCTGGCCCCAGAGGAGTTGAATTTATATATTTGATTAGGATGAAATAAACTTTCTATGACGGCACCACAACGATCACGCTTGTCAAATCAATAGAAAAAAATTGAATATTACCCTCATACCTGAGAGAAAGACAGGGGCCCCCTACGGCCTATCTCGTCCCGACCCGAGGTACGATTGAGCATCACCACCCTCCGCTGCCCATCCCCGCCGCCTCACCGATCGGGCGCATCATCTCTGCCGTCCCGATGCCACGCCGCGCATGTCTCCCGGCCGATCGATCCTCGGGCGCCCTCGACCCGCGGGCGGCGGGAGGGTGGCCGAAAGACCCGCGATCGGAGGCCAGCGACCAAAACCTCCTTTTATACCCTCTCTCATCCCCTTCTGGAGCTTTGATCATGGCGATTCATCCCATTGAGTATCGTTACGGAAACCCGGAGATGAAAGATCTCTGGTCTGAAGACTACAGGTTCCTCTGCCTCTTTCGCGTGGAGGCCGCCCTCGCCCGGGCCGAGGAGGAGCTGGGTCTGATCCCGGCGGGGGCCGCCGACGACATATCCCGGGCCGCCGAACGGGCTCGCCCCGAGAGGGCGAAGGAGATCGAGGACGAGATAGGCCACGACATGATGGCCGTCGTCCACGCCCTCGCCGAGGCCTGCGAGGAGGCCGGCGAGTGGGTCCACCTCGGCGCCACCTCCAACGACATCCTGGACACGGCGACGGGGCTGCAGATCAAGGCCTCCCTCTCCGTTCTCGAGGAGAAGGTAAAGCGGGTTTTGAGAGTCCTCCTCGACCGCGCCGAGGAGCACAAGGGGCTCGTCTGCGCCGGGAGGACCCACGGCCAGATCGGGGTTCCCACCACCTACGGCCTGCGGTTCGCCGTCTGGGCCTCGGAGATGGCCCGCCACCTGGAGAGGCTCGCCCAGATGGAGCCCCGGGCCGCCGTTGGAAAGATGAGCGGCGCCGTCGGGACCCAGGCGGCCTTCGGCGCCGATGGGATGAAGGTCCAGGCGAGGGTGATGGAGCTCCTCGACCTTTTCGAGGTGGACGTCTCCAACCAGGTCGTCCAGAGGGACCGCCACGCGGAGATGATCTGCTGGATGGGGCTCGTCGCATCGACCCTCGAGAAGATCTGCGTCGAGATCAGGACCCTCCAGAGGTCCGAGATCGGCGAGGTCTCCGAGGTCTTCGGCAAGAGGCAGGTGGGCTCGAGCACCATGCCCCACAAGCGTAACCCCATCAAGTCCGAGCAGGTATGCGGCCTCGCCCGGATCGTCAGAGCCCAGATGGAGCCGGCCTTCGCCAACATCCCCCTCTGGGACGAGAGGGACCTCACCAACTCCAGCTGCGAGAGGATCCTCTTCCCAGAGGCCTTCATCTTCACCGACCACATCCTCGCCCTCACGGCGCGGATCCTGGAGGGGCTCACCATAAACTTCGAGCAGGTCGAAATAAACCTCCAACTTCTCCGGGGGCTTAACATGGCAGAATCGGTGATGGTGGAGCTGGCGAAGAGGGGCGTCGGAAGACAGAAGGCTCACGAGATCATGAGGAGCGCCTCCATGAGGGCAGTCGAGGAGGATCGAACCCTGGCGGAGGTCTTGGCGGGGGAGGAGACGGTGGCGGTTCACCTATCCAACGAGGAGATCGACCGGCTCCTGGACCCTCACCAGTACATAGGTACCGCTGTCGAGCAGGTCGATCGTCTCCTTTTGAAGCTATCGCCGCTCCTGGAATGAAGAGCGCCGTCGAAGATGAATCCAGAAGCCAGGCCCCGGGCCTTCTTGCTGAAGGCCGGCCGCCTTGTTAGGGACGAGGATGGGGATATCCTCGACGCCCGCTCCTCTGTGACCCTCATCATCGCCGGCCCCAAAAAGATCGTCGTCGACACCGGAAGAGAGGACGAGGCAGGTCAGGTCGCCGAAGCGCTGGCATCCTACGGCATCTCCACCGAAGAAATTGACCTGGTAATCAACACCCACGACCACCCCGACCACTGTGGAAATAACCGGCTATTCACCAGGGCCCAGGTCCTATCGGGGAAGGTCGGATCCGAGGGCTGGGGGGAGGTTCGCCTGAAGGATGGGTATATCGTCGCCCCCGGCGTCTGGATCATGGAGACCCCCGGCCACACCCTGGACTCCATATCAGTAGTCTGCGAGTCCGGGAGGAGGATCGTCATCGCCGGGGATGCCCTCCCCCTGGCGGGGAACTACCTGAAGTGGGTCCCTCCTCGCCTCCATGTAGATCGAGAAATGGCGATGAAGAGCATGGAGAAGATCGTAGAGGTGGCAGATCTGGTGGTCCCTGGCCACGACCACCCTTTCTCAGTTCTGGAGAGGACGAGGGTGACGGACCTGGGCTGAACTTCGACCTGTATCGGCGATCCTCTCACGGATCCCTGCTAAAAATGTCATCTTGATCTCTCTTATATGGGGCGCCAATCAATCTAAAATGCAAAATAGGCAATCTATTAATAGTAAAAAATGTATATGGATCGCCGATGCCGCTGAAACTTACGTCAAAAGAGAAGCTCGTCCTTTACGGCCTAGCCCGGTACCCTGGGCTCAGCGATATCGATCTCGCCTCGAAGATCGGCGTCGATCGATCCACCATATTCAAAAGCAAAAGGAAGTTCAGGGAGTGGGAGATGGTCCAGCTCCTGAACGTCCCCTCAGGGGTGGGGGTAGGGGCGGAGATGATGACCGCGATCTTCGCCAGCTACAGCCCCAAAGCTCCGGTGGAGGTGAGGAGGGAGAAGGCGGGATTCCAGGAGTGGGTCGACCATCCCCATTCCGTATTTCACTCAGCCACCGACACCGATTCGGTATCCATCGTCTACTCCAAGAGCTTCACCGACTTCAAGATGGTCTTCGATCCTGTCATGGACGACTACAGGGATGCGGGGTTCGTCGAGGACATCAGCTGCTGCCATTACCCCTTCTCCCTCACCAGGATCTCCTGGGACTCTGCCCTGGCGGTGGAGAACACCTTCAATCTCGGCAGAACCGACCTTTTGGAGGAGCCTCCCAAGGAGGAGGAGATCCCCGAGGATTCTGTCAAGCTCACCGATAAGGACAGGCTCGCTCTCCACGCCTTCGTCAAGTACCCTGCCCTCTCGGACCTGGAGCTCTCCCGAAGGACGGGGATCTCCAGGCCCACCATATCCGGAAAGAGGAACAAGTTCTTCCAGAGCGGGCTGTTGACCCGGCAGGCGAACGTCAACTGGAAGAAGATAGGTTGCGAGCTGATGATCTTCTACCACATCAACGTCAGGCCGAAGGCGACATCCGATGATATGATGAAGGTCTACTCTTCCTTCCGGAGGATCGGGGCTGCAGTCTACAGCTACATCCAGCCGGGGGAGATCTTCGGGTCTTTCTTATCCCAGTGCTATGTAGAGATGAAGGAGAGGATGGACCTGGAGCTGAGGACTCTCGCCGAGGCGGGTCTGATAGAGGAGAGGCCTCTTTACGTTATAATGCCCCTCCGAGAGCTGAAGGTCCGGAAGGTCGACTTCGCCCCTATGGTGAAGTCAATGCTCGAGGTAGAGGCTGACGTATGACCGGCGAGATCGTCGTCGTCGCCACAAGATGCGATCCCGCCAGCATCAACATCGCCGAGAGTTTGATGAGCCTCGCCCCCTGGGAGGGCGAAGGGGGTCTTTTTGACAGCTTCAAAGAGCATAAGCTCGTCGTCCTGGAGGAGAAGCTGATATCCCTCCAGGGCCTGGAGGAGAGGCTGAGGAGGATGGGCCTATCTCCGGAGCTGATCGTCTTCGCCTCAAGACACCAGGCGAAGGACGCCGTCCCCCGGCTCTGCGGCCACTTTTCGGGTAATCCCGGAGAAGCGGTCCTGGGCGGCAGCTCCAGGGAGCTGGCGGTGGCGGCTCCGACCGCCCTGAAGTCCTTCATCTTGAACCTGGCCGCTCTCCCCATGGAGGATTTTGAGGTCACCATCGAGGCGACCCACCATGGTCCTACAGACCTATCGACCCCCTCCTTCTTCGCCGAGATCGGAAGCAGCCCGGAGGATTGGATAGATCCCGCGGCTGGCGAGGCGGTGGCCAGGTCTATCTTGGAGCTTTCGGATCTGAACTCACCCCCCTTCATCGGCTTCGGCGGGGGACACTACTTAAAGCGGCAGAATCAGCTCCTCATCGAAACGAATATCGCCTTCGGTCACCTCTTCTCCAACTACCAGGCCGGGGGGCTGGACGTGGAGGTCCTCGAGGAGGCGAGGAGGAAGTCGGGGGCCGTGGGAGCTTACCTCGACCGAAAGTCCCTCCGGTCGGCGGATAAGAGGAAGATCATCGAAGGGCTGGAGGAGATCGGCCTTCCGGCTATGAGGGAGGGGGAGATAAGGGAGATCTATCCCCTGGAGATACGATAGCCCCTCTGTCTAAAGGCTTCAGCGACCTCAGTCGCCTCGCCTCTCTTGCTTCATAACCCCTGCATCTGGTGCTGACTCATCTTCTCGAAACGGTTCCAAAATCAGAATACGAATTTGATATAACTAAAGTCAGCTTTACCGCTGATCAATCTTTGTTAATAATAAGAAACTGTTAAATACAAGAATATACCTCTGTAAGCCGTTGAAAGAAGACATTTCCCCTTGATGGAGGTTTGGATTATGGAGAGCTGTATAATAACTATTGAGGTAACTTTTTTATGATGGCCGCCGTGCTGGAGGGGCCTGGAAGGATGAATCTCCGGGAGGTGGAAGATCCGGTCTGCCCCCCCGGGGGGTTGTTGTTGAGGGTGGAGGCCTCCTCGATATGCAGTACCGACGTCAAGATGCACGCCCGTGGCCAAAGAGACCTCGTCTACCCCCGGATCCTGGGCCATGAGATCTCCGGGGTCGTCTTCGAGAGGGACGGCCGGGGCCCAGGAGTCGGCGAGAGGGTCCAGATCTTCCCCGGGGTCTTCTGCGGAAGGTGTCCATCCTGCCTTCGGGGGGCTATGAACTTATGCGAACGGATCCGGATCATCGGCTTCAACCTCGACGGGGGATTTGCGGAATACCTCTCAGTTCCGGAACTATCGGTGAAGAACGGATCCGTCAACCCCATCCCCGATGGCTTAGATTTCGAGGAGGCGGCCCTGGCGGAGCCCCTCGCCTGCTGCATAAACTCCCAGGAGCTGGCGGGGGTCGGGGATGGCGATTCAGTCCTGATCTTTGGGGCTGGACCGGCGGGGCTCCTCCACGCCATCCTCGCAGGCCTCAGGGGGGCTTCTAGGGTGGCGATGGCGGAGACCCTGGGTCGCCGGGCGCGCCTCGCCCGATCCTCGGCGGATCTAGTCGTCAATCCCATGAGGGACGATCTATTCGATCTCGTGATGGACCTGACGGCAGGAAGGGGCGTCGACGTCATAATCCTCGCCAGCCGGGAAGTTCCCGTCGAATCCGAATTACTTTCTCTCCTCGCCCCCAGAGGCCGGATATCTCTTTTCTCAGGGCTCCCCCCGAACCTCGCCTCGGCGATGCTGGACTTGAACCGTCTACACTACCGGGAACATATGATCATCGGCTCCTACGGCTGCACCCCCGCCCAGAACCGGAAGGCTCTGGAGCTGATCTCGGGGGGGTTGGACGTCCGTCGGCTTATAACCGAGAGGGTCTCCCTCCGCGAGATACGGCGGGGGATGGAGCACGCCGGCGAGCGCCGGGGGCTGAAAGCTGTTGTGAACGATTTTGGATGGTGACGGGATTTGGAAGATGCTGCAAAGAATTTTGGCGCGAAGCTCGACAGGCTGATAGCCGGAGAAAGCCTTTCGAGGGAAGAGGCGAGGGAGATGTTCTCCCAGGTGATCTCTGACGAGCAGCCCGACGTTCATCAGGGGGCGTTTCTGGCGGCGATCACCGCCAAGGGTCCCACCTCCGACGAGATCGCAGGAGGGTGGGATGCTATCTACGGCCTTGACACCTTCAAGGCGTCCCCCAGGGTCTCAGGGGAGCTCTTCGAGAACTGCGGGACGGGGATGGACGCCGTCGAGACCTTCAACATCTCCACCGCGGCGTCGATCGTCGCCGCCGCTGCAGGGGTCCCCATGGCAAAGCACGGGGCGAGGGCGATAACATCTAGGTGCGGGACCGTAGACATCCTGGAGGTTTTTGGGGTGGAAGTGGAGGCAGACCCCGAGATCGTTGTGAGGAGCATCGAGAGGGCGGGGATAGGGATCTTCAACGGCACGAGCCCCAAAGTCCACCCCCTGGGCCTGGGCCGTATCCTGGCGAAGATCAGGTTCGGTACGGTCCTGAACATATCCGGGTCCCTGGCAAATCCGGCGATGCCCAGGCAGGGCCTCCGGGGGGTCTACTCAAAGGATCTGGTCGTTACAATCGCCGAGGCGATGAAGAAGATCGGCTACTCCAGGGCGATGGTCGTCCACGGCCTCTCTGCCGACGGCAAACGCGGTATGGACGAGGTATCTCCATCGGGGAAGACCTTCGTCGCCGAATTTGGGGAAGACGGCAGGATCGCCACCTTCGAGGTATCTCCGAGAGACTTCGGGGCAGGATCGGTGGACGAGAACCTCCTCATCCCCCGGGAAGATCGGGTCGAGGAGGCGGTGGAGCTCTTAAGGGTCCTCTCCGGGATGGAGAGGGGTCCCAGGGAGATGGCGGTATGCATCAACGCAGCCCCCATCCTCTTCTCCGCCGGGAAGGCAGACGGCTTCCAGGAGGGGTTCACGGCGTCGAAGGAGATCATCAGGTCCGGTGGTGCCATAGATAAGCTCGCCGACTGGGTCGTCTCCCAGAACTCCGATCCCATCGCCGGGGCGGAGAAGCTGGAGCTTCTCATCGATATTGCAAGCTGAAGGGAAGATCATAGAGGCAGCTTAGAGGCGTCTTGAGAAGATCGGCGGGGATGGGGAGGCGTATGCTCCCCTCACGCCGATCTCGTCTCTTATGCTGCGAGATAACGGCATCCTCAAACCCGGTCAATCCGCACCCGTCGCCTTTTCATCTCCGATCTCCAGGATCCCCGATACCTTTGCGATGTACCCTTCCATGTACTCGTCGCAGACATCCCATTCGACGTCGACATCGATCTCCGCCATGATCTCCTGGAGCTGGACCTTCACCTGGTCCCAGGTGTACTTGTTCGGAGATCTGCACAGCTCCGTCAGGAGGCGCAAGGTGGGGACGAAGATCTTCTTGAACTCCGACCTTATGAAGGCCATGAAGGGCTCCGAGAGGTCCCGGTAGACGTAGGACCGCAGCTCCGCCAGGAGCTCGTACTGGGCGGTGCAGGGGTCGTCGTAGGGGTCGAGGGACTCCTTCTCCCAGTGCTCTCCGAGGCTCTGATAGCCCTTCTTGATCATGTCGTCGACCCTCCTCTTCCCTTCTCCGTCGCCGATCTCGGCGGCGAGCTTGTAGCCGGTCAGCCGGAGCCTGAGGAGCTGGACCCTCCCCTCCTCGAAGGTGAGGTTGAGATGAAACCTGCCGAGGTACTCTGCCATGTGGTCCAGCCTCGTCTCCGGATCGAAGGTGACGGCCATCGGATCAGATCCCCCGGGACCAGGTGACTTCTGAAACCAGCCGTTCTGACCTCTCACGGCTCTGCGATCCGCCTGATTTTCGAGACCCATTCATATTGGGACTTATATATCTTCAGAGTTTAAGACCTTTGGCCCCGGATCAAACGGTGCCGCCCTTTGAGCCCTCGACGATGGGGGCATAAATTTATCCATAGATGGGAGCTAAGTCAGATACGTCGGGAGGATTTGGAGGATAATGGTGCAGGTATATCTGGAGATTATGAGGCCCGGAAACTGTCTATTGGCCGGGATAGCCGCACTTATCGGCCTCCTCGTGGCCGGCAGCAGCCCCGACCTCCTCACCCTCGCCCTGGTCTTCTTTGCGGTCTTCGCGGTGACGGGGGCGGGAAACGGCGTCAACGACTACTTCGACCGGGAGATCGACGCCATCAACAGGCCCCGCCGGCCTATACCCAGCGGGAGGATCAGCCCAGATCGGGCGAGGGGCTGGTCGGTCGTCCTCTTCGCCGCCGGCTGCACCCTCGCTCTATTCATAAACCCCCTCGCCTTCGCCATAGCCGTCGTAAACTCGATCCTCCTCTACCTCTATGCCAGAAACCTGAAGGTGACGCCCTTCGCCGGAAACCTAGCCGTCGGGTACCTGACGGGATCGACGTTCCTCTTCGGCGGAGCGGCAGGAGGGGACGTCGGAATAACCGTCTTCCTCTTCAGCCTCGCGGCCCTGGCGACTCTGGCAAGGGAGATCGAGAAGGACATCGAGGACGTCGCCGGCGACAGCGCCAGCGGAGCCATGACCCTGCCGATAGTCATCGGCGAGAGGAGGTCTTCTCATCTCGCCGCTCTCTTCGTCGTCGCGGCGATCGTCTTAAGCTACCTCGCCCCCCTGGGGAGGGCCTACCTCGTAGCCGTCACCGTCGCAGACCTCCTATTTCTTGTGGCCCTCGCGAGGATCCTCCAGGGGGACGCTCCCAGGGCCCAGAAGATGCTGAAGGCGGGGATGACGGCCGCCCTGGTGGCGTTCATCGTGGCGGCGGCATCGGGGCTGGGGTATCTGTAAAGGGGCCCCTTCTATAGGGACGGGAATTTCGGACGGAGATGGCCCGAAGACGGCGACTATATCCGAGGATGTGATCGAGGATCAGAGTTGATGCAATCATCGGAATCGAAGGCGGCTCAAGATCCGCCGCCATCGACTAGATAAAGCGCGGCTGCGGCCCTGGCCACCGCCGCCACACCCGGGGCAGATCTTCGTCTCCTCCAGGGCTTCGGTGCAGATCGCCCTTCTGACCAGGATCTTCCCCTCTCCTCCGCAGTGCTCGCAGTCCTTCTCCCCTGGGATGAGAGCCCCCACCGGAGCCCCGGCCCTCGCTTGCCCAATCCCTCTATCACCTTTCGTCATCCCTCTATCACCTTCCTCCATCCCACCATCACCCTTCCACCAGTCGGGGTTTCTAAGGCCGCCATCTCGACCAGATCCCGGCGGCTCCCGCGTAGAGGATCGGCGCCAGGAGGGCGTTCGATACCATCGTCGGAAGCCCCACCTTCATAAAGGAGGGGGCGACGAAGGCGACGAGGCCGATCCTCCCGTCGGCTATCGCCTCGACCATCGCCGGACCACCGCGGGCCAGCTCTGGAAACGAGAGGATCCCGTAGTAGCTGGCGAGGACGAATACGAAGAAGCTTGCGGCCGTCGCCATGACGACAGCGGCCGAGACCGCCCCCGGCCGCAGAGAGCCGTCCTCACCCCTCAGTCTATCTGCGGCGATCTTGCAGGAGACGATCCCAGCCATGTGGGCAGGGACATTGGCGAGGGGGAAGGGGGCTGCAGTGGCGGTGGCGAGGGCGAGGCCGGTGGCGAGGCCCACAATGGAGGCCTCCGATAAAGACATCCGGATCAGAAGGACGATGAGGCAGTAGAAGGATATCGATATCCCGAACTGCAGTTCGCCGGTGATCGATCCCGTAAACCTCATCAGGTAGTGGACCGACCAGGCGAGGGCTATCAGGAGGCCCGTGAGGGCGATCTCTCTTGAGTTCATATAAATCCTCAGACCTGCAATACTAAATAATATTATTTATACAGATTCAGTTTCGAGGGGTTATCGGCAGGGGCATACCATCATACCGCCACTTTGATCGATCGGGCGGTGGTGGTCGGCTCAGGAACCGGCATCTCCTCTGAGATCAAGCCCTCGATGTGAAATTCTATCGCCTCTTTCATCCGCTCAGTCGTCTCTTCGGCGGTTTTTCCCGTAGCTATGACCCCGGGCAGATCAGGACAGTAGGCAGAGAAATTATCCCCTGCTTTCTCGATTATTATTGTGTACTCGGTCACCTTCTTCCGCCTCCTTCAGGCCGCTCTGCTTCAATATGCTATTTAAGGTTCCTTTTGCGACATCGTCGCTGAGGTTGCCGGATACTGTTACAAGACCGTTCTTAAATGGATGCTTATACTGTCTATGGCTCCCTCTGATCCTCATGAGATGCCATCCGTCTTTTTCGAGGAGCTTGATTATATCTCTCACTTTCAAATTGGTTCCTCATTATTATCGGAAGTTAAATCGACAGGCAATCTCTTTTGCGATAACTCTTTTGCGCTGAGATGGGGGGGGAGTGCCTCCCTAAAAAGCTCCCCCATTCAGCCTCAACGCCTCGCGAACCTTCAACGGTGGGCGAAGTAGGCGACTACCCCGTCCTGCGAGACGGAATCGATCCGGACGAAGCCGTACCTCTCGAACTGGACGATCCTGTCGAGGTCTTCTCTGATCCCGACCTCACCTATCCCGGCGTCGACGCCGTCGGGGCGCATCACCCGGACGGGGACGCCGTCGGGCGGAGCCCAGTGGATGATCCGAAGGCGCATCTCCTTCGCCTGGTGGGGATCGGTCCCGATGACCTGTCCCCGGAGGGGGTCGGTGGCGACGATCTCGAGGTTGCAGAGGTCTTTGAGCCGCAGGCTTGCTCCTGCCTTCAGGTCGGTGAGGTCGTCGGCGGAGACGAGGAGCTTCGGCCCCGCGGGTATCCTTCGGGTCCCCAGGTCCAGGGTCGGGTGGAAGGGGGCGGCCGCGACCTCGGGGACATTCCCATCGATCTCCAGGGGGACGGGGTCTTTGACGAAGAACCGCCTCCGTGCCGATGGGTCGACGATCTTTCTGTTCTCGGCGTAGACCGAGTCCATGCTGATGCTGATATCCGTCTCCCCCACCCCCAGCTCCACCATGAACTTCCTGAGCGCCTCGGGGCGGATCCCCCTCCGCCGGAGGGCCCGGACCGTTGGCATCCGGGCGTCGTCCCAGCCGGAGTACTCCCCCGCCTCCAGGGCCCGCCGGAGGGCGGAGGTGCTGAAGGAGCCGAACTGGTGGATCTTGATCCTCCCCCAGTGGATCGTCTTGGGGTAACTCCAGCCCATGTGGTCGTAGAGGTACCTCTGCCTTCGCTCGCTGTCCATCAGGTCTTTACCCCGGAGGATGTGGGTCACCCCCAGGAGGTGATCCTCGACGGCGGACTCGAAGTCGAGGAGGGGCCAGACCCGGTACCTCTCGCCGACCCTCGGGTGGTCGGCGGTGACGATCCGAAAGGCGGCCCAATCCCGCAGGGCCGGGTCCTTGTGGAGGATATCCGTCTTTATCCTCAGGACGGCGTCGCCGGGGACGAGGTCGCCGTTCATCATCTCTCCCCAGAGGGCCATGTTCTCCTCGGGGCTCTGACCCCTGTGGGGACAGGGTTTTGCACCGTCTTTCAGGGCCTTGAAGGAGGCCTGATCGCACCGGCAGACGTAGGCTCCGCCCCTCTTTATCAGCTCTTCAGCCACTCTGTAGTACTCGGGGAGACGGTCGCTGGCGATGATAACCTCGTCGGGGACGGCCCCCAGCCACCGGCAGTCCTCGAGGTACCAGCCGTAAGCCTCGGGCATCGGCCTCTTGTTGACGGGGTCGGTGTCGTCGAAGCGGAGGAGGAACCTTCCGCCGTACCTCCTGACGTACTCGGAGTTGATGATGATCCCCCGGGCGGACCCGATCGTCGGCGGCCCGTTGGGGTTTGGGGCGAACCTCATGACTACGCCGCCGTCCGCCCCGGAGAGCGCGGCGAGCCCCTTATCCGGCTCTTTTTTTCCGCCGAGCTCCGCGAGAAGCTCCGGCGCTATCTCAGCGAGCCGCTTCTCCCACTCCTCCGGCTCCCCTCCCGCCACCTCTGAGAGGACCGAGGCGACTATGGGCGCCATCTCCTTCGCCCTCCCCCGCAGGTCGGGCCGCTCCCCCATCAGCTTTCCCATCACCGCTCCGGCCTGGGGTGCAGCCCTGTACTTCACCGCGTTCTGAAGGGCGTACTTTTCTATGATCTCCCTGATATCGTCGGCCATTCAAGAGCACCTTCCTCTCAGCGGAGATCTTAAAGCTTCTCCAGCCCGTCTCTGACCATCGATGCGTGGTCGAAGGCGAGAGGAGGCAGGACCTCGGGGCCGAAGACCTCCGCGGCCGAGGCGTCCGACCCCGCCGAGATCTCCCCCCTCCCCCAGGCGAGATAGCATACCGAGACTACATGCCCCCGGGGGTCTCGATCCGGCTCCGAGTAGACCCCCACCAGCTTCAGGAGGGTGATATCCAGCCCCGTCTCCTCCTTCGCCTCCCGCCGGACCGCTTCTTCGACGGTCTCCCCCACCTCCACGAACCCTCCGGGGAGGGCGTAACTGCCCCGGCAGGGCGGGTTCTCCCTCCTTATCAGAACGATCCCCTCGCCGAATAGGATCAGGGCGTCAGCTGCCAGCGACGGCGTCTTCATGGGAGGCAGAAGGTTTATATAGACTTAAATGCAGTGGCCCACCGAAAGGTTTATATTCGACAAATGACGTAAATCAGATTGGCAAAAGTCGATGGACTTAGTCTCCCTCCTTTACCCTACATCCAATATCGGCTTTTGCGCTCTTTTCTCTTCAAAACCGTATGTTTGATCCTCCTTCTGAATCGGTCCTCCTTTCGGAACGTTCGATCCGCATTTCAGATATACCTTGTAAGCCCTGGAGTCGGCATGACCCTCAGAGTGATCAAGATCGGGGGAAGTCTGATCGACGTCTCCAGGGATATCGTGAGGGGGCTAGTCTCTCTCTCGGAGGAAGGGATCTGCTTCCTCATCGTTCCCGGCGGCGGCCCCATGGCGGACCTGGTGAGAGGTTTATACGACCGATACGATCTATCCGAGGAGACAGCTCACTGGATGGCGATATTGGCGATGGAAGTGTACGCCCACTTTATGTCGGACGGGACGGGGGCGGCCCTCACCGAGGATATAAAGGCTCCCTTTTCGGGGGTCCGAATCCTCCTCCCGCGCCGTCTCCTGATGGAAGACGACCGGGAGCTTGAGCATAGCTGGGAGTACACCTCCGACTCCGTCGCCGCCCTCGTCGCCTCGAGGCTCTCCGTCGATCTGGTCAAGGCGACGGACGTCGAAGGCGTCATCCTCGACGGCGGGGTCGCGGTGGAGGTCTCAGCAGAGGAGCTCCTGGGTACGGAGAGCTGCATCGACCAGGGCGCTCTTCGGATTTTGAGGAGATCGGGGAGTAGCTGCCTGGTCCTCGACGGGAGGGACCCCGGCCGGTTCGTCGCGAACCTGGGGAGGGCGGGGGGCGGAACCCTTATAAGAGGGAGGGGTGTTGGTCGGTCCGGTCCTGACGTAAGGGAAAGTTTATACCCTGGGATCGATCAAGGCAGATAGAGAGAGTAACATGACGGAAAAATCAGAGAGATGCATGTCATGCGGAGTGACGATGATCGGGCCGGACGGCGCCAGGTTCCCTTGCCCCAACTGCGGGGATATAATTATGAGGTGCAACAAATGCAGAAAGCAGAGCAACCCCTATACGTGTCCCAACTGCGGGTTTTTGGGCCCCTGAGGTGATGAGATGGGGGAAGTTGCTGCCAAGCTGAAGGTTATGCCCGAGTCCTCCGAGGTCGACTTGGAGAAGCTGAAGGATGCCATAGTGGCGGTCCTTCCGGAGGGAGCGAGGCTTCACGGTTACGCCGAAGTGCCCATAGCCTTCGGCCTGAAGGCGCTGATGTTGGCGGTGATCCTGGCGGAGGGGGTTACCGGGACTGAGGGGCTGGAGGCCGCCGTCGCCGGGGTGGAGGGCGTCCAGTCGGTAGAGGTAGAAGAGGTAGGGCTTCTCTGAACCTCTCCTTTGCCGTTTTAATCGAGGGCTCGTAGATCAGGGGTAGATCGCTACCTTCGCAAGGTAGAGGCCGCGGGTTCGAATCCCGCCGAGTCCATACGGCTCCTTCGGAAGAATTTTTATCTCTTCAAGTACCAGCTCTACAAAGTCCGGTCCGTCACCCTCTCCATCGGCATCTTCTCCTTTTTTTTGGCCATCTCCTCAGCCGTCACCGCCCTGCAGTAGCGGGGATATCTGTCCTCGGGGCTTGTAACGATGGCCCGCTCGAAGCTGGCGAGGGCCTCTGGCCACATCTCCAGCCGCCAGAAGACGAAGCCTCTACCCATCCAGGCCGTAGTATCGGTGGGGTCGATCGCCACAGCCCGGTCCAGGGAGGCGATCGCCTCCATGTACCTTCCCATCATCTCGTAGATCATCGCCGCCCTCCTCTCCGCCGGACCGCCTATGCCGGTCCCGGCTGCCCTCCGGTAGGACCGGAGGGCGAGGTCTAGCATCCCCTCTTTCAGGTGGCGGTCTCCATCGCTGAGTAGATCTCGATCCCCTTTCGATGATGATGGAGGTTTCCGTTCTGATGATGAAGGGGGCTTCTGAGATGAAGAGAGCCGCTTGATTCCGACGCCTGATCTGATCATAAAATCGATGGATCTTCTCGGCCTTCAGGGCTTGAGCCTGCTTATCTCCAGATACCTTACTTCGCCCTCTTCCTGCCGGGCGAAGATCATCACCTTTCTTACGCTGTGAGCGAGCCTCACGGCCCTGGAGACGACGGGGAGGTGGAATACGTGGTCGTCGGGGACGGCGTGGACGAGGTACTCTGAATGGGGGACCTTCTTTGACCCCTCCACCCTTTTGTAGACCCGGAAGTGGCTTCCGAACTTGAATCCGGTCTTGACCACCAGGTTTCGGTCCCGGAGGTCCCGGTATACCTGCCGCTTCATCTCGAAGTCTTCCTCGATCTCCTTAGCCCTTATTGCGAACTCCTCAGGTGAGAGGTGGTCGCCAGAGCGGTCGACGATATCGAGGACCCGCCTATCCAGGAGGTACGCCGACTCCACCAGGGATAGCTGGAGCCTTCCGTCGCCGGGCTTTCCGTAGAACCCCCCCTCGTGGAGGGCTTCGGAGGCCTCCGGGTCCCAGAGCATCACCCTGTCCTCCAGGAGGGTGGCGGTCCCTCCCCGGGCCTCCACCTTCATATCCCCTCGCAGCTCCCTATCCCTCGCCTCGTAGAAGGTTATGTCGCTCTCCTCATCGACGACCGCCAGCATCAGCCTCTTTCTCATCTGTCTTGAGACCTTCATCGGCTCCACCAGCTCTTTTAGGGATACCGGATGCCTCTCAGAGATCACCTGGACGTAGAACTCGGCGGGGGTCTTCCCAGGCCTTCCACCCCGGGGATAAACCCGAAAGTCGGTGACCCCAGGCTGGACGTAGTACCCCCTCTCCCGGAGGTCCTTGTAGACGACGTACCGAAACTCAAACCCCGCCTCGATGGACGTCGCAGCCTCGAAGAAGGATCGGAAGTCGAGATCGGCCCCGTCGAGGCTGACTTTTATCCTCCCCCGGTCCAAGAGGTAGGCAGCCTCCACCAGGGAGAGCTCTAGGCACCCCTTCGCAGGCCTACCGAACGACCCCTGCTGGTAGAGCTCCTCCGTCGCCTCTCCTCCCAGGATGACCTTCTTTCCTGAGAGGTCGCCTTCGATCACGCCGTTGGACATAAAAATTGGGACGTCAGGTGGAGAGGCTATCCGGCCAGACGCCGTGGACGCAAGAGAGGGCCTCGTCGACGGTGCTGTGAACCTTCTCAGCCGAGTAGCCACCGCTCAGGAGGTAGGACTCGACGTGGTTTGGGACTGCGATGGACATCTGCTCCACCATCAAGACCGTCTGGAGGATGGTGTAGTCCCCGAGCTTGACGGGGATTATGGCGTCTGATACGAGGAGCTCGAAGATCTCGGGGGAGATGGGCCGCTCAAACCCTGAGAGGAACGCCTCCATGATCTCGCTCGTCCACTCGTGCTTCTTTCCGCCCTCGTCATCGTAGGGGATGACCACCACCTCTCTAGTCGCCGCGAGGCTCTCCACCAGCTCCTCTGGGGCCACGTCTCCCTCGAAGACGAACTCCAGGAAGCTGGTATGGGGCATCGTCGTAGGGATCTTCGACGCCCTGATGCTGTAGGAGACCTCTTCGAAGACAGTTCCTGCATCGGTTCCCTGGTGGCCGACGCCCTTGCCGATGGAGACGGCGGATGGAGAGGCTCTGACGACGGTGTGGGGGTCGCCGTGTCTTCGATCGATGTTTCCGAGGACCCTCTTCAGCCCCAGGGGCCGGGCGGCGAGAGATGCCCTGCAGATCCCGGTGGTGTTGCAGCTGGTGCACTGGATCACCTTCGGCTTCTCCTTGAGAAATAGCTCGTAGTTCTCGAGGCCGAAGAAGAACTCTCGCTCGAAGTCTCCCCGGAGGTCGTCTGTGATCTCGACCCCCTTATCCGTTAGGGCTTTTTGGATCTTATCTCTGTGGGCTCCTCCCATCAGGGAGACGGTGCAGCCGTGGGCCAGCCCCGCCTCTACATAAGGTGTCTCCTGGTCTCCCGGGGTCCCCACCATGATGAAGTCGGAGTCCTCGAAGAACTCTTCATAACCCCCCTGGATCGTGAAGCCCGCGCCCTCCCACCTGCCCTTATCGGCGTCGTCCGAGACGTAGGCTTTGGCGTCGCAGAGCCTGATCATCTTGGAGAGGATGCTCTTCGCCCTGCCGTGGGGCTGGCGCAAGAGGAGGTTTATATCTCCCTCGATGCCTCCGGCCTTCTTCACAGCGTCGATGGCCAGAATGGTTCTCTTGTTCTCCGTGCCGTCAAATCCAACGAAGCCGGCGTCTAATTTCAATCAGATTCCTCCTTGTGAGGTTAAAGAAGTGTGCTGATATTAACCTTTCCTGCAAAATTCCGGATCTAAGACGTGCCGAAGGCGTCGAGGATCCAGGAGGCCACAGCTTCGGCGTTCTGGTCGGGGCCGAACCTCTCTGCGTCCACCACCACCCCGGGATCGACGGGCTCCTCGTAGGCGACGTCTACCCCCGGAACCGTCGCACCCCTATCCCCCGCCCTGGCGTATATCCCCTTGGGGGAGTAGGCGGCCTTCCGCCCTCGCTCCCTCTCGATGCAGGCTTTCAGGGACGCCTTGACATAAACCTCGGCAAAGTTGGGGATGAGCCTCCTCGCCAGATCCCGATATCTCCGCTTGTTGGCTGTAGCGTCGACGATGACGTTCGTCCCCGCCTCCGAGAGGAGCATCGCCATGTAGGCGAGGCTGGCATACACCACCTCCCTCTCCTGGTCGGTATAGGTGGGCTCTGGGGTTATGACCCGGCGGATCTCGTCCAGCTCCAGGACCTTCACGTCGACGCCCTCCTCTTCTAGCCTGACCTTCACCCTCTGGGCGATGGTGGTCTTTCCGCAACCAGGAAGGCCTGTGAACCAGACAACCCAAGACATTAAGGAAGATAGGCGTTCCGGCAGATAAATATCATTCCCCCGGAAGGCGACGATTCGCAGGGGTCGACGACTTGGCCTGAAGGGGTGGGCTTCGAGGTGTATATGGGCGGCATGGGCCCGGCTATCCGGGATATTCCGCACCGGGTACTTCGAAGAAAATATTCGATCAGACAAAAGATTAATATAAGTGTTCTTGATATATAGAGACGCAACGGGACATATCCTTCTCTGCATAGGGATAATGAGAGGTATAAAAATATGACCAATAAAAGAAACTTCGCGTTGAGAGACAAAGACGGCAACGAGATCGGCGTTTTTACCGGAAAACAGCCCAGGCAGGCGGCTTTGAAGGCTGCAAACCGGGGATACACCGACATCAGGCTGAGGGAGAGGGGAACGAAGAAGGTTCACATCTTCGAAGGCGAGAGGAAGCTGGTGATAAAGCCCTCCAACGCCCCCGACTGGATGCCGAAGGAGATCTGGAAGCCGAACGTAAAGAAGGTGGGCATAGAGAAGCTGGAGACGATTTGAAGATCTCGTCCCGGGAACGTTCGCGGGCGGCCGTTCGAGGCCGGGGATCTGTGGCGACTGCTTCGGGCCAGGGGCGGAAGGCCCGGGGCGGGGGAGAGGCAGGCGGCTGGGCCGTCCGCCGTATTATCCTTCCCGTCGCTTCCGTCTTCACTCGTTGATCCCCTTTTTTCTGAGGAACTTTTTAAACCTCACCTCGATCGACGCTGAGAAGGACCCTGATCTCTCCACCCTGGTAATCAGCCGTCGTCCAGAAGACCTCTCTTGTGTCCCCAAATATTTCGTAATATCCGGTCCCTGACCTCTCCTTTTGGACCTTCCTTCCCACCGCCAAAAGCTCCTGGAGATCTGCAAATAGGGGGTCATCGAAGGTGTTTTTTCCGATCTGGTCGGCGTCGGGATCGTAGATGACCGTACCTTCGGGGGTCATCGCCCAGATCTTGGCGGAGCCGCCGGCCTGATACGGCGCCAGGATCTCGCCGAAGAGGACCGTCGAATTGACGAGGACGGTAACACCTCCCGCGAACCTCCCCACCTCATCGAAGATCGGCGAGGCGAAGTCCATGGCATAAACCCCCTCGACGCTCTCGATGTAGGCGAGGCCGACGGGCCGTCTGGTGGTGAGGAGCCGTTCGATATGGGCCTGGTCACTTATGCTGATCCCCTGGACATGCTGGTACTCCTCGGGCATCACCTCTGAGATGACGCCGTCTATGTCGACGGTTATAGCATCTATCACAAAGGGACCGAGCTCCGCCAGATCTTGGAGGACTCCCCGCGCCTCCTCTCCTTCTATCCCCGTCTCGGATAGGGCGAGGCTGGCGCTGCAGAGGGCACCATCGATCTCGGCCAGTTTCGCGTTCACCTCATCGACGGCTACAATGAAGCTCCAGAACAGGTCCCCCCGGGCGGAGTCGACCTCGGGTCCCGCCTCTTGGGCTGAGGCGGCAGGGGCGAGGAGGGCGATGGCGGCGACGGCTGCGGCCAAAGCCGTTATGGCCAATAATAGTTCTGGCATCCTTTCTGATCTTCTCATACTTTCTGGGGTGCTCTTTTGACGGCTCATGGCAATACCGGCGTATCTATGGAAACGGGAAATGCTTTAATGTATCGAGCGCTCCGCCGACTCACCTGAGAGGTCGGACCTGGGGAGTTTGATCCGTTTGACCACAATTTCATTGTGGTCTAGGAGGACCGGTTTTCTAGAATACACTTCCCTATCGCCCCTCTTTCATGGGGCTGCCGGTCCATTATGGGCTCGTGCATCGTATTCCAGATTTCATAGCTTTATTTGTTACAAAGAGAAACATTTATATGAAAAATAATGCTTTATTCCGCGGTGTTATATGGTGAAATGGAATATCGTCATCGCCATGGCTCTCCTGAGCCTTCTGATGGCCCCCGCCGCCGCCCACAGCCTCTGGGTGGAGGCCGAGGACGACGTGGAGGTCGGCGCGGTTAAGGATGTCTACTCCTTCTTTGGCCACCCCGGAAGTTCGGCGGGGATGTACGTCCCCCTGATGGAAGCCTTCTATCTCGTCTCCCCCGCCGGGGAGAGGCTCGACCTCGCGGCGGAAGAGGGTAAATGGATTCCAGGCTTCGGAAGGATCGGCTACCTCTCCGGCAAGGCCGCCTTCTACTGGCCCGGAGACTACGTCCTCGCCTCGGTGAGGGCGCCAGGGGTCTACGATACGGGATGGCACGGCGGAGAGAGCGATCCGATGCTGGTCATGGATTACGCAAAGGCGATCATCTCTGTCGGGGAAGGGGACGAGAAGACCTGGGACGGAGGCTTCCCTCTGGAGATCGAGTTCGACAGCGCCCCTTATGGTGTCAAGTCGGGGGATAGTTTCAACGCCGTCGCCACCTCCAACGGCGAGGCCGTCGCCGCCAACTACACCGCCTGGTACTGGACCGTCGACGCCCACTCCTCCCCCGATGCTCAGAGGGGGACCGCCGGCGATGGAGGGAGCTTCACCGTCGTCTTCGACAAGGCGGGCCCCTGGGTGATCGAGGTGGAGACGACGACGGACGAGGCGGGAGAGTGGACCGCCACCTACAGCAACCCCTACTACAAGGAGGGGGACCTCGTCTCCTACGAGAAGGTCTGGCACCGGTCCTCCCTCACCCTTTGGGTGAGGTGATCTCCTCCCCCTTTCCACCTTTTTTAATACGATATCTGGATCTTCTGGGGTTCTGATCTACCTGTGCAGTTTGATTTTATCGCGAGTCGAATAGAGTCTCCCAAAGGAAAATCCGAAATTAATGTTACTAAATGTTATACCAAAATCTATTTATCATACTGGAGATACTATCAGGTGGGGTGATTAAAACGAAGAGCATAATTCCGTTGTTACTCCTCCTGATCCTGGGAGGGATGACGATGAACGCCAGCGCCCACGCCCTGTGGGTCGAATCGAAGGATATCGCCGACGTGGGAGACTCTCAGACCGTCTACTTCTTCTACGGCCATGCCGGGAGCGTTGCAGGCTTTTCCGTCCCACTGATGGATGCGGCCTACCTCCTGACCCCGGCGGGCGAGAGGATCGACCTTGCGATGGAGACGGGCGACTGGGTCCCGGGATACGGCTGGGTCCCATATGGGTATAGTGACGTGGCCCTCAGCAGCTCCGGCGACTACGTCTTCGCCGTGGCGAGGTCTCCTTCCGTCTACGATCCGGGATGGGGCGGAACCCAGCCCAGCAACCCGAGGCTCGGCTACAGCTACGCCACCATGGTGATCCACGCCGGTGACGAGGGGATGGAGAGCTGGGAGGCGGGGGTTCCCCTGGAGATCGTCCCCGAGAAGGCCCCTTACGAGATCAAGGCCAAGGATGACGTCACCTTCAAGGCCCTCTGGAACGGCGAGCCCGTCAACGCCACCTTCACCGCCTACTACTGGACCTGGGACGCCCACGGCGGAGACGCCGTTCAGACCGGGCCCGCCGGGGAGGACGGCCAGTTCACCGTCAGCTTCACCCAGGCGGGGCCCTGGCAGGTTATGGCCAGCGTCGACATCAACGAGCCCGGAAAGTGGACCGCCACCTACGACCACAGCGCTGGAAGGTTCAAGGCCGGGGATGAGGTGGACTACAACGTCGTAAGGTACACCAACGTCATGTCGGTCTGGGTGAAGGCTTAAGCCCTCCCCGCCTATATTTCTTCCCGGCGACCTGCCATCATAAGAAATCAGATTTTTTAATAAATACGGATTATAAAACAGCAAATAGGTATCTTATGCGGCTTAAAAAAACCTTAAATCATATAACCAGCCTTAAATCCCATAACGATCATCCTCGCCATAATCGAGAGGACCAAAAGGATAGAACGGTAGAAGAAGAGGAGGCGATAAGATATGAGACTGCTTTATATCTCGGCATTGGCGGTCGCCGGGCTCGTCGCCCTGGCGTCGGGTCATATGCTCTTTGCGGTATTTCCCGAGGACGTCTGTGAGGACTCGGACGTGAATATATGGATCACATACAGCCACGACGTCGAAGGGGAGACGGCGCCCCAGCTCGCGAAAGCCGTGGTGATCAGCTCCGACGGGACGGAAGGGCTGAGCCTCGCCGAGAGGGACGGCGGCCTCGCCGGGACGGTGGGGGTCGGCGACCCCGGTTGCTACATTCTGGACTATGAGATGGAGCCCACCTACTTCGACCCCGGCTGGATCGGCTTCAGCGGGGAGTCGTCGTTCCTGCCGAAGTATGGACGGGCCATAATGCCGGTGGGGGCCGGCAGGGATTGCGAGATATCCACCGGCGAGGGGCTTGAGATCGTTCCGCAGGTCGATATGACCGGCATCGGCCGGGGCGACCAGTTCAGGGCCGCCGCCTTCTGGAACGGTGAAATGGTGGAGGGAGACTTCACCGCCATGGTGGTTAAGACCCCCGAGGACCTCTTGACGGTCCTCCACGCCTACGAGAGCGAGGTTGAAGGGACCACGGGCGACGGGACGATCGAGTTCGCCCTCTCGAAGCCCGGCCTCTGGGTCGTCTCCTTCGAGGCGACGATCGACGAGTCCGGGACCTGGACCGCCACCAGCGACGATCCGAGCGGCCGGTACCGGAATGGCGACCGCCTCGACTACGACCAGATAGCCCCCACCGCCTACCTCACCTTCTGGGTCGGCAGGTGAAGGGAGGAGGTTGATGGTTTGGTCCACATATCCGACGGTGTCCTATCCCCGCCGATCCTGGCGGGGGGATTCCTCCTAGCCGGGGCGATAATACTTCTGACCTTGAGGGACGTCAGAGCTGAGGAGGTCCCCAAGATATCCCTCATCACGGCGGCGATCTTCGTCGCCTCCCTCGTCCACTTTCCGGTGGGCCCGACCAGTGTCCACCTGGTGATGAACGGCCTGGCGGGGATCCTCCTGGGGAAGAGGGCCTTCGTCAGCGTCGCCGTCGCCCTCACCCTCCAGGCGGTCCTCTTCCAGCACGGCGGGATAAGCGTCATCGGGGTCAACGCCGTCAACATGGGGATACCCGCCCTCCTCGCCTGGCAGATCTTCGAGGGGCGCCGGGGCCTCGCTTCGCCCAAAAGAGAGGTGGTATTCGGAGCCTTCGCCGGGGGGTTTGCCGTCCTTGGAGCAACATTGATGCTCTCTGCGGAGCTTCTCATCCTCGGGGAGGCGTTCACTGAGATCGCTGCCCTCGTCCTGGCTGCCCACGTACCGATAATGCTCATCGAGACCGCGGTCATAGGTCTGGCGGCAGGTTTCCTCCAATCGGTGAAGCCTGAGATGCTGATTCGCGCCAGAGGTTCTGGCTATGGAGGTGCTTGACATTGAGAAGAGCTATGATTTTGGTCCTCCTTCTCCTTCTCACAGCGGGGATGGCGGAGGGGCACAGGATGTTCGTCGGCCACAGGATGAGCCTTGAGATCTTTGCCATCTACGACGACGGCGAGCCTGCGAGAAACGCCGAGATCGCGATATACCGTCTGAACGCGACGACGCAAGACTACGACCTTTATGAGGCGGGGGTGACCGACCCCCAGGGGATTTATATGACAACCCTTCCCGGAAAGGGGACGGGCCAGTGGCGTTATGCCATCTCGGGTCACGGCCACTCCGAAGAGGGGTTCATCGGCGTATCGAGCGATAGGCCCTCGTCCCCGGACGGCAAGCTTTTGACCCTCGCCCTCCTCCCAGCGGCCCTGGTAGCGTGGAGGGTGAAGAAGAGATGAAGAAGGTCGTCATATACACCCTCCTGGCGGTCCTGGTATTCGCCGGGACCGCAAGCGGACACCGTATGCTGATGGGCTACAGCGTCGAGGAGCTCTCCCTATCCGTCTTCTACGACGACGGGACCCCCGCGGGGGGCGTAGCCGTCAGGGCCTATGACGGCGATGACCTCATCGCCGAGGGATCGACGGACTCCCGGGGAGTATTCACCTTCAGGCCCGAGGGTAGAAAGGTCGAAGACCTCCTCTTCGTCACCTCTTCCGTCGGCCATCGCGCAGAGACGAGGATAGGAGCGGCTGGAGTCGTCGCCGTCGAGCCGGAGATCCCGGTGGCTATGAAGGTCGCCGCAGGGTTCGGCTACCTCCTCGGGATAGCCGGGATATCGATGATCTACGCCTCGAGGAAGAGGAGATAGGAGGGAGGATGGGGACGGGATCGAAGGCTACCGCCGAGGGGATTGGGTCATGAGCGGCCTCGACATAGACGGCCATGCTGGTATCGACTCTCCGATCCACCGCTGGGACCCTCGGGCCAAGATCGCATCGATCCTCATCCTGATCTTCTCCGTCGTCATGGTGGAGAGCATCCGCGTCGCCCTCCTCGGTCTCGTCCTCTCCCTGGCCGTCCTCCTCGCCTCGAGGCTCCCCCCCGGAGAGGTCGCCAGGAGGGTTAGGTGGCCGGTGATATTTCTTCTTCCCATCTTCTTCATCCTCCCCTTCACCGCGGGGGGAGAGAGGACCGTCACCTTCGCCACCTTCGACCTGAGCCTCGACGGCCTCCTCCTCGGAACCCTCATCCTCATGAGGGGGCTTTCTGCCGTCATCCTCGCCTACCCTCTCTTCGCCACCTCCCCCTTCAACATCACCGTCCAGGCGATGAGGGGCCTGAAGATGCCGGAGGTGACAGCCCAGATATTCCTCTTCACGTACCGCTACCTCTTCCTCCTCAGGGAGGAGATGAGGTCGATCGAAAAGTCCCTCGCCTCCAAGAGCTTCGCGAAGAAGACCGACCTGCGGACGGCGAGGGTGATAGGGACCGCTCTTGGTATGCTCTTTGTAAGAAGCTACGAGCGGTCGGAGAGGATATACCGGGCGATGGTATCCCGGGGATACGAAGGGACCCTACCTTCCACGGTGAAGTTCGAGATGAAGAGGGGGGACTGGGCGAAGTGCTTCGTTGTGGCGGGTGCGGCCGTTATGCTCCAGCTCATTGACTTCGTTGCAAAACAGGGGATGATCATCTGACGAAGTATGCGATCGAGATCCAGGATCTCAGCTACAGCTACCCCGACGGGACCAGAGCCCTCGACGGGGTCAGCTTCTCCGTCGAGCGGGGGAGGTCCGTCGCTCTCCTCGGCCCCAACGGAGCCGGAAAGTCGACCCTCCTCCTTCACATGAACGGCCTTTTGAGGGGGGACGGGACGGTAAAGATCCTCGGCCGGAAGGTCGAAGAAGACAACCTCCCCTGGGTCAGGAGCCGGGTGGGGATGGTCTTCCAGGACCCCGACGACCAGCTCTTCATGCCGAACCTGCGGGAGGACGTAGCCTTCGGCCCCCTCAACCTCGGCCGCAGGGGGCCGGAGATGGAGAGAGACGTCTCCTGGGCCCTGGAGGCGGTGGGGCTCGAAGATCTGGAGGGCAAGTCCCCCCACCACCTCAGCTTCGGCCAGAAGAAGAGGGCCGCCCTCGCGACGGTCCTCTCCATGAGGCCGGAGGTCCTGGTCTTGGACGAGCCGACCTCAAACCTCGACCCCAGGTCCAAGAGGGCGGTCGTCTCCCTCATAAGGGACCTCTGCGATTCGGGGACGACGATCATCACCGCCACCCACGACGTCAACATAGTGACGCTGATGGCCGACGAGATCCTCCTTCTGGACAAGAGGGTGGTGGGGTACGGCCCTGCGAGAGAGATCCTCGAAAGGAGGGAGGTCCTCGACGGCCTCGGCCTGGAGGTCCCGATCCTGGTGGACCTCTTCCACTCCCTGAGGGGCTGCTGCGGCCACCACCACTTCCATGAGACGCCCATCACAAAAGACGAGGCGGTCGAGGGTCTGAAGAAGATCCTCGGATGAGGGACCGGATATCGGCCGCCTCCCCCGATAAATCTATTCTCGACCTTCGCCTCCTCCAGTCAAAAATAATAAAAGACGAGGGGGACCTTCAGTCCGCCTCGGGCTTTATATAGTCCGGCCGGAGGGTCAGGACGGAGAAGTAGCCTGTTCCTACAAAGCTCTCGTCGACGGCGTCGGGGCCGCGTTGTGGCAGGACCACCATCTCGCCGTCTTTATGCTCCGTTGCCACGACCCAGAGCCCCGGCTCGGGGACGGCGAGGACGACGACCCCATCTTCGTCGGTGACGCCCGCAGCGACGGCGGGATCTCCGGGGGTCGCAAGCCTCACGTCCAGACCCGCCGCCGGTTCTCCATCGAAGAGGACCAGGAACCTGAAGTCGCCGGTCCCCAGGGCGGTGATGTTGTCCAGCGGAATTATCTCCAGCCTCTGGCCGACGGGAATGGAAGCGGAGGCGAAGTCGGCGTTCTCCGCCACGATGAAGAGCTTGGAGAACTTCACCAGGTCGTCGTAGGCCTCGGCGATGTACCAGTCGGAGTCCCAGCCGCTGGCGTCGACCTCATCCCAGGCGATCTCTTCGTACCCGTCCATCTCCTCGTTCGGGGCGCCGAATTTCGTCCGCACGAAGGTCAGGGGGCCTTCATGCTGCTCACCCGTCGTGACGTATAGGCCGGGGAGGGGGACGTCGAAGTCGACGCGGTAGTAGGGGCCGTTCGTCGCCGTCGTCTCGTCGAGATCGTACTCTTCGTCATATCCGTCGGGCCCGATCATCCTGACGGATATATCTCCTGGGGGTGGCGCCATGGGTACGAAATAGTGTCCTTCCGTCATCTGGACGAGGGCGAGGTCCCCATCGCTCGCCCACCCGCTGGTGGTCATCAGCCACGTATCGTGGGCCTGCCCCCCGGCGACGGCGAAGGCCAGAAGGAGGCAGACCGTCAATATTCTGTTCATTCAAAACACCCGTAGACCCTTATTAATACTAGATACTTAAATGCTCTCACTGGATGATCAGAAAAAAAATATTAGCAGGCACGGTCTTCGCATATCGGTGACGAGATGCCTGTACCGTTTGAGGGGGGTCATCCCCCCCAAAAGAAGAGCTTTTCAGTATCCATCAGGTCGGTAGTCGGATCTGAGGGTGAGCGCCGCCCGGTATACCGGACCTACATAGCTCTTCTCCGCGGAGAGGGGTCCCCTGGGAAGGTCCACGGCCTCTACGATCCTCGGGTCCATCTTGGTGTCTGCCCTGACGATCCACTCCGTCAGCTCTGATGCCTCGTCGGTGAGGTTGAGGGTGAACTTGCCCTCCCCGTCAGTGACGCCCTCCATCGGGGTGTCGTCCCCGACCTTCATCGCCCAGACGTCGATCCCGGAGATCGGCTCGCCCTGGAATAGGAGCTGGAAGGCGAAGTCGCCCTTCCCGACGTTGGAGATGTCGTCGAGGGGTACGATCTCCAGCTCCTGGCCTAGGGGCTCGTTCGCCTCAGAGAGGTCGGCGTCGTCGCCCACCGCTATGAAGGCCTTGGCGTAGCAGTTCTTAGGATAGGACCGGGCTACGTACCAGTCGTCAGCCCAGCTGGTCTTGTTGAGGGAGTCGAAGTCGATATCATAGGCGTAGGCGTGCTCCCAGAACCCTCCCGTTGGAGGGTTGGTTATGATGTTGGTCCAGGAGCCTTCGGAGTGGTAGACGTCGACGACGTAGAGGCCGGGCTCCTCGGCGACGAACCTGTAGATATCCCAGAATCCGGAGATCTCTCCTGTTCCGTCGAGGACCATATCACCCGTCGGGCCTATGACGGTGACGTTGACGATCCCTTCAGGCAGCTCGGTGTTGGCGGTGGCGTGGCCGCTTCCCAGGGGTAGGTATACTCGATCCCCGGGGTTAGCCCACCCGGATATCGGTCGCAGATATGTCTCGTGGCAGCTGGCCCCCATGGTGAGGGCCAGGACCAGCATCACCACATATAGTGTGACTCGTCTCAAGTTATCACCTGAAGGCCCATTAGTAATACTATTATATGATTCTTCCCACCATTTGCTACTATTTAGGAAGAAGTGATTGAAAATCCCAGCCATCCTTTAGGCGACCTTTGGCGGTTGGCTCGCCCCACCTTTGAGGAAGGCGGCGGCTGGATCTGGAAGACCGGGCGAGAAAAGGGGTTAAGAAAGGGATAGAGACTATGGGGGAGCTTATCTCGGTTAGGGACAAAAGGTTTGGTCCAAGCTTCCGCCTGGACGATCAGGCGGTTAGCTTGGACTTGGCGATGTACTTGATCAGGTCGGGGGCTAGCCTCGTCTTCCTCTGGATGGCGGCGGAGGCGTCTTCGATGGACTCGCCCTGCTTGATGAGAGCCCCGATCTCCTCGATCGCCCCTTCGTCGACGACGTAGTACTCGTCGATATCCTTTCGGTGGCCCCAGACGTCCCCCTCCAAAAGGTCGATCCCCTGCATCTCCAGGAAGAGCTTGATCGCCTTCGACATAGTCTTGTGGTACGATGGGGGGACCTGGACGGCCCGCAGCCGAGGACAGCTCCTCATCAGGTCGAGGAAGTCGACGTTGGAAGGCCTGAAGGCCAGGTGGACGATCCTCTCGTTGGGGTTCAGCTCCGTGATCTCATCTTTTGAACTCACAACTCTAATTCTCATGATTTTTCACCTCAACAAATACTGAAATGTGAATCTAAGTATTAATAGTCAATTGCGTTGTATACTAACGTCCATATGCAATTCCCTCTCCATGAATATCGATTGCATACGATCTTTCCTCGCCGCGACGTCGGGCGGATCTATCCGGAAATACAGGCGATATTCCGTCCCTTCTGGCGGGATTAAATGGTCTGGTGGCTCAATGGACTCTTCAATCCTCTTCACGATCGCCTCCCATCAGAAGAGGAGGCCATCATCGAAGGTGGTCGATCTCCAGGGCCTTCATGGCAGGATTATGATCTAGCGATGGCAAAAGAGGGGGGTCATGGACGTATCAGGCCATGGGTTATGATCCGGTTTGGAGGTGGGGTCCAAGGTCCGCCTGAGGGTTCAGGCGGTGATCTTGGACCTGGCGATGTACTTTATCAGGTCGGGGGCTAGCCTCGTCTTTCTTTGGATGGCTGCAGTCGCGTCCTGGATGGACTCGCCCTCTCTGATGAGGCTCCCGATCTCTTCGATCGCCTCTTCGTCGACGACGTAGTACTCGTCGATGTCCTTTCTGTGGCCCCAGACGTCTCCTTCCAGGAGGGTGATCCCCTGCATCTCCAGGAATAGCTTGATCGCCTTGGAGAGGGTCTTGTGGTATGACGGAGGGACCTGAACGGCCCGGAGGCGGGGGCAGACCCTCATCAGGTCGAGGAAGTCGACGTTGGAGGGCCTGAAGGCCAGGTGGACGTTCCTCTCGTTGGGGTTCAGCTCAGGGATCTCTTCTCTTGAACTTACAACTCTAATCTTCATGGTCTTTCACCTTTACAATTACAGGGATGTTATCTTAGTACTTATAGTTACTTACGATGTATAGTAACGTCTAAATTTTGAATGTAATGTGATAACGGCTTTCACAGGGAACGGATATTTCCTTCTCTTTCAGCGATCTCTTCTTGAAATTGAAGTTCCATCTATCCCGGCGCGGCCTATGATCGGGGACCGTACCTCTCCAACCCGTCGGAGGGTCTCCGGATATGGTGGTGAGGGGATGGACCCTCCAGAAGGCCCATACGGATGTATGAGCAAAATTGATGAGGGGTTGGAGGACCTCCTACCGGAGGTCGCACCATTGGAGCTTCAGACCGTTATCTTGGACTTGGCGATGTACTTGATCAGGTCGGGGGCTAGCCTCGTCTTCTTCATGATCTGGTCGGAGGCCTCTTCTATGGTCGCCCCTTCTGAGATCATCGACTCGATCTCGCCGATCGTCTCATCGTCCACCATGAAGTACTCGTCGATATCCTTTCGGTGGCCCCAGACGTCCCCCTCCAGAAGGTCGATCCCCTGCATCTCCAGGAAGAGCTGGATCGCCTTGGACATCGTCTTCCGGTAGGATGGGGGGACCTGGATCGCCCGGAGGCGAGGGCATATCTTCATCAGGTTGAGAAAGTCGACGTTTGAAGCTCTGAAGGCCAGGTGAACCATCCTCTCGTTGGGGTTGAGATTAGGTATCTCATTTTTTGAACTCACAACTCTAACTCTCATGAATCCTCACGGACGGCGAGATGAAAACAAAATACTAATAGACACTTGTGGAGCGCACTAATGTCCAGGTCAACGTATCGGAGCAATAACGTCCCCTATCGGAGGCGGGATGGTGGCCCCTGGAAGGATCCTTCGGCCAAATACGCCGAATATTTTGCGGGATTGATCTGGAACGCTCCACCTCCAACTTCGCATAACAATTTATCAAACTTTCGTAACAATCAAAGGGCAATGGCGCGGGTTTATAGCCGGCGCCCTTCTCCGATATCGAGGGCCCATCTCAAAGAAAGTTGACACGCCGGCAGCTCGGTCCTGACCGCGATCGCTCCCGTAAGATCGCCGCCTGCCCTTCATAGCATCCGCCCCTTTTCCGGCGGCGGATCGCAACCGCCGATACCGCATATCGCCGTTTCGGGCTCTTGCCCGCCCCGCCATATTTTTAACCATTGATCGAGATTTCCGGATCGATCCCGGGATGGAGAGGGGGAGTCGAGATGGAGATATCAGAAGAATACTGTAGCGGCTGGATGGAGACCGCTTTCCCTGGAGCTTTGAGGCGGGTTTTTCTGCTGGGCTTGCGATGATCGACGGATGGATCCGGAGGAGGTTTCTCTGGTATCTGCGAAGGGATGTGGTGGCGGAGTGGGGCGCAAGGAAGATCGGAAGGTGCAACAGATGCGGATGGTGCTGTCGGGGGTGCCCTGCCTTCGATGCCAAAGGGATGCGTTGCCGGATATACTCCCGCCGCCCTGAGATCTGCAAGGCCTTCCCCCTGGTCCCCATGGACGTAGCTGGGGTTGAGAGCTGTGGATACGATTTTGGGTCGGTGGTCGGGACGGGGCTCCGGGAGGGTTAGACCTTCGCCCGTCGGATAGCTCCCAGGAGATGGCCTTGCGATACGTCCTCGGTCCATTTCCAGCAGGTTTAAATAAGTTATAATAATCTCTTCCCGGAGGAAGGTTCGGGCAGGCAATCCTTATGAACATAGACGAGATAGAGAGGTGGGTCCTCAGCGCAGATCGGCGGCTTCTATTGATGAGGGCGATCAGAAATTCCAGGGTGGTTAAGGCGTCGGAAGTGGCTCGAAGGACGGATCGATCGATCCAGAATATAAGCCGCGCCATAAAGGAGTGCGAAGAGCTGGAACTGGTGGAGTGCATAACCCCCGATAAGCATACCTGGAAGAAGTATATGCTCACCGACCAGGGGCATCACGTTTTGAGAGAGCTAGAAAGACATAAGATGATTTGAAAAATATGGAAGGTTGATCTCATGAGCAAAGTAAGGCTTACCGAGACGGTTTTTAGAGATGCACATCAATCACTTTTGGCCACCAGGATGAGGACGAGGGACATGCTCCCGATAGCAGAGAAGCTCGACGAGGTGGGCTTCTTCTCCATGGAGGTCTGGGGTGGGGCCACCTTCGACTCCTGCATCAGGTACCTCAACGAGGACCCCTGGGAGAGGCTCCGGGCCCTGAAACTCGCCATGCCCAACACCCCGCTTCAGATGCTCCTCCGGGGGCAGAACCTGGTGGGATACCGCCATTACGCCGATGACCTCGTGGTGAAGTTCGTCGAGAGAGCGGCGGCAAACGGCGTCGACATATTCAGGATATTCGACGCCGTAAACGACATAAGAAATATGCTCGTCCCCATAAAGACTGCGAGGAAGACGGGGGCCCACGTCCAGGGGTCGGTCTGCTACACCACAAGCCCGGTCCATACCATAGAGCAGTTCACCAAGATGGCGGCGGAGCTCGCAGACCTCGGCTGCGACTCCATCTGCATCAAGGATATGGCGGGCCTCATCCTCCCCCATGACGCCTACGATCTGGTGGAGTCGATGAAGGAGACCGTCGATATACCCATCTGTCTCCACTCCCACTGCACCAGCGGGATGGCTCCCATGAGCTTCCTATTCGCCTGCGAGGCGGGGGTCGACATCCTGGACACCGCCATATCCCCCCTGGGCTGGGGAACTTCTCACCCCCCCACAGAGTCGATGGTCGCGGCCCTGGAGGGGACACCCTACGAGACCGGCCTTGACTTGAAGCTTCTGACGGAGATCAAGAGGTACTTCGAGAAGCTGATGGAGGTCTATGCCCCCATCTTCAACCCCATCTCCGCCAGGGTCGATACCAACGTCCTCGTCTACCAGGTTCCTGGTGGCATGTTATCAAACCTGGTATCCCAGCTGATCGAGCAGAAGGCCCTCGACAAGTACGACGACGTCCTCGCCGAGATCCCGAGGGTTAGGGAGGATCTGGGGTATCCGCCCCTCGTCACCCCCACCAGCCAGATCGTGGGAAGCCAGGCCGTCCTCAACGTCCTCACCGGCGAGAGGTACAAGGCGGTCCCCAAAGAGGTGAAGGATTACGTCAAGGGGCTTTACGGCCGATCTCCGGGCGAGATCAATCCCAAGATCAAGGCCGAGATCCTGGAGGACGAGGACCCCATCTCCGTCAGGCCCGCGGACCTGATACCTCCAGAGTACGATAAGATGAAGGCCGAGGCGGAAGGGAAGGGTCTCGTCAATAGGGAGGAGGACGTCCTCACATACGCCCTCTACCCCCAGGTGGCGGAGAAGTTCCTCAGGGGCGAGGCGAAGGAGGAGGTCCTCAAGAAGGTGGTCTCCTCAGAGGCGCAGGCCGCCACCATCGGCGGAAAGCCCGCGGCCTTCAACGTCGAGGTGGACGGCGAGGCTTACCTCGTCAAGGTAGCCCCGGCGGGGATGTCGATCGAGGCTGCGGAGCCGAAGGCGCCGAAGGACGGGGTGACCGTCTCGATGCAGGGAGTCATAATCCGATATCTAGTGGCCAAAGGGGACCAGGTATCCAAGGGAGATGCCGTAGCAGTCATGGAGGCGATGAAGATGGAGAACGAAATCTACGCCAACAAGGACGGCGTCGTCGCGGAGATCTACGCAGAGGTGGGGGCGACGGTCTCCCCGGGCGACATATTGATGTCCATCAACTGAGAACGCCTTCCGAAATCTCTCTAAATGGGAAGGATCAGCAGATGTCGGTCAAAAGGGAACAGGTGCTCATCGAGGCGCTCCCGTACCTGCGGGAGTTTTGCGATTCGATCATGGTGATAAAGATAGGTGGGTCGATCATGTCCGACAAGGAGGTTCTGGACACTTTCGTCCAGGACCTCGTCCTCCTCCGGTACGTCGGGATCCATCCCGTCGTCGTCCACGGGGGAGGGCCCGAGATCTCCGAGAAGATGGCCCGGTTCGGCAAGAAGTCCGTCTTCGTCGGAGGCCTGCGGGTGACCGACGAGGAGACCCTGGAGATCGCGAGGATGGTCCTTCTGGGGAACATCAACTCCAGCCTCGTCACCCTGATCGGAAAGCACGGCGGCAAGGGGATCGGCCTCTCGGGAAAGGATGGCCAGCTGATTGTCGCGAGGAAGAAGGCGCCGATCGTCGTAGACGGTGAGGAGGTGCCCATCGACCTGGGCTGGGTCGGGGAGGTCGTCCGGGTCAACCCCGAGATCCTTCTCATCACCGCCGGGAAGGGGTACATCCCGGTGATATCGCCGATAGCCGTCGACGGCGAGGGCAACAACCTCAACGTCAACGCCGACACCGCCGCCGGCGTCATCGCCATAGCCCTGGGCGCGAGAAAGCTGATCTCGGTGACGGATGTCGAGGGAGTGAAGCTCAATCCCGAGGACCCCAACACCGTCATATCCAGCTTCAGGATCTCCGACTTCAGCAGGTTGGTCGACGAGAAGGTGATCACCGGAGGGATGATCCCGAAGGTGGAGGCCTGCGTCCGTGCCGTCGAGGGCGGGGTCCAGTCCGCCCACATCGTCGACGGGAGGAGGCCCCACGCCCTCCTCCTGGAGCTCTTCACCGACACCGGCGTCGGGACGATGATCGAGAGGGGATGAAGGGCCCCTCTCGGTCGAGGTCTATTTTCTTTCAAACCAGGGCGGGCGCCGGGCAGAAGCCTCCTCGATATGGGCCAGCTCCCCATGGACCTGCAAGATCTTCTGGGCTGCCGGGCCCCGATCGCAGAGCTGGAGGGGGTCCACGGGTACGTCCGCAAAAAAGTGCTCGAAGAGGCCGTGCTGCTGTGAAAAATGATCGACTGTACCACGTCCAAATCCCCAGATATCTATATTGTATCATCTTTCTCTTCTGCTGATGGCGTATTGAGCAAAAGAACATAAACCTCATGTTTGGGCTGTCTTCTGTTCTTTTCCCGCCTGCTCCTGATACCTGATCCACTTTGCGTGCTCGGTGGAGATCAGCGCCTCGACCCTCTCGGCGAAGAGGGCTTCCAGGGTGGGATTGTCAGGATCTTTATACGGCCCGGCCTTTGCCTGCCAGAGGAACTTCTCGTGCTTCAGCGCCTCGGCGGTGGTCCGGTAGTTCGTCCAGTTCTGCTGGAACTGGAAGAGCCCCATCATAGATTCGATGATGACGACGACGACTCCGAGGCCGCCGGTGATCCACGGATCGGCCCGGAGCCCCGCGGCGAAGGGTGTGAGGGCATGTTCTTGGCGATCAGTTCGCTCAGCCTGTGCCCTCCCAAGCCTTCATTCGATTCGCGTTCTAAGTCGTCTCATGCGGACTCGATGGGTTTCGACTACGGAGAAATGCCCATCCCAGTCGTCCCTTGACCTAATTGCCCCTGAAAGAAATCGGGCTACTTCGGCTGGAGAATTCATGGGCGTCCTGAAGAGAATAATTCCGGATGCTGCCGGATGCTTTGAGCGGAAGGCCAATTCGCCGAAGTCTTTGTCAAAAGTGATGAGAACTCGATCCTGTTCCTGAGCCGCCTCTAAAACTTCGACATCGGTGCTTCCGGGCGAGTCCTCCCGCGTCCAAAGAACGTCGTATCCCTTTTCTCTGAGTGCCTTTACGGCGTCAAAAGGAATGTTTTCGTTTGCCAGGAACCTTGTCTGCATCAGATCCCTTCTTGGGAGATTTTGATGGGATAGACCCTCTCTTCTCGGAGCAGGTCTCTCGCGTAGCTCAGACATGCCTGGATGTCTTCGGAGGTCAGCCCAGGATAGTTTCGCAGGATCTCCGGTTCAGACCATCCCTGGGCGAGAAGGTCGATTATGAATTCGACAGCCAAGCGCGTGCCTTTGATCACGGGCTTGCCTGCGAGGATTGCAGGATCGATGACGATCCGATCTTGCCAGATCATCTCTTATCACCTGCGGAGCTATTAGATCGTCATCTTATCTAAATAAATGGGTTTAAAGCTGCGGGAAAGGTTAAGTCTCTCTTCGGATCATACTATCCCCAAATTAAGAGAGAATATGAGCAAACAGAGGTGCCGTATCATGAACTCCATCGAGATCATTGTGGAGGGGAAGGGCTCGGCCCTGGCCGAGATCGACGGCCGTAACCCCCGGACCGCCCAGGAGATATTCGAGAGGCTCCCCCTGGAGGCGAGGGCCCAGCTCTGGGGTGAGGAGGTCTACTTCGAGCTTCCTTTCGCCTTGACCGACGAGAACCCGTCGCCGGCGGCGGAGGCGGGGGACGTATCCTTCTGGACTCCGGGCTCGGCCTTCTGTATCTTCTTTGGAAGGACCCAGCCCTACTCCGCCGTCAACACCATCGGCAGGGTCGTCTCCGGCATCGACGTATTCGCCAGGGTCGAGGAGGGGGACCGGATCGTTCTCCGGAGGGGGGAGGGATGATGTCGAGGCTTGAAGTCGCCGTCGGGACGGGAGCCGGATTATTATCAGAGGATCTTTAAGTCCTGAGGTGAAATACCAGAGGAGCATAGGAAATAATCTGAGGTGAACGAGATGACGAAGGTACTGGTAGTATGTCATTCCAGGAGCGGGAACACCGCCAAGATGGCGCAGGCCGTGGCTGAGGGGGCGAAGAGCGGTGGGGCCGATGTGGTCGTCAAGAAGGTCGAAGAGGCGGCTTTGGAGGACCTCGCCGCCGCCGACGGGATCGTCCTGGGGGCGCCCACCTACTTCGGGACCCTCTCCGCCGAGATGAAGGGCTTCATCGACGGGTCGGTCCGGATCCGGGGCAAGCTGGAGAATAAAATCGGCGCCGCCTTCACCTCCTCGGGGAGCCCCACCGGCGGAAACGAGACGACCCTTCTATCCATCATCCAGGGGATGCTGATCCACGGGATGGTGATCGTCGGCGACCCCATCGAGACCGGCGGCCACTACGGAGCCGTCGCCGTGGGGGCCCCCGACGCCGGGGCCCTGATCGCCTGCCGAAAGCTCGGCGAGCGGGTCGCGAAGCTCGCGAAGGTCGTCGGGGCGGCCTGAAATCCGGAGGACCATGAGACAACCGATGGAAGAGCTGCTGGAGACGGCCGAGAAGATCAGGTCGATGGAGATCCGGGGGGCGGCCCTAATCGGCAGGGCCGCGGCCGGAGCCCTCAAGGACTTCGCCCTGGCGATCGAGGCCGCAAGCCTCGAGGAGTTCAACGGAGAGGTCGGACGGGCCGCCGAGGTTCTCCTGAATACGAGGCCTACGGCCGTCTCCCTATCCAACGCCGTCAGGATGGTAATGCGCTACCGCGGCGATGACCTGGAGGCTGTCCGGTCGTCCCTGGCGAAGAACGCCGATTCTTTCGTAGAACGATCCCTCAAGGCGGTGGAGAGGATCGGAGAGATCGGGTCCCGGAGGGTCCTCGACGGCGATGTGATCCTCACCCACTGTAACTCTTCGGTCGCCCTCTCCATCATCAAGACCGCCTTCGACTCCGGCAAGGATATCAGGGTCATCGCCACGGAGTCGCGGCCAAGGTACCAGGGCCACCTTACGATAAAGGCCCTCGACGGCTGGGGGATCGAGACGGAACTCATCGTAGACTCCGCCGTCAGGACCGTCATCAACGAGGTCGACCACGTCATCGTGGGGGCAGACGTGATAACCGCCAACGGCTCCCTCGTCAACAAGATCGGGACCGCCGCGATCGCCCTCGCCGCCTCCGAGGCGAGGACGAGCTTCGTCGTGGCGGCGGAGACGTACAAGTTCAGCCCCGAGACGATCATGGGGGAGCTCGTCCCCATCGAGATGAGGTCTCCTGAGGAGGTCTACCCCGATATCTCGCAGCTTCCGCACGTCCGAGTTAGAAACCCCGCCTTCGACGTCACCCCCCACCGGTACATCGACGTCATCTGCACCGAGATCGGAGCGATCCCCCCCGAGATGAGCTATCTGGTGATAAAGGAGATGCTCGGCTGGGAGCTGGAGAGGCAGCGCCTCTAAAGATCACCCCCCTCCGATCCTCTTCCCCCTCCTCAAAATCAGCACCGATGCGGCTACCAGGGCGGAGCATATCCCAAACCCCGGAGTTCCCTCCAACTCGAGTATGCCATCTCCTTCTGCTCCGCTCAGGTCACTTATGATGGGGCAGGGTGGGTACACCTCTTCTTCCTCCCGATCCTCTTCGGGCTCCTTCGAAACGGCATCTTCGGAACGGTCTATTCCCGGAGTCGGATCGTCGGTGACGACAACCTCGACGGGGGTCCACTCCGGTGGGGCTCCCGCGGCTGCGATCCCGACCTCAAAGTTGTAGCTCCCCGGAGGAACGGCCGCAGCCTCCACCAATAGCTGACAGTCGAACTCCCGCCTCGTTCCTGAATCGACCCATTTGGTGCATCGGGGACCGACTATGGAGAGCCCCTCGGGGATGTTCCTGAAGATGAGCCCCGCATATGTGCTCTGGGACCCCAGGTTCTGTACGAATATGGTGAAGCTGGCTTCACCTTCAGGGCTGACGAAGATGGTAGGAGCATCCACGATCTTGAAGAAGACCGACGCCTCCGCCCCTCCTGCTATTAGGAAGAGGAGAAGGGCAGCAAAAACTCGTTTCATGCTCTTTTATCGGCTGACCATGATTAAACTCCTTTCGGACAGATATGAGATCCTGAGGAAAAGGCCGATCTGAAGGTGAGGCCGCCAGAGATGGGCAGGATAAAAAATGGTGGAGATCCGCGGTCCCCCCGCCGAGAGACCGCAAACCCGCCTTGTAGCCTCTTGAAGATGGACCTAAATAGGCAAAGGTGCGCCGGCTCCAACGGGGAACGACATTAAGGTGGTCACGTCCACCGGCGTCCTTCGGCCGTCGTCGGTAGTCGGTGCCGTCGTCGCGGCGGCGGGAGTCTCGGCGACTGGGGTCACCGGCGGGGCGGTCGTCTCAGGGGCTGCGGCGGCCACCCTTGCGGGCTCATACCCCGAGGTGTCGGGGTTGGCCAAAAAGCCGGAGATGATGCCATCGTTGACCTTCCCGTTGCTATCGGACTGGACGAAGCTTCCCGCGAGGTCGTCTGCGGTGGCGGTCCCGACGATCAGCGTCGATACCAGGACGCCGTCCTGGAGGGAGAGGATCTGAAGCTCGATATCTTCACCTGACACCGACCCGGAGACTATGCCGTTCCAGGGCTTGGGGGTCTCGGAGTTGGCGGCGCCGAAGAGGATATCCTCCGACTGGTGGATGACCATGGAGATTAGGGAGTCGTCAGCGGTCAATATCCAGGTTCCCTGGAGGCTCAATGCCGAAGCTCCGGCACCTTCGGTGGCCGACGTCTCTGATTGCGTCAAGGCTTTGGGTTCTGCCGCATCTAAGTCGGTCTTTGACGTCTCCGTCGGCTCGGCGACGACCGTCGTGTCGATCTCCGTCCCGTTCGTCGATTCGTCGGCATTTTGTGCCATCGAAAATCCTGATAATAGGGAGATGGCGAGGATCAAAGATAGAGCGATACATCTATATTTCAAGCTAACACCTCTTTCATTTTTTCCCACTCCGTTAGAGGGCAGCGTTTTTATCCCCACTGCCATCTCCCAGTTTCGTTCCACCGTTAATAAGCTTTTCATCGACAAAAACCCGCCTTCGAATCTCAAGAGCCCCGAGATGGCCGGTCGATCCTCGCCAGCATCTCCACTGGGTCCGTCGTCGGCCGGTGGCAGACGTACTCTCTGCAGACGTAGGCCGTCGCCTTTTCGTCCACCATCGAGAGGTTCGCCGCGAACTCGGGGAATATAGATAGATCCGGTTCCTCTTCCGCGGGCCTGAAGAGAACTACCTTTCTGGGCAGATACCTCGACCAGAGGGCCCTCTTCATCTCTCTGGTATCCGGGGAATCCGGATGCCCTATTATCACCACCTCCGACGCCGGTCCCAGGGCGAAGTCGAGGGCAGAGAGGAGGTGGAGGTGGGCGGCCGGAGCGGCCCACGCCCGGGGGGCGAAGGCATCGAAGGCTTTTGAGGCGATCCCTTCGAGCTTCGGATCGGCGTTCATCCTGGCGAGCCTCAGAAGGTCGAAGACTGCGACGGCGTTTCCCGAGGGGAGGGCGCCGTCGTGGGAGTCCTTTCTCCTGAGGATCAGCTCCTCGCCGTCGATGGGGGTGAAGTAGAAGCCTCCACCCTCCTCGTCATGGAACCTCCCCACCATATCTTCCGCGAGGTCCTTGGCGGCTCGGAGATATTTCGTCTCGAACCCCGCCTCGTAGAGCTCCAGGAGCCCCCATATCAGGAAGGCATAGTCATCGAGGTTCCCCAGGATCCCGGCGGAGCCCTCGCGGTAGCGATGGAGGAGCCGCCCCTCCCCGTCCCTCATCTTCTCCAGGACGAAATCCGCTGCCCTGGATGCTGCCTCTTCCAGGCCCTCTTCTTCCAGGACCTGGGCTCCCCGAGCGAGGGCGGCGATGGCGAGGCCGTTCCAGTCGGCGAGGATCTTGTCGTCCAGGAGGGGCCTAGCCCTCTCCTCTCGGGCAGAAAATAGCTTTCCGCGGGCCGCCTCCATCGTCTCCGTCAGCTGAGACTCTTCGACCCCCAGATCTTCCGCCACCTCTCCGAGGGGCCTCTTCAGGTGGAGGACGTTCTTTCCTGTGAGCCTTCCCGTCGCCTCCTCCCGGAAGTTTCCCTCACCTCGGACGTCGAAGACCCCCGCTGCGGCTGCCGCCTCTTCGCCGTCGAGGACGGCGTTCAGCTCGCCATTCGTCCAGAGGTAGAACTTCCCCTCCTCCCCCTCGCTCTCGGCGTCCTCGGCGGAGTAGAATCCTCCCTCAGGAGAGGCCAGATCTCGCAGGAGGTACTCGAAGACCTCCCGGGCGATCCTGCCGTACCTCTCGTCCCCAGAGGCCTGGTGGGCCTCGAGGCACGCGATGGCGATCATCGCCTGGTCGTAGAGCATCTTCTCGAAGTGGGGGAGGAGCCAGCCGGCGTCGGTGGAGTAGCGGTGAAAACCGTATCCGAGATGGTCGAAGATCCCACCCCTCCTCATGGCGTTCAGGCTGATCTCCGTCATGGAGAGGCCTCCGGGATCGCCGGTCCTCCTCGCGTGGCGGAGGAGGAAGAGGAAGGTGGCGGCCGAGGGGAACTTGGGGGCGGACCCGAACCCCCCGTTTCTAGCATCGAAGCGGGCGACGAGGCTCTGGTATGCCTGTCTGATCGCCGCCTCGTCGAGCCCCCTTCCGGGGACCTCCGGTGGGGACCGTCGGAGGGCTGCGGTCACCTCCTCCGCGGAATTGAGGAGCTCGCCCCGCTCCGTCCTCCAGAGGAGGCCGATCCTCGGGACGAGGTCGAGGATCCCAATCCTTCCGAACCTCGACTCCCGGGGGATGTAGGTGGCGGCGAAGAAGGGCTTCTTATCGGGGGTGAGGATGACGTTGAGGGGCCAGCCGCCGGAGCCTGTCATCATCTGCGCGACGTTCATGTAGACGGCGTCGATGTCCGGCCTCTCCTCCCGGTCCACCTTTATGCAGACGAAGGTGGCGTTCAGAAGGCCGGCCACCTCCTCGTCCTCGAAGGACTCTCGGGCCATGACGTGGCACCAGTGGCAGGTGGAGTACCCTATCGAGAGGAATACCGGCTTATCCTCGTTCTTCGCCTTCCTGAAGGCCTCCTCCCCCCAGGGGTGCCAGTCCACGGGGTTATCAGCATGCTGGAGGAGATAGGGGCTCGATTCGTAAGCCAGTCGGTTCTTTTTAGTTCCCATAATGATCACCAGCTCGACTCTTCATGGCGGCGCTGTTCTCGATCACGCCGCCCTTCAATCTCCGTGGTATATTCGCAGAGCCTCTTCGACGCTTCTATCCTCGACGGTTATCGCGTAGATGGCGTCGCAGATCCTCGCCGCCTCGTCGAGCCCCTTCTGATGGATGTTCCTCCCTGTGGCGTTCCCCGCGGCCCTGCTGATGTGGATCTGGTCGTGGAGCTCTTTTAGGAAGGACTCCGGGTCGCGGCTCGCGCCTCCGGCGCAGACGACCTTCGTTCTGCCGGCGGCGGCCACCGCCTCCCGGAATATCTCTTCAGATTTGGCGCCCTCCTTCTTGGGATAGTTGACCTTCGCGAAGTCTGAGCCGAGGGCTGCGGCGACCCCGGTCGCCCCCGCGATGAGGTGGGGGTCCCTCTCGTTGCTTACGGCTCTCCCCCGGGGGTAGATCCAGAGGACGGTGATGAGGCCGAGGCTGTGGGCCTTATATACCGCCTGGGCCGCCTCCCGGAGCATCTCCGTCTCGTGTTCACTCCCCAGGTAGACGGTGTAGCCGACCCCCAGGACGTCGAGGCCGCTGTCGTCGGCAAAATCCGCCACCTGATCGACGTCGACGAGCTGGAGGCTTCTGGGGTCCATCTGGTCAGTCTTGACGAGGTCGGTCTTGGAGTTGAGCTTGACGAGGTAGGGTACCCTCGGATAATCCATTCCGTACCGTGCGATGAGGCCGAGCTGGGCGGCGAAGACCCCGATCTTCCCGCGGTCGGCGATCCGGAAGAGGTGCTCGGGGTCGCTGTCCTCGGGGCTGATCCCCTCACCGAAGAAGTCCCGGTTGAGGTGCTCTACCTTCTGATCTCCGGCGAAGAGCATCAGCCTGCCGCTCTCCTTTGTGATCTCGAGGTAATGGTCGATGTAATCGTCCCTCATTCCGGGGGGAACGTCCAGGGGGACCGATACGTCTTCACGTCCTATCTTTATCGTCATCTTCCTCAATCCTCCGATATCGTCTCAACCTCTACCTGGGGGACGATCTTCTCGACGTCCACCCGGGTGGCGAGGGCCGTCCCCCGTCGCAGCGTCGTCGCCGTCCCGGCGGCCGTCGCCCAGATCAGGGACTCTTTAAGGTCATATCCTTTCGAGAGGCCGTAGATGAACCCCGCCACTGAGGAGTCTCCGGCGCCGATGGTGTTCACCACCTCCACCTTTGGAGGTACCGCCTGGTAGGCCTTCCCGTCGGAGACGAGGAGGATTCCCTTTGGCCCCATGGAGACGAGGACGGTTTCCACCCCCTTTCTGTTGATCTTTCGGGCCGCCTCCAGGATCTCCTCCCTCTTCTCAAGCTTTTTTCCTGAAAGGTGGCTCAGCTCGTGGATGTTAGGCTTGATGATGTCGGGTTTGCCCCTTATCCCCACCGAGAGCGCCTCCCGATCGACGTCCAGGACCACTTTCGCTCCTCGAAGCCGTGCGGTCTCTATGATCTTCCGATAGATCTCGGGGTGGGCTCCCGGCGGGAGGCTTCCGCCGATGCTGACGAACTCCGGCTCCTCCACCCGTTTCACCACGTCGACGATCTCGATCAGCTCGAAGGGCTTGACCTTGGGGCCGAGGGAGTTGAAGATGATCTGACGGCCGGTGGCGATCTCGTGGACGATGACGTTGATCCTCGTCTCGCCGGATACGGGGATGAAGCTGCAGCCGGTGCCGTCTCTTACCAGCTGGCCCTCCAGCTGCCTTCCCGCAAAGCCGGCGATGAAGCCGAGGGCCCTGTTCTCTATGCCGAAGGCGGTCAGGACCTTGGATACGTCGATCCCCTTTCCTCCGGCGTAGCTCTCCTCTCGGATTATCCTGTTGGGGACGTCCTCTCTCATCTCGTCGATGAGGAGGGTCCGATCGAGGGCAGGGTTCAGGGTTATGGTGTAAATCATGCCCATCCTCTCCTCTCCCGGTAGATCTTCATCATAGTCTCCACCGTCTCGGGATCGACCATCCCCACCGTGGAGACGGTCTCGTAGAACCTGGCCGGTATTCTGGCCTTTTTCAGGTCGAAGCCCTCCCGCACCTTGAACCTGTACTTCTCTTCGAAGATCTTTCTTCCGAGGATCTCCAGATCCTCCACGCTCCTCTCGATCCCCACCGATCCCAGGGCCTCGACGATCTTCTCGGGGGTGTAGACCCCCCTCGCGAAGAGGCAGCCAATGAGGGAGTTGTAGACCCCCCTCGCGTCGTCCTCCTCTATGATGGCGTCGACCATCTCCTCGGGGCTAAGGCTCTTCTTTGCTGCCTTCTGGTCTATGCCGTATCCGGCGTTGTCCAGGTGGGAGTGCCTCACCCCCACGGTGAGGCCTACGATGGATGCGGGACCGGTGTGGTAGCCAGGAACCTCGTTCTTGCCCAGGGCCATGGCGAATTCCCTGCCGCCGTACTTTTCCGAGGCGACCTCGACCCCTTCTGCCAGGGCCGAATAGAACTCGTTCTTCTTCTTGACGATCTCGTCTATCGCCTTCAGATAGCCCTCGACGTCGTCCCATTTTAGTGCCAGGCCCAGGGTATCCTCGGTGGTTATGAGCCCCCGCTCCATGGCCTCCGTCGCCCAGGCGAGGACGACTCCGGTGCTGATGGCGTCGATCCCCTGCCGCTCGCAGGCCTCAATCAGCTCTAAAATCCCCTCGGGAGAGGTGACGCCGAGGTTTGATCCCAGGGCGTAGATCAGCTCGAAGTCGTAGGATATCTTTCTGATCTCGTACTCGTGATGGCGGGAGAAGGAGGTCTTGAGCATACCGATGTGGATGCAGCCTATGGGGCAGTGGGCGCAGGATACCCTCCGAAATAGGTGGTTGTCGGCGAGAACCTCGCCGCTGATCTTCTCCGCCGCTTCGAAGCTGCTGTCTTGGAAGTTTCGGGTGGGAAGCCCTTTCAGCTGGTTTAAGACGTTGATGTTGATGGGGGTTCCGATGTCGTGATACTTCTCCATGGCGTCGGTCTTGACGACAGTCCTGTAGAGCTGGTTGTAGATCTCCCTGTACCTTTTGGGGTCTGGGACCTCCACATCCTCCGTCCCCGAGACTACCATCGCCTTCAGGTTCTTCGAGCCGAAGACGGCGCCCAGGCCCAGCCTCCCGAAGTGTCTGTAAGTGTCGACGACGACCCCGGCGTACCTGACGAGCCTCTCCCCGGCGGGTCCGATCCTGATGATCGACCTGCGGCCCACCCCCGCCTCCACGTCCCGGAGGATGTACCCGACGACGGTGGCGGGGACCCCCCATATCGATCTCGCGTCCTTGATCTTCACCTCGCCATCCCTGATGGAGATGTAGCAGGGCCGGTCTGCTGCGCCCCTGATGACGATGGCCTCGTGGCCCGCGAACCTCATGGCCATGGCGAGCCTACCGCCGGCGTAGGACTCCCCCAGCTCGCCGTTGAGGGGGGATTTGAAGGTCGCAACGGTCTTGGTCATCGCCGGAAATAGGGCGGTGAGCGGTCCGATCCCGAATATTATGGGCGCCTGCGGCGAGAGGGGGTCTGTTCCTTCCGGAGACTCTTCCAGGAGGAGCCGGGTCGCCACACCGGTTCCCCCCAGCCACTCCTCAAAGAGGTCGCCCCTATCCTCGACGAAGCTCTCCTTTTTGTCGAGATCGATGTAAAGAACTCTTCTGAGCATCCGTTCCACCTCCTTTCCCGATAACCCTCAATCCTCCACCTCTTCCATCTCCAGGACCCCGTGGGGGCAGAAGGCGACGCACGCTCCGCAGTGCTTGCACTTGATCGCCTTCCCTTCGGCGTCCATGGATATCGCCCGTATGAGGCAGGCGTCGGCGCAGGCACCGCACCCGTCACAGAGGTCCTTCTTGAAGACGACCCTCCCGTCCTCCCTCTTCTCCAGCGCCCCCCGGGGGCAGGCCGCAACGCATGGAGGGTCTTTGCAGGCGCGGCAGATCACCACGGCGAAGTCCCCTTCCAGCCCCCCCTGGGTCTTCACCCTGATGGCGCTCCTGTCGAGGGAGGCTCGGCCGGCGTTGATCCTGCTGCAGGCGAACATGCAGGAGAGGCAACCGATGCACCGTTCGGGGTGGGCGACCTTCAGCCTCCTCCTCTTCCTCTTGGCCCTCTCCGGGGAGGCCTCCTTCGACTCCCCGCCGGTCCCAGCTTCAGCCTCTATCATAGCTCCTTTCCCTTCCTCAAAAGATCGCGGTCGCATCTTCGCTGAAGGGAGAACGGCTTGGCCGGTCCATCCCTCCGTGCCGACCCAAACTTCGTGCCGACCTAAAATTAGTTCGCATAATTATTAATCATTTCTCGTCCTCCGAGGGGCGGCGGAGAGGTCGGCAGCAGGTGGATCATCGGTTGAAGAGGGGCCGTCTGAAACGGCCGGTCTCTAAACCTCCCCCCTAGACCGCCTTCGGAACTCACTTGGCGTCTTCGAACCTCTTGCCCAGGGCATCGAGGACGTGGGGGAGGGTGGTGTACTCCATATCCTCCATGGGGAGCCTGTGGGGCTCGAAGGGACCGTGCCTTCTCATGTAGTCTGTGACCTCGTGGACCCTCTGCCTGGTGAGGTCGAAGGCGGGGTCTCTGAAGAGGTCGACGGGGCCGATGAGCATCCCTCTCGCGATCTGGAATCCAGCGGCTATGACCCTGGGGGGTCCGTCGAACCTGGTGCAGATGGCGTCCTCGAAGGCGCAGGGCATCAGGGGGCCGTTGTGGCTCCCTCTCATCCATCCGCTGACGAGGTGGCCGAGGGAGAAGGGCTCCAGGACCTCTCCAAGAGCGGGAAGCCCAGACTGGGCCCTTACCAGGGCGACGGGGTCGTCCTTTCCTACGTAGGTCCCCGCCGTCTGGTAGAGCTTCTCGGTGCTGATGACGGCGGCGGCCTCGTCTCCGGGGAGCTTCCCTGCTTTGGGGTAGACCCTCTTGATGACGTACCTGCTCTTGGCGCCGATGAGGGCGAGGATGTCGTACATCTCCGCAGGAGAGTCCATCAGAACCTTCTTGTGCTCCATGATATCCCAGATCTCGAAGATGAACCCCCCGTGGATGTTGGGGTCGATGACGAGGCCGGCGGTGTTGAAGGGGTCGGCGAAGATCTTGAATATGGGGAGGTTGAAGGCCCCCGGCTCGGTCTTGTCCATCATGAAGGCGACTACCGGCTCCGCGCCCCGCTCGGCGAACTCCATCTCTGCGACTCCGGGCCCCATCCCCTTGATGTTGCCGCAGAAGGCGTCGCATAGGAGGTCCTGGCCGGCGCCGTAGAGCTTCAGCTCCTCGGCCTTCTCCGTCGCCTTGCACATCACCTCCCAGGCCAGGCCGTGGATCTCGGCGTTGTCCTCACCCAGACTGTGGGTCATCAGGAGCTGGAGGTCGTCGCCGACGGACATCACCTTGAAGTCTATGATCTTTCCATTGCCCTTCTCCTGGGCCAGAGACGACTCGGCGATCTCCTTCAGAGCCGGGTGAACTGTGGCGTGTCCGGGCCATCCTCCGACGTCTGCCTTGATTAAGCTGATAGTGATTTTGTTCATTTACAATCCCCTCTATCCGGTCGACCCTTCTAATCGAGATCGAGATCTTTAACCCCCCCAACCGTCTTTGGCCGATGACTGACAAGGGGAGCGCAATGATTCGGATCGTTGCCAACCGGTCGCGGTGATTCTATTGCATCACGCTGTACCTGAACCCTTTTACCTGTTACGGTTCCGTTTTTTTACACCCAGATCCCGGAAGGGTCGATCATCGATGGCATCCTCTATGCCGGGGCCGGGATTGGGGCCCATAAATCGGAGAGGTCCAGAGAGTTTTATTACGGGGGAGGGCCACCTCTTACGTTGAGGAGCGTTCGAGGATTATGGAAGTCATAGCAAAATATCGCGTCGAGACCGACCTTCCCATTGAGAAGGCTGCAGAGGCTATCGCGGCGGAGCAGTCGACGGGTACCTGGACCGATGTAGAGCGTGAGAAGCTGGCATCAGACCTATCGGCCCGGGTCGTAAGGGCGGAGGGGAACTTCGCGTACGTCGCCTTCCCCGAAGAACTCTTCGAGGCCGGGAATATACCTCAGTACCTCTCCGTCGTGGCCGGAAACCTCTTCGGCCTCGGAGACCTCAAGAAGGTCCGGCTCCTGGACGTCATCTTCCCCCAGAGCCTCGTCTCGGCTCACAAAGGGCCGAGGTTCGGCATAAAGGAGGCCCGTAAGATCCTAGGGGTCTTCGACCGTCCCCTGGTGGGGACGATCATCAAGCCGAAGGTGGGGCTCAGCCCCAAAGAGACCGCAGAGGTGGCGGGGCAGGCGGTGCGGGGCGGCCTCGACCTCATCAAGGATGACGAGACCCTCACCGACCAGTCCTTCTGCCCCATGGATGAGAGGGTGGAGGCGGTGATGGCGGAGCTATCGAAGGTTGAGGAAGAGACCGGGAAGAAGGCGTTCTACGCCGTCAACGTCACCAGTGGCGCCGAGGAGATCCTGGGGCGGGCCGAGGAGGTCATCGATCGCGGTGCCAACATGGTGATGGTGGACGTCCTCACATCGGGCTTCTCCGCCCTGGAGGTCCTCTCCCGGGGTGTGGAGGTACCCGTCCACGTCCACAGGACGATGCACGGAGCCTTCACCCGGGACAGAAGTCACGGGATATCGATGATACCGATATCCAGGCTCGTTCGGATGGCTGGGGGAACGAACCTCCATACCGGAAGCTACCTCGGCAAGATGGCCGGCGACAGGGAGGAGAACGACCGGTGCAGAGACGCCCTGCGGGACGAATGGTACGGCCTATCCCCAGTCTTCCCCGTCGCTTCAGGGGGCGTCCACCCCGGGAACGTCCGTCCCAACCTCGAAGGCTACGGGACCGACTGCATAGTCCAGGCGGGGGGCGGGGTCCACGGCCACCCATGGGGGACGACCGGCGGCGCGAAGGCGATGGTCCAGGCTGTGGAGGCCTGGATCGCCGGCGTATCGGAGGAGGTGTACGCCAGAAGCCACAAAGAGCTGGAAGCGGCGTTGAAGTTGTGGTCCCGGTGAGATATTCCAGAACGGGAGACGATGCACCCCAAAACCGAAGAGTTTATATTGTTACATGTTATGAGGAGAGAGCGTTTATCACAGCTTGAGTGATTGTAGCGCTGTCTGAAAACGGTAAAGATGTAGTGAGGGTAGAGGGATCAGATGACGAGACACGAAATCTTATCGAAGATTAAGCAGGCGGAAGCCGATGCTCAAGCCAGCATCGAGCGGGCCCAACAAGAGCGAGACAAGCGAATCGCCGATGCCACTGCCGAAGCGACGAACATTGTGAGAAACGCCGAGGCTGAATCGCAAGAGTATTATGAAAAGCGTCTTGCAGATGCCAACAACGCAGTTCAGTCCAAGAAGCAGTCGATCATCGATGAAGGGATGAAGAGCGTAAATGCGATGAGGAGCAGCGCCAGCGCGAAGGTGGACAAAGCGGTAGAACATTTGTTAAAGGAGTTTATGGGGTTGTTGCATGCTTAGACCCGTTGAGATGAGTCGTGTTGTCGTCGCCGGGTCGAATAAGGTTGTAGAACCTATCATAGAGAAGTTGCACGAGCTTAACCTGTTGCACCTCGTCAACTATTCTGGTGCTGATGAATCCTTCGAGATGGGCAAGTCCCTGGAAAAGGCTTCTTTATACGCAGAACAGCTCATAAAGCTCCGGTCCATCGAGAGATACCTGGATATCAGCGACAAGATGCCTGACAAACAGTTCCCAGAGTCTCAGGTCCTCTCGCAGATGGACGGGATCCTCGGCAGCGTCGGCGACGATGTCATCGCCACCGCCGAGAGGATCGCTGAGATCGATAACGAGATCAAGGTCAAGCAGGATCAGGCCAAGTCCCTGAAACCCCTGGCCGGGCTGCCGCTTGATCTGGAGCTTTTATATGGCTACGACTCCCTCGCAGCGTTTGTGGGGACCGTCGCATCTCCCGTAGAGGCCGACGTATCGAAGGTCTCATACGTCAACGAGGTATTCTCTTCAACTTCAGGTGGAACGAACGCTGTAGCGGTCTTTGTGCCGGTGGAGAAGGCAGGAGATGTTTTAGCGGTTCTCTCTGAGCACGGGTTCTCTGAGGTGTCTGTACCCCGGGGACTGGCCGGAAGCGTCGCCGGTGCCATAAGCACCCTCGAATCCGACGCCAAGAGGCTTGAGGGAGAGAAGGCGCCGCTGGAGAAGAAGCTGAAGGATATCAGGACTCAGCACGAGGACCTTATTCTGGCCATCGACGAGCACATATCGATCCAGTCCCAGAAGGCGGAGTCGCCTCTGAGGTTCGCCTCGACGGAGAACGCCTTCGTAGTCGACGGATGGGTTCCTACCGGTCAGTTCGATATGATGAAGAAGGAACTGGAGAGCGTATCTGGGGGCCGGGTCCAGGTAGAGATGCTGGATAGCTCCGAGGCTGAGAAGCTCGTCGAGGGCGGCGAGGACATCCCCACAAAGATGGACAACCCCAAGGTGGTCCGACCCTTTGAGCTGATCACGCGGCTCTTTGCCATCCCTGAGTACAAGGAGTTCGACCCGACGCCTCTGATATTCGTCTTCTTTCCGCTGATGTTCGGCCTGATCTTGGGAGATGTAGGGTACGGATTGATCATATTCCTCGTCATGCTGATGCTCCGGCGAAAGTTCAGGACGCCAGGCTGGCAGTCTCTGATAAGCATCGTCATGATATCGAGCATATGGGCTATAATATTCGGTATCCTATTCGGAGAGTTCTTCGGACCACTCGGACTGTGGGCCTACATATTCAGTGGCGCTCACCACGTAGGGCTTCTGGGGACGGTGGCCCATCCGCACAGCATCGGAATCGACTTTGGACCTGAATTCTACGGTCCCCTTGGAAGGATTGGCCCCACAATTGCCGGCTTTGCTGGCCCTGTATTCCCGATGTTCAGGTTGGAGACCGCCTCTGTTCTTGTGTTGATCGGGATCAGCCTATTCATCGGCGTAATCCACACGGGCGTTGGTTCTATCCTGGGCGTAAAGAACGAGCTGGCGTACGGTGAGAAGAAGCACGCCTACTTCGAGAGGCTCCCTGTGCTCCTCTTCCAGGTCTTCTTCGTCGTTGGTCTTCTGGGAATGATCATTGGGGGATTGAGCCATCCGCTCGTAATCTTGAGCGCGGTGATCCTCGTCGTTTCCATAGGCATGATGGTGAAGGGTCCCGAAGGGGTCATGGGCGTAACTCACGTGCCCTTCTTTGTGAGCAACCTGATATCCTACCTGCGACTTCTGGCCATAGGCCTCGCATCGGTGGGCGTCGCTTTCGCTGCAAACCAGCTGGCATTCTACGTTGCGATGCCAATGCTGAGCGGCGGAGGACATGATGGCTTCACGACGATCGCGATCGTCGTCGGTATAGTTGTATTGGTCACTGTTCACTTCATCAACCTGCTCCTGGGGATCCTCTCTCCGTTCATGCACCCTCTGAGGTTGCATTACGTGGAGATGTTCACCAAGTTCTACAGCGGGCATGGTGGTGGAGTTGAGTACTCACCCTTCGGACGTGTCCGAAGGTTCCTGAGAGATTGAGCGATTAGGATTAATTAACGGAGGGATAAGGAAATGGTAGTAGAAAATATTGTCGATGGTGGAATACTGTACGGACTTATAGCTGTTGGCGCCGGTCTTGCGACTGGACTTGCCGGTATTGGTGCAGGTGTTGGTGAGCAGGGTATCGGAGCTGCTGTGGTTGGTGTCGTGGCAGAGGAGCCCGGCTTCCTGGGCAAGGGTCTCTTCCTGATGCTTCTGCCCGAGACGCTCATCATCTTCGGTCTTGCTGTTTCGCTGATCCTGATGTTCGCCTGGACGCCCTTCGCGTGAATTCGCCATCCTGAGCGAGGTCGAGAGGAATGGCACTAGACGCAGTAGTTGAGGACATCCTTGCCTCCAGCAAGAGCAAGGTCGCGGAGATAAACGCCGAGACCGAGCAAGAGGTTGCAAGGATACTTAATGAAGCCAGAGAACGTGCCGCGGAAATCAAGTCCGAAAAAGAAGGGGAGGCAGACAGCGCCGTAGAGGCTCTCGAGCGCAGGGTAATATCCAGCGCTCATCTTCAGGTGAAGAGGGCGGAGCTGAACGTGCGCAAAGATCTCATGGATGAGACTCGTAAGAAGCTCGTCGAGGCGGTATCAAAGCTGCCCGAGAAGGAGAACGAGAACCTCATCAAGGAGATCGTCAAGCCCTACAACCTGAAGGAGATGAAGGTCAAGTCCGGCAAGAAGGACGAGGCCTTCGTCTCTTCTCTTGCCCCCAACTTTGTCGGGACTGTCGATACCGCTGGCGGAGTCGTAATAGAGAGCGAAGATGGATCGATGAGCTACGATCACACCTACGAAACTCTGGCGAGTGAAGCATTCAGCAAGTCCATGAAAGACGTCTCCAAGATACTGTTTGGGTGAGTCCATGCCGGTACTACGTTTGCCGAAGTTCGGAAAACCGGTGAAGTACGCATACATCACGGGCAGAGTTAGGGCTATGAAGACCAAACTAGTGCCCCACGAGATGTATCAGAGGATGCTCGGCATGGAGATACCCGAGATCACCCGTTACTTGGAGGAGACCCAATACAAGGAAGAGATCGATTCGATGGCCAAGGACCACTCCGGCGCGGAGCTGGTGGAGTATGCCACCTTCGCCAACCTTGCCAACACCTACAGGAAGCTCCTGAGGGTTTCGATCGATGAACCTCAGTTCCTCATTCTCGAGTACTTGAGGCGTTGGGATATCTGGAACATCAAGACGATACTCCGAGGCAAGTTCCACGGGGCGAGCGAAGAGGAGATAATGAAGTATCTCGTCCCTGCCGGCGAGCTGGATCCGGAGTTCCTGGAGGGTCTTGCCAAGAAGGAGAAGATCGAGGAGGTCATACAGGCTTTCGATGGGACTGACTACTATGAGGCTCTAACTCAGTTCGATGGACAGATGCTCTCTTCGGTGGAGAACGCCCTGGACAAACTGTATTACTTCCGGATGGAACGAGCTGTAGGCGGCACCCTCTCTGTTGGTGGCGGTCTCCTTCTCAAGTACGTCCGCAAGGAGATCGACGTCAAGAACCTGGTCACCCTATTCCGGATGAACAAGGCCGGAGTCGAGGCAAGCGTAATACAGGAGAACCTGATCCCCGGCGGTAAGCTCCACGACGAGCTGAGCCGGATGGCTGGCCAGTCTTACAACGAGTTCGTCCGAGGGCTTGAAGGCTATCCCTTCTGGAGCGCCATATCTGACGTCGCAGCCGAAGGAGGCAGTGTGAGCAGGATAGAGGCGCGACTGCGGGCATACCTGGTGAGGTACGCCTGGGCGATATCGAACTATCATCCTCTGTCCATCCTTCCTGTGCTCGGTTATATCGTCAGCAAAGATACCGAAGTCTCAAACATCAGGAAGATCGTCCGCGGCAAAGAGGCGGGACTTTCTGCTGAACTCATCGAAGAACTGGTGGTGGCGTAATGCAGATCGCAGTCATCGGCAGCGGTGATGCCGTAATAGGTTTCACCCTGGCAGGTGTGAGGAAGGCTTACGAGGCCACTTCAGAAGATGAGCTGATCGCCAAGATCGAAGAGGTCATGGCGGATCCTGATGTAGGAATTCTGGTCTTGAGCCAGTCGGATTTCAACAATCTCCCCTCAAGGCTGAGGGGAACGCTTACCGACTCTGTAAAGCCGACGGTGATCTCCATCGGAACTGAGCAGAGCACAGAGATGAGAGAGAAGATTAAAAGGGCAATAGGTGTTGATTTATGGAAGTAGGCGCGGGCAAAGTTTACAGAATTGCCGGGCCGGTGGTGCAAGCTACAGGTCTTAAATCTCACATGTATGACCTGGTCTTGGTCGGCGAAGAGGGGCTGATGAGCGAGGTCATCGGCATCGCCGGGGACAAGCACGTCATTCAGGTATACGAAGATACCGCGGGCGTGAAGCCGGGCGAACCCGTCAAGGAGACAGGTGCACCCCTGGTAGCACAACTCGGTCCAGGAATCCTTACCTCTATTTATGACGGCATCCAGAGACCTCTCCCCCAGCTGGTGGAGGCTTCTGGAAACTTCATCAGCAGAGGTCTTTTCGTTGATGGTATAGATCATAAGAAGAAGTGGGAGTTCACCCCCGTCGCAAAGAAGGGCGACAAGGTGGAGCCGGGACAGACGATCGGAACCGTCCAGGAGCAGCTCCTCATCAAGCACAAGATAATGATGCCTCCAGACAAGAGGGGCACCATAAAGGAGATCAACTCCGGAAACTTCAACGTCGAAGATACGATCTGCGTTCTGGAGGACGGAACCGAGCTTCCCATGATCCAGTACTGGCCTGTCCGAAGAGCGAGGCCTTCAAGATCTAAAGAGGCTCCCACCATCCCCCTGAGGACGGGACAGAGGGTCATCGACGGCTTCTTCTCCCTCGCCAAGGGCGGAACCGCGGCCATCCCCGGCGGCTTTGGCACCGGCAAGACGGTCATGCAGCAGACCCTCTCCAAGTGGTCTGACGTCGACATAGTCGTCTACGTCGGATGTGGTGAGCGCGGCAACGAGATGGCAGACCTGCTCCACGAGTTCCCGGAGCTTGTGGACCCCAGGACCGACAGGCCCCTGATGGAGAGATCCATCGTCTACGCCAACACCTCGAACATGCCCGTGGCCGCGAGGGAGGCATCCATCTACACCGGGATCACCACTGCAGAGTACTATAGAGATATGGGATACGACGTCATGATGACCGCCGACTCCACATCTCGGTGGGCAGAGGCGATGAGAGAGCTCTCCAGCCGTCTTGAAGAGATGCCTGGTGAGGAAGGGTATCCCGCTTACCTCGGGGCGAGGCTCGCCGACTTCTACGAGAGGTCCGGCAGGGTGACCACCCTGGAGGGGACAGAGGGTTCCATCAGCATCGTAGGAGCGGTCAGTCCCCCCGGAGGAGACTTCACCGAGCCCGTAACTCAGAACACCCTCCGTATCACGAAGGTATTCTGGGCTCTCGACTCGAAGCTGACTCAGAGGCGTCACTTCCCGTCGATCAACTGGCTGGACAGCTACTCCCTCTACGACCTGGCACTGGAGCCGTGGTTCGTAGAGAACGTATCTCCCGACTGGAACAAGAACAAGAGGCGTGCCATGGAGATCCTCCAGGAGAACGCCGAACTGGAAGAGATCGTGATGCTCGTCGGCTCCGACGCTCTGCCAGAGGATCAGCAGCTGACCCTCGAGGTCGCGAGGATGATCATCAACTTCTGGCTGGCTCAGAGCGCCTTCCACCCGGTGGACACATTCTGTCCCTACAAGAAGCAGTTCGACCTGCTGAAGGCCATCCTCCAGTTCAGGGATCACGCCTTCGAGGCTCTCGCCCGTGGCGTTCCCACCGACGTGATCCTCGGGACTCCCTCGAAGGACGCCCTGGCAAAGGTCAGACTTCTTGAGGACTACGAGCCGGAGCTCGCGAAGGTGCAGGCTCAGATGGAGAGCGAGTTCAAGACGATGGCATGAGGGTGGTTTTCAATGACCAAGGAGTACAAAACGATTAACGAGATCAAGGGCCCTCTCCTCTTCGTCGAGAAGACCGAGCCCGTAGGTTACAACGAGCTTGTGGAGATCCGGACCGAGAAGGGTGAGCTGAAGAGAGGCCAGGTTCTGGACACCTCCGATCAGGTCGTCGTCGTTCAGGTCTTTGAGGGGACGGGAGGACTTGGCAAGGAGTCCTCCGTCAAGTTCACCGGCGATGTCATCAAGATGCCCCTCTCCCCCGACATCATCGGGAGAGTTCTGTCCGGATCAGGCCTGCCCCGAGACGGCGGCCCGCCGATAGTGCCCGACGTATCGAAAGATATCTCTGGTGCGGCCATCAACCCCGCCGCCCGAGAGAAGCCGAGAGCTTTCATCCAGACCGGCATATCGACCATCGACGGGACCAACACCTTAGTCCGGGGCCAAAAGCTTCCCATCTTCTCTGGAGCAGGTCTTCCCCACAACGATGTGGCTCTGCAGATCGCCCGTCAGGCCAAGGCCCTCGGAGAGGCCGAGTCCTTCGCCGTGGTCTTCTGCGCCATGGGGATCACCAACGAGGAAGCTCAGCACTTCATGGCCGACTTCGAGAGGACCGGCGCTCTTGAGAGGGCTGTCGTCTTCCTGAACCTGGCCGACGACCCCGCCGTCGAGAGGCTGCTGACACCTCAGCTCGGCCTGACCACGGCAGAGTATCTCGCCTTCGACCTCGACATGCATGTGCTGGTCATCTACACCGACATGACCAACTACTGTGAGGCGATGAGACAGATGGGCGCGGCCCGTGAAGAGGTGCCTGGCCGAAGAGGATACCCCGGCTACATGTACACCACCCTGGCGATCCAGTACGAGCGTGCTGGGATCATCACCGGTAAGAACGGGTCCATCACCCAGTTCCCGATCCTCACCATGCCCGGTGACGACATCACTCACCCGATACCAGACCTCAGTGGTTACATCACCGAAGGTCAGCTCATCGTATCTCGTGAGCTTCACCGAAAGGGGATCTATCCGCCCATCGACATCAGGCCTTCCCTCAGCAGGCTGATGAACTCCGGGATCGGCGCAGGCCACACCCGAGAGGATCACAGGGCGGTCTCAGACCAGCTCTACGCCTACTACGCAGAGGGCTGCGATCTCCGGGGGCTGGTGGCCATCGTCGGCAAGGAAGCTCTCTCTGAGAGGGACCGGCTCGTCCTGGAGTTCGCCGACGCCTTCGAGCAGAAGTTCGTCAATCAGGGAAGAGACGAGGATCGAAGCATCTTCGATACCCTGGACATCGGATGGAACCTTCTCCAGGCCCTTCCTGAGACGATGCTGACGAGGATCGACGACCACCTCATCAAAAAGTACCACCCCAGGTACAGGAAGAAAGAGTGAGATCATGGCCGTAATCCCTGGGACAAAGCCGACTAGGGCCGTCCTGATCAGCCTGAAGAAGAGGATCAAGGTCGCTCAGACTGGACACTCGCTTCTTAAGATGAAGCGGGACGGTCTGATGATCGAATTTTTTGAGGTCCTCAGCCAGGCGAGGACGATCAGGCAGGAGCTGGTCGAGGACTTCATAAAAGCTCAGCAGAGCCTCAACATGGCCAAGGCCACCGAGGGCGCGTTGGCGATCAAGAGCGTCGCCTTCGCCCTCCAGAAGGAGCCGGCCATAGAGCTGGAGAGCAGGAACATCATGGGCGTCGTTGTGCCGAAGATTACGGCAGATTCTGTTCAAAAGCAGATGTTCGAGCGTGGATACGGCATCATCGGTACGAGCGCCGCCATCGACGAAGCTGCTGAGGCATATGAGAGCCTGGTGGACAAGGTCATCACCGCCGCAGAGGTGGAGACCGCTCTGATAAAGCTGGTGGACGACATCGAGGCCACCAAGAGACGAGTGAACGCTCTGGAGTTCAAGGTAATCCCCGACATCTACGATACCGTCCGGTTCATCGGCTTCGCTCTTGAAGAGATGGAACGAGACAACCTCGTCAAGCTGAAGATGCTGAAGGGGAAGGCTCAGAGGGCAGAGAAGGCCGCAGAGGCCGAGGCCAAGAGGGCAGCTATTGAGGGATCCGGAACTGAGCCCCTGGGGCCAGGAACCGGGAAGTCGAAGGGCTTGCCCAAGACGGAAGCGGCTTAAGTTAGACGTCGACCTATGCCCAACCTGCTGGAACGAAAGGCAAAAGATTGGTTCGGAACCCCCGAGAAGAAGGCGCGGCTACTACAGTGGCTCGTGTACATCTCAAATATGTACATCATCCTCGGGGTGTTCATCCTCATTTACGTTCTGTACGGCGATCATTTGACCGCCCTCTGGAACTCGCTGAGGTAAAGGTGATGGGGTCTTGTGTTCTCTCGCCATCATGCGAGATCGAGCACCCCGTCACTCCCTATTTTTAAATCTGTTAGAATGAGCCGCTCTGATCCATCCCAACTCTCGATGAGGCCTCTACATCTTTGAGCTGGGCGATCCTGTAGCCACAGATCACCTGCCGCCTTCCCGAGATCGTCTCGTCGAGCTTCTGGTCTCCGGTATCCACGAGAAGGTGGGGCGTCTCCTTCAGCTTGTGAGGGGTGGCGACGATGATCAGGTTCTCGGGCCCCGCCCTTCGGAGGACCTCAGGGCTTATCTGCTGGCTTCCTCTTCCCAGGACGAACCCCTGGGCTCCTATGGGGCTGACGATGATCTTCGCTCTTCCTTCATCGTCGATGACCCGGAGGAGGTCCCGCTCCGAGGCGTCGCGGCAGATCGTCCTGCCGTTTTGGATTACGTCCACCCCCAGGAGGGTCTTCTCCGCCCCCAGCAGCTCTGCGATCTTGGCTGTGGTCGTCCCCGCCCCCAGGATGTAGGCGGAGCCGTCCCGCATGAACTCCGAGGCGAAGACGGCGATCTCTTCTTTGAACTCCTCCTCGTTACGGCTCGAGTAGATCTGCTTTCTCTCCTGGACCAGGGCAGGCTTGTAAGGGGTGGCAGCGATGCCGTAGATCTTCGTATCGAGGGTCCCTGCCCTGTACTTCTCCTCGTCGACGTCCACGATCTCCGTCTCCCGGATCAAAAGGCCTTCCTCCAGGTATCCCCGTACCAGCTCTCCTGCGGCTTTGGGGCTTACGGCGAATACCCCTGATTGCATCTTGACCCCGGCGGGGATGCCGATGATGGGGGCCTGCAATCCCGCGACCTCTGAGACGTCCCGGGCGGTTCCGTCGCCGCCGCAGAAGACGATGAGGTCGACGCCCTCCTCGATGAAGGTGCTCGAGGCCTTCTGGGTATCTTCGGCCGTCGGCTCCTGCGGCGGTCTGTATACGACCTGATATCGCTGGCCTGACTTCCGGAGGGCCGACTCCCCCATATCCCCGCCGGCTGTAAGGAAGAGGGCGTCGACCCCCGAAAGCTCGGCGAGGGCGATCTCGGCGCGGCGGGGGGAGACGGGGACCGCACCCCTGGCCACCGCCTCCGCGGCGAGGCCATCGGTCCCCTTGAGCCCCACGGCACCTCCCATCCCGGCTATGGGGTTTACGAGGAACCCCACCTTCTTCAGCGGGATCACCTCATCAGAACTTGGGGACCTTCGCCAGGGACTGCTTCACCAGCTCCTCGGGGTACTCGTAGTCCACCAGGTTTCCTGCGAAGTAGGCGTCGTAGGAGGATAGGTCAAAGTGGCCGTGGCCGCTGAGGGAGATGACGATCGTCTTCTCCTCGCCGGTCTTCTTGCAGGCGATGGCGTCGTCGATGGCGGGCTTGAGGGCGTGGGACGCCTCTGGGGCGGGGAGGATTCCCTCCGTCCTGGCGAAGGTGACGGCGGCCTTGAAGACCTCGTTCTGGTGGAAGGACATCGCCTCGATCACCCGGTCGTGGACGAGGTTGCAGAGGAGGGGGGCGTCGCCGTGGTAACGGAGACCTCCTGCGTGGATCGATGGCGGGATGAAGTCGTGGCCCAGGGTGTACATCTTGAGGAGGGGGGTGAGCCTCGCGGTGTCTCCGAAGTCGTATGTGAATAGCCCTTTCGTCAGGGTCGGGCAGGCGGAGGGCTCGCAGGCGACCATCCTGATCTCCTTATTCTCCTTCAATTTGTCGGGGACGAAGGGGAAGACCATCCCTGGGAAGTTCGACCCTCCGCCGACGCAGCCGTATATGACGTCGGGATAGTCGTCGACGATCGCGAGCTGCGCCTTCAGCTCTTGGCCCTCCACCGTCTGATGGAGGAGAACGTGGTTCAAGACGGATCCGAGGGCGTAGTTGGTGTTATCGTGGGTCGCGGCGTCCTCGACCGCCTCGGAGATGGCGATCCCCAGGCTTCCGCCGGTGTCGGGGTGCTCTTTTAAGATCATCCTACCGGCGTTCGTCAGCTCGCTGGGACTGGCGACGCACTCGGCGCCCCAGACCTGCATGATGGACTTTCGATAGGGCTTCTGGTCGAAGGACGCCCGGACCATGTAGACCCGGCACTCGAGTTCGAAGAAGCTCGTCGCCATGGAGAGGGCTGAGCCCCACTGACCCGCCCCCGTCTCGGTGGCGATCCTCTCGATCCCCTCCTTCATGTTGTAGTAGGCCTGGGGGACGGCGGTATTCGGTTTGTGGCTCCCGGCGGGGCTGACCCCCTCGTACTTGTAGTATATCTTCGCTGGGGTCTTGAGGTGCTCTTCGAGCCTGTGGGCCCGGAAGAGGGGGGTCGGCCTCCAGAGCCGGAGGATATCTCGGACCTCGTCGGGGATCTCGATCCACCGCTCCATGGACATCTCCTGCCTTATCAGCCCCTTCGGGAAGATCATCTCCAGGTCTTCGGGCTTGAGGGGCTCTCCGGTCTGAGGGTGGAGGGGCGGGTCCAGGGGGGTCAGGAGGTCGGCTGCGACGTTGTACCACCGCTTCGGCATCTCTTCTTCATCCAGCAGAATTTTAGTTCTCAAGGGCGTATCCTCCAGAAACGATGAGTTTTGATGTACTCTAATGTGCATCAGGGTAATGATGGCGGCGTTATTTAAGGGTTTTGGGGTCTCTCATCACTTCGAAAATTTGGCTGAAATAGCTCTGATCCAGTCCTCCTCGAGCCCCTCCATCCTCTCATCGACCCTCTGAGTTCTGGGTCAAGCTTTATCTATTTTGGCGGAGATCTCTCCGGCCATGGCTGGTTATACCCTCTCCGAGAAGATCTTCTCTCGAGCCTCGAAGAAGGAGGTGAGGGCCGGCGAGTTCGTGATGGCCGATATCGATCGGGCCATGGTCCACGACATCACCGGCCCCCTGGCGGTGAAGGGGTTTTACGAGATCGCAGGCGAGGACGGAGCGGTCTGGGACCCTGAAAAGATAGTGATACTCTTCGATCATCAGGTCCCGGCGGACAGCCTTGCGGCCGCCGAAAACCACATCATGCTCCGAAAGTTTGCAAAAGAGCAGGGGATCCTCAACTACGACATCTTCGAGGGGGTCTGCCACCAGGTGATGCCGGAGAAGGGGCACGCCCTCCCCGGAGACCTCATCGTCGGCTCCGACTCCCACACCTGCACCTACGGGGCCCTGGGCGCCTTCTCCACTGGTATCGGGAGCACCGATATGGCCTCTGTCTTCGCCACCGGAAAGCTCTGGTTCATGGTCCCCGAGACCCTCCGGCTCAAAGCCGAGGGGACTCTTCCCCGGCTCGTCACCTCCAAGGACGTCGTCCTGAGGATGATCGGCGACGTCGGCGCCGACGGTGCCACCTACAAGGCCTGCGAGTTTGCGGGCTCCGCGGTATCGAGGATGTCGACTCCAGAGAGGATGACGATGGCGAATATGGCCATCGAGATGGGCGGGAAGGCGGGGCTCGTCGACCCCGACGAGACGACGTACAGGTACATCGAAGAGAGGGTCTCAGGCTTCGACCGGAAGAGTGCCCTCCACGGAGACGAGGACGCCGTCTTCAACGAGAAGATCTGGGAGGTGGGGGACCTTCCGCCCCAGGTCGCCGTCCCCCACAACGTCGACCACGTCGTGGCGGCGAGCGAGCTTGCAGGTACCAGGATCGACCAGGTCTTCCTCGGCTCCTGCACCAACGGGAGGTTCGAGGACCTCGCCCTCGCTGCCGAGGTGATGAGGGGCGAGCCCCTCGCCCGAGGGGTGCGGATGGTGGTGATCCCCGCCAGCAGGACCGAGTACATGAAGGCCCTTCGGGCAGGGCTCGTGGAGAAGTTCATGGATGCGGGAGCCACCGTCGAATCTCCCTGCTGCGGCCCCTGCATGGGCGGAAGCTTCGGCCTCCTCGGGGATGGGGAGGTCTCCCTCTCGACGTCCAACAGAAACTTTCAAGGAAGGCAGGGGAGCCCCAAGGCGCTGGTTTACCTATCCTCTCCGGCGACTGCGGCCGCGGGGGCGATCACCGGCGAGATCACCGACCCCAGAGAGATCTGATCCGAGGCCTCGGGGAAGAGTAGATCATGAAAGTCGCCTTCAAGCTCGGCTACCTCGGGCGGAGCTACCACGGCTTTCAGCTCCAGCCGGGCGTGCCGACAGTCCAGGCAGTCGTCGGCGAGGCCCTCCGGTCTTTAAAATTTAACGACGGGAGCTTCTGCTACGCGGGGAGGACCGATCGGGGGGTCTGTGCCCTCTCCCAGGTGATCGACTTCTACATCGATCCAGCGAGGGCGGATCTGGCGGTTCCGAGGGTCATAAACAGCAGGCTTCCCCCGGACGTCTGGACCTGGGCGGTCGCCTCCGTCCCCGAGAACTTCAGCGCAAGGCACGCCGCTCTCTGGCGGGAGTACAGGTACATCCTTCCAAGGGACGACGGCATCGAGATCGATCTCATGCGAGAGGCGGCCCGGACGCTCCTCGGCGTCCACAACTTCCGGAACCTCTCGTCGGAGAAGAGGGGGCCCTCCACCCGGAATCTTATGAAGATCGAGGTGATCGAGGAGAAGGGGGTCGTCGTCATGGACGTCAGAGCCGACGGCTTCCTCTGGAATATGGTCAGGAAGATAGCCAACGTTCTGGTGATGGTCGGCTCAAATGAGCGAGATATAGAGTGGGTCCGCAGCTTGTTGGATCCCGCGAACAACTCCGGAGTCCCTCCAGCCCCCGCCGAGGGGCTGATACTGATGGATGTAGGATACCAGGGAATCGATTGGAAGATGGAGCCCTACTCCATGAGGATGGCAAATGAGAGGCTATCTGCCGTTTGGAAAAGAGATGCGGCCCTGGCGGAGGCGACTGAGGTCCTCGCCAGGTCCATGGTCGTATGAAGCCGGTTCAGAGGATGATCTCGATCCCCAGCTCTTCGGCCAGCTCCTTGTAGCGGTTCCGGATGGTGACCTCCGTCACCCCGGCGACGTCCGCAACCTCCCGCTGGGTCCTTCGGTCGCCGCAGAGGATCGATGCGATGTATATCGCCGCCGCCGCCACCCCCGTGGGGCCCCGGCCGCTCGTCAGCTCCTTCTCCGCCGCCTGCCGTAGGATCTCGATCCCCTTCGCCTGGACCTCGCCTTTGAGGCTCAACCCGGAGCAGAATCGGGGTATGTAGTCGATGGGGCTTGTGGGCATCAGCTTCAGGGCCAGCTCCCGAGAGACGAATCTGTAGGTCCTCCCGATCTCCTTCCTGCTGACCCTGGAGACCTCGGCGATCTCGTCTAAGGTCCTTGGGACGTTGCACTGTCGGCATGCGGCGTAGAGCGCTGCTGCGGCCACCCCCTCGATGGATCTTCCCCGGATCAGGTTCTTGTCGACGGCCTTTCGGTATATTACGGCCGCCGTCTCCCTGACGTTCCGGGAGAGGCCCAAGGCCGATGCCATCCGGTCCAGCTCCGATAGGGCGAAGGCGAGGTTCCTCTCGGTGGCGTTGCTGACCCTGATCCTCCGCTGCCACTTTCGGAGACGGTAGAGCTGGGCCCTGTTCTTGGATGATATAGTCTTGCCGTAGGAGTCCCGGTTCCTCCAGTCTATCATCGTCGAAAGCCCTTTGTCGTGGATGGTGTAGGTCATGGGGGCGCCGACCCTCGACCTCTTCATCCTCTGGTCGTGGTCGAAGGCCCGCCACTCAGGCCCCTGGTCGATGAAGTTCTCGTCTATGACGAGGCCGCAGTCGGAGCAGACGAGCTCCGCCCTCTCGTAGTCGTGGACGAGGGCATGACTTCCGCACTCTGGACATTCGACAATGAACTTCTCGAACTCGTCCACCTTCTCCTTCTCTCGCCTGAGCTTGATCTTCTCCTGGATCTTCTCCTTCTCAGACCGTTCTATCTCCCTAATCTTTTCTATTTCTTCCACCAAATCCGCGCTCCTCGAAATAGAGTTTTTTCCCCAGGTAAACCGATGCATCGACGTTCCGATAAGGCTTGACGACGATGTAAGGCCGATCCGCGGGACCGAATACGTCAAAAACCCGGCCGATCCCGGCTTTCTTCTGATCTACCACGACAGAATTGATCTTCGGAATCTCTTCTTTCCTTTCGCCAGTTGAGGGCTCTCCTCTCACAATCAACTTCTTCTGAACGAAATGATGGGTGGTGCCCAACCTTTTCAACAGGTCACCTCAACCCCCTCTGTTCGGCTTGATCTTATATAAAGGTTCCGCAAACATTTTATTTGATGAGTTTTCACCCCCCTACTCAAAGTTTATCTCCTCGGAGGGACGTCCGTAGCTGTTATGTTCGAAAGGCTTCCAACCGTCCCTACATCCCAGGAGCTGGTGGACCGGGCCTTCAGAAGGTCGAAGAGGGCGGCTTCGAGCCAGAATAAGGACGAAGCGATGCTGATGACCGCAGGGAACATCCTCTCAGACAATCTGGCAAATTTGGTCCGAAAGTACCCCTCCTTCATGAACATCCCCCCCTTCTACTACGACCTGGCCGACGCCGTGGTGGGGGTGGACGAGATGAGGATCCACCTCTCTCGGGTCACCTGGGCCGCCTCCCAGATCCGGACGATCACAAAGGACCACCTGACCAGGATGAAGGGGACGGCGGATAAGCCGTCCGTCAGAAGGGCGGCCTTCGGGAGGATGGCCTCGGTGATGAAGTCCATCGAGCCGGACCTCCTATTCCTCAACGACGCCCGCCAAAAGCTCAGGTTCATGCCCACCGTAGATCCCGACGTCCCCACCATCATCGTCGCGGGTTACCCCAACGTCGGCAAGTCCAGCTTCATGATCTCCGTCACGGGGGCGAGGCCCGAGATCGCCAGCTACCCCTTCACAACGAAAGGGGTGGGGGTGGGCCATTTCATCCGGGATCATCAGAGGTACCAGGTGGTGGATACACCGGGGCTTCTGGACCGGCCCCTATCCCAGAGGAACGAGATAGAGCTCCAGGCTATAGCCGCCCTCCGACACCTCCGGGGAGCCGTCCTCTTCATCCTCGACCCCAGCGAATACTGCGGCTTCTCCCTGGAGGAGCAGCTGAGACTCCTCTCCGACGTAAGGGGCTGGCTTCACCTTCCCGTCCTGGTGGTGGCCAACAAGAGCGATCTATCAGATTACGGGGGGGCGGATATGATGATGTCCACCCAGAGCGGCGCCGGAGTCGCCGAGGTCCTGGACCGGATGGTGGAGATGCTGAGCGAGGTGGAAAGAGAGGAAGGAGGATCGATAGAAGAGTAGCCGCTACCCTTAACGGGGGGATCTCTCCCCCGTTCAGGCCGTCTGTTTGATGATGTAGTTGACCATCGCCGGCGAGAGCTTCGACTCCCAGGAGATCCTCGACGAGATCTCTTCGACCTTCAGCCCCTCCGACTGAAGGTAGTTTATCTTATCGATCATCTCGTCGTTGACTACGTAATACTCGTCGATATCCTTTCTGTGCCCCCAGACGTCCCCCTCGATGATCTCCACCCCCTGGGTCTCCAGGAAAGCCCGGCCTGTCTGGGGCATATTCTTGTAGTAGGAGGGGGGGACTTGGACCGCGCGGAGGCGGGGGCTCGCCTGCAACAGCCTGAACATGTCGGTGCTGGAGGCCCTGAAGGCCAGGTGAACCGTCAGATCGTTCCTCGTGAGATCCTTTATGTCGTCCTTGGAGCTTACTATCCTGATCTTCATCATGGTAACCGCAACCAAATTATGATAAATTTATAAATAATCACGTATAGCCTTCTAAAAAGGTAGAACCCGTCATTTGGAGGTCTCGGAGGGCTCGTCTCTCATCTCAAGCCGTCTGTTTTACCATGTACTTGACCATGGAAGGCGAGAGCTTAGATTCTCTCGAGATCATCCCGGCGATCTCGTCGACGTTTATCCCATCGGACTGGAGATCGTTAATTCTTTCAATCACCCTGTCGTCGACGGTGTAATATTCGTCGATATCCTTTCTATGCCCCCAGACGTCCCCCTCGATGATCTCGACCCCCTGCATCTCCAAGAACATCTGCCCTGCGTGGGACATGGTCTTGTAATATGAGGAGGGGACTTGGATTGCCCTGAGCCTGGGACAGGACTGGAGGAGCTTGAATATGTCCGTATTGGAGGCTCTGAAGGCCAGATGTATCATCTGTTCGTTTCGGTTAAGCTCGCCGATCTCTTTCTTTGAACTGACGACTCGGATTTTTATCATGAACGCACCTCTGATATAACGTGTTGTTGTCCCTCTAATATAAGTTTATTGCATTCTAACATTTTTGCTCGATATCAACAATTATCGTGGAGCCCCTTTGGTCAGGGGGTTTCTGTCTTTTAGCTCTCTGAAGATGGTCGCGCATCAGGATGAGTTAGGATCAGTTGCATCGATCTGTGATGGCACCGCCCTTCATCAGAGGGATCCATCGGAGGAAGGGCCTCCAACTCCGGATATATTATGTATATTTAGGTCCGGGACTGGCCGCCTCGGTCTCGCGCCCCCTCCGTCCCTCCGCCGGGCAGGGGGCGAGCCTCAGGACCAAGAGCTCCTCGAAGAAGTGCCTCTCCCTAGCCACCACCTCTGACGACAGCCCTTCAAGTCGGGCCTTCTCCGCCACTTCAGAAGGGCCTGATAGGCTTGAGACGAGGAGGAGGGCCCGCCCTCCATCAGGATCCAAATGGTCTTTCAGCATCTCCAGGAATCGATTTATCGCGTCTCTTCCCGTCTTTCCGCCGTCGAAGGCGAGGTTCAGCCGCCCCTCCAGCACCTCCTCCTCCTCGGTGGGGAGGTACGGCGGGTTGAAGAGGACGAGATCGAACTTTGACCCGATCCCCATGAAGAGGTCGGCCCGGATCGTCTCGATCCCCTCCCGATGGAGGAGGGAGACGGCTACGGGGTTTATGTCGGTGGCGATGACCCTCCGGGCCAGGGGGGCGATGGCTTTTGATATGATCCCTCTGCCGCACCCCATCTCCAGGACTCGATCCTTGGGGGTGACCTCTTCTTCGGCGGCCCGGAGGAGGAGGAAGGTGTCTTCGGCTGGCTCGTAGACCTCATCGAGATCGCCGCCTTCTGGTGGAGGCTCTGCTACAGGCGTTGCAGGCCCGCCCCCTCCCTTCCTCCCGTCCATCCAGCAGGGTCGATTCACTGAAGCTTCTCGGTCTTCAAGAGCCATAAGTCCTGGGACCCCGACCCCACAGGTCTCCGCCACCCGACTATGGCCAGCCCGCCGTCCTTGGTCGTGACGATCGACCTTCCGAGGTCGAAGCCCCCTCCTGCGAAGGTCCTCTCCCAAACCTTCTCCCCTTTGGGATCTATCTTCAACAGCCAAAGGTCCGTATCGCCGTTTCCTTGAGAGCTGGTGTAGCCGACGACGATGATCCCACCGTCCTTCGCCGCCAGGGCAGACGAGCCGCCGTCATCGCCGGTCCCGCTGTATGTATCCTCCCATATCTTCTCCCCATCCTTGCCGGTCTTGACGACGAAGAGGTCTCTTCCGCCATACCCCCCCGAATCCGCTGCCCCGATCGCGTAGATGCTCCCCCCGGCCGCCAGGATATAGTTCCCCCTCTCGTCTCCGCCTTTGCCGAAGGTCTTCTCCCACATCTTCTCGCCGTTGCCATCGGTACCCACGATCCAGAGGTCCTTTCCGCCGGAGCCGTAGGATTCGGTCGTCCCCGCCAGGATGTACCCGTCTTCAATCTCCAGAATCGAGTTGAAGCCGTCGTTCTTCGATCCGCCGATGGTGATCTCCCATTTGCGGTTGCCGTCGGGATCCGTCTTTACGATCCAGCCGTCGGAGCCGCCGGATCCGCTGGAGGTGGTCACCCCGGCGACGACGAACCCGTCTTTTGCCTCCAGGAGGGCGACGCCCCAGTCGTCGCCTGCCCCGCCGAAGGTCTTCTTCCACCTCTCGTACCCTTCGGAGTCGGTCTTGACGAGCAAAAGGTCTTTTTTGCCGGAACCCCAGGAGTCGGTGATTCCGGCGATGACGAACCCGTCTCTCGTTTCCACCAGAGCCCAACCCTCGTCGCGACCGGGGCCGCCGATGGTCCTCTCCCACTCCAGTCCTCCATCTTTATCGGTTTTGATGAGGAGGATATCTCTTCCTCCCGCCCCCTTCGATCCGGTGAACCCGGTCGCGATGAGCCCCGCGTCTCTCGTCTCCTGGATCGCGAGCCCCCTCTCGTCACCTGCCCCGCCGAAGCTCTTCTCCCACTGGAGATCCGGAGGCTGACCGAGGGCGGTCTGGGCCGCCATCGATATGAGGAGGGCGGCCCACAAGAGGGACCCGATGGCAGAAGGTCTCTTTTTGGCCCAGGGCACTTTTATATCGAATTCGGCGGTCTTCATCTTCTTCGCTCTCTAATCGCTCTCTAATCGCTCTCTAATCGCTCTCTCTAAATGTATCTATCGAAGGCGACGAATATTATCAGTATCAGAGCTGGTAAGGCCCACAAAATCGGCCCGCTTCCGGGAGCTTTCCTCCTCCTTGAGTCTTGACTTTCGCCGTCGGCCCCGTCATATAACCCCTGGCCACCGCCTCCATCCCCCACCTCCGAGGTCGAACCGTCCATCGGGAGAGGCGCCATCTCCGGCGTATCGGGGGACGGATTCGGGTCGGCCTTCTCCACCTCCTGGACGGTGATCCTGAGCCGCGAGGATTCGATGGTGCAGGCGGTCCCGTCCTCGTCCCGGTAACAGACGGTGGCAGCCGGGATCTCGAACCTTCCGGCCGCCGGGCAGGTTATGGTGTAGACCAGGGCGGCGGTCTCCCCAGGCAGCAGGAGGCTGGAGAGGTCCGTCTCCCCGGAGACGAGCCTCCCCCAGGAGGGGACCGTCTCCTTGGCCGAGACCATAGTCCTCCGGTTGCCGACGTTCGTCGCCGCCAGGGTCACCGTCACCACCCCTCCCTCCTGGACCGTGGAGGCGGAGGCCTTCCTCTCCACCTCCACCAGGGGGCCGATGACGTCGATGACGGGGCTTCTGGAGGCGACTCTGTGGGTAACACCGTCGATGGAGTAGGTCGCCTCGGCAGGTGGGAGGACCTGGCCCTCCCCCGGCTTCTTGGCGCGGATGGTGTAGCTCACCGTCTCCATCTCCCCCGGCGGCACCGATATCTTCCATCTGAGAGCGGACTCCGCCAGGAAGTCCCCGCCGGCGGAGTCGGATAGGTCCAACGCTAGCGTTCTGTCCCCCCGGTTGCTGACGGAGAGGCGGACGATGCTCTCATCTTTGAGCTTCATCGCCTCCTCTGCGTATTTGTAGAGCTTCAGGGGGCCGAAGATGCGAAAGCTCGTCCCGCCCCAGGACTCGTAAACGCCCCCATCGCCGTCGCGGTACCGGGCAGAAACCTTAACGGAGACCTCTTCGGGGCCGGGAGTAGAGGGCGCCGCAAACCTCACCTTAATGGGGTCGACCTCCCCCGTCTCCGGGTCCCCGTCCCAGGCCTCTCCGGGGGCGAGGCTCGATCCCTTATGGATCGATGAGAAGATCGGAGGGTCCGTCGTCACCTCCACCACCACCTCTTCCGCCTCTGTCGCCCCGACGTTCTCGATCTCGACTTGGAGCCTCACCGGCTCTCCGACCTCGAAAGAGTCCTCTTGTGATATCACCAGGATCCGAAGCTCCGGGACGGCTCGGACGAGGAGGGCGACCCTCGCCTTGGGCTCCACGAGGCCGTCGACGAGCCGGTCTCTCATCCAGACATCCTGGGCGATGACCATCACCTCGTCATCAACGGAGAAGCTCTCCCCCGATCTGAGGGCCCTCGTTGCGATCAGCTCTCCTTGCCTCGATAGCTTCAGCATCACCATCCTCGGCGTCACCTCCTCGGGGGTGAAGTCCGCCGCCACGAGGGTGTATCCGCCGATGGAGAGGGCCTCTCCCCATCGGATCTCCCCCTCGACCCTGTCCCCCCATTCGACGGCAGAGCCGACCGTCGAGGCGAGGAGGAGGATTGTTAAGATCCTCATCATGGCTTCAACGCCTGAAGAATACGACGTAGATGGCAAGGATCGCTCCTATCGTCGATAAGTAGAGGGTCGTCTTCGTACCATCGGATGGTCCGTCCTCAAAGTCTCCCTTATCTTCCGGGTGAGATCCCGCCATCTTCTCAGCTCCGGGCTTCGCCGCCTCGGGGTTCGACGACGGTCCCGCAGCGCCTTTCGTCCCAGCCTGCGAAGAGGTCTCCTCATCTTCGCCCTCGTTCGTCAAAGGCGGCCTGGCGGTCGGTGCGGCAGCGGTGGTGGTGGGGCTCCTGGTGGCGACGATCTTCGTTTCCTCCCTCTCCTCCGTCTCGAAGGTCATTCCTTTTGGGGCGTAGAAGGTGACGACGGTCTTTCTCTCAACCCTGACGGTTTTCCTGTTCTCGTACTCGATCTTAGTCGCTGGGTCCTGCCACCTCACCGCCAGGATGTGGGTCCCCTCTTCGATGCTGAACTTGCCCAGGTCGGTGGTGCTCTCCTTCTTGGCGGTCTTCAGCCGTTCGTATTCGCCATTGATGTAGAGGTAAGCCTCCAGGTCTTCTTTGTTATCGTTCCTCAACATCACATTGACGTCGAACTTCTCCGGCGCGGTATTCCGGGTCGTATAGACGGTGACCGCCGTCACCCCTTCGACCAGGGCGACGAGCTCCTCCTGGTGGGTCTTTTTGGTGTCGTCGTCCCACCATGTGATCTTGAAGGTGTGAGGGCCCGTCTCCAGGGGGAATTCTCCGAACTTCTTCTCCTTATCTTTTGAGATATCCTCCGTCCCCATAAACTGAGAGTCTATGAAGAGGGATACGCTCAGGCTGTCGTCGTCTCTGTTGAAGACGTAGACGACCGCCTCGGCGATCGTCGCCTCTCCGTCCTCCTCCCCGTCTTCGAACTCCTCATCGACCCCAGAGCCGCCGCTCCTCCCCGTCTCCGGAGACCCGACCTCTTCAGAGGCGGCGACTACCTCTTCAGAGACGACGGCGACATCTTCGGGAGATGCCGGCTCCGGTGCCGCGATGAAGCTTATCTCGCCGTAGACGTCGGCTTCGAGGTCGCCGACCCCCTGGGTTGGGGCCAACAGCAGGATGAGGATCAGAGCTTGGGATATGAACGCCGTCGCCGATCCTATCCGTTGACGAGAACTGTTCCCACTCATATCGAACTATTAAATCGGATTTAATCATTTATGAATTGTGCGTATGAAGGGCCCGGAAGGCGAGAAGGCGCCCAAATCTTAAATATATTCGACCTCCAACCCCCATCAAAAGAGCTATCCAAAGGATCTTGATGAAGGATATCGACATAAAGGGCCTATGGGCCTTCGCCCTCCTCGTTGCCGTCCTCCTCACCCCTGCCGCAGGGAACGGGGGCGCTGTTTCCAGGGGACTCGTCCTGGACATATACGCCGACGAATCGGGGAAGGCTCTGGTGACGGGGTACGCCGAGGGTATCGAAGGTCTCCCCTTTCTGAGCGGCTCGGAGTACCAATACGACGAAGACGCCCTCCAGCTTTACGCCGTCACCAACGCCCTCACTACGAAGAACGGGGATGACTGGGAGATCAGACTCCCCACCGAGGGGAGCTACGGCGAGTATCACGTCACATTCTACCTATCGGAGACCGTCCGGATCAGCGAGATCACCGGCACCGAAGGGCTCGATTACCTGGTCTCCACCTCCAGCGACTCCTTCGTGGTGGAATTCCACGGCTACGACGTGATGGAACCATCCGCCGCCGTAAGGTACCGCCAGCCTTTGAACGACGGGAGGGCGGAAGCGGCGACCCCCGCCCTTCTGTCCCCGAGGGTATCCGCCGAGAAGCTCGTCCCCTTCTTCTTATTCCTCATCCTCGCCCTGGTCGTCATCTTCGGGGCTGTCAGCTTCAGGATGCGGGGCGGTTTTGGCTCGTACCATGACCCAGCAGGAAGCTCGCCACTTCCTCCTCCGGCCGGAGGATCGGCTCAGCTACCGACGGGTGAATCGGCTCAGGGCCCGTATCAGGGCTCCGGCGCGGCGGAGGCGGGGGGCGATCTCCTGGACGGTTGGCGAGAGGGGGCGGATGAGGGTGCCTTTATGGTGGACACCATCCCCGACCCCGACCTAGCCCCCGGTCCGGAGAGGTCCGAGACCTCGATATCGGGGAAGATGACGGCGGTGATGGAGACCCTCACCGAGAGGGAGAGGTGGGTCATGGAGGCGCTGATAAAGAATGGAGGGGAGATGACCCAGGCAGAGATAAGGCGGGAGACGGGGATCCCCAAATCATCCCTCACCGGTATCGTGATATCTCTTGAGAGGAGAAATATCGTGACCAAGAAGGAATGGGGGAGGACGAATGTCATCGAGCTCTCCGAGAGGCTCAGGGAGGCGGGATGAGCCGGAATCCCATCCTTTGGCTGGCGTTCCTCCTTTTGTTGAGCGTTGGGGGATCGACCCTCCCCCCTGAAGAAGAGATCGGCGGAGGAGATGGCACGGCAGGTCACTTCCTCTATCGGGTCGCCGACGTACCCCACCACGCCGACCGTCCGCCGATCTTGATAACCATAGTCCGTTCCGAGAGGGGGTTTGGGATGGGATCTGACGGCGGGATCCTTCCGGTGAGGCTCCAGGTGGAGCGGGCCAGAGCCGTCGACCCCACCAGGGTTCGTCATCTCCTGGGTGAGAACCGGACCCTGGGAGAGATCAAGTCTGAGATCGAGGGGGGTGAGGGGGGGTACGGCTACCGGGGGAAGATCCGCCTCGGCGAGGCGACATACCTCATCAGAAATATCAGCGTCACCGTCGGGGATCTGAACTCTACCCTGGAGGGGGAGGTGATGGAGCCCGTCTGGGGCGCGATTCCGGGGAGGTCCGGGGCGGGGATGGCTGTAGTGGGAAAGATCAGAGTCGAGACCCGCCCCCATAAAGGCTCCGTCGTCTCGGTGGGGTCCATCGTCCTCTTCGGGGGACTCCGGCCGCGCCCCGAGAGCTACTCCGTCATCCTGGAGCCCACCATCGGCGGCTCGTGCTGGATGGACGCCCATCTCGGCCCCGGGACGACCCTGGACTCCCCCATGGGGTTTTGGCATCGCCGAGGGGATGGGTCGGGGCCGTCTTCGCCTCGGCCGTCGGCGAGGCCGCCTATGCGGCTTTAGGCAGGGATTCGGGGGCCTTCTGAAAGGTTTTAAAGGGTTTTCATCCCTCGATCTTCTCTCTGATCCTCTTCGCCTCCTTCGCCGTCTCTTTTTTCCCCAGGACCCGGGCCATCTCCTCGATCGCCTCCAGCCGTCGGACGACGGCGTCCAGGTAGTTTATGAGGTCCCCCGTATAGGCATATATCCCGTAATTCTCGGTGAACTCCTGGATGATCCGGCCGGGGCTAGCCCCTCCGGCCCGCAGCTCCAGGATCTTGAGGGAGGCTTTCCTCTCGGGGCAGCCGCAGTAGGGGGCGTCTTTGCAGCCGCACCGGGTGAACTCCTTGGCTAAGTTCAAGAGCTCCTCTCTCAACTTCGGGTCGAGGTTGGTGAGATCTTCGCCGCTGAGCAGGTCCATAACAGAGCCGTGGAACGCCCTCGATGAGACCTGCATCCTAAGCTTCATCGATATCCGGTCTGCGGCCTTGAGGTAGAGGTCGGAGAAGATCTCCAGGTCGACGGCCACCTCCAGAGGATCCCCATCTTCGGCGAGCCCTTTTCTGATCGCCACGACCTCTTCTGGGGTGAGGAAGTGGGCCGCCGCCGCCCTTCCGATCCGGGTAGGGGCAATCCCTCTCACGAGATCGGCATCGACGAGGGCCGCAAGGTTCGATCTCAGATCGTCGAGGCCTATCGTCAGGTGGTGGAGCCTTGCGAGCTCGTCCATCGATCTCGCCACCACGGCGTTGGCCAGGACCTCCTCTTGCTGTTCTTCTTCTCCGTACTCGGGGAGGACGTCCTCCATCTTCCCCCGGAGGAGGCGGAGGGCCACCTCGTCCTCGGACTCCCCCTTCCCTCCCTGGTACTTTTTGCCAGGCTCGGGGAGGAGATAGACGATCCCGCGATCGTGATAGCCGGGCCTTCCTGCCCTCCCCAGCATCTGGTTGAACTCGTGGACGGAAAGCCACTCTATCCCCATGGCGAGGGAGTCGAAGATCACCTGCGAGGCGGGAAAGTCGACCCCCGCCGCGAGGGCCGCCGTCGTAACCACGGCGTCGATATCAGCCCTTCCGAAGAGGAGCTCCACCTTCCTCCTCTGGTCGTACTGCATCCCGGCGTGGTAGGCGGCGGAGTTGGGGATAGCCATGGAGAGGCTGTTGCAGTTCTTCCGCGAGTTGGTGAAGATGATCGTCTGGCCCTTGTAACCGGTGGAGGAGGTCTTGGAGGCCGCCTCCTTGACGAGCCGCCTGAGCAGTCCCCTCTTGTCCCGGGGTTCGGCGAAGATGAGGTGGCGCTCGATGGGAACCGGCCTCACATGGTAGTCGATGAGGTCAGCGCCTAGCTGCTCAGACAGGGTTTTTGGGTTTCCCACCGTTGCAGAGAGGTAGATGAACTGGGCCGCGGGAAATGAGAACCGGAGCCTTGCGATGAGCCCCGATAGCCTGTGGCCCCTCTCCTTCTCCTCTAGCATGTGGACCTCGTCGATCACCACAGTCCCCACCTTCCCGAGGTCCCTCCCCGTCCGGAGGAGCTGGTCGACCCCTTCGTAGGTTCCGACGATGATCTCGGAGTGGAGATCCTGGCGGAAGCTCTTACCCTTCCCCAGCTTGATTCTGGAGACGCCGACCCTGATGGAGGCCTTCGCTCCCAGATCCCTATAGAGGGAGAGCTGGTCGTACTTCTGGTTGGCGAGGGCGACGAGGGGGACGAGGAAGAGGAGCTTGCCCTTTCCCGAGAGGAAGTTTTTGATCCCCGCCATCTCCCCCACCAGGCTTTTGCCGGTGGCGGTGGCCGAGACGACCAGGAGGTTTCTTCCTTCCAATAGGCCCCCCGCCACCGCTTTCGCCTGGACCGGTAGGAGGGTCTTTGTCCTATTCAATAGAAAGCTCTTGAACTCTGCCGGGAGGTCGAGGGCCTCCACCGGCATCGGGTCCTCATCCTTCTCCGCCGGGATCTCGTCGAACTTCGTCAGCGCCGAGTCGATCCTATCGAGGGCCAGGAGGGAGAGGACGTCGTCGAGGTTCCTCCTCTTGAAGAGGACCCTCGCCAGGTGGAGCTTCGCCGCCCTCCCCAGATGCCTGAAATCCGCCTCCCGCTTCAGCTCCTCGGTGGCGCACCTCTCGCAGATCAACCCCCCCTTGAATCTGATTGCACTCTTGTCCAGGGGCGTGAACTTCCTCTTCTCCGAGAGGCAGAGCTGGCAGATGGAGACCTTCCTAAAAGAGAGCTGATACCCTTCGAGGAACGCGACGAACTCCTCTTCTGTTGCAGGGTCGCCCCTGGCGACGTATATGGCATCGGCCTTTCGGAGGAGCCTGATGAGGTCTTCGGGCTGGAGGTACTTCTCGTCGCCGTCTTTCTTCACCAGAAACTTCCTGGGGCGAGGGCCCTTGGAGGTATCCTTCAGCCTGAGATGCCCTTCGAAGAGCGTCTCCGTCCCCCGGAGGGGGAGGATGAGAACCCGTCCCTTCTCCGCCCTTGCCAGGACCTGGATCGGCATCTCCTCCAGGTCAGGAGGCGGTGAGGTCGACGAGCTCGTACTTCAGCCCCTCGGCCTCGAGCTTCCCCATGAGGTTTGGGACCTGTTCGTCGACGCAGACGATCACCGAAGAGACGCCGTGGAAGGCGGACTCCACCGCCGACTCCTTCGCACCGAAGAAGACGTCCGGCTCCCGACCGACCTTCTTCAGGGCGACGAGAGGCTCTATACCCAGAGCCCCCACCATCTTCCCATCCCCGATGATCTTCTTGAGGGCTTGAAGGTCCACCTTCCTCGACCCACCCATCTGGACCCTGGGGACCTTGCAGACGGTGACCGTCCCCTCCTTGAGGCTGATCAGCCCCTTGAGGTTTGATACCCCCACGTCCTCTCCGGCGAGGGCGTCGGAGATGGTGACGGCCGTCGCCCCGTCCCCATCCTTCCGGCCGGCGTAGAGGAGGCCTCCTCTCATCGCGAGAGATACCGTCTCCCCCTCATCGAGATCTTCGTCGGCGATGGCGGACCAGACCGATACGTGGCTTATGATCTCCTCCATCACAAAACGTGCGTACCTTTTCAGCTCGGCGGCGGACTCCAGCAGCATCTCCACCCCCTCTTTGGTGATCCGGTACCTCATCCTTCCGTCGGATATCACAAGCCCGTCGGCTACCAGGTCCTTGATGTACTCGGAGATCGCCTGGGGGGTGACCCCGAGCCTCTCGGCCACCTCCTTCTGCCGGACGTTCGGCTGGTTTGCGGCTATCTCCACCAGGATCTGAAACCGCGAACTGTCCCTCTTGCTCTGTAAAACGTCGACCATCTTCTAACCCTCTTCTCTGGAGAGCTCGATCCTCTGTCCCCTGACGGCGAGCCTCTCCGCCCGTTTGGCAGCCCCTCTTATGAAGGCCTGGCTGAGGTCGAGCTCTCGGGAGAGGTTGGATAGAGAGGTGTTCCCCTTGGCGACGAGCTCCTCGATCCTCCCGGTCCCCTCTCGGATCTCATCGTCCGACATGGATGTCAGGTATATCAGCTCGCTCAGGTCCTCCAGGGAGCAGACGAAGTTGGCTTGGACCCTGGAATAGGAGGAGTGATACTCCTTCTCCGGGCTTTCGCCGGGCTTCGGCATCTTCCACTTCGTCTCGATCAGCCCGCTCTTCTTCAGAAGCTCTAGGCTCCTTTGAACCCCCCTCTCGTCGCCCAGGAGCCCGATGAGCTCCTTTTCTGTACGCCAGTCAGAGCAGAGCTCTTCAAAGACCCGTTTGTGAACTTCTGAACCGAAAGCCAGGAGCAGAGGAACAAGATCGGAGGGATCGTTGATGATCCGAGTTCTCTTTCCCATCGCACTAAACCTCGTCGGCCAATTGGCGCTCAAATTTGATAAATCTTTTGAAGAATCCATCGCCGCCGCCGGAGGGGACGGGAGGGAATCCAGGCCCCCCAGAGGATCCCAGACCGAGGGAGGGGGCGACGGGGATCATCTTCCCGCCCAAGGTTCTCCCCCTCCTCCCGGGCGGCGGTCCTGCTTCGCCCCTTCTGCCCGCATCAGACCAGCCGTGTCGTCTCCAGGTTCATGGGCGCCATCGTCGGTATCCTGTACTTCTTGTAGATGGAGCTGGCGAGGTCGAGGCAGTTGCTCTCGTCGCCGTGGTTTGTTATCACCCTCGAAGGCTTTGGGTAGACCCTTCTTACGTAATCCATCAGCTGGTTACGGTCGGAGTGGCCGGAGAATCCGTCGACGGTGACCACCTCCAGGTTGACCTTGACGGTCTGGGTCTTCCCCCCGGAGGATAGGGGAACCTCACTCCATCCCTTCTGGATCCGGCGGCCCAGGGTCCCTTCGGCCTGGTATCCTACGATGACGAGGGTGTTCTTCTCGTCGGGACCCAGCCCCTTCAGGTACTCCAGGATCGGGCCGCCGTTCATCATCCCGCTCGTCGCCAGGATGACGGAGGGGTCTCCCTCCATGATGCTGGCCCTGTGATTTGCGCTCTCCACCTGGACGAAGCATTCCGAGAGGAAGGGGTTGATCCCCTTGTGGAAGATCAGGTCCCGCAGCTCGTTATTCAGGTATTCGGGGTACGACGTATGGATAGCCGTCGCCTCGTAGATCATGCCGTCGAGGTAGACGCTGATCTCGTCGAGGGACTTCTTCCTGATCGCCTCCTCCAGGGCGATCATCACCTCCTGGCTTCTTCCGACGGCAAAGGCCGGGATTATCACCTTTCCGCCCCGTTTTATAGTCTCCCTCACCACCTTCAGAAGCCTCGTCTCCGCCTCTCTTCTCGAGGGCTGGGTGCTGGACGACCCGCCGTAGGTCGCCTCCATCACCAGCGTCTCAAGCCTCGGGAAGGTGTGGACCGCCGGGTCAAAGAGCCTCGTCTTCTCGAACTTGAAGTCTCCTGTAAAGGCGACGTTGTAGAGGCCGTCTCCGACGTGGAAGTGGCAGATGGCAGAGCCGAGGATGTGGCCTGCGTTGTGCATGGTGAGCTTGGTATCGGGGGCGATGTCGGTGACGTCGCCGTAGTTGAGGGTGATGGTGTGCTTCAGAGCCTCCCTGATCATCGCCGACTCGTAGGGGATCCTCTTCCCCTCCCTTCCTGCTATATCGATGTAGTCGAGCTGGAGGAGGACGGAGAGGTCTCTCGTCGGCTGGGTGCAGTAGATAGGCCCCTCGTACCCGTACTTGTAGAGCATCGGAACGAGCCCTGCATGGTCGAGGTGGGCGTGGGTGAGGACGACGGCGTCGATCTGGTTCAAGGGGTAGACCTCGGGTATGTAGAGGTAAGGGGTAGCGCTGTCGTCGGAGCCGACGTTCACGCCGCAGTCGACGATGATCTTAGACTCCGGGGTCGAGAGGAGCATGCAGCTTCTCCCTACCTCCCGGCACCCTCCCAGGGTTGATATCCTCACCCACTGGTCTTTCGAGGCGACGTCTCTATGGATCCTCCTCCCGATCGTCTTGAGAATCTCTTTCCTTTCGGACTGGACAGACCGGAGATAGTCTTTTGTATTGGCGATGGTGGAGGACCTCACAGGAGGGGTCCTCACCACCTTAGGGGTCCAGCCGATGAGCTTTGTGATCTCCCGGAGGGTGGCTCCGTGGCGCCCTATGACAAGCCCCGGCTTTTCGGCCTCAATCACCACCTCACCGGTCTGGCCGTCGAAGTAGTAGTTGGTGAGCCCCGCTTCGGGGGGGACAGCCTGCTGGATCTTCTTCACCGCGCCCTCGGGGTCGGCCAGGACCTTGAGGTCGGGCCTGACTACCACCCTCTTTCTCAGATCTTTTGCGAGGGATCGGACTATCTCACCATCGTCTGCCAGCCTTCGGGGGTCGTCGGTGTATATTACCAGCTCAGGGCCCTCGAATTCGATGCCGGTGACGTTTATGTTCGGAGGCAGTCTATTCTGCACTCTCCGCTTAAGCTCAAGGAGCACTTCCTCAACAGACAATGAAATACACCCAAAAAAAATTTATCAATCAGAGGGCTCGCCGGATGCTCTCCACAGAGGATTCATCTACCACCTCATACCCGTCGTCGGTGATCTTTACCACCTGTATGACGTCGCCAGAAGCCGAATCCCTCTTCATGGCGTTGTGGATGGCTCGAACCCCCAGCTTCGCCCCCTCTTCGACGCCCATCTCGGAATCGTATAGCGCCTCCAGGACGCCGTAGGCGGTGGGAGAGCCCGATCCTGTCGCCACGATTTTATGCTCCTCAATCTGGCCGCCCAAGGCGTCCAGGGAGAAGAGCTTTGGACCCTTCTTGTCCACGCCTCCCAGGAGGAGCTGTACCATGAAGGGGAAGTATCGCCTGGAAGCGAGGACGTTCGATAGAAGGGTGGCGGTTCCCTTGACCGTCATCGGCTCGCTCCTCTGCATCTTGTACAGCCTCGACTCCACCTGGATCATCCTGACGATGGACTGGGCGTCTCCCACCACTCCCGCGGTGGTCAAGCCGACCCGTTCGGCCATCTGGTATATCTTCTGGGCGGTGGTGCTGGCTATGAAGTGGCCCATGGTGGCCCGGCTCTCTGATGCGAGCACCACACCATCTTTGCAGACGATCCCCACCGTAGTTGTGCCTTTGAAGACCTCGACCATCTAAATACCTCGAATTAAAATCAGAAAACGGACAAATTCTCTTCGCCCACATCACTATATAAAGCTTCCGCGCCCTTGGTACCCTTGATATGGAGAAGTGCTGGCAGCAGGCTCCATGGTCCATCAAAAACCATCCTCGAAGTGATGACGATGGGGCCGAAGGCCGCCCTCCATCTCGTCGCAACGGCCTTATCGATACTCGTCGCAACGGCCTTATCGATACTCGTCGCAACGGCCTTATCGATACGTATCAGCCTGCAGGAACGATCCTTAAATAGGATCCGATCCTTAAATGAGATCCTTAAATATACTATGGTACCACCAAGTCCGGCAAGTTCGAGATCGACGAGAGGAGATGGGCGCCTTTGCACCCCTGGATATACGAATACTACGTGGACCCCATAGTCTACGACTCCGGCTACAACCCGGTGAACACCGTCACCTGGGCCCTCATCCTCGGAGGAATGATCCTCTTGGCCATCCGGCTCTTCCGGAGGCTTGACGTAGTCTTGGACGAGCGTTTTGTATTATACACCGTCCCCTACATCCTGGCGGGGGCGAGCCTCCGGGTCGTCGAGGACGCTGGCATGGTGGCCGCCCCTGCAAGCTACCTCCTCATAACCCCGTTCATATACTTCCTGGTGGCGGCGGCGGCCCTCTTCTTCCTCGTATTGTCCAGATGGGCGGTTGGTGGCGGGTATCTTGCAGTCTACGCCGCTTTCGGCCTCGTCTGGACCGGAGCCAACCTCATCGCCCTCTTAGCCCGGGGGACTGAGAGCCTCCTGGCCCCGGCGGCGATATTCGCTCTCGGATCCGCCGTCGCCCTGATGGTGATGGCGGTGGGCCCTCGGCTGAACCTCCGGTTCCTATCGGATCGGCTCCACAGGCTGATCCTCTGGGCTCACATGATGGACGCCACATCCACTTACATAGGGGTGGACTGGTTCGGATACTACGAGAAGCACGTTCTGCCAGACCTTTTGATCGATCTTTCGGGGACCGCCCTGGTGATGTACCCCCTGAAGCTCGTTATACTGATCCCCGTCCTCGCCCTCATCGATGCCGGTCTCCGGGAGGACCCGCCCCTCAGGAACCTGACCCTCCTCGTCCTCCTGACCCTGGGGCTAGCTCCTGCTTTAAGAAACACCATCAGGCTGACCCTGGGTATCTGAGGCGCCGGGGATCTAAGGTTTGGGGGGGTGGGGAAGGCGACGTCAACCTGGAGGCTGTCGAACAGCTACCCTCTCCCGGCAGGTGTATACGTTCATCTTTCTTCCCCTCGCAAAGCCGATGATGGATAGGCCTGTCTGTGAGGCGATCTCGATGGCGAGGTTGGTGGTCGCTCCCCTGGACGCTACCACCGGGACCCCGGAGAATGAGCATTTGAGGGCCATATCGGAGGATACCCTCCCGGTGGAGGCGATGAAGGCCTCGCCGAGGTCGACGCCTTCCAGGAGGCAGCGGCCTATCGCCTTGTCGAGGGCGCTGTGCCGGCCGATATCCTCGACTCTGCATATGATCCCATCGCCGTCGAAGATCCCCACGGAGTGGACCCCTCCCGATGCTAGATGGAGATCCGACCTCGATATCTCCTCCATCGCCGCCAGGATCTCGGACCTCTCGACCGAAAAGTCCGATGCGATCTTCGGGAGACGAGAGGCGTCGAGGAACGAGTCGGTCCCCCCGCATCCGCCGACGATGGGCCACTTCGATCTCATCGCCCGCATGGGATCTCTGAGAACCACCTTCGCGGCTTTCTCCTCCACCACCAGGGACTCGATCTCAATAAGCCCCCCGATGATCCCCTCGGAGAATAGGTGGCCTGCGACGAACTCCTCCGCCATGGCGGGGCTCATCATGGCGGTGTCGAAATGCCTCCCGTTTATGAATATCGAGAGCGGCGTCTCTTCTGCCACCTGCCCCACCGCCTCCGTCGTCTCCTCCCCATCGATCTGTAGATAACTAAACTCCTTCATCAATCTAAATCACTCCCGACTCCAGGGTCGTTATCGACGCATAATATCATCGAACCTATCCGCCTTGATCCGCCTTCACCCCATCTTCGATATTCTCCTCGACCCCTTCGATATCGAGAAGCCCCGTGGGGAGCCTCGCGGCGAGCACCGCCTCCTACGAGGTGGGGCAGGAGTTCGTCCTCCTCCATCCAGAGGACCCCCGTCTCCGAGGGGCGGAGGCCTCCCCTCTCCCTGCAGATCTCCGAGACCTCTTTTATTGGGAGGGCGGTTCCCGGAACGTTGGATGCTATCGCCATGGTGACTAGCTTCGTATCGTCGTCTATCGCTCCGGTGGCGTTTCTGGTGAAGACCTCCCCTCGGCGCCGACGTTCGCCCCGCAGATTCGATAGTACTCGAGGATCGATGCGTGGACCGGCTCGGGAACCAGGCTCGTCGAGGCGCTGTCCCCATCGATGACGTCTTTTAAAATTGGAAAGTCCCGACTGATCTCGTCCGGGTTCACAACCCCTCGTTCAAGCTTCCGGCTCTATACCCCTCCAGATCCAGGGAGACGTATAAGAAGCCGATCCCCTTCAGCTCTTTTGCGATCTCTTCTCTCATCGCGAGAACTCTGGCCAGATCGACCTGGGAGACCTCAATCCTGGCGACCCTCCCGTGAACTCTCACCCTGACGGTTCGAAGTCCCCGCCCTCTCAGGAACTCCTCGGCCTCCTCCGCCATCCGGAGCTTATCGCGGTTTATCTCTTCGCCGTAGGGCACCCTGGAGGCTAGGCAGGCCATGGGGGGCTTATCCCAGAAGGGAAGGTCCATCTCCCTCGCCAGGGTCCTGATATCCGATTTGGAGAGGCCTGCCTCGGCGAGGGGGTGGATGATCCCCTCCTCGTCGGAGGCTCTGATCCCCGGACGGTAGTCGTCGTAGTCCGACTGGTTTACGCCGTCGGCGACCCTTTCGATCCCCTCTTCGGCAGCGATCCTCTTGAGGATTTGGGCAATCTCCCTCTTGCAGATGGCGCATCTATCGGGGGGATTATTGGCGATATCTTTGGATTCGAGGATTCTATAGCTGACGATCCGGTGGCGCAGGCCCAAGGATCGGGCTATCTTCTCCGCCTCCAGAAGTTCGCTTCGGGGCATCGCCTCAAAGTCGAGGGTCACGCACAAAGCCCCATCTCCGAGGACCTCGGCGGCCACCCTGGCGAGAAAGGAGCTGTCGAGGCCGCCGGAGAAGGCTACCAGCATCCTTTCATCCTCCCGGAGGATCTCCTTAAGCTGATTCAGCTTCTCCGCCCTCTCTTCGTCCCTCACCGTCAGTTCTTCTCCACCTTTCATATCCCTCGGCTCGTATCACTGGCAGCCTTCACATCCATTCCGGACCTCGACTCTTCTCCCTTCCTCAGCATCTTGCAGATCATGCAGATCTTTTCTGAAGGTTCAACCCCTCATTTCGTACCATATCGTCGGCGAGTCTAGCTATCGCCTTGTTCACCCCTTCGCTGAAGGCGATGCTGTACCTCCTCTTCTTGGAGAAGTACTGGGAGACGGCGGGAGGGTCTTATAAATAACGATCGTGAATTGGTGGCATATAAACCTTCTCGTTTTTCTTTTTCTTCTTCTTCTTTTTCTTCTTCCTATCTTTCCTATCTTCTCCTCCGGACCCCTCCTTCTACATCATATTCACCAGAAGACCATCACCCCGAAGGCGACGGATAGCATGAGGACGTTCCGAAGCCCCGTCGAGCAGATCACAAGCTCCGTCCCTATCCGAGGGCCGAAGATCCCCGCGTGAGAGGGGATCAGCCACCTGGCGGCCCATGCGGCGCTGGTGATGACGTTTCCGATCATCAGGGTTACGACTACCTCCTTTCCCGAGAGCTCTCCTGCCGCCAGAAGGCCGCCGGCGACGGTGTAGGCGGCGACGTACCCCGCGAACTGGGCGGCTATGATCCCGAGACCCGCCGCCGGGATGGGGAGGTATCCTCTGATCCCGCTGAGGTGGAGGGCGAGGAGGTCGAAGGCCCCGACCTGGATGAGGACCGATACCAGGAACATGATCGCCGTCGTCATCTTCGCGACCCTCACCGCCTTGGGCCTTGCGGCCCGCCAGCTTCTCTTCAGCCCCTCTTTCATCGGCGGCCGATCCGCCTTCACGTCCTCACCCCTTCTTTCGACGATGGCGAGGGGGGTGGAGGCGCCTTTGGCCCTCTCTCCTGCGGCCTTTGCCGGGGCTTTCCTCGAATCCTCTCCTGCAGCCTCCCCCGAATCTTCTCCTGCAGCATCCTCTGGGGCCTCCCCTGGTGAGCTTCTCCTATCTCCTTCCAGGAGGAGGCGGCCTGCCACCATCACCACCGCGGTCTTCAGGAGCCCCACCAGCATCAGAAGGCCGAAGTAAACGAGGCCGGTGAACCCCAGCATCGGTATCAGGACCGGGAGGAGAGACCTCCAGTGCATGGTGGTGGCGGGAAAGGAGTTGACTAGGGAGGCGACGAAGAGCTCCTTCTTCTCGATGATCCCATCTCTGTAGAAGCCGGCGAGCATCGAGTTTGCGGACGCCGCCGAGAAGAAGGCGAGGATAAAGCTCGCCCCGGCGGCGTCGCTGAGGTGGGAGAACCTGGTTATGGGCCTTGCGATGAAGGCGATCCTCGCCGCTGCATCGTAGACCATGATAAGCTCCGCGAGGACGAGCCCCAGGACTATCGGCGGCAGGGACTTGGATAGGATGCCGAAGGATGTAGCACCCGATCCGATGAGGACTCCCATGATATCCGTCATTCGCCTCCAATCTTCGGGGGTCTCATTATTAAGTAATACGGATGAACTGATGATTCGCAAAACTGTCCCCTGGTCGTGGGCATGAGTGCGGAGGGGCGGTCTCCAAAAGAAATTAGTAACCATAGCCCCCCTTCCGTGACCATGAAAGAGAAGTGGCTCATGGCGAGCGAAGGCTCCTGGGAGGAGATGAAGCCGCGGATCACCACCGCCCTGGAGTCCGGGTTCGACTGCGTTGTAGCAAGACCAGAGGACGTCGAGAGGGTCAGAAAGCTCGGCGATATACTGGTGGCCTCCTTCGGCAACGAGCGGGGGAAGGAAGACATACTGATAATAGGCCGCGGCGGCGAGGGGGACGGCTCTGTGCCCCTCCCCGAGGATTTCGGCGCGTCCCTCGACATAAGCCTCGCCAGGGCGACGGAGGGGAAGGTGGCTGGCTACGTCGAGGTCAGAGGGAAGAGGTACGAGGAGTTCGCGGTGGAGCTGGGAAAGAACGTCGATTATCTGTTAGTCGTCGGCAAAGACTGGAAGGTAATCCCCCTGGAGAACATGATCGCAGGCCTCCATGGCGATGAGGTCAGGATCATCAGCGGCGTCAAGACCGCCGAGGAGGCGGAGGTGGACCTCGCCACCCTGGAGAAGGGGGCGGACGGGATCCTCCTGGACACTTCGGACCTCTCGGAGATCAAAAAGGTCCAGAAGGCGGCAGAGAAGGCGGGGATGGCGAGGCTCGACTTCGTCTCCGCAGAGATCACCCTCGTCAGGCCCGTGGGGATGGGGGACCGGGTCTGCGTAGACACCTGCACCATGATGCGCCCTGGGGAGGGGATGCTCATAGGCTCCCAGTCGAAGGCCGCCTTCCTCGTCCAGAGCGAGTCGGAGGAGAGCTCTTACGTCGCCGCCCGCCCCTTCCGGGTTAACGCCGGGGCGGTCCACGCCTACGTCAAGGTCGGCGAGAAGACGAGATACCTCTCGGAGCTTCAGGCCGGCGACGAGGTGACCATCGTCGACAACGAGGGGATGACCGCCACCGCCGTCGTCGGGAGGGTGAAGATAGAGAAGCGCCCTCTTATGCTCATCGAGGCCGAGGTGGATGGGATGAAGATATCCACCATCCTCCAGAACGCCGAGACGATCAAGCTGGTGGGCGAAGATGGCGCCGCAAAGTCGGTGACCGACCTTCAGGCCGGGGACAGAGTTCTCGTCCACATCGAGGGGAAGGCCCGCCACTTCGGGATGGAGATCGAGGAGAGCATCCTCGAGAGATGATTTGTTCAGACCTTTAAAGGTGGGATAGATCTGGTGGAGATGGCGGAGCAGGAGTTGGACGCCGGGAAGGTGAAGGGGTTTATGGGGAGAAAGAGGACCCTCGTCTTCGACGGCCTGAAGATCGAGGCTCCGGCGATCGTGGCGGTCCTGAGCGGACCGGCGGCGGATCGGGACGCCTCTGTAGCGGAGGGGCTCGGGGCAGATCTGGTGGAGGTGAGGCTCGACCTCGTCCCCGGCGATCCCATAGGGGCGATCAGAAATGTCCGAGAGGCGACGGCCCTCCCCATCATCGCCACCAACAGGATCGCCGAGGAGGGCGGAGCCTTCCGGGGCGGGGAGGATGAGAGGATCGAGATCCTGGCGGAGGCCTCGGCCTGGGCGGATCTGGTGGACGTGGAGTTTATGGCTGGGGGGCGGGACCGGCTGATGGATATGGTGGACAGGCCCCTGATAATCTCTTACCACGACTTCGAAGGGATGTCAAGCCTCGAAGCGACGAGGTCGATCTTGGCGGAGATCTTCGGTTGCGGTGCCGATATCGCCAAGATAGCCCTAACCCCCCCCACCCTGGAAGATTGCCTCGGCCTTCTTCAGCTCGTCCATGAGACGGAGCGCCCCCTCTCTTTGATGGGGATGGGGGATCTTGGAAAGCACCTGCGGGCCGTCGCCCCGGTATACGGCTCAGTCCTCACCTACGGCTACGTAGGAACGGCTACAGCCCCCGGCCAGATCCCGGTGCAAGCCCTGAGAGGGGTCCTGGACGTCCTGATGAGATCAGATGGTCTATGATCCTTATCCGGTCGTTATTTCGCTAGATCGATCCCGACCCCTTCTCTTTGATCTTCGGGTTTTTAGGCAGCCCGATAGGATCGCCTCAGTCCATAGGCAATGCAAATCCTTTTTTGTAAAACATTTGCTCTAAAATCTCTCTTAATCCTCATCGAATCGTCCAAATTATTTGGAGCTTTTTTGTAAAACATTTGATCTTGATGATTTCTTTTATAGGCTTTATATGGCAAAATTTGAGTCTATATTTTGTAAAATGATTTGTATTTATCTGAGCTTAAAACCATATGTCATCCCTTTCAGGCGATTTATTTGCGAACATAATCAGGTATATTATTGACATAGAGCCCACAAGGTTTATATCAAGCAATTAACCCACTGTAGTGCGCGGATATTTATCAGAGAGAGGTGAGAAGATGGATAAGATGGAAGGCAGTTTTTCTGTCGAGGACATGCAGAACGTCCAGATCAACATCGGCGCGGTAGTGAAGGAGGTGGAGGAGTGGGATCAGCCCATGGGCCCCTTCCCCTATCCGAGCATCGCCACCCTTCGGGACTGGGACTTCAAGCTGATAAACAGGTACAGGGTGTTTTACTCTCCGATCTGCGATCGGTGCACCCTCTGTACCTACGGTCCCTGCGACCTGACGGGGGACAAGAGGGGAGCCTGCGGCATAGACCAGGCGGCTCAACAGGGGAGGATCGTGCTTCTCGCGGTGCTCATGGGCTGCACAGCCCACTGCGCCCACGGCCGACACCTCTACCACTGGACCCTGGAGAAGTTCGGAGACCTTCCCTTCAAGATGGGAGACGAGATCCTGGTGGACGCACCTCTGACGAGGACGATAACCGGGACCAAGCCCAAGACCCTGAAGGAGTTTGGACCCGTCCTGGGCTACGTCGAGGAGCAGGTTGCCCAGCTTCTGGCCTGCACCCACACGGGTCAGGAAGGAAATTACAGGGACTTCGAGTCCAAAGCCCTCCACGCCGGGATGCTCGACTCCCTAGGCAAAGAGGTCTCGGACATGATCCAGATCATCGCCTACGACATGCCGAGGGGCGATGAGGATGCTCCCCTGGTGGAGTGCGGGATGGGGACCCTCGACAAGAACAAGGCGATCCTGATCACCTACGGCCACAACCTGGCGGGCTCCGCCGAGGCTATGTTCTACGCCGAGGATAACAAACTCTGGGACAAGGTCGATATCGGCGGAGTCTGCTGCACGGCCATCGACAACACCAGGATCGGCGAAGGTCTGGGCTATCCTGAGGAGATCCAGACCAAGTACAGGATGGTCGGGACCAAGGCGAAGATCGCCGGCGCCATGGGCTGGTGGAGGAAGATGGTCGAGGCCAACGTCATGGACTGCGTCATGGTCGACGAGCAGTGCGTCTATACCAACGCCCTGGAGGAGTGCCAGGAGAAGAAAGTGCCCCTGATCGCCACCAACGAGAAGATCATGCTGGGCCTGCCGGACAGGACGAACGATCCCGTAGACGAGATCGTCGACGACCTGGTTAACTTCAGGATGCCTGGGGTTGCCATCATCGACCCGATCAAGGCCGGCGAGGTCGGCGTTAGGACCGCCATCGCCGTCAAGCCGAAGCGAGCCGATGAGAGGAAGAAGGCCTTCATCACCGAGGAGGAGTTCAAGAAGTACGCCGAATCCTGCACATACTGCCATTCCTGTCAGTTCGTCTGTCCTCCCCACATCAAGATAGGCGACGTCGTCCAAGAGGCGGCGAAGGGCAACCTCGAGCCTCTCAGCTCGACCTACGAGATCTGCGTCGGATGCCGGAGGTGCGAGCAGGCCTGCCCCCAGGATATACCGATCCTCAGCCTCTACGCCTACGCCAACCAGGAGTACATAAAGAACCAGAAGTTCAAGATGAGGGCCGGCAGAGGTCCCGTCAAGGACACGGAGATCAGGCGTGTGGGAGCGCCCCTGGTTCTGGGAACGATCCCCGGGGTCATAGCCATCATCGGATGCGCAAACTACCCCAACGGGACCAAGGAGTGCTACGACATCGCCCGGGAGTTCGTAGACAGGGGGTTCATCGTCACCACCACCGGTTGCATGGCGATGGACATGTCCCTCTACACCGACGAGGATGGCAAGACGATCTGGGAGCAGTTCCCCGGAGGCTTCGACGGTCGGAACATCTGCAACATAGGTAGCTGCGTCTCCAACGCCCACATCCACGGCGCTGCCATCAAGGTGGCTACAATCTTCGCCGGAAGAAACGAGAGGGCTAACTACGACGACATCGCCGACTACATCCTCAGCAAGGTGGGCGCCTGCGGCGTCGCCTGGGGTGCCATGTCTCAGAAGGCAGCCTCCATCGCCACCGGCTTCAACAGGCTTGGGGTACCGGCCGTCGTCCAGCCTCACAGCGTCATGTACAGGAGGGCGTTCCTGGGCAGGACCGACAAGAAGGAGGATTGGGAGATCATCGATGCGAGGGACGGCTCGAGGGTTTACTGCGAGCCTGCGCCGGAGCATATGCTCTACGTCGCCGAGTCCGTCGAAGAGGCGATGCTGATGATGGCGAAGCTCTGCTTCAGGCCCAGCGACAACAGCCAGGGCAGGATGATCAAGCTGACCCACTACTGCGACATCAGCATGAAGTACTTCGGTTGCATGCCCCCAGACTGGCCGATCTACGTTCGCCACGCCTCCGACCTTCCCCTCAAGTGGAAGGAGGATATGATGAAGGAGCTGGAGTCGAAGTACGGCTGGGAGATCGACTGGAAGAGGAAGGCGATTCTGAGCGGCCCCATCCGAAAGGTGGACGTCAGCTTCGACCCGACGAACATCGAGAGGAAGATCAGGGCGAAGAAGTGAGGAGGCGATATAAATGGCAGTAGACACCACAAAGAACGCTGTTCCCTTCGAGATGGCCCAGATCCCCGGGCCTGAGATGGCGAAGGCCTACAACACCGCGGTCATCGGCGCCATCGTCAAGAAGGCGAAGAGGCCCCTCCTCGTGGTGGGGGCCGAGCTCTTCGAGGATCCCGTGATGTTCGACAAGGCGATCGAGATCGGCAAGACGGGCGTTCCCATAGCTGCGACCGCCCATTCCATCAAGGGGTTCGTCGAGCGGGGTTACACCGATAACGTCACCATGATCGGGCTACATCCCCTGACCAACTACCTCCGGTTCAAGGACTGGCAGGGGCTCGACGGCAAAGGTCAGTACGACGTGGTGATCTTCATGGGTATCTTCTACAAGTTCGCCAGCGCCATGTTCTCTGCGCTCAAGAACTTCAACAGGGATATCAAGAGGGTCTCCATCGACCGGTACTACCACGTCAACGCCGACATGACCTTCGGAAACCTAGCCTTCGACCCGGAGAAGTACCACGAAGCGATAGACGAGGTAATCGCCAAATTGGCGGCGTGATCCCTCCCCCATCCCTTTTTATTTTGGGAGCGGCGATCTCGTGGGTCGCCTGCGGAGGGGAACTATCAAAATCAGGATGATCGAGCTCGTGAAGCCCGGATAGATCGGGTTTGAGCTCTGTATGGCAGCGGAGGTGGGCGAAGATGGGCGGGGTCAGGTCCGGCGATCTGGCCGGAAGATCCCCCACCGGAGCTTCGGCTCAGAGTGGCCTGAAACGATGGACCGATGATATGGAGGGGAGGCTTGACCACCTTTGCCCTCTGGTTTAACGAGCGCACTATGGCCGGGCCACGTTAGTGGGTGAGGATCTATTGACCTCCTTCGCCCTCTCTCCGACTTCCATGCATATTTTAAAATCGTTTTTTTTTCTGATTGTAACCTAGGATATAAGGAGTTGTAGAAATGGCAGAAGAAATTGAACTGGACATGTCCCCCATGTACGAGGGGGAGCGGATCAGGAAAGGCGACATTTGGGTTGAGATGGGCGGTCCCAAGGCGGACGGCTTCGAGCTCTCCA
>Ga0334886_1000266_pt1 | contig 86514 bp, 77 predicted proteins | sample GraSluR1_MG_9_FD_207232 | JGI IMG/M metagenome (GOLD analysis project Ga0334886, IMG submission 207232) | Sludge microbial communities from methane-producing bioreactor in Wageningen University, Netherlands - Granular Sludge_27_06-R1 | ecosystem: Engineered > Bioreactor > Anaerobic >...
TGTTGCACTTTCAGAAGTTGCAAAAGGAACAGTTAAACCAGCAGGGAGTACACCCTTCAGATGTGTTGGAATTGATTTTAGATCTCAGGAAATAGAACTGCCTGTTGAATTTGTGAATGCAGACATGGATTTGATAACAGAACATGAAATTGCTTTGTTGCCCAGGGCGCACATAATTACGAGTTTTTGGGGGATGGATTATTCTGCAAATGCCATAGAAACTTTTGTTAAGTTCTACAATCATTTAGAACCAGGAGGAGTTTTTGTTTTTACTATGGAAAAATTTACAAGACATGAAATTGCAGAAAAATTAAAAGCTATTGGGGACGCGAATGTTTTTCATACCCACCGCATGCCAGAAACATTTGAACCTTTCCCGTACATTTTTTTGGTTTTCAAGAAAAGGGGGGAAAATAATGTCATATAAAATCAGAGATTCAAAGATAAAAACACATGTTCGAAACTCCTCAGAAGTAAGGGGATATAAAAATGATCGAGGATTGTATAATTATGACTTGCTCCTTAGATTTAGTTTTTACGATAAACTTGGTATCCCTAAAGAATCATCAATAAAATATTTTTTGGAGATGGCTGAAGTTAATGCTACTGAGGCGGGTGAAAAACCAATTTGGATTGATTTTTGTTGTGGAACAGGCGATGTATTACGCGAGCATATGCAGGACTCAGACCCTCTTAATTTTCAATATGTTGGAATTGACTTTCAGATGCATGAAATGGAACCGCCCATATCTTTCGTGAGAGCTGATTTAGATCGAATCACATCCGAGGAAATTAAGGAAATTGCACCAAGCCTATATTTTGCTACTTGTATTGAAGGACTCCAGTATACAAAACATGTGAAGGAAAATATTGAGAAAGTATACCAATCTTTAGTCATGGGGGGAATTTTTGTTTTCACTGCGATGTGGGGATCAAAAAGCATGACACGAGGGCAGTGGCACAGAAGCGCTTTCACATACTTACCAAGAAATTTTGGAAAGGAAATGATGAGAAATATAAGTAAAATGCCGAAAAGTTTTGAGTATTATAAAGAGCAATCCGAATTCAATCATGGGGAAGTAATGACCTTTGCAAAAAAAGGTGATTGGTTCTGTTTTGTTGTTATAAAAGAAACAGAGAGATTTTGGCAGTGATGTTAAAACCAGAAGAGCACAACCTTTATAAACACTTTTATATACTAACTATAACATGATGCCCAGAGTTGCTAATGGTGGAATTGAACGTACTAGGGAAAAATTAGAAAAAGACAATAAACATCCCAAGGTTATTGGAAAGATTCTCGATAGTAGAGATATTGTTAAAGTCTTTGAGGTCTTGGGCCATCATCCTTTGGTGCAAACCCCTAACGGAGTAAAAGCTAGAGAAGCAAGTGTGTATTTTAGATCTGAAGAAAAGGCAAAAGAATTTGAAAGAAGAGGAATTATCTCCAAACATACACAAGAAAGACCCTATATATTTGAAATTCATACACCAAAAAAAGATATTGTTATGTTTTCAAAAGATGAAAAGATTTTATTGAGCGAATTTGAAAAAATGGTTGAAGAGTCAGAAGATCACAAAACCAGGATGAAAGAGATTTCGCAGCATTTAATAGAACCTTATATATCAAGAATATTGCAAGACCTTCCAGTAGAAGCGGTTATCGGTGTGGGGGGAGTTTTCAATAAAAATGCGTATATCAATCCAGAATTCACAGATATTGACTATATAATACTTTTTGACGAATCTAAATCAGAAACAGATTACGGACCCCGATTAGGCCAAAGATCATTTAATGTGGCATGGGAAATTGCAAGAAAGCTTAGGGATATGCTTTGGAGATTTGATACAAAGGTTATAGAAAATGTTGGCTATGGGAACTCCTGGGCCCCTTATACAATTTGGGACGGGGGACACACAGGATATTTCTTAGAATTTTCGTTGATACCTATTGGCCTATTTATGGAAATGTGGAAGTATAGGGTAGAAGAAACTAGGCTCCCTTATGATGTTGAAAATTTTTCACAATCTCAAATTATTTCTGATCCTGTTAAAATCGGAGAGGAATTTAAAAGGATTATGATTGGACAATAAATATGCGAACTGTGATATTTGGGCCTGGAAACATTGAAGAACATCTAAATCGTCTTATCAAACATAAAAAAATAAAAAATTCAGAAGAGTATTGGCAACATGTTGATAAGATTGTTGAAAAACTTAAAGGGAAAGAACTTGTTCTTTTACCTGATAGGGGACTTCCTTTTGAAATAGCAAAAAGAGCCAAAAAACAAGGAAATAAAATAATTTATGTCATTCCCAAAAACGATAAAGAATGGGGAATAAAACACATTGAAAAAAACATTGAAGATTTTCCTCCAGATGAAATAATTGATTGTGAAACTTGGAGAAATCAACATTTTGTTATGGGCATTTTGGGAGAAGAAATTCTGTATTTGGGGCATACTTCTGGAACATTTTATGAGATTGGAAATGCATATTATATTTACAAATTAATAACAGGGAAAAAGAAGGGGGCGGAAATTGATCCTTTAAAAATTCATTCTGAAACAAGAGCCCATTTAACAAAGAAATTCATAACTTATGTTTACAAACCCTTTTTAGTTGAAGATTTCCCAATTGATTTCAAAGAAATTGTTAAAGATATGAATGGAGAAATAAAAGAATTATAATTTTTTTCCTCCAATCAAAAAGAAACCTTTCTTGGGAAAAAAACCAAACTCCCCAAAAGATTTAGGTTTGGGGTGAGAATCAATAAAAGAAAAGTTATTTTCTTTGAACCATTTTTTTGTTTCCTTTATGGTGTGAGTTGATTCATGAGGAACAAGAAAACGATCATAAATAACACGGTCATTTAACCATCTGTCTTTGTAAACTTTCTTAAGAAGTTTTATTTTTTGATTTAAATTCAAGGGAAGAATTGATAAGATGAAACGATTGAATGTTGTGGGCAAACGGCCATATTTATGATATAAACCAATTTCAATAAAACCGTTTTTCTTGACAGCATTAGAAATCAAATCAAATCCTTTCTTAGGATTTTTTGTATGGTGCAAAACCCCCAAACAAAAAACAAAATCGTATTTTTTATATTTAAAATCAAACAAACTTGAACAAATAAAATTAACATTCACACCAAGTTTTTCTGCTTTCTGTTTTGCTACTTTTATTGATTCTTTAGATTGGTCAATCGCATCAACTTCTGCACCCTGCAAGGCATAGTAAATTGGTTTTTCTCCTGTACCACAGCCAATATCTAAAACTTTTTTTCCCTTTAAGTCAGATGGATTAATCTTAAGAACCTGAAAAATTTTCCTCATTCTCCAGGCAAAGGGCCCTTTTAAAACATCTTTTTTAGATTTGAATTTAATATTGGGATAAGGATATGACAAATAATATTCTGGTACTTCCATATAAACTAATTAAAATGAAAGTTTTATAATCTTAAATCTCCAAAACAAATTTATGAGATTGCTTGCAGGAATAGATCCAGGAACAACATTTGGACTATGTTTGTTTGACCTTAAAGGCAATCTTGTATATTTAGAAAGTATAAAAAATGTGGGGAAAGAAGAAATTATAAAAGAAATGATTAATCGTGGCAAAATTATAGCTATTGCATCAGATAAAACACCTCTTCCCGAAACTGTTTATAAGATAGGGGCTTTGATGAATGTTAGGTGTTATACGCCTCCAAAATCAATGCTCCAGGATGAAAAAACAAAAATAACAAAACCTTATTCTCCCAAAGACCTTCATCAAAGAGATGCCTGCGCCGCAGCAATAGGACTATACCGAAAATTTGAGAATAAATTTAGGCATATTGATTCTCTCGATTTAGACGAAGAAAAAAAAGAAGAAATTAAGGAATTTTTTATAAGGGGACATAGGATAAATGAATTGATTAAACCCTCTGAAAAAACAGATTTTGAAAAATCAAAAAGAGCAATGGGCAAGAAAAAGGCTGAATATGTTAAATATCTGGAAAACATAGTTCATAGATATGAAGAAGAAATAAAACACCTTAAATACGATATTAAAAAAATACAAGAGGAGAATAAAAAAAAGAGTGATGAAATATATATTCTGTCTAAAAAAATACAAACAGAATCATATAAAGACCCTGAAATTAGAGCTTTGCGACATGAAATAAATCGCCTAAAAAGTTTTAATAAAAAACTTAAAAATGAGGGAAAAAGAAGCAACAACAAAAAAATTACAAAAAAACCGTTGGAAAAAGATGAAAAAAGTGAAAAATCGGATTTAAAAAACCTACTTAGCAAAGTAATTGATGATTATCGGTCTAGTAGAAAAAAAGGGAGGTGACTTAGATGACTGAAGAAATACAACATAAACAAGACAACGTAGTATTCGTCGGAAAAAAATATGCTAAAGAATATATGTGGGCAGTCGTAACCCAATTTCACCAAGGGGCAAAAGAAGTCATTGTTAAAGCTAGAGGCAAACTCATCTCCAAAGCGGTTGATGTATCTGAAGGAGTAAAAAATAAATTCATGCCTGATGCAAAAATCAAAGATGTGAGAATAACTACAGAGAAATTAACATCTGAGGACGGAACAAAAACTAATGTATCTGCTATTGAAATAGTGTTGATAAAAGAAAATTAGTTTTCTTTTTTTCTTTTAATTTTTCAAGGTGTTCCTCATGACTCTCAGGCTACCCATAAGTATAGAAGAACTAAAAAAAGGTGAACTGTTAGAGGAAACTAGGAAGAAACTTAGGGAAGGAAAATTGAGCAAAGTTGATTTGGATGTTACAAAAGCAGTTTATGAGGTTGCTAAAGAAAAAAATCTTACTGACGTAGGATTTGAAAGAGCTGTTGAGATAGGAGATGTTATAATCATTAGTACACAAAAACAGGATGTTGGTCTTTTGATTGGAAAGGGAGGAAGTGTTGCTGCTGCATTATCATATAAATTAAATAAAAAAATAAGAATTATTGAACACTCTGATAACCCTCATAAATTGATATCTGATTTAATAAAACCTGCACTTTTGAAAGGTATAAATGTAAAATATGCTAAAGAAGGTAAGATTTGGAGAGTTAGAATCGATAATAAAAATAAATTGCCAATGAATGAAGAAACCTTGCAACTCGCCCTTAAACAATTTTTTACATCAAATGTTGAAATAACTTATGATTAAATGAATAGAAAGAAGAGGAGTTTTCTTTCAAATAAATGGGCTTTCCCAGACAATTTTGTTTTAGAACTCGGAAAAAATATTGGATAATTTTTGTCTTAGGGAGCATATCATTTGTTAGAAGATATTTTAAAAACAATTGAAAAAGAAAAGGTTTTTGAATTAATCGATTCAATAAATAACCAAAACATGGGAAAAAATATTTGAAGATATATGGGTGGATTATATGTTAAGAACTAATGATTGTGGAGAATTGAGATTAAAAGATTTGGGAAAAAATGTGAAACTAACCGGTTGGGTTAAAAAAATAAGAAAACATGGATCAGTTACATTTATTGATTTGTGGGATAGGTATGGAACAACACAAATTATAGTGAATCGCGATGAAAATGTAAGCAGAGAAAGTGTTTTATTGATAGAAGGAAAAGTACAAGAAAGAAGTTCGAAAAATCCAAAAATGCCAACTGGAGACATTGAAATAAACGCAGAAAAAATTGAAGTTCTTGCAAAAGCAGAGGGACTGCCTTTGGAGATAGGCGACCCAAACAATACAGATTTAACTCGTTTAAGATATAGATATTTGGATTTGAGAAGAGATGAAATGATAAAAAATATAATCATAAGATCCAAAACAATTCAGGCAATAAATGAATACCTGACCAAAAATAATTTTATACATATTGAAACTCCAATAATGGCAAAATCAACTCCTGAAGGAGCAAGGGATTATTTGGTTCCTTCAAGGATTAAGAAGGGTTCGTTTTATGCTTTACCTCAAAGTCCGCAACTATTCAAACAAATACTGATGATAGCAGGTTTTGATAGATATTATCAAATCGCACGATGTTTTAGAGATGAAGATTTGCGCGCAGATAGACAACCAGAGTTTACTCAAATTGATATTGAAATGAGTTATATTGAAGAACATGATATACAAACCGTAACAGAAGAGATGTTCGTTCATATATTCAAAGAAGTTTTTAATATTGATATTGAAAAACCGTTTAAAAAATTGACCTTCAAAAAAGCAGATGACGAATATGGATCAGACAAACCAGATTTGAGATATGGTTTAAAACTTAAAGATATTTCTGATTTGGCAAAATTATGCGACTTTAATGTTTTAGCATCTGCAGAAACTGTCAAATGTCTTGTTATTGGACCCTCAGAAAATACCAAAGAAGTTGATTACAGCAGAAAAAAAATTGAAGAACTTACAAAAGAAATAGTGAAATATGGTGCAAAGGGAATAATCTATTTGAAATACACTGGAAACGAATTAGAAGGTCCGATGGCCAAACACATTGAAAAAATAAAAGAAAACTTAATTGAAAAACTATCATTGAAAAAACAAGATTCAATATTGATCATTGCAGGAAATAAAAAAGTGGTTAATCGTTCGTTAGGAGAATTGAGAAAAATTATTGCAAAAGAATTGGATTTGTGTGATAAAAATAAGTTTGAATTTGTATGGGTAACTGATTTTCCAATGTTTGAATACAATGAAGAAGAAGAGCGTTGGCAAGCAACACACCACCCATTCACTCAACCAAAAATTGAAACCCTTGATGAAATTGAAAACAAAGAAACTTGCAAAGCAAAAGCATATGATCTTGTTTTGAATGGTGAAGAAGTGGCAGGTGGATCAATTCGTATAAACACAATTGAAATGCAGAACAAAGTTTTTGAATCGATAGGAATTTCAAAAGAAAAAGCTCGGGAAAAATTCGGATTTTTGTTGGAAGCATTGAAATATGGGGCACCACCACATGGGGGAATTGCATTTGGTTTTGACAGAATAATGGCCATTATGTTAAAAATAGAAAATCATGATATAAGAGAGGTCATACCTTTTCCAAAAACCAAAAATGCTGAAGATGTTATGACCGGCGCACCATCTGAAATATTTGAAGAACAGTTAAAGGATGTTGGATTGAAACTTGAAAAATAAAAATTATAAGATGTCTTCTGCCACTTCTGCAATGGATTGGATTGTGGTGTATGCTTCTTCGATTGTATTGTAAAAAGAGGGAGTTACCCTGACTGCACCTGGCAACCTGACAAGTTGTTTTGGCAGACCAAGAAAGTCTTGGGAAATGCCAAGCTTCAATAACATATTTCTCACATCTTGGATAGGTGCATTTAAACCCATCATTAAAGCGATATACCAATGTGCACAAAAACATCCATCTCTTACACTAATCCCTTTCGCATCCAATCTACAAGCAACTTCTTTGTAATTTTTTCTTAAAAAGGATCCTAGATTAAATGTTAAAATACTTAAACGGTCTTCGAAAGTTTTTGGACCGTAAAGGTTCAAATTGGGAATTTTCTTCATTTCATGGAGCATATATTTTCCCAACTCTATATCGTGCATATGAATATTATCCATTCCAAGTTCATATAACCTATCAATCACAAATCCAAATTCAATTGCAGGTTCTATTGCTTGAGTACCTGGCTCAAAACGTGCGACTGAATCTTCATATGTAACAAGATTTTTTGAAACAAGTTTGACAGTGCTCCCACCACTGTAGTGATTGCCCAAATACCTTTCACTTTTTTTATTTATAAAAATGGCCCCCAAACCAAAAGGACCATACATTTTATGGGCAGAGAGGGACGCAAAATCCACATCCAGAGCATTTAAATCTATTTTCATATGTCCTGCTGATTGAGCCATATCCAAATAAATAAATCCTCTATCTCCTACTATATCGCGTATTTCAGAAATAGGATTTATTACCCCTGTGACATTAGAAACATGAATTAAATTAAATAATATTTTTCCTTTTTTTCTTGTTTTCATAATTTTTCTTAAGTAATCTAAATCCAATCTCCCTTCAGGTTTTGTTATTGGAACAATTTCTATATCAACTCCCATCATTTTTGCAAAATTTAGAGGAGTTAAAATTTGTGAGTTATGCTCCATCTCAGTTAATACAATTAAATCTCCTTTTTTGAAATCAAATCTGGTTGAAATCCAATTTGAGGTGTCTGTTGTTCCTCCTGTGAATCCTACCATATAATCGCTAGCATTGAAAAAATATGTTAATTTGTCTTTTACCCTATTATATTCTTGGCTTGCCCTTTTTGCTTCTTCTGAATTCTCTGAATGATTGCTCCCCCCAGGATAAGTTAAACGATAATTAGTAATATCTCTTATTGCAGAAGCTAGGGGCTGAGCGGTTGCACCAGAATCCATATATGTTCTTCCAGAAGATACTAAAGACGGAAATTCAATCTTTCTTATTTCATCAACATCAGGCAATAAACCTGGAAAAAACTCTTTAACGCGATCTTCTTTTATAATTTTTGGAACATCAATAAAATTATTTAATTTTGGAGGCATATCATCACAATTTAATTATGTTAAATTATGTTTAAAAATGTTTGTTTTATTTGAAGTTTATATAGACTCGCAATAAAGTAATTGAGTTTAAATTATTTTTGGAATAAAAACATGATAAATAACTGATTATAACTAAAGGTATATACTTATACAATCAGGTATATTTAAAGTAGAATTATTGCGCACTTAAAAATCAAATAATTTGGCCTGAGGGGGTTTTTTCTCATCTTTTTTAGGTTTTTTGCGTGGTAGTTTGGAAAAAACCTTTTCGAATTTTAAAGTCGTGTTGTTTTTTTCAGATATGTCTCTAACTATTTTTTTCATTTTCTTTTCTTTGCTTTGGGAAGACCAATAAAAAGCCTCATCTTGTGTGTTTTTTGTAAGAAGAATGATTACTCTGCCTGAACGCATCCTACCTGCCCTACCTCTTCTTTGTATGCTCCGGATAGCAGAGGGGATCGGTTCAAAGAAAATAACAGTGTCAACACTAGGTATATCCAATCCCTCCTCGCCAACGCTAGATGAAACCAATACTTTAAATTCGTTTTTCCTGAATCTTTCAATTATTTCTTTTTGCTTTTTCTGAGTAAATCCTTTTCTTTGGCCTATAAAAACACTATTAGAAACTCCTGAAAAATTTAGTTCATCAGATATATTTTGAATTTGGGAAACATATTGTGAAAAAACTATAATTTGGCCTGGCTCTTTTTTGATAAGTTCTATAAGCTTTAACAATTTTGGATGTTTCTCGCCCGATTTCAGAAGGGATATAGCTTGTGTAAATCTTGGATCTCTGAATAATGCTGTGCTTGCTTTTGTTTTCTTTTTAGATAGTTGATCAATATATTCTAAACTGGCCTTTGGACCTTGTGTTTGAACTAGTTCCAATAAATGTATTAAATTAAATAAATAGGAATATTGGGATAAGAGCATATATTTTTTTACAGATTCGGTTTTTAAAATTTTATCTCTTAATCCTATTAAAAATGCCTTTGAAGTAAACCTCCCCCTTATCCCCCAAGATTGAAAAAATTCTATCTTTTCATCAGTCATCTGCTTTAAATATTTTGAAGCTTTTGAGAGGTTGGGGGACAATTCAACTTTTTCCCATTGAATATCAGTGGGTTGTACATATGGTTTAACATCCTCGTCTTGTTTTTCTCTAAGTTCAACGTTAACAATTCCTAAGTTATCCATAATTTCTTTTATTTTTTTTCTGTCGCTGCCCGGAGATGCAGTTAAACCTAATAATAGGGCATTTCGTTGTTTTGCTTTTTCAGCGATTTTGGTGTATGCATATTCTCCAACAGCCCTATGTGCTTCATCAAAAACACACAAATCTGCTTTAAATTCAAAAATATTTTTTTCAATATCGTTGGCTACAGTTTGTGGGGTTGAAACAATAACTGGCAAATCCCATAAAGTCTTTCTCTCTTTTGGTGGAACTGCCCCTGTTACCATAACCACTTTATCAGAAGGTATATCTGTTCTAGATAAAATAGATGAAAAATGCTGTTCGACAAGAGGTTTTGTAGGTGCAAGAACAAAACATTGCTTACCTTGTTTATAAAATTTATCAATAAGCATCAATGCGATTAGTGTTTTTCCCAAACCAGTAGGTAAAACAACTAACGTGCTCCCATTATTGACTATTGATGAAAAAATTTGTTCCTGATATTTTCTTGGGGCGAGACGAAGCATAAAGTTATTTCTAAAGCAATGATTAAAAATCTAAAGGTTATATAGATTTTTATGGATGAAGAAAAAAAATCTATTCCCACCCGAGGAATACCCTCCAAAGAATCGCTTTATTTGCCATCATATTATTCAAAAGAATTAAGAACTTTCCAAGATGAAAATGAGACACTAACAAGAAACTTTTGGTCTCTGGATGAGGTTGTAAATTTTGTTTTTCCTAAAAAATACCAGGAAAAATATCATGAAAATGCATTATTGTTTATGAAAGAGCTTCAAAACAAAATGGAAATGGATGGGGAGATGATTGGAGAGTTTATAAGAAAAAACAATGTTTCAAAAGCTACTTTTTACAACCGTGTTTTGCCCCGGTTGAAAAGAGTTGGTTTGATCAAAGTCTACAGAGATACCCTCATTAACCAGGAAAATAAAAGAAAATTTAGGCCAATGAGAATAACTTTGAGCAAAACATTTGGTAATTATTTAATTAAGATAGGAGATTCCTGGCTTGCAATAGTTGATGATGCAAGAACTAGAAAATAAAACTTGAACTGATAATATACATTTATAAACATTTTTAACCACAAGAATGTTATGATGCTCAAAGTTAAACCAAGAAAGTTTGCTAGTGATGATAAAATGGCCAGAGCCCCATACAAAATTATGCAAAGGGTTTCTGAAATAACAGAGGTGCCCATAAAAGATTTTTTCCCGTTGATTTTGGGATTTGAATCTTCGGCGGCGAACCTATTTATGGACGCATTTGCAACTTATTGTCCTGAAAAAAATACAATAAGCTATTTTGAAAATTCTATGTCAAGACCTTGCGCACACGAATATATGCACGCAGTTAATAACATTTTTGTCCCTGTTGATCAAAATATCATTTATGCTGAAAATTTAGCCACAACAACAAATGAAAAAAGTTTCGGAAGAAAGTATTTGGGCATGATAAATTGTGAAAGAATATGGGGGAGTATATTGGTAAAATTTTCAACCCTTTCAATAGCAATTGCCACAGGCCTTACTGTGTTTGATAAATTATTGAATATTTACGAAAAAACAGGTGGAGGTTTTGGAATTGTGGCAGTTGGTACTATTGCAGGGGTTGCAACGGCATATTCAATAGGATGTTGGAAAATTATGAAAAACTTTTTAAAAGGGGTTGCCATGGGAGTTGGGGAGATTCAAAATCATTTTTTTAGAAGATCATATTCGAAAGCCCTTGCCAGATATGGAGAAGATGGAGTTATTGCAACATTAGCATGTAGGGGAGAAAAAACAAGAGAGAGAAAAGAATATTTGGAATTATTTCAGACTGCATTTTTTACAAATAGAATTTGTGAGAAGTTAGAAAAAAAGGGAATTTTAACTGAAGAAGGTTTAACAGATAAAGGCAAAGAATGGGTTCGAACACATTTGAAAAATACTATGCAAACATGCCCAATATTGGATGAGGATATTTCTGTCAAAAGTAGAGTAATTGTAAACTTCCAGATAGGCAATGGTTTGGCCGTAGGATATTGTGGTGAAAATCAAACACAGGAAGAATATGATTTCATCACAAATATAATCCTTAAACAAGATGAAGCCTCGGAAGAATACCAACAAATCAATTAAGCAAAGCTTTAATAAGCTTTCTTGATAAAAATAGATTATCTTCTTGATAGTGATTATGAGGTGAGAGTTTTGGAAGGAGAAAAGAATTTTGCAGAAGCAAAAGAACTTAAAGTTGGGAAATATATATTGATTGATGGTGTTCCGTGCAGAGTCGCCAATATAGATTCATCTTCGCCAGGCAAACATGGGCATGCAAAATTAGCAGTTACTGCAGTCAGTTTGTTTACTAATTCAAAAAAAATAATTTCGTTGCCATCGAACGCAACTGTTGAAATACCTGTAATAACAAGAAAGACTGGTCAAATAATATCTATTGAAGGAGATACAGTTCAAGTTATGGATATGCAAACATACGAAATATCAGATATGATGCTTCCAGAAGAATTCAAAAGTGATGCAGGGGAAGGTAAAATGGCAGAACTTATGTGTGCCATGGGGAAATGTGCTATTGTAAAAATTGTTGAAGGGTGAGAATATGGAAATAACAATATCGAAAAAATTTGAAAATAAATTGCTTAATAGGGAAGAATATGAATTGGTTGTTGATTTCAAAGGTTCAACACCGAAAAGAGAACAGATAAGAGATAAACTGAGTGCCCTTGTTAATTCAAAACCAAATTTAGTGATTGTTAAAAAAGTGTTTAATAAAGCAGGTGTCCAAAGTGTTGTGTGCAAGGTTTATGTATATAAAAATGATGAATCTATGAGATCTGCAGAGCCGAAATATCTGCTTGAAAGAAATGCTAAAAAAGAACTTAAAGGCGAGACAAAAGAAGATAAACCTAAGAAAGAAGGTGAAGAATGATGGCAAAAAAGAATCCCAAACCAAAAAAGAAAAGAAATGAACCTAAAAATGAATTTAAACCTGGCAAAAAAACATGTCCTAAATGTGGTCCAGGAGTTTATTTAGCAGAACACAAAGATAGAATGTCTTGTGGAAAATGCGGTTACTATGAGAAAAAATAAAATTCTTATTTCTTTTTCTTTTATTTCAACTATTTTGTTTGTACTCTTATTAGGCAATATAGTATATGCCCTATTATTTGGAAAAGCTTTATTTGAAATTCCAATCCTTTTTGGAATAATTGTGATACATTCATTTTTACTTTTTAATGGAATCTTGTTTTCAGAAGTTAAATTAAAAGATCTGATGCCGAATACAGACCTAAAAACCTATTTGATAATTATAGGATTTTATATTGGAACAATGTTGGTTGTGGCAATCTGTTTTGGCATTTTATATTTTTTAGGATTTCCCCCAGATTCCTATAAAACTCAAGATAGAATTCAAGAAGCAGGATTTATGGCAATATTTTTTGCTGTGATCGTTGCCCCTTTTTCAGAAGAGCTTTTTTTTAGAGCATTTCTTGTTAAAAAAACAGGTTTAGTGGCATCGGCAATAATATTTATGTTGTTCCACATATCATACGGATCAATTTATCAACTACTAGCAACATTCATATTTGGGATATCTCTGGGAGTATTATATAAAAAAAGAGGTATAAACCATTCGATATTGCTACATTTTATGATAAACTTCATAAGTTTATCTGCTACCTTTCTTATGAGATATTTCTATCTTTTTTAAATCTGAAGACATCTGAGGAGTAAAGCACTTGTTATCGATATTTAATTGATGAGCTTCGAAGAAATCGCACATTTCACGTAAAACAGGTTTTGAGGGATTGGAATTGAGAACTTGTGATAAGATATCTAATTCTCCCGAATGAGATGTTCCTTCAAAAGCTTTAATTGCCTCTGGAACAGAGTAAGAAACCAACATATTTTGTTTTGCGGAGTACAGTGCTTCGATACGTTCTTCACGATTTAGTGATACATTAGGGTTGTTAGGGACATCTCTAGCAATATCTTCCTCTATTCGCTCTCTCTCAGCAATATTTCTTAATACTTCTTCATCAAACTTGTGTGTCATCATTTAACACCGATAATAAATATTAAGTAAAAATTATTTTTAAAGGTTTTTGTAAGAGAAGTATAAAAAAAAGGAAAAATAAAGGATTTATCCCTTTACCACACCCAGAGGAATTAATTTTGTAACAGAACTGGTAATTCCTGCCCTATTAACGCTATCAACAACGAGATCAATATCCTTGTATGCTTCTGGCGCTTCTTCAGATATTACTCTTTTGTCTGCAGCAATTAAGAAGATACCTTTTTCATTTAATGATTGCTGTACTTTTTGCCAAGGATTGTTGTTAATTGCTTGATGCCGAGACATTACTCTGCCCGCACCATGTGCAGTTGAACCAAAAGCGATTTCCATGCCTTTTTGCTCACCAACCATAACGTAAGAAGCCGTACCCATACTGCCGGGCAAAATTACGGGTTGTCCTATATCGCGATATAATGAAGGTAATTCTGCTCTTCCTGCAGCAAAGGCCCGGGTGGCACCTTTTCTATGAACAACAAGCTTTCTTCTTTGTCCATCAACATCATGTTCTTCAAATTTAGCAATATTGTGAGCAACATCATAAACCAGTTTCATTTCGTCACTGGTTTGTTTTCCAAAAACCTCATCAAAACTTTCCCTAACCCAATGCATGATAATATGTCTATTAGTGAAAGCATAATTGACTGCACATTTCATAGCACCTATATAATTATCAGATTCTTTTGAATCCATTCTCGCATAGCAAAGTTCGTTGTCTGCAAGTTCAATATTATTTTTAGAACAATAATCGAGCATAACTCTAATATAATCATCACAAACTTGATGACCAAAACCTCTTGATCCACAGTGAATCATAACAACAATTTGATTGTTAAACAAACCAAATTTTTTAGCAGTGTTTTCGTTAAAGACGTTTTCTACTTTTTGAATCTCCAAAAAATGATTTCCTGCACCCAGTGTTCCAAATTGGGGCAGTCCCCTCTTCATAGCTTTATCTGATAACTTTGAAGGATCTGCACCTTCCATCTTCCCATATTCTTCACACCTTTCAATATCTTCTTCAATACCATACCCTTTCTCAACTGCCCATGGAACACCCTCAACAACTGCTTTTTCAAGCTCATTTCTTTGTAACCGCAACCTGCCTTTTGAACCTACCCCACTCGGAACATTCTTGAAAAGTAATTTAATAATATCAGGAATTTTTGATTTGACTTGATCATGGGTTAGAGAAGTCGTTATTAAACGCACTCCACAATTGATGTCGTAACCAACACCTCCTGGAGATATTAATCCTTCATTGGAATCAAAAGCAGCAACACCCCCGATTGGAAAACCATATCCCTCATGGCCATCAGGCATAACTAAAGCATGTTTTACAATGCCTGGCAAAGTGGAAACATTTTTTATTTGGTTGAAAGTTCTGTCCCTAGACATTGCATCTTTTAATTTCTCGTTTGCAATTATTGAAACTGGAACATTCATATTGCCAGTTTTTTTAATTTCCCAAATAACGTCCTCTTTTTTTTCAATATCAGCCATAACTTCACCTGTTAGTTTAATCTAAAATCTTTTTTAAAATTTCAGAAAAAGAATAATTTGAATATTTGCCTAAGATAATCTTATTTCCTACAAAAATCATAGTTGTTTGTTCGCCCTTATTATCAATCCTTTTAACAAATATTCCTTTAATATCTACGTGTGATGTTGGAGTATCTAAAAGCTTCACGGAACTCATCATTCTATGAATAAGTGTTCCAATTAAATTTGAATTTCCCGATTCAAAAGGATAATTATCTGGTTCTCCAGTGATTGTGAATTTGGCAGCGGGAAAAGGAAGTTTAGATAAAGGCACTCTTTTATCTTTGCCAGTTATCGGTCTTAAAATATTTTTTTCGATAATCAAATTCTTTTCAGGATGTAAAATTAAAAATCTCTCCAAAGCCAATTCTCTCCATTCTTTTGGTATATCTAATATTTCTCCCAAACTAACTTTTTGTTTTTTGTTTAATAATTCAGATATTATGGACTCCCACTCTGGCCATTTGGCGTTTATAAAATTTATTTTTTGTTCTAAAGATTTTGTGCAATATTCTGCCCTGCTTATGGCCTGTTCAACCAATACTCTTGCTTGGGATTGGTCATCAACCTCATTTATGAGTTGTGTAACTCTTTTAACAGGAATTGACAATAAAGATTCTCTTTCTTCGCTTGCATCTATTCTTAATGATGAAGCCTTATGTAAAAGTTCATAGATCTTAGAAATTTGCTCGTTTAAATGATCTAAACTTTTAAGATTTCTTTCTTTTAAATCATTTTCAGACACAGGTCTTAAGAAAACTTTTAATTTGATATATTCTTCTAAACTAAAATAAAGTGATAGGATAGATAAAAAAACAAGGAACGCACCTATGGTCCCTATTATATTGGAAAATAAGTACTGAAGAAATGAATCTAAATCCTTGAAGTATTGGACATCTGCACCAAAACAAAGTATTGCTGAAAAAATAATTAAAAGAATTGCCAATCCTGCATATTGAATATAATCTGGTCTCGCTAAACCCATCCATTCATAAAATATTTTCTTTAACTCTTTTTTAGATAAAATACCAACTATCAACTCCCATAAAAATTCAATGCCCCATACGATCAATCTCGCCAAAACACCAAGCAAACCAAAAAATATTCCTATTGAGAAATATGCTCCAAATATGAACAACATTCCTGTTAAGCCATTAATTATATCTAATGAATACAACACCCAAATTGACTGTTCCACTTCTGCCTTAGTGACACTGATTTTGGGAGATTGTAATTTTGATAATGTTTGATTGTTTATGGGTGTTTTTGTAGAAAATCCATAAACAACATAACCGGGTATATTTTGACCTCCAACTTGTGAAAGCTTCCAACTAATTTTGCCATCTTCAACATTTGTATAATTTGATGAAATTAAAACGTTTTCAGCACCAGGAATAACTTCATCTTCAAGTATTATACTAACATAAGGGCTGTTAGAATTATGATATGATTCTAATATGACAACATACTCAACACTTTTTAAAGGAGGAGAACGATAAATGAAAGAAGCACCTTGGGTTGTTATATCTTCAGATTCAAGATAAGTATTTTTTTCTATTTTATTTATCATTGAGTTTAGATACTCTATCCTATAGTCTATTGGGGAGCTTATCTTTAAAGCACCAGCGTGAGCAGAAACTAAAGGATTGGTGTTGACTGCATTTGATTTTTCGCCCACTAATTTTATTTTTCCATACAACTCAGATATCCCTTCATCTGTTAAATTGTTATTCAAATTATTATTCAGATAGACTTCCAAAGAATTGATATCCTTATTTAATTCCTGAATAGATATGCTCAAATCAATCATTTGATTAATAAAAACTGCTCCACCAGTATCTCTGCCCAACTCACATTTAGGAGTATGGCATCTTCTTAGACATGAAACCTGATCAGAACAATAATAAATATTGTCTGTAATTTCATCATATAAACCTAATTGCCTTAGACTTTCCTTTTCAGATGCAGATTTTGTTTGTTTAAATGAATCCAAATCATTTTTCAAACCAGTTATGACAGATTGAGGGAGAGTCTGCTTTTTGATTGTATAATTAATATCTTGAGTTTTTGAGAATTCAACTGTAACTTCTGATAAATCATAAACATAACTCTCCAAAATATATCTTTTAACAAATGTTTCATCGCCATAAATTACTGGTTCAAAAGAATAAACAGTTCTATCAATTACATCATCTCTATCAAAATCTTCCAAATAAATCATTTCAACTGTTTCTGATTTTTGAGCATATTCAATTGTTTCAGCTACACACCCTAGAAAAAACAATAGAAAGATGAATGGAATTATCAATTTTTTCATCAAAGCACCATACAGCATTAGATATCTAAGCTTTTTAAAGATTTCTTTAATAAAGTATACTTATGGGCCTGTGGCGCAGCGGTAGCGCGCCTCCTTGGCAATGAAACTTTTTAAAAATGAAGAAGTTTTTTAAAACCAAAATGGAGGAGGCCGGGGGTTCAATGCATTCTTAACTAAGATGCTGAATAATTCCCCCCAGGTCCATAATTAATTTACTCAAAAGATACATTTTGAACTAACTTAACAAAACTGTCCCAGTTTTCTTTTGTTATTCTGGTTCCTGCTTTTGTGAAACCTTTATATGTATCTGTAGTTACAAATTCACGAATGGTAACACCAGGAGTTCCGCCAAAATCATCCACTTTAACAACAATTTCTGTGGAATCATTCTTTTTTATTCTACCGATTTCTTTATCCATTTATATCACCTAAAAAATTTTTGAAACTTAAATGTTTTGTACGTTGTCTGTTGTTAAGGGGAGGTTGTAATTTGGTGTGACCCCTTCATAGTTATAATAATCATCATAATAATATGGAGAATCGTATCCTGATCCAGAACATAAACAACAGCACCCTGTCATCATCACAAGCGCAATCAAAGCAAGCGCAAATATCAACATTTTCATATTATCACCTTCAAAGTTTTTAACTAATATTCAAAACTTAATATTTTAAATACTTTCTACTATCAATATTTACTAAAAATATAATTATGGGCTCGTGGTCTAGCGGTTATGACGTCCGCCTTACAGAAACTTCTTTAGAAAAGAAGTTTCATCAAGAAAGATGAAATTTTATAAAAAAGGAGTTTTAGGAACGCGGGAGGTCGCCGGTTCAAATCCGGCCGGGCCCATTTCTGTGAGGGTGGCGGAGTTTGGTCAAACGCGCTGGATTCAGAGTCCAGTGGTTTAGGCCTTCGCCGGTTCAAGCTCTTCTGTGTGTTTAAAATCGCATCGAAGTGGAATAAATCCGGCCCCTCACATAATTATAGGTGGTGGCATGGAGAAAAAAAGAAAGTCCTGGGACGAATATTTTATGGAATTAACAGAACTAGTGGGTTCCCGTGGAACATGCAATAGGGGAAGACCTGGATGCATAATAACTAAAAATAAAAGAATAATTGCCACAGGGTATGTGGGAGCTCCTTCTGGACTGCCCCATTGCGACGAAGTCGGCCATCTTATGAAAAAAGTTATTCATGATGATGGAACAGAAAGTATGCATTGTGTTAGATCAGTTCACGCAGAACAAAATGCGATATGTCAAGCAGCAAAAATGGCCATATCTGTCGAAGGAGGAACCTTATATTGCACCCTAGAACCCTGTAGAACCTGCGCTATGATGATTATTAATTGTGGCATAAAGAGAGTTGTCTGTAAAAAAAGATATCATGGGGCAAGAGAAACTGAAGAAATGTTCAAAAAAACAGGTGTTGAACTAGTTGTTATTACTGATGAAATTGAAGAATATGAAAATCAATAAACTTAGAATGTTGGTGAAAAAATGATTGGAACAACAAAAAGAACAGATTATATTGATTGGGATACATATTTCATGGGAGTTGCATTACTATCAGCACAAAGAAGTAAAGATCCAAATACTCAAGTAGGGGCTTGTATTGTTGACGAAAATAAGCATATTGTGGGAACGGGGTATAATGGTTTTCCTAAAGGTTGTTCAGACGAAGAATTGCCCTGGGCAAATAATGCTGAAAATCCAAATGACAACAAATATCCCTATGTTGTTCATGCCGAAGCAAATGCAATTCTAAACTCTACAAAGCAATTGAAAGGTGCAACTCTCTATGTTGTAATGTTTCCCTGTAATGAGTGTGCAAAATTGATAATACAATCAGGAATAAAAAAAATTATTTATATTAACGATAAATACAAAAACACCGATAGTGTGAAGGCATCTAAAAAAATGCTAAATATGGCGAATGTTGAATGTAAAAAATTTAGTGGAAATATAGACAAATTAATAATTGATTTTGAGAGGTATAAAGAATAATTATCCCAACTTTCAAGCAATAACTAATAAAAATCTTTTTATACTATTAAATCTAGGTGAGGAAATGGTGGATTATTATACTGTCACAATAGAATATTTTAATTCAATTACTGCAAATATCTATGGCAACCTAGCTCTATATACAGTGGGCTTGGGCATTTCAATGCTTTTGATATGGTATTTATACAGAAAAATTGCGAGAAGAAGCATGTTCACATTTGAAAAAAAAGAGTATGACGGAGGAATAATGGGCGCAATAAAAGGAATGTCCTCTTTTCTATTTTTTATGATAAAATATGGTTTGTTGTATCCAATTTATACTTTTATAATGTTTTTAATTTTAGCAACAAGTATATTTTTTCTTTCAACGGGCACCACCATACCTAACGTTATGTTTATATCAATTATAATAATATCTGTTATCCGACTTCTAGCATATGTTAAAGAAGATGCGGCACAGGAACTTTCAAAAATGCTTCCGTTTGCTTTGATTGCATTTTTCCTGACCAATACTGATAAAGTTACAACACAATATGTTTTTCCTAATTTGGGCGAAGTCGCAACCTCACTGCCTTTGTTAGGAAAATACGCAATTTTTTTAATAGGTTTAGAATTGGGATTGATGATATTGTACTTTTTTATATCTAAAATAGTATCCAGGGATGACGAAGATTAAATAAGTTTTGCTAATCCCTTTGCTATTTCAGACAAATCTGCGCCTAGCAAAAGACCTGCAGACCTAATAAAAGTTAATAAAAATGTTAGGGATACAATCGGAAACACTAAACTTCTATATAATATTACAATCATCATTGAAGTTAAATAATCCTTTAGAACCACGATAAACTCAAAAGCATGTGCCAGAGTAGATAACGCAGTGAAGTAATCCTTGAAAGAAATATCGCAGTCGCTCATAATTTCTTTTAATTGGGTTTCAATAAATTGGGCCTTGGGATGATTCAATAAAAACATCATAAAATTGTCTGGAGCAACCGAACTCATAGTACTCCAAATGAAAACATAAGTCACGGGTAAAATAAATCCAAATCCCAAACCAAAAGCCAGTAACATCGCCCCTATACCTCGCGTTGTGGGAATAACTCTCAAAATGATGCCCAAAGGTATGAAAAATCTTGCAATGAATTCACCGTATATCACTAACTCGATAAACATGTACTGTGCAAACATCACAGTATCCAAAACATCTAAAAAGAATTTCATTAATTCGGCAACTGATGACATAGGGCCTGTTGCAAACCAACCAACTGGAGTCGCATTGTTTGCTACAATTGAAGAATTTTGAACAAAAGCAATTAAAAAATAGGTTGCGAAAACTCTGTGATAAACTCGAGACATTGTATTTGACCATCTTCTCATTAAATAAACAGCATAATTGTGGGGCTGTATTTTTTGAAAAAACGCTTTTTCTTCAGCGGTTTGGATTGTAATTTCGGATCGGGAAATTATTTTTTGATAGATTTCGCCGGGTGCATCATCGATTGAACCGCTTATTGTTAGTGTGGAGGGAATGTCGCCAGGATTTGACATGTATTCATTCCAATACGCAAAAAGCATGCCTGATAAAATTAAAAGACTCATAAAACCAATTACTAAAAACACTAAAATAGCAGTGGATATGGTGTCTGTTACAAAACCTTTTGCCCAAAACTCAAGTTCTGATGATTTGAAAAAACGAGAAATTAAATAAAGAATTGTGCCGATGCTTAAAGTTATCATCATCGCAATACCAACCCATACATACCATTGTAACAAATCTGCCATGTTTACACCATTCTTGTTAAATTGGATATATCTAACCTCTCACCCAATGCTGAAGACAAACCTATACTTATCTGAGAGAGTATTAAAAATGATATTGTTGGAAATACTACTCCCGTTAAAAATAACACTCCTGTAAATTGGTATATAGACAACACAAATAGAATAATTCCTGTGAGCATTGTCCAAAAAAATGCAGTGCTTGCGATGGATTTGATTTTTGCAAGCACAAGAAAAACACCACTTAACGATTCCTGCGAACCAACTATGCCGTGTGCTGAAAGAAAATTCAATCCTCTTTCTGCGAGAGTTGCTAGAGTATATGTTCCCCAAATTGTAACGATAGATTTCATATATAACATTGTCGTATCTCCCATTGTTTTTATTGGCATTTCTTTTGCTATTAATCCATTAATCATTAAAAGAAGAGGGAAAAAAATAGATAATGTTAAAACCGCACCAATAATTGCACCACCAATAAAACGTGTAGGGGCAAATGAACGCAACATAAAACCGATTGGTAAAAACACTCCAAACATTGGATTAGATGAATATGCCAAAATAAAAAACTGTGTTATAAACAACAAAAGAATTGTTACCTGGGCATACCCTCCCATACTCAAAGCAAAATCTGCAATCGTCCCTATTCCTTTAAACATTTGAAACTTTGAAACAGCTAAACTCTGCTCCGCATTTGAAACAGATTTTATCATAGAAGATGAAAGTGTGGTGACAATAAGTGTCTGTGATGTGAATGTTGTCATTTTCATTAAATAGGCAGAGGCATATTGGTAAGGAGTAATGCAGTTATTGCTTTCACAATATGGATTATAATGGTCAGAATAACCTGGACTCACAGTATCAAATAAAACTCCAATATCAAAATGGCAAAAACCATTAAACAGCATTATTATCAATGCAAATAATCCTGCAGTATAAATTAGTTGAGTTATCTCAGAAGTTATGTTTGCAGAGGTTTTATCTAATCGTATAACTTTGGTTATGAAATACATTGTTATGTAAATTGCAAAACTAATCATTAGTATTATAAATGTGTATAAGGCCCATATAGGGACCGAATCAATTGTTCCTCCACACATTGTTTCTGCAAACATATTCTCACCTAAACCAAACTTAATAAAGAATCAAACGACATTTCTGAACCAAGAAACTTGGCCAAATCTTTTGCAACATTTAATGTAATGAATATATTGAAAATAGGTAAAATAATTGTTGTTATGAATACCATGGTAACTGTATATACAAGAAATCCTTGGATGGCAGTAAGTATCACAAAAAGGGTAGTTGAAACAATTCCAACAGTTGAAATAGCAATAGCAACGGCTCCACTTAAGGCACCAGCCAATCCTGCTATAATAAACGCACCCATTATAAATCCTATTCCTCCGACTAAAATTTTGAAAAAACTTGAATAAACGAAAGGTGGGCTGTTGTTCCAATCAAAAACATCTATTGGTTCAATTAATGCTTTTACAATGTTGATTCCGAATGGACGCATGTGTGCGCTTTTACCATATTCAATTACTCGTACAAAATCAACTTCAAACCAATCTGAAACAATTAAAGCGTTTAAATAAATCATAGCAGGAAAAACAAAATAAAATGCTAAAACAAGTGCTATTAATCCTCCTCCTGCCGAGCGTGTTGCTGAAAAATTTCTCAACAAAACTCCCAGAGGTAGCAAAATAGTCAGCATAGTATTCGTTATGAAACACATAAAAGGCTCTTTAACAAACCAATAAGCTAACGCAACATTGAGAAGATTATTAATAAATCCAAACATTCCTAGAAGTAGTTCAAACATGGGCCCCATACTGAAGTCAATACCAAACAAATTAAATGGTATTGCCATATGGAGCTTAGCAGAGAATACTCCTTCTATAACTGCTTGAAATAAACCTGCCAAAACATAAGTCGATATCATGGAATCTCTAACTGAAACAACATAATAATAACTTATTTGCTGTAGTGAATCTGGCGGGCTACCCAAACCATGATAAGATGACAAAGCACTTGCTATAATTGCATTGAAAAAAGTTAAAAGAAAAACAATAAAAACAACAATTATTAAATTTCCAATAACTTGATATGTTTCTTTTTTAGACCAAGCAGATATTTTTGGATCATTGAAAATTACTCCTGTAAAGTATATAAAAATCATTATTGCTAAACTTAAAACAACTGCTGCTGCAAGAGGCAACATCCAAGGCTGAAGAACACTGTCAGCAGTAACAATCCCTGCGGGTTTGCATGAAAAAAATCCCGCTTCCCAAATGTCCGCATCTTCAGACAGATCTTGTATTGCTTTTTGTTGAAGAGTTAAACATCCTGAGTGCAAAAGTTCATTTAAATCTTGAGAAGAAGAAATACTGGATATTAGTATGAACGTGAAGAGAAAAATGAAAAATATAAATGAACTTTTTCTTATATCCATATTTTCACCTATAGGAAATGTGACAACCCTATTATTTGGGTTTCCCCTCCAAATATTTTACTAAAGTGTTTTATTGAAACAAATACTAAATATAATGTCAACAAAGGTGACACCAATCCAAACATAAACAATCTTGCGGCCATGTGTATCCATCCACCCCAATTAACTAAAAACCCCCCCATTCCTGCATGAACGTTAGGTATAACTGTTCCTGCTGCCGTCATGCCCAATTCATACAAAGTGATTCCAACCAAATGTTTAACTAAATCTACACCAAATTTCCAAAAAATCCATAAAATATCACCAGGATTTGTAATTGCATCCATATCATCTAATATCCCTACCCAAAAAAATTCTAAAGCACTGTGTTTTTCTCCGTCATTAAGTAAATTAGTTTCTCGAGTATCAGTTTTTAAAGTATTATAAAGAGGTTCAACTTCTGATAGATCATGAAGATTATGATAATACACTCTTCCTTCTCCATCATCCCGCGTATTCAAATAATTGCTGGGCACCTCGTCAGTTGAGTAAAAATAAGAGTAATTTATAATATATATTAAAGGCATTACAAAAAATAATGTAATTGCTACTGCCATTAAAAATCCCCCAAATTTTCTTGTTATTTGAAAACTTCTTAAAACTAAACCTAAAATCAAAAACAACGGAAACATAACTTGGGCTGAAAAATCAATAAGAAAAAGTTGAAATAACAGAAAAACGTAATTTGTCATCAATATGTCAAAAAGTTCTTTTGTTTGATCCACAACTACAGAATAACCTGCAAATGGGAAAGTTAAAAATCCTTTTTGATACAAGCCAAATTTGAGTGCGGTATTCTGGCCTATAGCGTAGATTCCCCCATAATAAAAAAGAAAATTTAATGAATCTCTTGTTAAACCCAGCATGTCGCTTAAATGTTTTACTGCAACACATGTTTGAATAGGGTAACTAACAGTTCCTGATCCGCTGTAGATTTCTGGTTTATAGATTAAACATCCCGGCGTAGCAGCATTGCTGTTCCATACCGCACCTTTATTCCATGCTTGAGAAACAGTGAGAGGGTTGCCAGCATCATCTTTATGATTTGCAACATCAACTACAGGTATAAAAGTTGTAATTGTATTTTCCATTAAACCTGGAGTAGTTGGTGTTCCTTCAACCAATAAAAACATGAATGTGATTAACCATATAAAAAGAAGATTTAAAAAAACCTGGCCAATTTCTTTTTTTGCCCAGGCTTGCCATTTGGAGTAGTTTAATATTGAAGATAAAATATAAATAATTGCAGTTATTGAAAGAGAAGTAAGCGTTGCTATTACAACAAGCAGAACAACTCCCAAACTATCAAATACTCCTAACCAATGAAACATATTATCAACCAAAACTCTCAAACCATTTCATAAATGAATTTATTGATGTTGTAGTAACTACAATCGCAAACGAAGGCATGAATATACCTTGAAACAGAACTATAACTATACTAAAAATAAATCTCATAATGAGTATAAAAAGTTTTTCGAACATCACCCCTACAAGAGCAAGGAATGGTACGAGCCACTCATACCACTTGACAAAATTTAAAGCAGATTCCATGCTCGCAATGGTTGTTTGCTCAAATTCTTCGCTGTAAAGCATTGTGTTAACAATATACGCGTTAAGTACATACATCAAAATGAATATAGTACACCCCGATATGCCAACGGCTAATATGAAATTTCCTGCTTTTTTAGTTAAATCAAACATCCTTAAGACAAAACCTACGGGCAGAATAACTTGAATGGCGTATGAGTTAATTAATGCAACAACTAAAAATTGGACATAAATACTGCCTAAAAGTGGAGAAATAACCATTACAAGAAAAGTTATTAAACGGTTTATTAAAGAAAAATCTACAATTGTTGTTCTGATAAAACCCTGTCCAACATTTAAACTAACCAGTCCGTTTAATAGTTGCACCGCTGCCAAAGAGCCCACTACTTTTCCAAGAGCCTGAGGAATTCTTTTGAAAAACAGTTCAGTGAAAAAACTATATATGTACACATAAGGATCATTGCCCCCTATCATTGAAGGAAGAACTCCAAATAAAAAAATGTTGATTATCACTAATGCCATTACAAAATATATTGTGTTGATTATAACTTGGTAAACATTATACTTTCCTTGAGCTTGATATTGAGGATTGTTAAAAATATGGCCTGCGAGATAGAACACAGCAGCTATGACAGAAGCCAGAACTGCTCCAATTGCATACACCAAAACTGCAGATATATTATATACAAAAACCATTTCTACACCTTTCCTGCCATCATCTTCAATTTTCCTACCCCATGAACTATAGGTTCTCCTCCCAGGGCCAATGAGAAATCCTTAAGTGCAGTCATAAATATCACATAATCTAATATAAACAATACCAACATTATAATAAAACGTTCTGAGTAAAGCGTCATATATGTTAAAGTTGTTAGTATAAATACTTGCATCATATTTGTGGGTTCTTTGCCAAAAATAACTCTAAAAAGTGTTCCAAAAGATCTGTAAAGTCCTTTTGCAAATGATGAAGCAGGATGAGCATTTATATTTTGAATTAATTCTTTGTTTGTTTTAATCATTTGATCTTTGTTTTCAGTAGCGTCTTGGTCAAATCTAACTGAAGCCTGATCTGTCCACTCATACCCAAGACCAGTAATTCCATCAACAGGATCTGAAAATGTGTTTGGATCAATCTGGCCAAATTCTGTATTGATATTTTCAATAAAAGTCTCTTGGTCAGCAGATACACTAGAATCTGCTTGTCCTACAAGTGTAGTACTGTCATAATCAACCAAATGATAATAGGATGCTGTCACTCCAGGATTAACCTGGGGAGAACCAAAAACATAATTCTCAATCATAAATGAATTAAAAACCAATAATAATGGATAAACAAAAAATCCGCATAATGCAAAAGCTATAACTGTAGAGCCGGTTTTACGGGTTAGTGGGAAAGCTCTTAGGATAACGCCAAAAGGAAAAAACAAAGTCAAACTATATTTCATAAAGAAAACTAAAAGCTGCTGTTGTAGCTCTGCCAACATTAATCCTGCTACGACCAAACCCATAAATTTTTTCATAAATCCTGTTATAAAAGCAAACTGGGCAAAAGGAGAAAGATAAATAAACAAAAATTGGAATGAATAACCTTGGAGCGAAGCATAAATCATATTGAATAATACCATGTTGGTCGCCATAGACCACATATATGACTTGAAAGATTGTAGATAAGTTATTGCATATCTAAAATAAAAAGGGTTTTCAAGATTAAAAGGATCTATGGAAGGGAAACTCTGATATCCCATAACATTGATGACCATAGAATTTATGAATATTATTGCGAAAGGAACTAATAAAATTATGAATATTGTTCTTAAAACCTCGCCAAGTTCATTTGTTGCCCAGCCTTTCATCTCAGGATAATTAAACATTGATGAAATCAAGTACGCCAAAGCGATTCCAATAACACTCAGCATTATCCCTACAAAAATAGCTATAAACGCAGTACTTGAAAATACTGAACCCGCAACACCAACAGATATGAATCCCACATTTAACAATAAAACACCTTTAGTTTTTTTTGAAGTTAATATATTTAAATATATCCGTATTTAGATTTTAACATGTATGATGTTGCTGTAATAGGCGGGGGGCCAGCAGGCCTATCTTTTGCCAAAACTGCCCAAAACATAAAAACAATAGTTTTGGAAGAGCATGAAAGATTTGGGGCACCTGTACATTGTGGAGAGTGTATATCGGACTTATGTTTGCGGAAATTTGATTTGAAACCTCCGAAAGATGCCATAGCACGACTCGTTAAAGGAGTTAAAATAATATTTCCCGACGATCATACTTCAATTTTATCTGAAAGAGGATATGTATTGAATAAAGATATTTTTGAGCAGTATCTCGCTGACGAAGTTCAAAAAAAAGGTATTGAAATTAAAACTGCGTGCCGTGTTGAAGGAATTGAGCGTAAAGAAGGACATTGGTTATTGAAAACCAATAAAGGTAATGTTGAAGCAAAAATAATTGTTGATGCAACGGGCCATATTCAATTAGTTTCAAATCTGCTTAAACTCAATAAAAGTTCTATGAAAAATGTCGGTATCCAATATAGGATGAATGATGTTGATTTTGGCGAATATTTAGACTTTTACCTTTGGCCAGATTTAGCACCCAAGGGATATTTGTGGATGATTCCAAAATCAAATGGTGAAAGAGGTTATGCAAATGTGGGTTTAGTTACTGATGATATTAAAAACGCCAAGGAGAATCTTGATAAATTTATTAAATTGAAAAAATGGAATGATGTTGAGTTTACGTTTGGAGGAATGATACCTTCATCCGGACCTTTAGAAAAAACATATCACACAGGAATTATGATGATAGGTGATGCAGCAGGATTTGCATCTCCCTTGTTTGAAGGGGGCACTCATTTGGCTTTGATGTCGGGAAAATTAGCAGCAGAAGTAGCAATTGAAGCTGTTGAAAAAAAAGATTTTTCTCAGGCGTTTCTTGAAAGATATGAAAGTGCATGGAAGAAAGAATTTCCCCCTTATGAAACTCTTGTAAAAGGTAAAAAAGCAATATATGAAAAATTAAGCATTAAAGATTTGTGTCTGTTGGGGGAACTTTTGCCTGAAAATTTTGATAATTTTGGAAACAAAGAAAAACTTTTGTTGGGAATGAAAATGATGATGAGAGATCCGAAATTATATAAAAAAGATGTACTAGATGCTTTGTTTGCTTTTGCTTATTCTGAGTCAAAATATTATGGTTGGTGATGTAATGGAAGTATATTTTTTAGAAAAAGAATGGAAGATATTTTATGATAAAAGATTAGAAAGCTTATTGAAAAAAAAAGAATTTGATGGTTCGTATGGAAAAAGCACTTTTTTCTTATCTGAAAAAATATTGGTTTTGGGTTTAGGAGAAATTAGATTGCTTGACGCCTACCGAATTAAACAACTTGGGGGAATTGCTGGAAAATATGCTAAAGAAAATAAAATCGAAAAGATAAAATTCCAAATAAAAGAATTAAATAAAAAAATTAATTTCAGTTTGGGAGTTTGGTTAGAAATAGGTGCTTATTATACTACACACAATTTTTCAATGAAAAGTAAAAAAGATACATATGTCCTGAAACACGTGGAATTTGATGATGGAACAAAAACTGATGGAAAACTATTTGCTGAAATAATTAATCAAACCAGAGATCTCATTAATTCACCGTCCAATCTAAAAACACCAATTAAATTCACAGAACATATTAAAAAACTCTTGAAAAAAAGTGGGGGCAAAGTTTCAATAGATATTCTAAAAGAAACTGAGTTGAAAAAAATAGGTATGGATGGTTTGGTCGCAGTTGGTCAAGGTAGTGTGAATAAACCAGTGATGATGTGTGTTGAATACGGCACCCAATTCAAAAAGAATGGGACATTTGTTTTAGTGGGCAAAGGAATTACTTTTGATTCTGGAGGATTATCACTTAAACCTCCTTTGAATATGGACGAAATGAAAGATGACATGTCTGGAGCGGCCGTAGTTTTTGGCACCATAGCTGCCATTTCTAAATTTCAAATAAAAAAACATGTCGTTGCAATTGCAGGTTTGGCAGAAAATATGCCCGATGGAAATGCTTTGAAACCGGGAGATATATTAAAGATGTATAATGGGAAAACTGTTGAAGTAAAAAATACAGATGCAGAAGGAAGAATAATTTTAGGAGATGTTTTGGCATATGCTGAAAAGAAATATAAACCAAAAGTTATTGTGGATTTGGCAACTTTAACAGGTGCTGTTGTGATTGCCTTAGGCCATAACTGTGCAGCCGTAATGGGGAATGACACAAAACTAATTTCTAAAATAATTGAATTTGGACAAAAATCAGGTGATAGGTGCTGGGAACTTCCTATTTGGGAAGAACATGAAAGTATGGTTGAAAGCGATATTGCAGATATTATGAATATTGGAACTCCCCCAAGGGCTGCAGGAACAATTGTTGGGGGTGTCTTTTTGAAAAATTTTATTGAAAAAACATCTTGGGCCCACATTGATATTGCAGGTACTTCATATTACGAACAAACAAAACCGTTTTCAAATTCGGGAGCAACAGGATTTGGGATTTTATTATTATATAAGTTAATTGAAAACCTGTGATAGTAACTAGGAACACGTTTTTAAACTTTTTTAAACATAAATTTAGTATGATGCCCCTGACAAGAAATGGAAAAATAAGTGTTCATCTTAGTGAAGGTAGAAACTCTCGTGTTTATGCCACACCTTATGGCGAAGTTTCAAAAGAATTGAAATACCCTATGGACACATATAGTCTTAATCGTTTTAAAGAAATGAAACGAGATTATGAAGAAAGGCTTCGCGAAGTAGGGGTTGTATTTGAAAACTCTAGAATGATATGTTCTGAAAAAACTCAGAAAGATAAATTTTTTATTAGTTTGGTTCAAAAAAGATTTTCTGATGAATGTGTTATTGAGAATTTGGATGATACTGACCCCAAATGGGATTTGATATTTGCCAAACTTATTGAAGTTAGTGTTAGGCTAACCGACCAAGACAAAAACCAACTTGTAGGAATTGATAATAGGATCGGTAATTGGGTTTTTGAAAATGGAAACTTGATTCTTATTGACATATACCCCCCAAGAATATTTGAAAGGGGGAAATTTTATACTTTTTCACATGGCAATGTGAATGAAATTCCTTTATCTTTAATACCTAAAGAATATGTTGAATGGAGTGTGACACATAAAAGTTTGTTTCAATTTAGAAGAAGCATTAGAAAAAGATATGTTTTGTGGGAAAGATTTAATGATGCTTTAGAAAATGTCGGCATAAACCCCGAACAAAACAGTAATTTAAAAATGAGTTTTTACAAATCAATTGTTGGGGTAGAAAGGAATTTGCAGAGAATTTGGGAAAAAATGTTTTTCGGATGATAAAGATAAGTATTTAAACTATCAAACCCATATTGTATTTGTGATGACCGAGGTGATCTCTGAGTTCTTTTTCAACTTGTAAAAAAAGTTCGGTGATGAATGACGTGCGGTCTGATAACTTATATTTGCTGGTTTAAAGCAAAAAACTAGCGGGAACATTTTTAAGCTGAACTTTTAAAATGTGTTTATGGCTAAGAAAAAAAAGTCTTTAACCACTAGAATTGTTAATTTTTTCAAACTTATTTTTAATGTGATTAAATGGATCATTAAAAAAATTTGGGGATTTTTCAAATGGGTTTTTAGCATTTTTAAAAAAGCAAATAAAAAAAGAAGAGACATTCAAATTGATAACGAAAGGCCAGGAACAAGAGCAGAATTTAATCCTTTAAAAGCAATAGAATCCAAAGAAGATATCGAGAAGTTTGAAGAAGTTCTTTATTCCAATAAAAGCACAATAGGTTTGATTCTGGGATCAAGAGGGGCAGGTAAAAGTGCATTGGGTATGAAAATCTTGGAAAATGTTGTTTATAAAACAAAAAGAAAAGCCTGCTGTATGGGGTTTGATATTGGAACGCTGCCAAAGTGGATAAAATCTGTTAAAGAATTAGATGAAGTTCAAAATAATTCTTTTCTATTGGTTGATGAGGGAGGAATTGAATTTTCTTCTAGAAACTCGATGTCAAATTCAAACAAATTACTCAGCAGTCTTTTGTTTATATCAAGACACAAAGATATAAGTGTGTTGTTCATTAGTCAAAATTCTGCAAATATCGAAATAAACACAATCCGCCAAAGCGATTATCTTTTATTGAAAAAACCCTCACTTCTTCAGCTTGATTTTGAAAGAAAAGTGATCAAACAAATATATGCCAAAGCTAAAGAAGGATTTGAAAAATACTCGCAAGACAAAGGTTTGGTTTATCTTTATTCGAATCAGTTTCAAGGATTTGCATCCAATACACTGCCTTCGTTTTGGAATGAAGAGATTAGCAGATCATATAAAAACATAAAAAAATAAGTTAAAGATAAAATGCATCTAATAATTTATTTTGAGCTTACCCATGTCAGCACCGCTAAAGCTGTTAACGCGAAGAACATAGGGACGATTGAAAATAAAGTTCCTGATTTTCCAAAGACTCCGAACGTATGTTGCAAAATTGGATTTGAAGTTATTGCAAATAGCATGAGAGATAAAACTGCAAGTATAACTCCGATAGTAAATTTGCTTTTGAGCTCAAAATAGTCTTTGATATAAATAAACAGCAGATATGCTGAAAAAATTCCTACAAGAGAAGAAAGACCAACTAATATCATCCAGTAGTTAACTGAAAACCAAACCGGATTAAATCTTCTAAAAGGAATAAATATATTAATTAACAATAAACCAACTATTGAACAAACAAGAATTCCAAATGTTGTCAAACCTGCGTTTATAGCAGCATTATTTTTTTCTTTTGTTTTTTTTACCATATATATCACCCAATAATTCCTTAAAATATTCGTTATTTTCCCATTCAGGACTTATAAAAAAAACAGAGCCATATCTTTTTTGAGGAGTTAAAATGAGCCCATTTGAAACAAGCAATTCTAAATGCCCTTGAATAGTTTTATAATCCATTGACAGCTCCAGTGCAAGCTGGCGCGTATTCATTGGTTTTCTAGTTAACACAGATAAAATCTTCAATCTAGTAGGACCTCCCCTAGATGCATTAAATAACCAATAAAGAAGTCTAGTTTGCGCGTCCATTGTATCTACTGAATTAAAAAAAAATAAAAAGGGGAGGGTTTAGTTGTTAGGACAGTTTTCCATATTCCCCATCCTTTTTGGACCATCATGCAATCCTTTGAAAGAAGCAGGTGGCATTCTTTGACCGGAAATTTCTCTGAGTTCTTGTTTTATTTCGTAGGCTAATTCATAATTGCCCTTATTGATTGCATCTTTCATTTGAACTCTCAAATCAAAGATTTCTTGATTTGCACCCGCCATTTTTCTGTTGCCAATGCCAAACTCTTCATGTATTTGTTTTGCCGTAGCAAAATCACCTTCATGCATTGCTTTCATTAGTTCAATCTGCGCCTCTTTTGGAGCCCTTTCTGAATTTTTCAATGCTTCGGAATTGATTGCAAAAGCAGCTCCTGCCAAACACAGTACTGCAAAAATTCCGAATATCATATTCCATTTCATTTACATCACCCATAAATGATAATTTTCCCTTTTTTAAAAGGATTTGCCAGAATAAACCCCAAATTACACCAAAGTTATACACAACTTCCACCAAATAAAAAGATTGAAAAAAGCAGACAAAGAACTTTTAATTTTGAAAATAAGGAATAGGTTTATATTCCAAATTAATTTAGTGAGTATATGTATGGATTCTTGGCAGATTTGCAAAATATAAACTGGACATACCCCATTGTAGGGGCACTTCTTTTTGTTGTTTGGACAGGATGGACGCATTTTGTAGGGGCAATCTGGGCGCAAGCACCTCTAAAAATAATAAAACAGATGCTCGATGTTGCAAAAGTAAATGAAAAAGATGTTGTGTATGATTTGGGTTGTGGAGAGGGAAGAATTATCATTATGGCTGGAAAAAGAGGGGCCAAAGGCATCGGGTACGAAATCGATCCCATAAGAGTATTGATCGCAAAAAGTTTTGCTTTTGCATCTAATATATTTTTTTGGGTAACGAAAAATCCTGGAAGAACTGAGATAAAATGGAAAAATATATTTGATAAAAAAATTGATTTCAAAAAAGCAACTGTGGTGACAGTTTTTCTTATGCAAAAAACAAATAATATGCTTGAAGAACGTCTTAGAAAAGAATTGCCCGAAGGGGCGAGGGTTGTTTCATATGTATGGAAATTCAATAATTGGAAACCTAGTTTTGAAGATAAAAAAAACCAAGTTTATATGTACGTTGTTTAATATTTGACAGTGTATCCCACAAAAACTAAACCCCCAATTAATAATATTAAAGATGTTGATCCCCAGCAAGGATTTGGTGGAACAATCTCTGCACAAGTGTTAGAAGCCTTCTGTATGCATAAATCTGCAGTAGCATAACACATGCCAACAGATCCTTCAGAACAATCTTGTTTATCATTTCCGCTTTGCATCTGCGCAATACAAGATTGTAATTGTGAGGAACACGTACCAACTGCAGGACATTCTCCTGCCGCATATTTGGCACTCATGATTGGATAGGTTGTAGAAACACAGGTAATCCCAGATTGTTTGTAGTTTTCGGAACATGCCGAATCAATTTTTCCATTCACATCAAATTGGCAATTGGCACAGGCATTCCGGTATACTCTTTCAGAACATCCTGAAGTAGCAAAATTAATTTGAGTGAAAAAAATTATTCCAAACAGTAAAATCATTAATTTTAATTTTGTCATATGGAAAATTTAGGACGTTTAGTATATAAATTTATGTAGAGCCTACTAAATTTTGAAAAAAGACCTTAGTTTTGTAATGATACCTACATCACTTGGCACATCTATAAAATCAAGATTTTCTGAATCTATAATCTCCTTTAAATGTATGTAATGTTGGAGTTCTTTTTCGAGAACTGGCAAAGAATAATTGGAGAGTCGTTTCTTATCATTCTCATATTCAACATTTTTTTCATATTCCTTCTTCCAGATAGATATATTATTTAAATTTCTTTCAAATTCGATAATAATTTCCTCTGCACCATTGACATGTTTTTTATAAAAATCAAATAATTCTTTAGATAAGGTTTTGTCAGATATTTTTATGAAACTCGTTTCTTCAAGATTCTTTATTCTTTCGAACCATAGTTGATTGGTTAAAATAATTTTCTTAAAATTTAAAACCTCAGGGTATATATGTGCAAGTCTTTCATCAGTATAATCAAACATTTCAGAAAGCTTGAAAATGTCTATGTTTGAAAAAAATGAATCGGTTTTGAAGAATATATATAAAGTATCAAAATTATTCTCATCATTGGACCATTCCAAAATCGGAAGACCATACTCATTTAAAGAATCAGTTTTTATTTTATTTATTAACTCAGCCATGTTTAATTGAAGAAGCGAGGAAATATATTTTTTTCTCAGTTTAAATAATTTTTCGATACTTGCCAAATAGAATTTATATTTCTCAACATTTTCGTTGTTTATTGTGATAGTGTTTAAATTATTTATTTCATGGATAAGTTTTTTTGTTTTGTTTATTTCCCAATCTATTTTTGATTTTAATGTTTCAATCTCATCGGGATATCTCTTGGATTTTTCTTGAAGAGAAATAAATGATTCAAAATATTCAAATTCGGAAAGGGCCTCATTTTTTTTATTTTTTATTAAACGAACAGTTTCAAGAAGTCTGTTTCCGATATCTGAGGGGATTGTTTGTTTTTTCATCTCGTTTGATATAGTTGCTTTAAAAATATGAATTTCCTTTTGTAGTTTTTTAGAGCGTTTGTGAAGTTTTATTTTTTGACCGAGGTCTTTTATATTTTGAGGTTCTGACATTTTCTTTAGAGATTCCGATTCATTGAGTATGTTTTTAAGCCAGAGTGACGCCTCAACTATCGCATCCAAGCTTTCGGCACCTATTTCATCAACTTTGGATTTGATATTGACATAATCTTTTTTGAGGGAAATTATATTTTTTTCGTCAAGCATAATTTATTTTAGTTTTGTGTATTTAAAATATTTGTGGTTGTGGTTAAATGTTTTAAGATTTCATTACTCTCTAACAGAAAACCAAGCCTTAGTAAAAACAGTTGCTTTAACAAAAAGAATATAAACTAGATATATAACTATCAGATATAGTTGGGGAGGGTAATTGACATGAAAAAGATGAATTTGGTTTTATTGAATTTGATAGTGATACTGACACTATTGAGTGGATGTTGCTGTTCAACTGTTCCAGAAAACAGTAGTGGTTTTTGCCCTTACGGCACATATGGTTCTGCATGCACAAATCTATGCAATCAAATGTCCCCTGGAGATTCTGAATGTTTTTCAAATTGTATGAATCTAGTAAAAAGTGAGTATGGTGCTGATGCCACCACTTGTTGCACTTCCACATATCGAGAACAGTGTAGAGAAATGTGTTATGATGAAGATTTTAAGTATCTACCAATGGATGAATGTATAACGGATTGTGTAGGTATGTACCAAGATTTTGGTTTGGATATAGATAGCTGTGCATTGCCTGTATAACAGGCTTTTCCCTTTTTTTAAAAGAAAATACTGTTATAAACCAAAAATTTACCCATATTGCCAGTTATTTTGGAGTGAATGAAACAATTAAAAACATTGACAACGAATAAGTTATATGAAATTAAACAATAATGATTTGAAGTTGCTCGATTTACTGTCGCAGGATTCTAGATTAAAAATAAAAGAAGCTGCTGTAAAATTAAAAACAAAAAATGCAACTGCTGCTTATCACATTGCCAAAATATCGGATGTTGTTGTTAGAATACCGGTAATTAATTTTTACAAGGTTGGTTCAGTTCAGTACCATCTTTTCATAAAACTTAAGGATTTTGAAAATGAAACAAAAAATGATATTGAAAAATTCGCAAAACAATTCCCCGTAGTGAAAAAAATAACTCATTTAACTGGAAATTTTGATATGCTTTTATCCCTAACAGTTTATTCTAATAGTGAAATGGCAGAATTTTATGATAAACTAGTTGAACTTTTTGCAGGTAAAATAATATTCAGAGAAATGACAATACCTTATAAAAAATGGTATATTGCAGGAAATATGTTTAGAACGTTGAATCCGAGAATATGGAATATTTCACCTGAAACGAAGATTGATTTAAACGAGCAAGAAAGGCTCATAATAAATGAACTGGCACAATTAAAAAGAATTAAAGAGTTGGGCGAAAAAACAAAATTAGATGAAAAAACTGTCAGAAAATACATGAAAAAATTAGAAAAAACAGGGGTTATCTTAGGGTATTCTATAGAATCAGACTTGAGCAGATATGGTTATGAAAAGTATATAGTCAGATTTAATGTTTCTGACAAAGAAGAAATAATAAAAAATCTAGGTAAAAAAACGGGCGTCTTGTCCATAGCAATGCCTGTAAGTAAATGGGATGTTGAAGCAAAAATAATTGCGCAATCTCATAATGATCTTTCGAAATTAATAAAAGATATTAAAAAACAAGTTCCCTCCTTATCTAAGTATGATGTTCTTTATATAGAAAAGGAAACCATAAATTGAGTGTTACAAAGGTTTATATTTTTTAATTTATTAATTAATTTAAATTTGAGGTGTTAAATATGAGTATTGTTGATAAAGAACTAGAACAGTTAAAAGATTGGAAGAAAAATAAAATAATGAATAAAGTTTGTGAAAAAAACAAAGAAGGGGAAAAATGGTATTTTTGCGACGGCCCCCCGTATGCCACGGGCGCTATGCACCCTGGTCTTGCTTATAATAAATGTGCCAAAGATTCTATTTTAAGATATAAAAGATGGAAAGGTTATAATGTTAGAGCAAGAGCAGGATATGATACCCATGGATTGCCCATAGAGGTTAAAGTTGAAAAAGAACTTAAACTAAAACAAAAAAATGATATTGAAACGGTAGGTGTTGAAAAATTTATTGAAACTTGTAAACATTTTGCCACAGAGCATTTATCAAAAATGTCAGAGGATTTTATGCGCGCAGGAGTGTGGATGGATTTTGAAGATCCTTATTTGACATATACAAATGATTTCTTGGAATCTGTATGGGGTGCAATAAAAAAAGTTCATGAAAATGGATATTTATACAGGGGCGTATCTGTGTTGCCTTACTGCCCTAGATGTGAAACCCCTATGGCAAATTATGAACTTGAATATGGCATGAAAACGAGTCCAAGCATATTTGTAAAATTCAAAACAGTAGGGGATGAAAAAACGTATTTGGTGATATGGACAACAACACCTTGGACTTTGATATCAAATATGGCAGTTATGGTTCATCCGAGTGAAACTTATGTAAAAATTATACCTGAAGGTTCTGATGAGATATGGATAGTTGGAAAAGCAAGGATGGATATATTAGCTGGAAAATTAAATATGAGTTTTACAGTTGTTGAAGAAATTAGTGGAAAACGATTGAATGATATTGAATATTCTCACCCCTTAGGTATAAGGCCCGAAGTTCAAAGAAAAGTTGTTCTGTCTGATGAATTTGTTACAATGGAAGAAGGTTCGGGTTTGGTCCATTGTGCGCCTGGCCACGGTCCAGAGGATTATATAATTGGAAAAAGATATGATATTGAACCCTTTTCACCATTGGATAACAGAGGAAAATTTAATTCGGACGCAGGAAAATATGAAGGAAAACAAGTTCCTGATGTAAATGATGAAATAATAGAAGAATTGACAGAACTTGGATTGTTATTAGATAGTGGAAAGATTGAGCATAGATATCCGCATTGTTGGAGATGTAAAACCCATCTCATATTTAGAACAATGAAGCAATGGTTTGCCAAAATAAGCGATGCGAAAACCAAAATGGTTGAGGAAATAGATGAAACTGTATGGGTTCCTGAATTTGCTAGAGCACGTTTTTCAGATTTTGTTTCAAATGCACCCGATTGGTGCATATCAAGACAAAGATATTGGGGAATCCCAGTACCGATTTGGGTTAATCAGGAAGACGAAACAGATTACATAGTAATAGGTAGTTTTGCTGAGCTTCCTAAAAAACTTGAGGATTATCATAGACCGTATGTTGATAAAATTGTAATAAAAAAAGACAACAAAACTTACAAAAGAGTTCCTGATGTTTTGGATGTTTGGATTGATTCGGGTTGTGTAGTTCAGGCAAATTTGAAACCTGAAGAAGGAGAAGAATATGAAAAAGCCAAATTTATATTTGAAGGAAAAGATCAAACTCGAGGATGGTTTTATTCGTTGTTGGGAATAGGAGTGATGTCACAAAATAAAGCACCATATGAAACAGTCATGATGCACGGATTTTTTGTAGATGAGAAAGGAGAAAAAATGAGTAAAAGTGTGGGTAATTTTATACCGTTTGATAAAATTGCTGAGAAATACGGTGCTGATGCTTTTAGAGTATGGTCTCTCCAAGCAGTACCTTGGGAAGATTTAATTTTCACATGGGATAGTGTCAAAGAGGCATACTCCTTCATAAATACTGTTGACAATATGGCAGTTTTCTTGAGCAGATTTGCAGAGCATGTTGAATATTTGGTTCCGGAAATAAGTGAATTCACCAATATTGAGGATGGATGGCTTATTTCAAGATTTAATCAAGTTATAAAACAATATGAAGAAAATTATGATAAATATATGTATCACTTAGCAATTAGAGATTTGATTTATTTTATATTAGAAGATGTTAGCAGATTTTATATGAAAATAATAAAATCGAGGGATGATGAACAAGGGTTGAAGATTTTAAAATATGTTTATGTTGAATCTATGAAACTACTTAATTTAGTTGCGCCGTTTGTAACAGAAAGGGCATATAAAACTGTTGTAGCAAAACCCAAAGAATCCATTTGCTTGGAAAATTGGCCCAAGCAAATTGGTTTGGTCGATGAGGTACTTTTGGCAGATATGGAAGTTGCAAAAGAAATAATAAACACAATAATATCTGCAAGACAAAAAAACAACATCAAATTAAGATGGCCTGTTGATGAGATTCTAATATACGCATATGATGATATATCTTTAACTGCAGCTAGAAGACTTAGTAATGTTGTAAAACTCATGACAAATGTCCATACTGTTGAAACAATAAATAAGAAAAAAGGAAATATTAATATAATTTTTAAAGAAGGTTTTGAAAAAACAAAAGAGATTGAAGATAAAATTAAAGAGAATCTAGATGAATATGAGAAAAAATTAAATATCGGACAGAGTATTGAAATTGATGGATTGAAATTAACGCAAGAAAACTTACAAGTAACAGAAACTGTTGAAGATTACGATGTTAGTTATTTTACGGGTGGAAAAATATATCTGCACACAAAACTACCTAAAAAAGTCATTGAGGAAGGCATATCTAGAGAAGTTATCCGAAGAATACAAAACATGAGAAAAGAAAAAAAGCTTGTTGAAAAAGATGAAATTTCAGTGGTTTATTCTGCAGATGACAATCTCGAAAAGATTATTGATATTTTCAGAGATGAAATCACAAAAACTGTTAATGCTAAAGATTTTGTCCGAGGGAATCCAGAAGGAATCGAGTGGAAAATACAAGGTCCTAAGAAAGATTACGTTTTTAAAGTCCAGATAACTAAATTATAATGGTACGGGGTGAGTTGCTGACGGTACTTTTGTGCTGAGGAAGGTCCACCCACCATATCCGACTATGTTGGAAAACAGATGTCGCAAGACATAGCTGGGAAACTGGCTTGAAAAGGAACAGAAACGATACCTTTTTGGGAGCACTATGAAGTCATCTGAGATTTCCTAAAAAAGGATGAAACGGCCTTTGAACTGTTGTGGTGCAAGCCATATGGCGCTTAGTAGAATGCAACTAAAACAAAAGGTGGCCTACGGCCCCGTGCTGATATTTATGAGGTGATGTAATGTTGGAGGAAATTTCACTCTTATTGGGTCCGATTGCTTTTTTGTTAGTAGTGGGAGCTGCTGTTTCCATATCGCTTTTATTGCCTTTGGCAGGCGTAGTGTTGACATTGAATTTTATGAAAGTCATTAATTTGAGTAAAAACATAATTGTGGGTGTAATGGGAATTGCGATGGGGATTCCTATTTTGTTGATGGTTTTGGCAATAGTTTGTTTTGTTTTGTCTGTTTTGTTGCCTGCAATTTAGGTGAGATGATGAAAAAAGTTAAAGACCTTAAGTGGAATGAAAGAATAACTGTTAAAGATCTGGTGAAACAAATGGAATCCTGTGGATTTCAAGCAACTGAATTAAAGCAAGCTGCAGAAGTTATAATTAAAATGAAAAAAAATGGAGCTAAAATTTATTTGACTTTCACATCAAATATGGCCACTTCGGGTTTAAGGGGATTATTTGCACAAATAATTGAAATGGGTTTAATTGATATTGTTGTTACAGGTGTTGGTGCAATAGAAGAAGATATAATGCGTGCAAAAGGAGAAGAATTCGTTATAGGTAATTTTGGAGTAGATGATGTTGAACTCCATGAAAAAGGAGTCAATAGAGTTGGAAATTTATTTGTAACAAACGAAAGTTATTGTAATTTTGAAGATTTGATGCGACCTATGTTGAAAAAGCTTTATCAAGAAAAAAACAGATGGAATGTTTCAGATATGTTGAAAAAGTTTGGGGAGGAATTAGAGGATGAAAATTCAATTCTCTATCAAGCTGCAAAGAAAAATGTTCCTGTTTTTGTCCCAGGGATAACAGACGGGGCATTAGGTTTTCACTTGTTTTTATTTCAGCAGGAAAAACCTGATTTTGTAGTTGATGTTATCAATGATTTCAAAAAATTAACTTATTATACAACTCATGATGATAAAAAAGGAGTTATAGCCCTAGGCGGTGGAATTGCGAAACACCAGGCACTTCTTGCATGCATACTCAATGGTGGCATGGATTATGCTGTTTATATGACAACTGATCAAGAATTTGCGGGCAGTATGTCTGGCGCCTCAACACGCGAAGCAAAATCGTGGGGAAAAATAAAAGATGATTCAGATGCTGCAACAGTTATTGGCGATGTTTCAATAACATTTCCTTTGATGATGTGTTACGTATTAGAAATTTTGAATGAAGAAAAATGAAAAAAGAAAGTGTTTTTTAAATAAGTAAATTAGGGAAAAATAAAAGCATTATTCCCAACAGGAACAATATCACTGCCCCAATTATTTTGCAATATTTCGCATACTTTTCCCCGATTCCGCTCGTTACGGCAAAAATTGCTAAACTAAATATTACCAAATCATCAAACATAAACGCTGCAACATACATTATAATATACAAATAGTATTCAAGTGTGGGCAAATTGCTTAGTGCAAGTACTTGTGTAAAAACTGCAGGTATTGCAGATGAACAAACAAATTCAATAGAATTTACTGTAAACGCTAGAATTATAATCGCACCCAGTGTTGCGATAGACATTGGGGCAGATACAACGTTCTGCATGGCCCCTAAAGTTTTTGTATGGTCTTCTTCGTCTCCAACTTTACAAGTTAATGTTCCGCCTGCTTTGCGAATTTCTAAATATTCTTTAATTGAAAGTGTTCCACCCGCTATGGCAACTAAACCAACTATTATCATAACTGGTCTCAGATAACCAATAAAAAGAAACATGTTCAACCATGCAGTCATGAACAAGAAATATAATATTCCTGACGCTAATAAAAAGGTTCCAACAATAAACCATATTCTTTTTTTGTCTTTGAGTTCCATAACCAAAGCAATTAAATAAACTAAAACCCACATTGCACATGGATTAAATCCATCTATGAGACCTAAGAGTATTGCAAGAACAGGTAAAGAAAGGGTTGTAATATCAATTAATCCAATAAACGGGACTTCAACCTGAGTTATGCCTGGCACCACATCTTCTGTTTTTTCAGTAGAGACAGATTGATTGACACAAACATCCGAACAATAATCAATAGCTTCACGTATTTTTACACCCGTAACATGTTCACCAGAGTATCCAATAAAAACTTCTTTTCCAACAAATGTGGCAGGAACTAAAATCCTTGTTTGACCGTTGCCATGATCCTTTAGCAGTTGTAAATACAATTCTTGAGCCGAAGACTCGGCTATATCATGATAAACCCATCCTACATCAGGAAATTCCTTCATTAGTTTTTGGTTAAACTGCATTTGCTCATGACAATGAGGACATGTTTGTGAATAAAAAAAATGGACGGTTATGTTAGTATCCCCGCTATAGGGGATGGGAGGAGATTGTTGAAAATGTTCAAAGAGAAAAAGGCCACTTCCCAAAATTAAAAGAGCTATTATTAGATAAACATTGAATTTATCTTGGAAAAAACCTTTTATCATTTTTTTTACATCCATATCTATCTCTCCATTTAATTGCTCAAAAGAATATAAATAGATATATAATTCAAAAAGTTTATATAGTTTACTTATTTGTTCGGAAATTTAATAACGATTGGCAATTGCAAAGCATTTTTATAATAATTAGATACTATTAAATTATGGACGAAGCAAAATTTATTCTATACAAAAACAAACTATTAGATCAATATAATATTGTTAGGTATATGGCAGATAGTATTGCTTATAGTTTCAAAACAAATGAGGAAGTTGGAAAAGTTTTAGAAACTGAGACAGATTGTGATATGAGCATTCATTCAATTGAATCACTCAATAAAATTAAAGATCCGAAAAGAGTTTGGCTTTTAGTACAGGGATGGAACAAAAAAGATATTATAAAAATGGTGGGGGCAGGTGTAATAAAATTCATAATTGATAATCAAAGTGATCTCCAAGTTTTAGAAAATTATTTGTTAGAAAACGATGTAAAAATAAATTTGCTGTTGAGAGTAAAATTCAAAGAAAGAACTGTGCATACTGGAAAATATTATGTATATGGTTTTTCAGGTTTGGAATTGAATAAGCAAATACAAAGAATTTCAAAAAATCAAAAATTTATGGAAAAAATAAATAAACTAGGGATACACTTCCATAGAAAAACCCAAAACTTGAGTGAATGGGATTTGAAAGAAGAAATCCAAGATATTGTAAAATCTGAAAATTTAAAATATATTCAAATTATAAATATAGGGGGGGGAATACCCTGCGAATACAAGAATTTCAGGATTAATCTTAAAGATATATTTCAAAAAATAAAGGAATTTAAAAAATGGCTCAATGAACAAAAGATTGAATTGATGATGGAACCTGGCAGATTTTTAGCAGCACCATGTATTGAATTAGAAACAGAAATAAAAGCTATTTACAAAGACACGATTATCCTTAACTGTTCTGTTTACAATTCATCTTTAGACACATTTATTTGGAATATTAGGCTGGTTGCAAAGGATGAAATTCTTGATGAACAGAAAGCTGGAAAAATTTATACACTAAAAGGATGCACCCCAGATTCTATGGACATTTTCCGTTATAGAATTCATTTACCTGAAAAAAAGGTAGGTGATAAAATTGTTTTTATGAATGCAGGAGCATATAATTTCAATGCAAACTTCTGCTCTCTTCCAAAACTGAAAACGGAGATTGTTGGGTGAGAAACAGAAAAAAGATTTTTACGATTTATACATACACTCAAATTAGTTTTGCTAATCCAACTGAAACATTTAAAAACACAATTAACCATAAAATATAATGTGGTAATATGGCCCAAAAATATTTTAATAAAAACGAAGTGATTGAAAGAATTACTGGATTTGCTAATGAAATGAATTTAGATTTGAGTGTTACACATTCTCTAAGAGGGGACTTTTTTACTATGGGTGAGATAAAAACAAGAAGATTCCCCCGTAATCTATTTGAAAGGATTGGTTTATTGAAACCGGATAAAACAGAGTTGGTAGAAGTATTTCTACCGGAAACGATTGCAGAAGAGGACTTTTTAAGAACACCAATTTTTGCTCCTAGAGATATTCCAACTATAAGTAAGTTGACGCACAATATTGAAGGAATTGGAAAGCGCATAAACATTGAACCGTTTTTAGGGAGCTTTGGTGAGAGTTATAGAGTAATACAGGAAGATGGGAGTGAAGTTGGGGGTATGTTTTTAGTGAATATATATACAAGCGAAGACAAAACTCCGAATTCTATTATTTATTATAATAAAAAATAAATTTATCTCAATCTCCTGCCATCCACGCCCACCAGGGCCCTTTTTCTTCAATTACCTGGCCGTTTTCAGCGTCAATTATGGTCTCAACCTCTGCATCAGCGGGGAATAAAAACAAAAACTTTTTCTCTTGGGTTGTGTTTATGTGATAAACAGCCGCGCCGTTGTGCTCTTTTATTTCTGCGTTTACGGATCTTACATTTCTGTTCTGCGATGCAGTTGAAACTGCTTGTGAAGGAAGGACTTTGACTTCATTATTGCCAACCTTTACTTTGTTTTCATGGATTATTACATTGTTTTGATTAACTTTAACAGAAACCGCGCTGTCCGCGATCTCAACGTTGGTGATTCCAGGTGTAACCATGACTTCGCCGCTTGTAGTTGAAACCTTGACAATCTTGTCATTTGACTTGACAGATATTCCGTCAGCGCTGATTTCTCCAGGTTTAACTTCAAAAGTTTCAACAAGGCCGTCAAGCTCCTGCGCCTCAATAACCTGTTTTTTCTGCATAAGTTGTTCAATCATATTGTCAATTTCTATACGAACTTGCTTCAAACTTTCAATTTGATCATCTATATCCTGAGAACTGGAAACAACACCATCTACTCTTTGTTTGTAATAAGCTGCAATTTGTCTTCCATTATCTCCAGGAGAAGAAATGTGGGTTGTTTCTGCATTAACTTGGTTGCATATTCTTTCCCGTTCTTTCATCTGTTCTTCAATTCGCTCCTGGATTTGATTTTCAGAATCTCTATCTCCTTTCTGTTGCGCTGTTTGGAGCTGATTTTTAAGAGTATATATTTCCTCCATAATATCTGAATCATCACACTGCCACACAACTGCAGTTGATGTGGGTACGCAAGGATTGTTTTCGTTTAAATTTTGAAGTTTCAAAGAAAGATCATCATAATACTGTTGATTTCCTTCTGTTTGAGCCTTTGCCATTTCCATTTTTATTTGCTGGATTTGTAGGGCAAGTTGCTCTTCACAAGTAGTTGCAGAAACCTGTTCAGAGGAAGAAGTTTGAATTTTTCTGCAGTTGTTATTTCTTTCTTGATTCATGAGTTCTAGTTTGTTTTTCAATTGTTCAACATCTCCTGCATTATTGTTTTTCACTGCGTTTTCAATTTGATTCATTACTTGATTCACTTGTTCTGCATACTCATCATCTGCTGCGCAATCCCAAATAACAGTTATATCCTCGCGTCCGTACCCATATCCTGCCTGTGTTGAAACAGCTTCGCCCGAGGCCTGTTTAATAGGTTCAGCATGTTCGGGTTTATAACTAGTTGAATCATCAAGTTGATCTTTGCCAGTAGCATTATCCCCTTGAGACGTTGAAATATCAACTTTGGAAATCTGCTGTATTGTGTGACCTGTTTGAGCCTGTGCAAAAACTGAAACAACTAAAAATAAAACAAATACTAATGAAAACAAAAAACTGCTTTTCATGTTACCACCTCTCCATTATAAATTGACATCACTAAAATTTATAAACCTTTAATCCGCGATAGAATTATGGAAAATAGAAAAAAAGTTGTTTTTATAATTCTTGATGGGTTGGGTGACGGACCAGTGAAAAATGGATCTTTAGAAAAAGCAAAAACACCAAACATTGATAAAATGAAAAAAGAGCATGGAGTTTGTGGTGGGATGATGACTCTAGGAAAAAACATTGTGCCCCACAGTGATGATGCACATCTTGTTTTGTTTGGTTATTCTATGAAAAAAGATTATGTTGGCAGAGGGCCCTATGAAGCACTTGGTGCAGGATTAAAGATGAACAAAGGAGATATTGCGTTTAGGGCAAATTTTGCAACAGTAAAAAAAGGTGTTGTTGTTGACAGAAGAGCAGGAAGAATCAAAACAGAAATAGCACATAAGGTTGCAAAACATATTTCTAAAACGAAAATTGATGGGCATGAAATAACTTTTGCCCCGACAACAGAACATAGAGGTGTTTTGATAATCAAAGGAAAGGGATTGACTGATAAAATAAATCAAACTGACCCCGGGAAAACAGGTGTTGCATGGATTAAATGCAAACCTGAAAAACCTACTGCTAAAAAAACAGCCGAGCTTGTGAATAAATGGACAGAGTGGGCACATGAAAAATTGGAAGCACAGACCTGGACAAGAAAAACGCCCAAACCAAATTTTATTTTGGCCAGAGGGGTAGGTTCCTACAAAAAAGTTGAAACGATTCAGCAAAAATTTGGGATAAGAAGTGTGTGTATTGCGGGAGGGGCTTTGTATAAAGGAGTTGCCAAATTTGTTGGGATGAACACACCTGACATAAAAGGTGCAACAGGGGATAAAAACACAGATCTAAATGCAAAATTTAATTCAGTAATTAATTATTTGAAAACAAATGACCTTGTTTTTCTACATATAAAAGGGCCTGATTCTTTTTCACATGATAAAGATTGCAAAGGCAAAAAACAATTTGTTGAAAAGGTTGATAAATTTTTGCCGAAGTTAACTGAAAAAGCAGATTACATAATAATTACTGGTGATCATTCAACACCTTGCACAAATGGAGACCATAGTGCAGATCCTGTCCCATTCCTGTTATGGGGAAAGAATTTGGTTCCTGACACTTCAAGCTTTACTAATTTAAACTCGCCAGAAGGAGAATTGGGCATCTTTGAAGGTAAAGAAGTAATGAAAAGTATAGAAAAAATGATAAAAAATTGAAAAGAAAAAAATTAGAAATTTAATACAAATAAAAGATAGGGTGCGTTGTATGTGCCTTTTTTGATATCATAAACCCTATTTTCAAAACCAAGACCTACTTTCTTATAGAATAATGTTCCAGAGAAAGTTATATCTGCTCCTCCAGGATCATAAGATATTGGCACATATAATCTGGTGCTTGGTTCAAACCAAAAATTATCGGACAAGGCCATAGCAGTTCTGACACCCAACCAAATATTTCTTAATGTGAAAACGTCGTTTGCTTTTTCTATAATAATTGGTTTGTAGTTCAATGTATCTCCATTAACGATATGAAAAGTGTTTTCTATACCTGTTTCGAATTGTATATGATAGGTGGAATAAGCTCCTCCAAGTTCAAATGCTGTTGTTTTCATGCTAGTATGTTCGGTGTTCATATCAGCACCGAATATGAGTGAAAGTTTTCCACCGATTTCAAATCCAAAGCCCACAGTATTTTCTGATATTTTTGAATTTAATCTGAACCCTCTTAATGGAGAAAAGTCTTTGCTTAATTTGGGTTTGTCCATAGGTTTAGATAATTCGTCGGATTGTGAACCAAAATAGAACACGTGACCTGTTCTTTCCTTAGGTTCTAAGGTAAAGGGTTCAAGCGTAACTTCGGATTCTAAACCATCTAATCTCTGTTCGATTCGAAGTATTCTCACATCATTAAAAAGATCTTTATTTTCTAAGTTAGAAACTCGAGAATCCAGAGAATCTGTTTTATCTTGTAAATCTGAAACCTCTCTTATAAGTCCATTGAGTACATCATAAAGTTCATCTACCTGTGCTTGTAATTCGTATGCAATATTAGATAAATGATTATTTTCAAGTTCTTGTATTGTGCGTTCAACATAGCGGATTTGAGTTTTTATAACCTCTGGCTCAGTGGGCATAGGTTTTGATAAATTTGTTACTGTAACATACCCCAATAATTTATCCTCTGTGCAAGAAGAATCTATTTTTCTACCAGTTCCTTTGATGTTAAAATTCATTTTTTTACTCTCGAAAAAATTGACTAAACCATCAACAACATCTTTAACTGATGTGTGATATTGGCTAGAAACCGTTGTTGTAAAACTTCGATGAGATTCATTCGGATCCATTACTTTTAGTAAAAATGAAACATCTGAATCTTTGAAATATCCTAAATTTTTTATTTCCATAAATTCTGCTGATTTGTTTGATGAGGATACGGCAACTTGTGTTGCATCTGCCAAATCCATAGATTCTAATAGTTTTTCAGATAATTGAAAATCTGGAAGACCAGGTTTTATATTGTTCTCAACCGTAGAAGGAGGGTTGATTTTAGTTGTATCTGGCGCGGGATGGAGTTCGTGATCCAAACTTGATGCCATTGTTGATGCAGCAGCCACAGCAGTGGCAAATATTATTGCTCTGTTCATACTTTTGGGGGCCATTTAATCACCTCTAAACCATAAATAGTTATGAATAGCAACATATTTAAATGTTTCTAGTGATGGGGTGTTGTGGAGTGTTAGAGTATGAGATGAATGCGGGCAAAAGTTTATAACTATATATAAAGTAATTAAATCGATGGGAAATAATAAAGACGATATTGACGATCTTCTTATCAGTACTAGTGTTGATGCTTTAATCAAATATATCCATTCAAAAAAAAGGGTTGAAATTGAAACCGCTGCAAATGATCTGAATCTTCCATTTAAGACAGTTGAAGAGTGGTCTAAAGCCTTGGAAAAACAAGGTCTTATTAAAATAGAATATAAATTCACAAAAGAATTTTTGATTTGGGCAGGGGATGAAGAGCAGATTGTTGAAAAAATAGGTAATATAGAAACTCAAAAAAAGTTTTCAGAAGAAAAAGTCGGACAGCTTATGAATAAAATTAAAACAGCAAATGCAGAACTTGAACTCTTAAAAACTCAGTATACTCGATCAATTGCTGACACTCAACCCATTATAAATGAAACATCTGAAAAAGTAAAAGAATTAAATAATCTAATTAATTCCTCACAAAAATTATACAAAAAAAATGTCATTCAATTAAACAAATTAAATGCAAATTATACGCTTCTTCAAGAAAAAAGTGATGAAATCAAAAAAGAATTGGAAGAGTTCAAAAAAAGTGTGAAAGAAACGCCCAAAAATACAAAAGTTCAAAAAGTATTGGAAGAATTTGAAAATAAACTCAAAAAACAGCAAACTGAAATTGATAAAAAACTCAAAGACATAGAAACAAAAATACAAGGACAGAGAAAGAAACTTGAAGATGTAGATAATATTAAAATAAGTTTTGAGAGGATTGGTGCAGAAATTGAAAAAAATGAAGCTGAACAGCATCTCTTAAAAGAAATGATTGGTGAAGTAGGAACCACATATACAGATTTCATTAAAACATCTAAAAGAATAGCGGGCGGAATGCCTTTTAATAAAAAAATAACCTTGTATAAACAAGAAATAGATAAAGTTAATAAAACCCTAGAACAAGTTGAAAGAAAAGTTCAGATGATGCGTGCAGAAATTGATGAAGGAAAAATTTCTGCAGATACGGTTTTAATGTTGCATAAGAAAATCGCAACAATTGATTTCAAAGATAATCTGGGAAAGATGAAAGAGCGTGAAAAACAATTGAATGAAGATGTAAAATCACTTAAAGATCTTTATGGCGAAGTGAAATCATCTGAAAACATACTTGAAGAAGTTAAAAACTCGATTAAAGAAATTGATGCTGCCGAAAGATTGATTAAAACAGAAAGGGTTAAAGTTACAGATTTGATTTCAAAAATGAGCGACACCATAAAAGAGGATATAAGAGAATTATCAGTTTATGATACTAGATTAGATAGAATAGCCAACAGAACAAACATTTTGGTTACGACTTTAGAAAAACAAATTAAAGACCATGAAAAATTTGTGGACGGCTTTGAATCTGAGAAAGAAGCATTTAAGAAAGATGTTGCATCAAAAAGAGTAGATGTTAAAAATTATATACAACAATTAGAACAATGGGACAAAAAATACAGAGAAGTTTCAACAAAGAAAACTTTTGTATCAAAAATAACAAAAACTATTGACGGCATTAGGACAGACACAAAAGAACTTGAGGATAATATTGAAATTATTAAAAAGAAGATTGATTTGCTTGCACAACTAAAAAATAAACCAGAAGAACAATATGCAGTGTTGAAGTTTATTGAGGGGAAACTACAAGAAACTAAAGAAAAAGAAAAGAATGTAGAAAGCAAACGTAAAGAATTGAATGACCTTATAGAAAAAATGTGGAAAAATGAAAAGGAAAGTTCATCAACTTAAAAATAAAAAAGAATATGTTAAACAATAAAAATGTTTGTGTTGTTATAAAATGGATTGGTGATATGAATGGCAGAAGAAGAATTGAGAGAAACCCCTTCAGCAGTAGAACATCCTGCTCCTGAAGAAAAAATGCATGTTATTGAGTCGTATTTCTTTAAAAGTGAGAATATCCCTGTGAACGTTAAAATCGTAGATAGGGGGGATTATGTACCGTATTATGAACTTACTATTCCTGGGCTGGCAGAAGGAACAAAAATTGTTTTGAATACAATGAAAGGTGAATTGATCACCAAGGTTAGATTAGATATCACAGAAATAATTGATCCAAAGAAAGAAAAAGACGTAAAACAAAAATTTGAAACTTATGCATTATATCTATTGAAAAAACAATTTCCTTCATTAGCTGAAGATAAACGAAAAGTGTTGGCATCGTATCTTCTCCAGAGTACATTGGGGCTTGATGAACTCGAACCTCCACTTCATGATGAAAGTTTAGAAGAAATTTGTGTTAATAATTCGCAAGAACCAGTATGGGTTTACCATAAAAAACATAACTGGTGTAAGACTAATATATGGATACGTAACGAAGAAAAAATTTATGATTATTCTGCCATGATAGGTAGAAAAATTGGGAGACAGATAAATATACTTAATCCTTTGATGGATGCACATCTTGGTTCAGGAGATAGGGTAAACGCGACTTTATCGCCCGTTTCATCTTTTGGGAACACTATTACAATCAGAAAATTCTCTAGGAATCCATGGACCATACCTGTTTTTGTTGCAAACAAAACAACATCTGCAGAGGTAGCAGCATGGATTTGGTTATGTGTACAAAATGAAATGTCTTTGATGATAACTGGGGGAACAGGATCAGGTAAAACCTCTTTCCTTAATGCTGTTGCAGGTTTAATTCCTCCAAACCAAAGAATTATTAGTATTGAAGATACAAGAGAACTTACTCTTCCTTCTTTCCTTCATTGGATACCTATGGTAACGAGAGAACCAAATCCAGAAGGAAAAGGAGAAGTTTCTATGCTTGACTTGATGGTTAACTCATTGAGGATGAGACCAGACAGAATAATTGTTGGTGAAGTTAGACGTAAAAAAGAAGCAGAAATTTTGATGGAAGCTATGCACACAGGACACTCTGTTTATGCAACCTTCCACGCCGATAACTCAGAACAAGCACTTACAAGACTTACAAATCCTCCTATAAACATTCCAAAGGCTTCAATTGATGCCTTGGCAGGTTTGGTAGTGCAGTTCAGACATAGAAGATTAGGAATTAGAAGAACTTTGGAGATGGCGGAAATTCAAAGAGGTGGGGACTTGAATGTCCTACATAGATGGGATATTAGAAGTGACAAATTAAATAAAGTAAACAAATCTGTGGGTTTTGCTGAAACATTGAATCTTTATGCAGGTTTGAGTTCTAAAGAAATAGATGAGGATATCAAAGAAAAATCCAAAATTATAACATGGATGGTGGAAAATAAACATATGAAAGTTGATGAAGTCGGACATATAATTTCACGATATTACTTTAATCCTGATGAGGTTATTAAATTCGTTGATAAAAATAAACCTTGGGATTTCTCAATATAAGTGAGTGAAATGGATATTCCAAACTTTGATGATATCATAGATTCTGCGTATAGTTATGAAAAAAAAGGCGCTAAGAAATTTAAAAAAAATGAAGAAACAGAATCTGAGGATATTGATTTGTTTAAAATGCATGTTTCCGATATTGATTATTATAAAATTTTAAGTTTGTGGCAGAGGGTTGAAAAAGTTAAAAAAACAGCTTCTCTTAATATGTTCTCCGAAACAAAACAAACAAGAAAACTCGAACCTGTTTTTTCTGCCCGCAATGATGCGAGTAGCGTTCCAAATATTCCTTCTCCAGTTGCTTCTTCAAAAACAGAGCAATTAAAAAAAATTGTGAAAACAGAAGATTTGGATGGAACTGTTGATATGATGCAACAACTTAGGGAAGCGAAAATGAAAAGAAAAACATCTGTTAGTTTGAAAGAAACAAAGCTAGGAAAAACTGATGAAAAAGAAATTGATGAGAAAATTGTTGTTCCAGAAGTAAAACCGAAAACTGTTCCAGAAAAAAAAGAGGTTAGTAAACCTCCCAAAGTTCCTTTAATTCAAACTTCAGAATTAAAAAATTCACAAAAAAAGAAAGAAGAAAAAATGATGGAAGATTTGAAATCTCTTAATAAGTCAGAACTTCTAAAAAGAATTGAAACTTTGTCAGATCATGTTTTGATGGATTATTCAAGACAAAATGATCCAAAGAAGTATACGGAATTCACAATGGGGTTGATAAATGCAGATAGTTTTAGAACAAGCACTAAAGTTGCAATAGCTAAAAAAATGGGCATTGCAGAGAATGAAGCAATTGAATATTTGATAAAATCTCCATTCAGTGGAATATGACATCATATGAAAACGTATAAAAAGATTGTGTGATAAAAAAGAACAGGGTGGATACATGGTAATAAAGAAAAAACACGGATTGGTGGAGAAAGAGGATTCAGTATCATCCCCTTTAGTAAGACCAACAAGAACTACAAAAATAAATAGACAAAGCAGCGTTGGAAGATTTTTTGGAAAATTGGCAAGTCAATATCCCAACATCCAAGACCAATTAATTATGGCAGATATGGATAAAACTCCTGCAGAGTTTATGCAGATGGTTATATCTGCAACTATGACATATAGTATTGCGTCCACCCTTGTAGCAGCAATATTTTTAGGCATTTTTGAATATAGTATGATATGGATCTTTCCCATATTTATCATATCCCTTGTATTCTTTTTTTATATGTGGAAAAGTTATCCAATTGTCAAAATTAAAAAGAGAGAAAGATTAATTGATAAAGATTTAGTTTTTGCAGGAAGACATATGGTTATTGCCTTAAGATCCGGAGTACCCATGTTTGATTCGATGGTGGGAATGACACAAGATTATGGAGAAGTTAGTGTAGAGTTCAATAAAATTGTTGAGAGAATAACTCTTGGAGAACCACCTGCACAGGCAATAAGAGGAGTAGTTAAGTACAACCCATCCAAATATTTTAATAGAATGGCTCTCCAAATTGTTAATGCTTTAAATTCTGGTGCAGATTTGGCAACCTCATTAGACACAGTATTGGATCAGATTGCAAAAGAACAAGTTATTTCTTTAAAAGAATACGGACAAAAATTAAATCCTTTAAGTATGTTTTACATGCTTTTTGCTATTGTTTTTCCATCTTTAGGTATTGTATTCATAACAGTTTTGATATCATTTACTGGAGGAGGACTTACTGCACTTGGTGCAGGTATTTTGCTTTTGGGGGGAGTTTATATTATAACTTCACAATTTATGTTTATCACTATGATTGAAAGCTCGAGACCTCCATACGAATTAACATAAACGAAGAGGTAATTATATGAAAAGAAGATTAGATGTTGTTGGGCGTATTGCTCCTCGCGATAAGATTAAGGAATTTGGGCAGATGCTTTCATCTGCAGGTATGGATTTGGAACCTGAATACTTACTTGGTGCATTGTTTGTTATGAGCGGGTTAATGTCAATAATCTTTGCTATTTTAATTTATCAATTACCCTTTACATATGTTTATTTGACCTCCCTCACAGATATGGCAGTTCACGTTTTAAGATATATAGGAATATCAATATCAACTGCAGAACCAATAGGAGGAATTATTTATGTTTTACTGATGTTTTTATTAGATGCAGTTATATCCCTCATTTTAGGCCCTGCTGTTGTCTTTGTTTCAATTTATACAATTATAATATTGAGGATTGACAATAGAAGAAAAAAAGTAGAGGAAGTTTTACCAGATTTCCTTATGCTTGCTGCTGCAAATGTTAGGGCAGGTATGACGATTGATCAGGCAATGTGGTATGCCGCAAAACCCGAATTTGGGACTTTAGCACTGGAAGTGGAACTTGTTGCCAGAAGAGTTTTCGCAGGAGAACCTTTCGATAATGCAATTGATTTGCTTGCTGAAAGACTTGAGTCTAAAGCAGTGAGGAGAACAGTTGCATTGATTAAACAAGGTATGGCTTCTGGAGGAGAAATCGCCAATATATTAGAAAGAACTGGTGAAGAATCCAGAAACATGCAGATGATAAAAAAAGATATTGCAACTTCTCTCTTGATGTATATAATTTTTATTGTGTTTGCAGCTGCAGTAGCAACCCCTTTTCTTTATGCAGTGTCTCACCAATTACTGTTTAATTTGGAGGGCATTATAGCTGAACTTCCTGAAACAAATGTATCAAGCATTACAGGCGGAGGTTCATATGGGGGAGTGGTTGGACTTGCAACAATGTTTCACTTTGGGGATATGCCAATAACTGCAGATGAATTTGTATTATTTGCTGTTTTTGCTATATTTGTAACATCTATACTTGCATCATTGGTTATTGGCGTTATACGCCAAGGCTCAAAAGTAAGAGGAGTTAGATATATACCTTTCCTCATGGTAGTTTCATACATTATTTTCATAGTCTCAGAAGCTTTCTTGAAGGAGATTTTGGGAGTAATGGCAATGTAGGGGTATAAACCTTTAAAAATTTAATATTGATAGAGTTATCTATGTTATTTTATAAAAAAGGGCAAAGCAGTGTTGAACTTCTTGTTGTTTTAGGAGTTATACTTATAATCATATTGGGTTTTACAATTTTGGCACAAGAAGGTCTCATACAGGCACAGAGCCAAAGAGATATGGGTGTTGCTGAAATAACTGTTAATGAAGTTGCAGACGCAGCCGAAACAGTATGTAGACAGGGGATGGGCGCTAAAAAGAAAATATTTATTGAGATACCCGGATCTGTCAATTTAAACGAATCATATATTGGAAAACCAAGTGGATCAATGATAGAATCTAAAACAATAAATTTAAACTTAAGAGGTACAGATATTTTTAGAACACTTTCTTGCGAAGTTAGAGGGAACTGGATGGATAGAACTGGAAAAGGTTGGATAACTATTGAATCAAGAGGCACTTATGTACGGATTGGTGAAGGCATGGTTATCTTAGATTATGATTCATTATATTTCTTGATGTCTCGCGATTCCTCTGCTTCAAAAACTATAAGCTTCACTAGTGTTTATGATGAAAATATAGATATAGATGTCGAGGAAACTTGGGACCATACTGGAATTTCTTTGAGTATTTCGCCCGATAATTTTATGCTTACTCCTGAAGGTGAAAGAAATGTTGAATTCAGTGTTACTGCAGGAGGAGTACCAACAGGGATTTATTCAGGTTATTTTATAGTTGATGTGTCTTCAGGAGATTTTAATGAAGAAATAACAATACCGATAACTGTAGAAATTAGAAGTTCGGGAGGTTCTGGAGAGGATGAATGTGAATGTTTTGATTGGAGAAATGTTGAATGTGGGGCAGATACTTGTTCAGAAAATCAAATGCAACAATCCAGACTATGCTCCCCCCGAGAATGTGCTATTGAAAATAGATGTGTAAATGATATGTGTAGTGGATGGTTGGATGTTGGTTGTGGGAGTGGTAGTTGTGATACGGGACAACTACGCCAGATTCGAAGTTGTTTATATGGGTGCGAAGAACAAGAAAGGTGCTTGGATGATGACTGTGTATTAAACCTTGGCGCTTCAGGGTGTGGAGGAGGGGCAGATCCGTGCAACCCTTGGGAAACAGTAACCGCTTATGATTGTGACTATGACTGTCTTTCTTATGTTTGTGGAGAATGTCACGATACTTGCTGCAATACCTATTGTATTGCAATGGCAGAAGGACATATGGATCCTGAAGAATGGATTACAGCAATAATAGTTGGGGGAAAATGTGTTGAGGGAGAATGTTATTGTCTCCCAGGTTAAAAAAACGGTGAATAAATGAAAGGACAATTATCCTCAGAATTGATTGTTATAATAAGTGTGGTTGCTTTGTTGTTGCTCAGTATAAGTGTTATTTATGTTGAATACTACCAAAGTAGTTATTTGTTTGGAGATGCAGTAAATTGCGAACACTCTGTTAGAAAAGTCGCAACAACGATTAACTCTGTTGCAACTATCAGAGGGAGCAGTGAAAAAATAAGCTTAAATAGTCAGAGGTGTGTTTTTGGAGTTTACGATAGAATTGTATATGGATTATATTCTGAAACTCCCGAAGGCCATTCAAATAGGATATCAGAATATATTTTAACTAATGCAACGCAAGAAGCAGAATTCAATGCTTTTGGAGATTTTATTATAAAAAATGAAGGCGGTGTGATAAAAATTGAAGAAGCTTAAAGGACAAACACTAACTTTAGACCTAGTAGTTGCATTATCCTTATTTTTATTTTTAATATTGTTGGTACTGTGGGCCATGGATATGAGTTTCAGTAAAATTAACACATCTAAAAGCCAGCAATGGAATTATCAAAAGGTTGTTGATTTGTCTATTAATTTGTTTGAAACAGAAGGAATTCCCTCAAATTGGAAAAAAGATAATGTTGATTCTATAGGTCTTCTAAACGAGTATGGAACAAGCAATATAAGTTGGGATAAATTTTTGGAATTTGAAGAACTTTATAACAACAATAAATCTCTTTTACTTGAACTTTCTGGATTGAAAAATGATGAAGATATTGCAATAGTAATAGGTGAAAAAGAAATTGGAGATATTTCAGGTTGGGATAGAGAAAAATATGAGATTATTAAATTAACACGGATAAAAACAGTGAATGGTTCTTCAGAGCAATGCCATATTTACGTAAAAATGAGAGGCTATTAATATGAAGGGGTATGTTTTAACTATGGATGTTGTGCTTGCTTTCGGGGCATTTTTCATACTATTATTAATAATATTGTCTCTTTTGGAAACGAGAACAACTTCAAACGATCAACAACTGTATTACCTTGCAACAGATATTGGATTGGTTGTGGATGAAAGTTGTGGGGATTTAGAAGATGCAGACATACGGGAAATTATAGAAAACACACCTTGGAATGTATGTGCTGAAATAAGAGTATATGATGACACAGATAACCTAATATATTCAACGATTAAGTCAGAATGTGATTCTATTGATAGCGAAATCAGTGTTAGTTATTTCTCATGTCAGGATTTGAAGTATGGGAGGGTAAAAACATGGTACAGATAACTAAAGGATTTATTTTTTTGATGAGCACCGTGTTGATAATGTCGGTAAATTTGTATTTATTAATAAGTGTAATTCAATCGGGTAGAAGTTTTGTTCCGGGAAATGTGGGTCTTAGTCAGTTAAGAACATTGATAAATGATATAGATAACGACATTGATTACATCAATACTTACAAAACCATTATGTATCATGGAGAGGGTTACAGTGAATTTGGAACATCTTTCTCTCTACCAATTACTGAGGGAGGTTTTGATGAACTCAAAGATTACGCAGAATTCAGACAAAGAATTTTTGATTTCCAAGGAATTAACGGCACAGTTGAAGTGAATGATACTTTGAGATTTACCAATGGAATTTATTTTGATTATGATGAAGCTGAACAATCGGGCAAATTGGTAACGCCAATCCCCACAAGAGATTATTCTGGATTAAAAATTGAGATATATTGCCCAAACGAAGAGGCAAGTGATATTGATTGGGGTGTGGGCCCGCCTTGTACAGATACAGGGACGTGCAGATCCCCCAGAAAACAAATAACCTTTTCGTATTCAGATCGGGAAAATGATTATTACAATTCAAAATGTTGTGTGATTGGTGCTGGTAATGACATAGTTGTAACTTATCCAGAATCAATTTTATCTGTTGTACTGATAGTACCAGAAGCAGGCGGATCTACTTGGAAAACTGAAATAGATGTTGGGGGAGAGGATTTGAATTGTTTTGTTAATATGACGGGGATAGTTAGTTATCACGTTGATACCGAATCAGAATTTGGTACAATTTTGACTGTCTACCGCGACGGAACAGAATATACAACACTTATCAATTAATAACAATATATAAAAAGCTTTAATTTGTATTAATATAGAAGGTGGGGATATGAAAAATAAAAAATCCGTTAAAAAAACGATTAAAAAAACAAGTCAAACTAAAAAAATTGAGAACAAGAAAAAAACAACTAAAAAAAACTTGCCTGAGAAAAAATCAAAAACAGACGAAATTCGCGATGATAAAAAACCTGTTAAAAATAAGGAAGAAGCAAAAGTTTCAAAAAAAAGCAAAAAAATTGAAGAAAAAATTGACACTTTTTTTAAAGAACATAAACGAGAAATGGAAATAGTGAGTAAGATAGATCATTTGGTTCAAGAAATAAATGACAGGGGAGAAATAACTCTTGATGAAATTGAAAAAAAATATGGCTGGGACGAAGAATCAATGAATGATATCTTAAATTCCCTAGAAAAAAAACTTTGGTGTAAAGTTAAATTCCCATTAAACATTATGGATAAACCAAAAGCAATTAAACGAAAACCTTTCAAGATTAAAAAAGTTGAAACGCCGAAATATGCTGAAGAACATGTTGAAATGTATCAGTTTGAAAGTTATGGGTGGACTGTTCCTATATTCATAACCTACTCAGAGGCAACAGGGTATTTGTATAACGTTCATTTTCCTTTGATTCAAGAACCAACACGGGATTTTCTGTTTCATATAAGAGATAAGTTATCACGAATTATCCCAAATTTATCAGATAAAGAAATGACAACGGAAAAAATAGGATTGATTAGAAGAAAAATTATGGAAGATGCAACGACAATGTTGAAACAATATTTTGATGAAAAACAAATTGATATGTTTTCTTGTATAGTTATGTCAGATATTGTAGGCCTGGGTATAATGGTGGAAGGAATCATGGATGATGAGAGTATAGAAGAAATTGCAATTAACAAAGCAAATACTCCCATATCAGTTTACCATAAAAAATATGGTTGGATGCAAACTAATCAAATAATACACCATGAAGAAGAAGTTTTTTCGCTTGCTTCAAACATTGCTAGAAAAGCTGGAAAACAAATAACAATTCTAAGTCCTTTGCTAGATGCAAGATTAGAACAGGGGGAAAGAGTAAATGCAACTTTGTATCCAGTTTCCACACACGGCAATTCAATAACCATCAGAAAATTCTCAAAAGAGCCGTGGACCATAATTGATTTTATAGGAAGTACGATTGATATAAATATTGCTGCTTTATTATGGCAGGCATTTCACTATGAAATGACAGTTTTGGTTGTGGGGGGGACTGCGAGCGGAAAAACAACTATGATGAATTCACTGCTCCCTTTTATCCCTTCAAATCAAAGAATTGTAACTATTGAGGATACCAGAGAAATTAACTTGTCAAAACATCATTGGAATTGGGTCCCATTATTAACGAGAAGTCCAAATGTTGAAGACATTGGTGGAATTACTATGCTTGACTTGATGGTTAACTCATTGAGGATGAGACCAGACAGAATAATTGTTGGCGAAATTAGGAAAGCCCAAGAGGCAGAAGTTTTGTTTGAAGCAATGCACACAGGACACTCTGTTTATGCGACACTTCACGCAGATACTGCAGAACAAACTTTGAGAAGATTGGCTAATCCTCCCTTTTCTATTCCTGCAACAGAACTTGAAGTTTTGAATTTAATAGTTGTTCAGTATAGGGATAGGAGAAGAAATTTGAGGAGAATTTCTGAATTGTGTGAAGTGAATGTTGGTGCCAGAGGAGAATTGGTTGCAACACCCCTCTGGAGATGGGTTCCAATGACAGATAAATTTGAGATGGTAAATCTTCCGGTTAAATACTTACAAGAATTAAACCTCCATACAGGTATAACTGAAAAAGAATTCAGACAAGATATTGATGAAAGAATTATGGTTTTGGAATGGATGAAAAAAAATAATGTGAGAGATGTAGATAATGTTGCTACTGTAATAAAAGCCTTCTACACAAACAGAGAAAGTTTAATGGCTAAAATAAAGAAAAATGTTGCAGTCAAAGAAGTACTTGAGATGGTTTAAATGCGGTTTCCATTAATGTGGTTTACACTTGAAAAAATAAAAAGACTGCCAAAACAGTTTGACGGAATTGGTAGTACTTTACTATCCTTCACTCCTGGAGCAAAATACGAACTTGTTTTGATTGATGAAGAACTTAAAGCAGAGAGGTATATAATAGGATGTCTCTTTTCTGCAGGGTTATGGGGGTTGTTGTTTTTTTTAATAGCATCACTGGCACTTTATGTTAGAACTGGAGACGAAGTTGGATCAGTAGTAATGAGTTTGGTAACAGGACTGATGATTATGATTGTGATATATGGATACCACACAATTTTTCCAAGTATGTACACAAAAAGAATTGGTGAGGAAATAGATGACCAGTTGATATTTGTTTTAAAGGATATGATGGTGCAGCTTAATTCTGGAATTCCAGTATATAATGTGATCAGAAATTTGAGTGAATCCAAATACAAGCATCTTAATAGATATTTTCAACACGTCATCCATAAAACAAACGAAGGATATACTTTGAACTCTGCCTTGTCAGGTTTGGCTACAAAAACGAAATCCTTCTATTTGAAAAAAGTAGTGTGGGGACTGATGATAGGGTTAACTTCCGGATCAGATATTGTTTCAATTATAAGAAGAATCCATGACCTTTTGGTTGCAAAAAGAATATCAACAATCAATGCTTATAGTGGAGAACTTCAATTTATTTCATTGGCATATTTGATATTGGGTGCAGTTTTACCCTCATTGGGAATAACTCTTTTGTTTTTGTTTTCGGTTTTTAAATTGGTAGATGTCACAGAATTTTTAGTCATGTCTTTTGTTATTGCATCATTTATCTGCCAGATTATAATAATAGGATATATATATATCAAAAGACCTAGGGGATTATAATGTTAAAAAATATTAAACGAAGAATAATGGATTTTTTCGGAAGTTTGTTCACTGTTAAAGTTCTTGATAAAATTGAGAGATATCTGGCGTATGCAGGAATATATGAAGAGCCAAAAGAATGGATCGCAACACATATACTTCTCGTGATTGAATGGGCCATGTTGGGATTTGTTCTTTTTCATTTTTATGGTTTTTTCGCAGTATCTAGACATAGTTTTGCAACATATGCAAACACAGTTCTGCTAGGGATTTTAGGAGGAATAATATTTGGGTTTTTATCTTTGGGAATTATGTTGTTTAACTTATATCATAAAATGAGTGACCGCACAGATAGGGTTGATAACTCATTGCCTGATTTTTTAATGGTTTTATCTGCAAATATAAAAGCAGGAATGACTCCTTTTGAAGCTCTTAAAAACTCATCTCTCAAAGAATTTGGTCCGCTCAAAGAAGATGTAGATTATATAATCACTAGGAGCATGGGGACGATTTCTTTATCAGAATCACTTGAAATGTTGACCCGAAGAACAATGAGTGACAATGTCAAAAATTTTGTAAATTTTTTTAATCACGCTATAAGGAGTGGGGGAAGAATTGCAAACACACTCGAAGTTGCGGCTGATGAAATGAGAGAAACAAAAGATTTAAGAATGAAATTATGGACTGCGTTGAGAGCCCATGTTATATTTTTAGTTTTTGTTGTCATATTTGCGCTTCCTTTTTTACTTTCTATATCAAGCCAATATATATTGATTTTTGAAAGTATACGGGGATCGGTTGATTCAAATGATAGCAATACTTTGTTAATAAATCCGCAAATCAATGTTAGTATAGAATTCATAAACTTCTTATCAACTATAACGATAATAGGAACATGCTTTTTGGCATCCATAACAATAGGAATATTAAAAGATGGAAAATTATTACAAGGACTTAAATTCGCCCCTATCTTGGCGATAATTTCTTATGGTTTATTTGTTTTATTCATTAATGTATGGGAAGTATTCTTTGGGGGGATAATGTGAGAAAAATAATTATAAGTTTAATTTTGATATTTTTGGTTTTTGGTTGTATTTCTGAACCAAAAACGATGGAACCCATTGGTGGAACTAGCGACACAGATCCAACAAGTTACAATTTTGAAAATGATTATGGCCAATATACATTAAGAAACGCGACTTATACTCGGACATCAGGGGGGGTTTCAGTTGAAAGTAGTAAAATGTTTGTAGAATTGAATCAAGATATTGAATTGCTCCAAGACATAAATGTTGTCCAAGCAGTTAAAGGGATAACCAATAAACATATTTTATCTGCTTTCAAAGCAGATGATGTCATTATAGCAGATATAGTGGAAACAACAGATCAAAATATTCCTTTGGAAATGATGGGTGGAACAGCAAAAAAACAAACTATTGAAATAACAAACAAAGGAGATGAAAAACAAGTTACATTTAAGATAAATCAAGAGGTTTATTCAAATACTTTTTATTATGGGAATGAAAAAATAATTCTTGAAACAGGAGATATCAAAACCTTTGAAAGCGATGATATAACCTATGGAGATTTGAATATACGAAAAATTGATAGGGGATATTTTAAAATACAATTATATGATGGAACTTATTTGACATACGATCCGATGGATATTGCAGGGGATATTGAAAAAGTTGAATTGTTCTATGATGGAATTAAAACAAAGATTAGCATTTATGTCAATGTTTTTATGCCTACACAATCAAAAATAATATACGACCCCACAATTGTTTTCTCAGACGAAAAATATGATGTTGTTTTTGAGGATTCTATACAGGGAAACCAATATATTTTTGATAGCTGTTATGATGGAAAATTACATATTGCAATATTTTCCCCAGGATCGGTTAATAGAAAAGACACTATAAAATGGATAACAAATCCGGGAAATATTAATCAAAATGAAAGAATTATCTATCCGTCTGAAAATGAGAATTTTCAAACAATAAAGTTTGGGAAAAATTGTGAGCTATACGTCGCAAAATTAAACCCTGCTGAAATCGTCAAATATAAAATGACTGGGGACGCTCAAACTGTTATTGAGAGAACAGGAATGAATTTGTTTTTGAGAAATATTGAAATTTTTGAGAATGATGAAAAAGAGTATTTGGGAATAGGGTCTTATTCCTATAAAACATTTTCAAATGTATACTTGGTCTATGAGTTAAACAAATCTAAAACAATGGATGAACCTGATAAGGTTTATTACACTAACGAATTTGTTGCTGGTGAAAAATTATCGGCTCCGCAATTGATTTATGGTGATGGTGATTATTTTGTAGTAGTTAATAGTAAGAATGCAGTATATAAATTAGAAAATATTGATTTCAATAAAAAAGAAGAAATTTTTACACGAAAAGTTATGGATGTCTTAAACCCTGCACAGATTATTGAAAAAGATGGAAAAATATATGTTGCAGGAAGCGAAGGAGTTTTTGATATAAACGGCATTAAGGTGTCAGAGACACAATATGCAAAACTATCTAAAAACAAAGATATGGTACTTTTTTCAACATACAATAAAAACGCTGATGCGATTTCTTTGGATGGAAAATTGAAAACTTTTGTTAGTAAGGGGGACATTTATTTTGTAGAGAAAGGTTATGTACAAATAACTCCAGTATCTGATATAAATGAAATAAAATATTATGCCGAGGCAGAGACACAAGAACTGAATTGTGACATCCCCGAACAAGGAACCTATACTATAGTTAAAAACAATGTTGTTTGTAAAGATAGAAACTTAGAAAATGTTGTTTTGGATGGAGCTTATTTCAAATGTATTGATTGTAAGATTAAAACTTTGAATGCAGATAACAGTTTTATTGAATTCCAACAAACCAAAGTCAACAATATATATTCAAAGAATACTGCTATTAGAGGAACGTTTGATAGATTTGAAAACGCTTTGTTGGGAAACACTGTTGTAGAATATCATTATTTTGTCTCGCCTGTTAAACAAGGGTGGTGGGAGGTTTTAGATCAACAAGGGAATAGAATCACGGAGGGAGTAATAACTCCAGAAACTGGTTTGATTTCTTTTGAAATGAATTATAAAAATGAATTTCCCTGGAAATTAGTTGTCCACAGTTCATATTTTGAAATGGAAGGTGGTGCGGAGAGCGGATCAGGGGGAGTATTAACAATAGATGGTATAGGGGTAGACGGCTGTGGGAACTTGGATATAGGGCCCTCCCCCTACATTCCAAAAACTTATATTTTAAATTCTGATTTGATAATAAATTCTGATGATTTGATTAGAAGTAGCTCAGACATACTAGTATGTTTTAATTTGGAAAGTGCATCTCCAGGCATTGCCACACTTGACTGTAACGGACACACCATAACATTCACTGATACAAACACCACATGCTCTCCAAAAAGCATATTCTCCAATTCTGAAAACACTAAATTGAATATAAAAAATTGCAACATTATTATTGAAGATTCAAAATATGTAAACGCAATCCAAACTTTAATGGGGGCACTTGATGTTTTCAACACAGATATTACATACCAAAAAGGAAGTGAAACATTATATGGCTATAATCAATATGCAATTTTCCTGGCTATGCCACAAGAATTTAGCATAAAAGAAACTGAAATAAATTTAGAAGGTTATGAATTTTTTGGTATTTACATTCAAAGTCCGACTATGCAAGCAGATAAAGATTATATTATACAAGACGTATCAATAAATATTGCTAATTCAATGAGTGGAAAAGGTATTTGGATTAAGGATTTTGAAGATGTTAATAATAATGTAGAAATTGAAAATGTGAACATTGAAGGACCACATGATACTGCTTCGAAAGGAGTAACGGGCATTCATATTGAAAATAATAATATGGTAGGTCCTTTTAGTAATTATGGTTCTGCAATAACGCTAGAAAATATTGATATTGAGTTACATGGACAGGGCATAACAGGAGTAGAATTTAATAATGCAGTAGCAAATTTAAATGATGTAAATTCATTGGTTAGATGGAAAAATTCCGTAGCTTTGGATATAGATTCATATCTCTCAACGGGGGGAGTAGCAGTAGGGGGTGCATGCCCTAGTTTTGTGGACATTCCAAAATATGACCACATACACGCAATTAAAATAAAAGAATCCTATGTTATAGATTCAGATTCAAAATATGATGCTTTGTGCAAGGAATGGAATGATTTCCCCTCCTCAGATACTTATTTACCAAATTCCAACGAACAGATAACTGGATTGATTGAAGGAGATAACAGAATCTATTTTGATAACAATACATATTTTGGCAATAGATGTGGAGGGTTGTTGCTAGGAACACCTTATAATTGCTTAACAGATATGCTACCTCGTAAAAATATTATAGTGGGTAGAATAAAAAACTCACATATTGAAAGAGGGGGAGCAGGTAATGATTTTTCAGAAATTGAAACAAGTAATGATTATGAGTTTAGAAGAAAAACAGTGCCATCAACCGCATTAACAATATGTAATGTACAAGGTTATTACAATCACATGTCCACATATGAATTATTAATTGAAAATAACACGCTGTATGGTTATGAATACCTTGGTCTTGGATACGCGAGCCACGCAGTTATATTATCGAAGGTAGATAATATTAAATTCAATGAAAATATTGGAAAAAATGCAGGCGGGTATGGTGCAATAATAAATGATTGGCAGAATACGCAGGGTATTGCCGAGTTTATAGACAATGACTTTTGTAATGCGAGATTGGATGACATATATGGAAAATTGAATCCGTTTATAATGGGCGATGTGTTTGTCGAAACAACGTGCGACCAAGCAAACAATGAAGGTGTTGTGTATAATTGTGAACACCCTTGCAATACAGATTGTGTTGGATTGGATGTGAGTTTTCAGGCTTGTGATGCGAGTAGTTGTTATGATTTGGATAGTTTTGAAACAGTAGAAGCAGATCTTTGGAATTGGGACGGAACAAGTAATCCTGAAATGATATCTGGAGAAGCAGTTGTTTTCAATTTACCAAATATAACCTACAATGGCATAAAATTCAGCTATTCGATTGATAATCCAACAAATCAGGAAATAACTTTTAGACCTGTCTGCTATATTCTTAATCCGATATGCCAAGAAGACTGTGTTGGTATTTATGATAATTGTTCAAATGTAAATAATAATTTCTTTGGTGGTGAGCCAATTCCATTTGGAAGCATGGGGTATTGTCCGGATTATCATCAAAAATTTGAAGGATTTGATATTGAAGTTTGGGCAGGATATTCCCGGTCCGATCAACAAAGAATAGATCTTGGAGAAATACAGCCTTGTGAATATATACAATGCTATTTCAGACCTATTTTGCAAACACAGGTTCCTGCTTGGTGTGATGCTTGTGATATAACTGATTCAGTATCTTTTTACAATAATAACACTGCACCTACTTTATGGGGAATTCCTGAATTGGTTGTTGACAGCACAGATGTTATGTGTTCAATAAACGGATTGGGAGTAAATGATTTGGAAACCCATATACCCTCTATTGATTGTAATACTGATAATTGCCCTAGAAACGCAAATATATCTATTCTATTGAATGATGAAATGTTTTATCTAGAGATACTTGGTGAAAGTGGAGATAGTGCAGCACCAGGCATATTAAATGTTGAAATAGAAGAACTTTCCGTGGGCGATGAAATTACTTGTTGTGTACAAGTTACAGATAATTCTGAATGCTGTCCTTTATGGTCCAACCAAATTTGTTTCACTCAAAGAATCAACATAAATGGATACGTGCACATAGAAGACTACACTGAAACAACAAACTGCTCTGGAGAAAATGAATATGTTTGTGAATTTGGATTGGATGTCCCTGTTGGGAGCAATGAAGTTAACTTGTCATGGGTTCGTTTAGATGAAGATGGAAACATTATTGAAAATATTGACACTAAGGAGAATGTTGGTTTCGTATCTTTAGATGACTTTATATCTAACACAAACTTAGGAGAGCAATACGTATTTGTGCCAAATAACCATAATGTTTGTAAATGCGACAGAATTGCCTGCTTGGTCAGTGTTAAAAATTCGCTTGGTACGCAGGTTGTAAATGCAATGTCATATGGCTCTCATGGTGGAGAAGTTGAGGGAGATAGCATAACACAAGATGACTACCCTCTTATAATTGAAAACACTGAACCAGTTATTTCATACATAAGTGTGAATGTTATCAATATGGCAACCACAGATAGTGAATTGCATATGCAGTATAAGTGCAGTTATGAAGCAAATGATGGCGATTCAGAGTGTGAGGAGTGTGTAGAGGAAATAGGAGGCACTTATACATGGAGTATTGACGGGACAATTATTGAAGATTGTGAAAATAGTGAAACGTGCTCCATCCCTGCATCAGTTGATGCATCTTCAATCCAATGTTGTATTGACATTGTAGATAGTGTTGCGAAGTATGAAGGTGAAATTTTTGGGAGCGGATGCCAAGGAAATGCAAATGCCTGTGCAACCCCTCCAAATATTGAGGGAAATATCCATCTCAATGATTATAGTGTAAATACAGTATGTGACTCGGATACAACATATGTTTGTGAATTTGATATAAATCTTCCGAGTGATTTAAACGGAGATGGTGAACCAGATGTAGGTGTAGATATAGGTTGGGCAAATGTTGATGAAGAAGGTGGTTTAGATTATATTTTCTGGAAAGAAAATATTCTTATAAGTGAAGCTAGAACAGATGGAATTTCAAACGAAAATTTGGATGAATATGAATATACAGAAGCAACTTTTGTTCCTGGTGAACAACAGGTTTGTAAATGTGATAAGATTTTGTGTGTAGTAAATATAACTGATCTTGAGGAAAACATTTTGCTTTCAATACCTTCTTATAGTGGTGCTGTTACTGACATTCCGATAAGTGGAATTGAACAAGATGAGGGATATTTAAACATATTAAATCAGCCTCCTATTTTCACTAGTTTTGGGATGCTTATTGAAGAAGAAGAAGACTATTTGAGTTATACTTGTGGCTACACTTATGAAGACAAAGATCTTGAATGTGAAGATTGTGAGGAAATTATAACTGAAACAATTCTTTGGAATGTTCTGATACCAGGAGATACATATGGGGAAGAAATGGAAACGCTAGAGGATTGTGAAAATGAAAACAATTGTAGAGTTAGCACAGAAATAAATGGTGTTGTTTGTTGTGTTGAGTTGACTGATTCTTTGCGCAGAGAAGGGTGCCAGGAAGCAGCATATAAATGCAGTACTCCTTGTTTTGTGGATATAACTGTAGGATTTGAACCTCCTTTGATTGAATCCAGACCTTCTCCTGATGATATTGAATCTTGTCCCGCAATATTGCCTGATGAACCAAGAAATGAGGGCTGTGCATATGAAGATTCAAATTTCACTTGTTTTATCTCTGTCGAAGATCTTGAAGGAGATGATGAAATTTTGAGAGTATGTTTTGATATTTTAGATCAAGACAATAATGTTATTGCAACTGAATGTGATGATAACACAGATAATGGTTATTGGGACATAACTTGGGGAGGAGAGGATTGTTTAGAAAACGAAAACTGTGTGAAAGGAAAAGAATTGCATTGTAAAGCAAAACTAGAAACTGGATTTGGGACTGGTGGGATTTGTATGAGCCCCATCATAGTCATACATAATTTTAAACCTGCTATTTCCCCACCTGCTTTGATTATGGTTAGCAATTCTGTTCCAACAGGAATTAGTATAGGAGATTATGAAATTAATGAAAGTTTTATAACAGATTATAATGACTCTTATGTTTGCGTACCCGTTGATGAATGGAAAAACTATGATCGAACCCCAGATTACAACAATGATGATTGGAAGGATATTGCGTATTATTGGGAGTGGTCGCCCGTAGATATTGGATTTGTTACTACAACATGTAATGAAGCAGGGGAAGTAGAAACATGTGAGTACACCACAGATTATACAATGTTCTGCACAATATCTCCTGAAGGTGAAAAACGATGTTTCGACGATGTTTATTTTGACTATTTATGCAAATTGTCTTGTGAGAGACAAACAGCATGCCTTGAATCTGAAAAAAGCATAACTTGTTGGGGTGCAGATATTTACAACCAATCCCATTGGTTGTTGCTCAATCCATTAGTTTACAATCTAACAGATTATGAGGCCTTTGGATTTATACCTTCAAAAAATGTAACCTATGGCCTATGCCCTTGGGTGGTTGAAGGTGCAATGTGTAATGAACCATTTGGAACTATAGATGATTGCATTGGTGGAATGTATATCGGAACTGATGAACTAGCTGAGGAGATTATATCTGACGAAGGTTTGGCTTTAAAACAATGCGGACAAAGTACAACTGAATGTTATAAATATATTGAATATTGTATATACGATCCGGAATGGCGTCCGGGCGACTCCCTACCCGAATTATCTGAAGAAAGAGAAGATTGTAGAGGCAATTATATCAGTGTAATAGGGTTGGATGTTGGACCAGAGGATTATTGTGAAGAAAGTTATGAAACAATTGAATGGGAATATGTTTGTGATGAAATCTGTGATGGAGAATATGGGGAAGGAGTTTATTATTTCTGGTTTACTTCATGGTACCGCAGATTTGGTTCTATTCTTTCAATTTTCCCACCTTATATGGATGAACTCTGCGCTTGCGATTCAAACCAATATTTTGGATTAAAAGAAAATCCTAACTTGCCTCATCTCGATCTTAAAAATATATACATGAATGATATAATGGGTTTGTTTTATTTGAATATTAAACCTCACGGCATGCCTATGCGCTGTTGTATTCAAATGAGTGATGAAGGATTTGAATCGGCTTATTCAGATATGCAATGCAGCAATGCATCAACATGCGGACTTTATTTAGGGTGTGGTTATCCCATATACGAAACAAGTGATGAGGGGGATGTTGAAACATGGGTTGATGACCCATATTGTTCTGCTTTATTCTCAGAAGCAGGGTGCTTCCTTTATTTGAAAGATTCTTGTGATGAAACTGTAGTATGGAATATAACAACAAACCATTGCGGTAATGTTTTAGAAGGAGAGTTTTGTGTTTACAGAACAGAAAATGGAACTGCGTTCACTGCAGAACAGCACATTAATGTTGAATCTGGCGAATCTGCTTATTCGATAACTGAAGACGTTACAGAATGTTATCCTTGTATGGAATACTGGCCCATGGGAGGAGATCCTGATTTTGAGGATGAAGATTTTGAAGATTTTTGGGGTTATTATTACAAACCATGGTGGCTTAGAGAAGTGTTATGGGACCGCTCGTATGAAGCGAAAGAAAGCGGACATCTTGGAGAATTGCCAATGCCCGATAAAGTTAACTTGTATTATGATTATGTGTCTTATGAGACTGTGAGCATGGAGGGAGGAGAGGATAGGATAGAGTATCCTTGTGATCCAAATGAGGACCCAGAATGCGAAATCTCGTTTGTAGAATGGAGTGCAGGTCCTTCAGGAGCATATCAAAATGATGTTATGTCCTGTGATCCAAGTGATGAGCAAATAGAATGGTTGGAAATTATGGGTAGTTTGAATAATGAGGAGATTTCAGAGTTAGATGAATTTACAGCTGTTGAGGAGGGAGGCGCAAATATTGTAGGCAGATTCTTTGCAACTAGATTCACATATTGCAACCAGTGGGATGAAGTCTATGTGTCAGACCTTTTAGACTACACAAAAGACCAAATTGATGAAAACTATGGTTACTGGTGGCCAGAATGGGAACGAACATTTGTGTATATGGAAGACTACAACTCTATTGATAAATATCCCTGGGCAGGCAGATTAGGAATGGAAGATTATGTTACAAGAGGTTTATTCAGACAGCCAAATGGAATAAAACACCCATATGGTTTGGAAACTGAATGGGTTTGGAACTATGAATCTGATTACAACAACTATGCATCTCTAGACTGCAGTGCTTTAGAAGAAGGCTCAGGATTATATGAGCAATGCAGAAAACACTCGCGTATTTCATGTGATTATGAATTTGGAGTTGTTTATAATTACACTGAAACCAGAATACATTGTAATTGTATAGAAGATGCGAACGAATATATGTGTGAAGAAAGATTTGGCCTAAGATACTTGGGACCAAATTGGATAGTTAGTTGGAATTTCAACTCAGATCAATGTAGATGTATTGAAAACAAGCAGTGTAATATGACATATTTAAATGAAATCAAACCTGAAGATGAATGTGAAACATCATGGTCATTATATAATTGTAATTGGATCTGTAGACCTGCTACGATTACTCCACCCATAGAACCTCCACCAGAACCAGGATGGCTCGGAACAATAATCTTCCTCATGGATGAAAATGAAAATATTTTAATCAATGATGAAAAAATTGAAAGTGTTATGCTTTCAGACAATCAAGAAATTGGAAAGATAATACACACAGATTATACCGGACGGGGAGATACAATATTGTTTTATCCAACATCAGATGAAGAAGGAGAAACTATATATTGTGAATGGAATGTTGAACAAAATGAATTAGAAAACTGTTTCTCTGAAGATGTTTATTTCAATTCATTTGTAGAATATGCGCAAACAGGAAATGAGGAGTTACTTACGGTTAATTTTGAAGAACATGAACCGATAAATATTGGAAGATCAAGAACTGAGCTACCTGAGGAATATGCATCGGCAGTGTTTGATTCAAATTATTATAGGGCTCTGACACTTTGGAATACAGAAGAATGCACACCCTATGTAACAGAAAAAATAGGATATGAAATGACAAACCGAAGAGTAGATGAAACAGAAAATCAAGGCTGTGCTTTTTGTACAGGACTCCTTGTAAATAACAGCGCACCCGTGTTGGAAGCACCTTGCAGAGATTATGAGTTGGTTTCAGAAACAATATATAGCTTCAACGCGTCAGTGTTCTGGGAAGATATTGACACGCATCCTGCCGACAGTGCAAGTGTTGTTTATTATAGATTCTGTTCAGAAGTTGAAGATACGAACGGCGATGGAGAAAATGATGACTGTATAATTGATGGAGAATTGAGTGATTGGATTGAAGTTGTGAACGAAGATGTTGCAAACATTAGAGTTCCAAACCTAACAAACCATGGAATAGATTTGGGTAGTTTAAACCCTGATGAGGTTTGGGTTTGTGCTTATGGAAACGACACAGGCTGGCAATCAAAACAAAGCAACAAAAAATGTTCTAGAAGAAGTTGCTTAGATGATTGTGTTGATGAATATCCTCCAACAATAAACAATTTAATTATGGGAATTGATTGTGAGGGTTTCATAAATTGTATTGCAAATGTTTCTGATGGCAATTTAGGAGATAATAATCTGACATTAAATTTTGTTTTAATAAATACTACTGTTGAAAGTTCTCCGAGAAGGTTGACAGAACAAGAAATAAAATGTACAACAGATGGAGAATATGGGATTTATTGTGAAAATACTTTATGGAACACAACTTTAATCCCTGTTTCTGGAAATATTTATACATGTGAAATGGAATTGGAACCAGATGAATGTGGGAAAATTGCTTATGCAAATACAAGTGATATGGCTGATTTATGTTCTGAGGAGTATCCTTGTGAGACAATTGTAAATTTAGAAGGTTGTTATGAAATTGGAGCAGAGGAGAATGCAATAGTAAATATTGATTTAAACCAAATAATAGATAGTTTGCCAGGATGTTTTGAAGCTTGTGATGAAACACCAATTGGAATAAGCTGTTCCTCATATACATATATTTTAAGAAATGTGGACACAGGAATTGAAATTGATGAGGGGTCATATTCTCCATTAACTAGTCCAATATCATTTGAACTGCCCATTGGAAATTATGAATTGGAAGTTGAAAGCAACTACACATCGATTTCAGGTTGCGAATCTCCAGTATTTGATTATGAATGTGCACCAAAAACTGTTGTATTTGAAGTAAAAGATTATTGCGAGTATATTCCTGTTTACAACTGTTCTGTTTTAACTAGAACAGACCTGCCATATAGAGTAATGGGAGATATAAATCTGCCTTCATCGTTTTTGTTTAAACATACTTTAGCTGGAATGGCGCATCTAACGCCCGCAATTTATTGTTGTTTGGTTTTGGATAATGATAATGTTGAACTTGATTTAAACGGACATTCTGTTATTGCGAGAAACTATAATGACCTTCCTAGAATCGGAGGACTTATGAGTGAAAGTGCAGGGATATGCTCATTTGGAAAAGAAAACTTGTTGATTAAAAACGGAACAATTGAAAGTAGAACGACAGGACATGACCATTGGAGTTATTCGATGATTTTGTTGTCTGTTAAAAATGCGACAATTAAAGACATTAACCGATCTAGAGATGGTGTCGGAGGAGGCATATGGTTGGATAAATATTCAACCGTATCTCCAACAGGTTACACACCTACAAATCCGAATTCTAGAAGCAATATGATTGTTGAAAATGTTTTGATAGATAATCATAAAGCAGAAAAAAGCAAATACTACTCAATTATTGCAAGAAATTTTGATGGTTTGGTTATTAATAATAGTTATTTCAATAATCATATACATGGAGCAGTCTGGATATCCCCAATAGGAGAGTATGGTACTCCAAATAGAAATTTAAAAATAATAAACAGCAGATTTGAAAACAGGTTATTAACATCTTTCTATACTGACGCATACGTTAGATTACATCAAACGCAAGGTGTTTTGATTGAAAACAATACATTTTTAGGGGGTCATGAAGGAATTGTGATTGGAGAAGATTCAAGAAATGTTTGGATTTTGAATAACACACTTACAAACAGTAGAGATAAATCAATAAGTATCAGAAACGATGTGGATATTACTATTATAAATAATAATATCACGGGAAGTGCATACGGCACATATGGTATAGATGCGTTGAGTTGGACAATTACAAATAACAATTACTGTTATAACCTGATTGACTTGGATATTCCTTCCACTGGAAGTAGCTATTTACGATGTAGAGATAACTATGCTTCAACATATGGGGATAGACTTAGAAGCAGCAGTATAATGTCCCAGAATATACAATGTGAAAATTGCAAAATAGATTTTGTTTCAGTAAATCCTTCTAATGTAGACATAGGAGATATAGTAACGCTTACATTTAAGGTTAATACGACATCTGATTATTTTGTTAATCCGATTAATTATGAAAGAACAAAAGTTGTTTGCGAAGGTGTTGAACGCAGTTATACTTTGAATGTTAATGGAGGGGGAATAATTACTATCGAATTTGTTGCTCCTGATGCAAACAGTTGCCAAGTTACAGTTTCAAATATAGGTTGTGAGAAAACCTATCCTGTGAATATTCAAACACCCCCCGGACCAATACCCTGTGCATTAACCCTAACTTCACTAAGACCTTTCTGTGTCGATACAAATGGAAATGTAACATTTAATGTGTCTATAAACCCCAGAGATAGCGAATATGATATAAGTGATGTTGACTTCACAATTAATAGTGAGGATTATGGTTTGACACCTTCAATGTCAGGATTAAGCGGTTCAACAGTATTGACTTTGGGAGTTGGAAGTTATGTTCTCAATGCAGTCGCACCGGGCGAGTTGGGATGTGCACAAACCTTATCAATATCTATTCCAGAATGTGAGGATCCTTCACCTACCCCGCCAGTTGGTCCGATATATAGGCCCAAAATTATGGAAAGCTCTAGTGGAGAGAGCGGGGAATACACAAAAACAGAATTAGAAGATATGGAAGTCATTTCATTTGATTGTGAATTATTTTATTGTAATAAAACAGCAGAATGTTGTTTCGGATATTGTGAAAACAACAGATGTAATTTCCCTTCAAGACCTGACTATCTGTTTGATTGGTTTGCCAAACCTGGTTGTGAAGGCCTTCCAATAGAACCTACAGATTTCTTTGGACATTTGATATGTGATTTGATGTGGGTGTGGGTTGGTTTGATAAGTGTACTTGCAGCATGGTATTCCAGAAAACACGCATTTAAACCAATGCCAGCAGTGGCATTCTTTATACCTATGACATTAGCTTTGCTTGTACTGCCATACCTGGGATTAGTCGCAAGTATTTTCGAAATATTTTTGTTTTCAAGGCATTATTCAAAAATTGAGAATATGAAAAATAAAGAAAAAAAGAAATAGGTGTTGAAAGTAGAAAAATTTTTATGTTTCACTATTTTGATTCTGCTTCAACATCAGTTGCTTTTTTAACAACTTTAACTAAATCTGCTTTTAAGGTTACAGGAATTGGAACTGCAGCATCTAAGAACTCAACAGTAACTTCTTCTTTAGCAGTATCTATTCTTAAAATTCTTGCCTGGTCTCCTTTGAAAGCTCCAGAGCCAACTTCTACAATATCTCCTTTAGTCAAAGACATAACAGGAGGTTTTGCAGATTCTATCAAATGTTTAATTTCATCTAAAACTAAAGGTTTTGCTAAAACCCTCCTAACATGCGGAACTTGATAAGTTAATTTTCTTACTGCATTTTCGTTTTCAGCTTCAAGAATTATGTATCCTCTCAAATCTTCAAAAACCGCAATTGAGAATATATCTAATCCTTCTTTTTCAGCTTTTTTTACAAGCATTTTAGCAACTATATTTTCTTGTCCAGTAGTAACAACTGTAGCAAATAACATTAAATCACCCTATAATATACACCATTATCATTCTAATTAAAGAAAAAATTCCTAGTATTACCAAACCAATCATTCCAATTAAAATAACTCCAGTAGACGTGACTCTTGCAGTCATCCAAAAATCTGAATTTTTTGGTTTTGTAATCTTGTACAAAATCATTTTACTTCTACTAAAAAATTTAGATAGATTAAACATAAAAATCACCCTACTAAATCCAAATCAATGTCATTATCATTTGACCCCATTATCTTTTCTAGATCATATTTTGGACATTTTGTTCCTGCAATAACTATCAAAACTCTTAAAGAATTTTTATCTAGATTTCTTTCAACCCTAGACCCCCAAATTATATGAGAGGAGGGAGAAATTCTTTTAGCAACCTCACTTACAATCATTTCGGCCTCGTTTAAAGTCATATCCTCTCCCCCAACAACATTGATAAGTGCTCTGTCAGCAGAAGATATATCCACATCAAGCAGAGGAGAATTTAAAGCTGTTTCAGTTGCTACTAAAGCCCTTTGGTTTGCTTTAACATCAACAGATGACTCGCCAACACCAATAACTGCACAACCTGCATCAGTTAAAATTGTTTTTAAATCTGCAAAATCCAGATTGACCATTCCCACTTTAGTTACCAATTCAGTTATTCCTTTAACAGAACTTGCTAAAACCTCATCACAAACCTTAAACGCAGTGTTCAAAGGAAGATCAGGAGCGATTGATAGAAGTTTATCATTTGGAATAACAATTACTGTATCAACTGACTTTCTTAATTTTTCTAAACCTTCTAAAGCATTTTTCATTCTTGTTCTTCCCTCTGATATAAATGGCAATGTGACAATTGCAACAGTTAAAGCATTATTTTTTTTCTTTGCTAATTCGGCCAGTATGGGAGAACATCCAGTGCCTGTCCCTCCCCCAAGTCCACAGGTTATAAACACCATGTTATATCCGCTCAAAATATTTTCAATATCATTCATTGATTCTTTTGCTGCGTTTTCCCCAATAGAGGGATTGCTTCCTGCACCCATTCCTTTGGTCAATTCTTTACCAATTAAAATTTTTCTATCTGCTTTAATTCTTAATAAGTGTTGAACATCTGTATTAACTGCTAGGACTGAAGCTCCTTCGATCCCCAACTCAAATAAGCGGTTTAATGTGTTGCATCCTGAACCCCCTGCACCAACAACAGCAATGTTTGGTCTTGCCTGTGCTAACATCTTTAAAAGTTCTGCATCATCTTTTGAGACTTGTGATTCGCCGCTCCCACCTTGAGAGGGATATTGAACATTCATACTATTGTTATTTGTTTTTTGATCAAATAAAACCAAATAATCATTGCCTTGTACAGGTATCTTCTCCATTTTACCACCCAGTTAACACTAAACATATAACACTAGATATATAATAACAAGTCTTTATAAATGTTTACCCATATATTCAAAATCTAAATATGATTACTTAGAGGTGTTTAATATGGGATTTAGACCTGCTAGAACTTGTCGCGATACTGATAAACCTGCATGGACCAGGTATTCAAGGAGAAAACCTAGAAAATCGTATGTTAAATCTCTTCCCCATAATGCTTTAAGACATTATAATATGGGGAGTAGAAAAAAAGACTACGATATGGTTGTTAAATTAGTTGCAAAAGAAGATGTTCAACTTAGAGCAAATTCTCTTGAATCTGCAAGAATGAGTGCCAACAGATACTTGGAAGCTAATACACTTAAAAATTATGCTTTTAAAATTCACAAATACCCTTTCCAAGTCATTAGAGAAACAAAAAGACAAACTGGTGCTGGTGCAGATAGAATTTCATCAGGAATGCAAAAAGCGTTTGGAAAACCTATGTATAGGGCTGCCAGATTGAGGAAAGGACATGTACTTTTTAGTGTTACAACATATAAAAAATACTTAAAACATGTGAAGGAAGCATATAGAAAAGCAACAAGTAAACTTTCAAAAGATTATAGAGTTGAAATTGAGGAAAAATAAACTTCAACATTAAAAATATCTAAAAGAAAGATTTTTAAATAAACACTCCTAAAGATATTTGGCAGAAGATAGGTGAAAAAATGGCAGTAATTAGCTCCGATGTTGATAGTATTATAGCAACTCTTAAAAAATATAAATATCTTTCTCTTGATGAATTATCAAAATATTCGAATCTTAAAAATGATGTTATACAGGAGTGGTTACCAGTATTAGAAGATAGTGGATATGTGAAAATTGTTTATCAGTTCACAAAAATTTATATCCAGTGGTTAGGCCAATCAGGAGGTTCAGGTTTGACCCCCACCGATATGGATGTAGGAGTTAGCGGTTTAGATTTGGATGCAAACGTTATGCCTGAGAGTGCAATACCGAAACGTAAAAAAGAAGTTGAAGCAGAAGATATTGAAGAACCTGTTTTTGAACAAGAAGAGGTTAAGGAACCTGAATTTGAAGAGGAAGTTGAAGAACCTGTTTTTGAACAAGAAGAGGTTAAGGAACCCATTGTTAAAAAAGAAATTTCAGAAAAATCTTATGTAAAAGAAATTCCTAAAATCGATTTTATTGACGAAGATGTTGAAAAGGCTTCTCTAACATCCATAAAAAAAAGACCAATGAAAACTCTTCCTATTCACACCCAAGAAATTAAAAAATCTGTTGAAGAAATGCTTGAGGATAAATCATCAGATACATTGAGCCCTTATGCACAACAGCTTAAAGAATATTTGGCAGATATCGATGCAGCTAAAAGAGAATTAGAAGAACTTAGAAAAGAAAAAAATAAACTATACACAGATATTTTTGAACCTATGGAAAAAGAATTTAGGGCAGGTTATACAACTATTGCAGAAAGAATTGCTGAAAAACAAAAGAATGTTCTTGAACTTCAAGAACAAGCTTTAAAACTCCCCGAAATGCTTGAAGAGGTTGATAGACAACAAATTAAATTACATGAAATCGGTGAAAAAATAAAGAAAATATCGAATGAATCAACAGGAGTTATAAATAACTCTCTCGAAAGCTTGCAAGATCTTTCAGAGCAATCTGCAGAACAAATGCAGCTTGCGAAAAAAGCGATAAATAAAAATATTCATGATTTGAGCGAAGCTCAAACCCTCCTTAAAAGAATAGAATCTGTTGAAACTGAAATATCTGAAAGCATGGTTGAAATTGAGGATAAAGTAAGAGAAGAACAAGATAAATTGGAAAGATTGGCAGATGTTTGGAGAGAAATACAAGAAACAAAAGACGATGTTGTTGAGAAAATTAAAGAATCCTCCGATATTGTTGATGAAGAAAAAGATAAACTTAGAACAATTGAAGAACAGGTTTCCCAAACATTAGAACTTCGTGAATGGATAAAAATGAGTCAAGAAATATATAAAAGAAAAGTTGATGATTTTGATGATTATTTGAAGAAAAATGAAAAAGATTACAATAAACTTAGAGAAAGCATTGAGGCCAATTATCTCAAAATGTATATGAAAGACCTCGCAGATTTGAGTAAAGAATATGAAAGTGCTTTGTCTTCTGCCAAAGACAAAGAAAAAACTATTGATGAAAGGATTGACGAATCAAAAAAGAGAATTTCAGATCTTGTAAGACAAAGTCAAGAATTAGTTGAAGCTCTTGAAAAAGGCGAATTCCAAGCTGAAGACTTTAACCAGCTCAAAAGAGAGATGGATAGAAAAAGAAGACAAACAGAAGAAGAAATGGAAATTTTAGTGAAAGAAAGAGAACAAATATCTGGGAAACTTAAATCTGCATCTAAGAAAAAACCTTCATCAAAATCAAAAAAGAATGGAAAAAATAATTAAATTTTAGATCTCCTTCAAAAAAATTATTTGTTATTGTTTTCAAAATTTTGGAGATTGGCGACTTGTTGAGTGGAAATATACCCTACAAATAATTATAAACTTCAGAATTCAGATAATTTTATGCTCCTTGATCTTAGAATTGAAAAATTAATTATTGATAGATTTGGTGGACAGTTGACAGAGATACAAAAAAAAACTTTTGTCCCGATTTCCGAAGGACGAGATGTGTTGATAACTGCCCCCACAGGAAAAGGAAAAACAGAAGCAGCCATTCTTCCTCTGTTGAGCAAAATATTGAGTTTGGATGATAAAAAAGGGATTCAACTAGTTTATATAACTCCTTTAAAAGCATTAAATAGAGACATGCTTGATAGGTTGGAATGGTGGTGCACTAAACTTAAAATATCAAAAGATTTGAGACATGGAGATACCTCTCAACACACCAGAATGAAACAATCTCAAAATCCTCCGCAAGTTTTAATAACAACCCCCGAAACACTAAACGGGATTTTGGTAAATAAGTATTTGGGAGATGCGTTAAAGAACACACGATTTGTAATTGTTGATGAAATACATGAATTAGTAACCTCAAAAAGAGGAGTTCAGTTGTCGATGGTTTTAGAACGTTTAAATAAACGGAGTCTGCACAAAGTTCAAAGAATAGGTGTTAGTGCAACAGTGGGAAATGCAATTAAAATGGCAGAATATTTGTCCCCCCAAAATAATGTTGAAATAATTGAAGATGTTGAAAACAAGGATTACTCTATACAAATTATTTATCCTAAAGTTGAGGATATAAAAACAAAATTAAATCATAATTTGGCAAAAAAAGTGGATCTGGGCGGAGATTCATTATCAAGAATTCTGAATATGAAAGAACTCATTAAAGAAAAAACATTAGTTTTTGTAAACACACGTTCTGCTGCCGAAGCCATAAGTTCTAGATTGAAAATACTAGGAGTCAGTGTGGGCATTCATCATGGTTCATTATCAAAAGAAGTTAGATTAAAAGCTGAAAAAGATTTTAAGAATTCTAAGATAAAAACACTTGTTTGTACTTCAAGTATGGAATTGGGGATAGATATCGGTGATGTTGAATTGGTAATTCAGTATATATCCCCTCGGCAAACAAAAAGATTGATTCAGCGAGTGGGAAGAGCAGGACATCATCATACAAAAATTTCAAATGGTGTGATAATCGCCATAGATATTGAGGATTACATTGAATCGTTAGCTATTGACAAACTTCTTAAACAGAAGTGGATAGAAGAGGAAAAAATATTGATTAATTCATATGATGTTATAGCTCAACAACTTATTGGCATTCTTTTGGAGGGAAAACAAGGATTTCATAAAAAATTGCTCCTGGGAGATGTGCATAAAATACTATCAAAGGCATATACTTACAAGATAACTTTAGAAACATTATCAGAGATAGCTGAACAACTGGCAGATACAAGAATGGTATATATTGAAAAAAGCGAACGGATTGAGAATTGGGAATTAAACATTAGAACACTTAAAGCAAGAATGTATTTTTATACTCACTTATCAACCATTCCTTCGAATATAAATTTTACAATAAGAGATATCCAACTTAATAGAATCATAGGCAGATTGGATGAAAAATTTGTTTCTGTTTTGTCTAAAGGAGATAAATTTATAACCAAAAGTATACCTTGGAAAGTTGTTGATATAACTGACCAAGAAGTTCTTGTTGAGGGAGTAGAAGATTACACACTTTCTATCCCAGATTGGATAGGTGAAGAATTACCCGTCCCCTATGAAATTGCTCAAACTGCAGGCAGATTAAGAGAAGAAATTAGAATGAAGAAAATTAAAACTATGTTTGGTGCACTTGCGGAAAGATTAGAGAAGGATATTGTTGAAACTCCAACAGATAAAAACCTCATTATTGAATCAACCCCCGAAACAATTGTTATTCATACTTGCGCAGGGAACAAGGTAAATGAAACCCTTTCTAAAATCCTTGCTCATCAATTATCTGTAAAATATGGAATAGCAAAAACGAACGCAGACCAATATAGGATATTTATTGAAAGCTCTTATAAAATACCTGCTAAAGAAATTGAAAAAAGTTTGATGAGTATTGAGAATGTTAATTTGTTTTTAGATAAGATAATACCTGAAACATATGGATTTATATACGAAATAAATCACGTTGGAAAATTGTTTGGGGCCATAAAAAATGATGACAGAATAAATAAAAAAGCAGTTTGGTACTTGAAAGATTCTCCGATTTTTAAAGAGAGTATAGAATCTATGAAATTCAAATATTATGATGTTGAAAAAACTTCTATTTTTTTGAAATCTTTGAAAAATAAAAGTATATTTATTTATGACAATGTAGAATTGAGTTTGTGGTCAAAGCTCGGGACTGTGGATTACCGATTTGGAGATATATTGGGCAAAGTTGAACCTCAAAAAGAGGTTATTGAAATATTTATTAAGAATATAATGGAAAGAAAAATAAAATTTAGATGTACATACTGTTCAAATGTTTGGTATTCTGAATTGAAGGATTTAGAAAACTTTATAAAGTGTCCAAAATGCAATAGCCCCATGGTGGGAGTTGCAGGAGTATTAAGAGAAGGAAATTTTTATGAGAATGCAGATCCAAAAGTTGAAAAATCGGCAGAATTGGTTAGAGGCTATGGCAAAAAAGCAGTTATCGCATTGAGTGTTTATGGAGTTGGTCCACAGACTGCTTCAAAAATATTGAGAATGATGAGACAGGATGAAAAACAATTTTTCATGGATTTGATTGACGCTCAAAAAAACTTTATAAAAAACAAACGTTTTTGGAGTATTTAATTCACTATTGTAGCTTTCCCCACTTCAGATAACCTCACTCTAATAACATTATCTGAATCAGACCATGTAACAAACCAATAATTTTCTTGTTTTTGTACATTCGGTTCTGCGTTTGGGTGGTTTTGTAAAAAATCTCTTATTGCTTCTGTTCCGCTTGCCTTGTGTGAAGCAATAATTGCCTGCTCCTCATATAATAAAACACAGCCAACTTGTTGGTCTAAACAAGTACTGCAATCTTTGACAACTTCTTTGTAAGGATCAGGTACAAAATTAGTTTCAGGGTATGTATAAACAAGGTGTATTCTTTTTGGGCACTGAGGATTTGCAGTGAATGAAACTTTTGCTTTGATATACCAATCACCCTTTGTTTCATTTATTTCAAGAATTTCATATTCAACAGGACCATATCTGGATTCGGGATATTTGTTTTCTAAATCTTCCATAACTGAATTGAGAACGCTTTCTTGAGTGTAAACAGGCTTTTCAGAGTGGAGTAAAAAAAATAAACCTAACCCTAAAACTAACAACAGCCCCAATATTATGATGGGATGTTTTAGTATGTAAAACACTCTTTTCATGATTTAAATTATGCAAAAAGGGTTTTTATACATTACTATTGTGTAGAAAATTGTAATGGAACTTTAGTACAGGAATAGCAAAATGGCTTTTTTTGATTGTTGAGGATTTGCTACGCCCTAATAACAAAACATTAAACAGTTTGATTTCGGCATTTTCCAACCTTAACATTATAAAAATATTACTAATGTAGGTAATCTGTTTATTGTGAATGAGGTGAAAAAATGATTGAAGTTAGATTTCATGGTAGAGGAGGCCAAGGAGCAGTAACTGCTGCAGAATTGTTGGCTGTCGCTGTGGGCCATTATGGAAAATATTCAAAAAGCTTTCCTTTTTTTGGTGTTGAAAGAAGAGGGGCACCAGTACAAGCGTTTTGTAGAATTGACGACAAACCTATACGAATACACCAAAATGTTGTATCTCCAAATATAGTTGTAGTATTGGATGCAACTTTAATGGACAATGTAGATGTCACCGAAGGATTAGAAAATAAAGGTTTGATAATAATTAACACCTCAAAAGAATCAAAAGAATTCCTTTTGGGAGATTACAAAATTGTTACAGTTGATGCAACCAATATCGCGTATAAAAATTTAAGCGTCCCAATTGTTAACACTGCCATTTTGGGAGTTTTTGAAAAACTTGTAGATTGGGTAAACGTAGATTCTCTCGAAAAGGCAATAAATGAGAGATTTGATGAAAAACTTGCATTGAAAAATATAAATGCGATGAAACAATGCGCAAATGAGGTGAGAATATGACTTTAACTCCATGTGCCAAACCAGGAACTGCTTCAAAAAATAAAACAGGATCCTGGAGAGATAAAAAACCAAATATTGATAAAGAAAAATGTATTGGTTGCGCACAATGTGCGATGCACTGCCCGGAGGGCGCAATAGATGTGAAGAATGGTAAAGCAGAGATTGATTATGATTACTGTAAAGGCTGCGGGATATGTGAAAAAGTTTGTCCTGTAAAAGCAATTTCGATGAAAAAAGAAGAAAAATAGGTGAGGATATGGCATTGGAGGAGGAATGTATATTTTGTAAGATTGTTACAGAAGATATTGGGTGTGCGAAAATTTGGGAAGATGAAAAACATATTGCATTCCTGGATATCAATCCCAACACAGAAGGTATGACTCTTGTAATACCTAAAGATCACTACAATTCGTATGCATTTGAAATGCCAGACACTGCCTATACAGAACTTATGATTGCATCAAAAAAAGTTGCTAAAATACTTGAAAAAGGTTTGGATGTAAAACGTGTTGCCATGGTCATGGAGGGTATGGGGGTCAATCACGTGCATATTAAATTATATCCCATACACGGAATCAAAGAAATTTTTGAAGTGAATATATCAAAAGAAATAAAATATTTTAAGGAATATGAAGGATATATCTCAACTCATCTTGGGCCAAAAAAGGACTTGGAAGAGCTTGAGAAATTTGCTGAAAAAATACGTGAAAAAAATAAATAAAGGTGAGAAAATGAAAACGATTGAAGGAAGTAAAGCAGTATGTGATGCAGTTGTTAATTGCGAGCCAGAAGTTGTGGCTTGTTATCCAATAACTCCATCAACTCATATTGCAGAAGATTTAAACAAAGCCTATATGGATGGAAAATTGAAAACTTATGTTGCAGTTGAATCAGAATTTGCCGCGATATCTACTATTGTTGGTGGAAGTGCAGCAGGAAGCAGGGTTTTTTCAACAACAAGCTCCCAAGGTTTAGCTCTGATGCACGAGATTATTTTTGCGTCTGCAGGAATGCGCGTCCCATTGGTTATGGTTGTGGCAAACCGTTCCTTGAGTGCACCATTGAATATTTGGAATGATCATCAAGATTCAATATCTGAAAGAGATGCGGGGTGGGTGCAATTATATTGTGAAACAAATCAAGAAGCAACAGATACAATTCCCTTGGCTTTTAGAATTGCAGAAGAATTAATGATACCTGTAATGGTTTGTATGGATGGTTTTTATTTGACACATGCTGTTGAACAATTAACAGTTCCAGAAAAAGAAATTATACAAAAATTTCTTCCTCCTTTCAACCCAGAAATAAAACTTGATCCAAAAAACCCGATGACAATGGGGGTTTACGCAAAACCAGATAATTATCAAGAATTTAGAAATAGTTTGGATTCAGACATGTTTAAAGCAATAGAAACAATTGAAAAAAGATCAAAAGAATGGGGCAAACTTATTTCGAGAGAATATGGAAATGGCATTATTGAAGAATACCAAACTGACGATGCTGAAAGAGTTTTAATTGCCTTAAGTTCTGTTTGTGGGAATATAAAAGAAGCAGTGGATGAGCTTAGAAGAAAAGGTGAAAAAGTTGGATTGTTAAGGATAAAATGTTTTAGGCCTTTCCCATATAAAGAAATAAAAAAAGTGCTTCAAGGAAAAAAACATGTTGGTGTTATTGAAAAGGCGATGAGCGCAGGCGCCTATCCCCCCATGTATGTTGATATTGTATCTGCCATGTACGGAGAAACAATTCCAATAAGCTATTTTATTGGAGGTTTGGGGGGCAGAGATATTACAGTTGAACACTGTAAAGAATTGTTTGAGAAATTGAAGGAAAAACCTGTAAAAAAATGGATTTTGGAAAACAGTAATTCCAAAGAATGAGGTGAGGATATGGAATACGATAGAAAAGACGACTTGTTTGTCTCGGGACATACTGCTTGTGCAGGTTGCGGGGCAACCATCATTATAAGAAATGTGATGAGGGCTCTAGGAGATGATGTTATAATTGTTAATGCAACAAGCTGTTCGGAAATATTCTCATCTTGTTATCCAACTAGTGCATGGAAAGTTCCTTATATACACGTAACTTTTGAAAATGCAGCAGCAGTTGCCGTTGGAGTTGCTAAATCACTGGAAGCAAAAGGAAACGACCATACAACTGTTGTTGTTATTGCAGGAGATGGAGGAACTTATGATATTGGTTTTGGAATTATGAGTGGTGCAATGGAAAGAAATGAGAATATTCTCTACGTTTGTTATGATAATGAGGCCTATATGAATACAGGTATACAGAGAAGTGGCGCAAC
>Ga0334886_1000270_pt1 | contig 85751 bp, 67 predicted proteins | sample GraSluR1_MG_9_FD_207232 | JGI IMG/M metagenome (GOLD analysis project Ga0334886, IMG submission 207232) | Sludge microbial communities from methane-producing bioreactor in Wageningen University, Netherlands - Granular Sludge_27_06-R1 | ecosystem: Engineered > Bioreactor > Anaerobic >...
CACGCCCTTGTAGCGCCGGATGTTCTGGGCCATCTGCATGTAGTAGTTGTCCGTGTAGCCGCCCTTCATGGGCTGGATGCAGCGGTTGAACTCGGCGTTGTACTGATCGACGAAGAAGTACGTGCTGTCGCGGCGCATGAACTGTACCGTGGCGCCGCCCGGCGGGTACTTGCCGGCGGTCCACTCGTTCCAGTCGTTGAGATACAGGAACTGCGGGTCGCTGCCGAGGGCCTCGTCCCAGCGTTCCTGGAAGTAGATGCCGTAGCCCTCGGGGTGCTCGACCGTATCGCCCAGCCAGGGGACGAAGGTCGGGACGGGGAGGTCTTGCTCGTCAAGCTGCGGCTCACCGTGCTCCACGGTCCAGGACTTGCCCACGAGGCTCGAGGGATGCTGGGCGGGGGTGACGGCGGCCTGCTCCTTCTCGCCCTCGTGGGTCGAGACGCGCTGGTCGGGCGTGAGCGCGGCCACCCGCGGGTCGCTCATGTCCAGGCCGAAGCTCCAGTTGTCCTCGGTGCCCACATAGCGCTTCCCGGCCCACTCATAGTAGCCCCACCACATGCTCCGCAGCGTGAAGAAGCTCTGCACTTCCTGCGTGTAGTCGCGGTAGAACTCCTCGGCATAGTCCGGATCGCCGTAGTGGGCGTGGGTGGGGTCGGTCTTGGCCGCGGCGTCGTAGTGCGGGTTGGGGTTCTGCACCCCGCCGCCGTTGGCGTCGACGCTGGGATTGGCATTGTACAAAAGCAGCGGCTTGCCATCCCACATGAACCACAGGTCCTTGTACTTCTCGGTCTTGTAGATCCTGTCATACAGGTCCTGCACGACGGTGATGACGGGGCCGTTGAAGGCCCAGAAGCAGAACTGGGGTACCTTGTTGCCCTCGGCCTTCATCTTCTGCATCACGGGGAAGACGACGTCCCACTCATCCCAGTAGCGCACCGCGTTGGTGACATCCATCACCAACACGTCCACTCCGGCATCGGCGAGCATGGACATGTCCTTGCGGATGACATACTCGTCCTTGCTCAGGAAGTAGCCCATCTCCGGTTCGCCCCAGTGGTAGGAGCCCTCAGTCCACAGGGGATGGGCGGCGTCCAGGCGCGCCGCCGGGTCGGCGGCCAGCACGCGGGAGACGTCGGCGGTGTAGGGACTCTTGAGGTTGGCGGCCGAATCGCTGTGCCAGGTGATGTAGAAGATGCCTACCACCCGCCGCTGGTCCTGCTTGACGGGACCGACCTCGGCATAGCTCGGCATGGAGCGTCCGAGCGCGTCGGTGGCCACCCAGGTGTCGGGGTAGACGTCGCGGCAGTCTGGCCCCTCGGAGCCGACGGCCGCGGTGCACAGTAGCATCGGAAGCATGACAAGCAGTGTCTGTCTCATGGGGCGCTCCGTTCGCGATGGTGAGTTGATGCGGTCGACGGCCGTGGCGCGTGGCGCGGCACGGCGAACGGCACTCATGAGGCCTCACCCCCGCCCCCTCTCCTTCGCGACACGGCCGCTCAGGAGAGGGGTGAACGGCAGGGCGAACGGCGAACGGCGAACGGCGCGGCGGGCTTACGGCCGCCGCTGGGTGGCGCCCTACGGGCGCCGATGGCCCTGCGGGCCGTACGGCTACGGCCGACGGTCACCGGCCGTGGCGCGTGGCGCGGCACGGCGAACGGCACTGATGAGGCCTCACCCCCGCCCCCCATAGGCGCTAGGATTGGCTAGTGACAGGGCGGCGATGGGTCAGTATGCTATCGGCATGGAAACCTCCACTATCATCGCAGACAACTGGCAGCGCGTAGTGGACATGATGCCGAGCGACTTCGAGCGTAGCGTATTCGATCACGGCGCAATAGTTCGGAGAAGGGAGATAAGAACGGCTTCTGACCTGCTTCGTTTGAACTTGTTGTACTGTCTGTGTGACCTGCCCATCGACCAGGTGGGACTGCGGTTACAGGAGCTGGGTGTCGGCCGCCTGACGGGCGAGAGCGTCCTGCAAAGGTTGCGCCAATCGGCAGACTGGCTGGGCTACCTTGTCATGCGCTTTCTTCAGGAGCGGGGCCTGAGCCAAGGCACTCCCGGCCTCCACGTGCGGGTGGTGGATGCCAGCACTATCAGCGTGCCGGGAAGCACGGGCACCGACTGGCGCCTGCACATGGGCGTGGACCTGGAGTCATCACGCATTACCAGCGTCGAGCTTACCGGTCCCGAGGGCGGTGAGACCCTGGTGCGCCACGAGGCAGAGCCGGGCGCGGTGTTCCTTGTGGACCGCGGGTATTCCCACCGCAGGGGCGTAGCCACCGTTATGGACAAGGACGCGGATGTCGTGGTGCGCCTGAACTGGCAGAACTTCCCCCTGCAGGACCTCAAGGGCAATCCGCTGGACCCTGTGGCATGTGCTGAGGGGCTCAAGCCCAAGGAAATAGGCGACTTCGACGTCCAGTTCCACTATTCCCGGCGCGTGTACCACGCCCGCCTGGTCATAGCGCCTATCCCCGACGAGGCTGCACAGGAAGCGGAGAAGAAAGCTTCCAAGGCAGCCAGCAAGAAGCACCATCGTGTGAGCCCCAAGACCCTGCGTGCGGCTCACTTCACTTTCATCTTGACCACTCTGGACAAGGAAACCATCTCTGCCCAAGAGGTGATGGCGCTGTACCGGATGCGTTGGCAGATCGAGCTGGCCTTCAAGCGCCTGAAGAGCATCCTGAAGCTCGACCACCTCCGGGCCAAGAACGTCCAGACGGCAAAGGCCTACCTGCTTGGCAAGATACTGGCCGCACTGGTCATCGAGGAGATCGAGCATAGAGGGTTGTCTTTTTTTCCCTCAGGACGAGGATCCCTCCACCCTGCCGATATCGCCGTGGTGCCTGCTGGAGTTGGTGGCTGACATTGTTGCCGTCAGTGTCCGCGGCGTCCTATCACTGGACAGGATAGTCAAGGGGATGGCCGACCTGGCCCAGTACCTGCGCGACGGGCCGCGCAGACGTAGGCCACAGAACCCGCGCGACTGCCCGCTGTTCCGAACCTGCACTGCCACCGGGCCACCGATCGGAACGTAGGCAATGCGCTCTGCCCATAGCACACCCAAAGACCGTGTGCGAACGTAGCTCGGATCAGCGCACCAGTACCTGTCCGCACGCCGACGGGCCGCGCCGTGCTGCCGGCCCGCCGAAGCCTGCGCCCAAACACCACTGACCACAGACGCCACTACGCCACAGTAGCCCCTGCCATAGACAACTGTATGGCAACACGGCGTCGGGCAGGTACCGAGCAAACGGGCGCCCTCCCCGCCAGAGGGCCAACCGCACCCAACCCGGCCAGACGCCCAACCCTCCGGTGGCCAACACTCACCCCACCGGAGAACGAAACCTAGCGCATATGCCCCCGACCCCTCTCCCTTACTCGCCCAGACGACGGGCGAGACGGGCGAGGGGAGCACGGCAACGGCCTCGCGGCCGGCATCATCTGCTGCGAAGCCCTCCCCCACGAGCAATCCATCCAACAGGCACAGGCAGAACTCCAGCTCACCCACCGTAGCCCTGTCGCTACGGGGACGGGCCTGCAGACGGTTGAGCAGGCGGCGGATGCGGTTGCCCAGGCCGGTGCCGGCGCCCGGCAGGCGGTTGAGCCTTTCGGCGGCCCAGCGGGCCTCCTGGCGGATCGTCTCCTGTCTCTTCGGCGACCGCGGTGTTTCCAGTAGGGAGGCCATGCGTTCCATGGCCGCCCGCAGGTAAGCTTGCTCCCCAAGAACCATGGGAGGGAGCGACGAATGCCGGTTCATGTGCTGCCTCGATGAGTGCAGGGGAATGCTCGTCGTTGAGCCGTTGGCCGGTCGCCGTTCGGCCGTGCGCCGTTCACCTCTCCCAGCCCGCGCAGCGGGCGCCCGGGAGAGGTCGACGGGGCGGCCCGAAGGGCCGGCATGGCGGGTGAGGGGAGAACCCATCCCGCCCACATCGGAGGGCGCCGTTCGCCCGGCACACACCCAGGCTGGAAGGCGCCCCAACGGTCAACGCGACGGCCGATGCAGCCCCCTGATGGAGGCTGGGTGGACTTTCCCGCACCCGCAAGCGCCCCGCGGGGCGCCCGACTCTGTCCCGAGGGGAGAGGTGGCACGTCAGGATCCACAGCCCCCGGCCGTCCGAGCCGTACCACCAGCCCGGACGGCCGGGGTTCATCCTTGGCGCGGTACAGGCCCGCGCCCTTGTCCACCGTTCCCCTACCCCTCCAACCCCGGCACCAGGTTCAGGCAGTTACAGGAGGCCGCCGCCACAGCCTTGAGCAGGTCCGGGGCGGAGGAGGGGTCTCGTTCCACGGCTTCCAGAGCCTGGAGGATCTTGCCGCGGACGATGGGGTCGGCGTCCTTCACCTTCCCCACATCGCGCACCAGCTCACGCGCTCGCTCGCGGGCCTTCTTCTTCTCAGGCTCCGTCTTCAACTGCTGCAGTTCGGCATACAGCCGACCGACGTACAGCCAGAGCCGCACAGCATCTTGCTGTGGGGACACCGGCATTGCGTTTTCAGTTGTCTGAGTCATGTCGGGTTCCTCCCGATGAGAGCGCCCGGCCGCTATCGGCTGCGGCGGACGACTGGTGCTGTCTCCCGGCCGTGGCTGGCTCCGAGCACCGCCTGCCGAAAGCACAGCCGGACAGCCTCATCCCGTGGGGCCGCTCACACCTGCTCTGGCAGCGAGGTCGAGACCAGGCAGCAGAGCAAAGCAGACCACCCAGATCAGCGAGACGGCGAGCCATTGCTGCCAGCGCAGACCCGCTCGACGCAGCGCAACCGAGTGCGGCGCGCGGCCCAGGCACTCCTCCAGGCGCGCGAACGTCGCCCCTGTTGCCCACTCTCTCCACTCCAAAGCCGAGTACAGGAACAGTGCTAGCACGGGCACTTGCAGCGCGATCCAGCCGACCCCGGCAATCGCGAACGGCACGAGGGAGAGCAATGCCATCTCATAGGCGACGGCAGAGATCCACGTCGCGAGCAGCCATACAGACCGCCTTCGTGCCTCTGCGACACCTCGCATGTCGCGGAGCCTGCGCACAACGACGAAGGGCACAATCGCCATTGCTGGTGCGGCACCAGCGACGAGTGAAGGCCCCAGCCACTCAACGCCTGCGCCACCGGCGAGGACGACGAGTGCGCCCCCAAGTGACAGGGCCACAAGTCCGAGCAGTTCGGCCACCATCGCTGGCTTTGGCCCGTTCGACGCCTGCATCTCATTGCCCCCCTCAGTTGCCCGCAGGTGGATGGCGCAGCTCGCAGGCCTCGTACTGCTCCAGGCACCATTTGTAGTCACGGCACACATTGACGGCACACGCGGTAGCGGCGGCAGCCGTTGCCGCTCCGAGGGCCAATAAGCAGATCTGGGCTACAAACACTCCTCCGGCTACAGCTCCGGGACCGGCCTCCGCCGTCGCGACCACGACAATGATGCCGAGACCGGCGCACAGGGCGACGTCGCCGACGAGCGAGTAGGCGACCGGGACCATGCAGGCGGCGAACTTCGTGTACATCGCGCTCGTGCACAGATTGTAGAGGTACTCGCAGGTCAGCCAGTCGGTCCGTCCCGTTGGCTGATCTACCCACGTCCCGGGCGTGACCGGGGTCTTCCCGTTGACGTCGACCAGGCCGGTCGGCTGTTGGAGCGCATAGGCGTACCGTGTGGGGCCCCACTTCGGCAGGACTCGATCCCTCCCCACGAACCTCCCCACCGTCGGGTCGTACCACCGATGCCACAGGAGCATCATGTCCTCGAACTCCTCGGGCATGTACTGGTAGGCGCCGACGTACTTGAAGAAGGCGCTCCTCGGCACGTCCTCTTCTGCCAGCACGTTCCCGAAGGCGTCGTATTGCAGCTTGCCGGAGAGGTTGCCGTTCGCATCGACGAGGCCCATGGTGCTGCCGAGGGCGTCGAACAGGTACCAGTATTGGGCATCGGGGGCTTCGTCATGCACCGACACCAATGACGAGTAGATGCTCTGGCCTTCCTGGACGTAGAAGTCCCGAGTGCCAGCCTCGGGCTGCTCGACCCGCGCGATCTTCTCGCCATCGAACACGTAGTACGTGGCCGTACCGTCGAGCTCGCGAGCCACGCGCTTCATCTGCGCGTCGTAGAGTTCATTGGCCTGGCCGGTGACGGTGCCGTCTCTGGTGACGCGGAGCAGGGCCTCGTCCACGTCCCAGTCATAGGTCGCCCAGCCGTCGGCATCGTGCTTGCTCTCCAGCGCGCCGTCGGCCTGGTAGGTGTAGTAGGTCAGCGCCCCCTCGGTGCTCTCATTGATGGTGAGCTGGTTGAGAGTGCTATGGGAGTAGAGCAGCGGTCCAACGGCTCAACACCGTGGGCTCTGCCCACACCCGCTGGGGCCCGTGGCCCCAGACCCCGCTAGTGTCGCCGCCGCGACGCTTGATTGCAGCCCCCGGCCGGCCGAGCCATACGCACCAGCCCGGACGGCCGGGGTTCCTCCTTGGCGCGGTACAGGCCCGCGCCCTACAGCCCCGCCGGCTTGCCCTACCCCACCTTCGCACCGACATCGGGCATCGGCACCAGGTTCAGGCAGTTGCAGGAGGCCCCCGCCACGGCCTTGAGCAGGTCCGGGGCGGAGGAGGGGTCACGTTCTACGGCTTCCAGAGCCTGGAGGATCTTCCCGCGGATGATGGGGTCGGCGTCCTTCACCTTCCCCACATCGCGCACCAGCTCACGCGCTCGCTCGCGGGCCTTCTTCTTCTCCGGCTCCGTCTTCAGTTGCTGCAGTTCGGCATACAGCCGACCGACGTACAGCCAGAGCCGCACAGCGTCTTGCTGTGGGGACACCGGCATTGCGTTTTCAGTTGTCTGAGTCATATCGGGGTCCTCCCGATGGTAGCGCCGCGCGCTCCTTCTTTTCGTTTGGCGGCGACCTCCGCCCGCCTCGCGCCCTTGTCGCGCCGCCTAGCCAGTACCCGGCATAGGCACCATGTCTCGGCCCTCGCAGGCGGCCTCGGCAGCCGGGCCCTGCGTCGGGTCCATGAGCGCTGAACTGACTACCGCCACTGCTTGATCAGCCGAGGTCGTCCCTCCACTGCCGACAGGGCATACAGGCAGACCCCTGCGTCGGTCTCCAGGACGTAGACTATCTCCCCTCCTATCATCTCCGCCCCCCGGATCTCTCCGGATTCGGGCGGCGCCAGTTGTCGGTCTCGGGCACCGTCGATCCCGCATGCCCGAACCGACACGCGTCCCCCATCAGCCCGGGTGTATGTGAAGTCGTGTGCATCCAGGAAGCCGAACGGCATGTCAACGTACTCGCCTGTCGTCAGATCAGAGACGTTACGCTCGCCAACGTCCAGCACGCATATGCGTGACCGCAGGCGAGACCCTGTGCCTCCGCGGCGGTCTGGGACGACGAGGTGGTCCGGCACCTCCGCGTACCGGGCGAGGACCACCGACCCTCCGTCTGGAGACGGCAAGCACGTACTGAACCTGCCGGAAGCCAGATGCTCAGCACCGGCGGCTTGGGCATCGACGACGTAGAGCCTCTGCACCTCCTGCGTGCTGCCAGTTCTGCCCTCTGGTGAGGTGAGAACGAACACGCAGTGGGGGTCCCCTGCACTCGGTGAGCAGACGTACGGCACGGCGCCGTCGTATGTCAGCAAGTCCTCGCGGCTTCCCGTCTGGCTGTCGACCAGGGAGAGAGTGCATGGTCCCGGGGGTCCCGATGCCGGTACGGTTGTCACTAACAGGTCCCCTGCCTGCGTCCAATGCAGCTCCAGCGGACGCACGTCAGGCCACTGCCACATGGTTGGCTGCCAACGCTTCCCACGGCCGTCTGGGCGCATGATGCCGGCCACTCCCTGGGTCCCGGAAGCCCGGGCAATCAGGGCTGCCTCTGCCCCCCCCGGGCTCGCGACAACAGTCTGGAACGGGCCATGGGCGATGAGGTCTGTGGTGCCATCGGGCCGAAGCAGAAACACATCCCGCGAGAGGCCCGCCCGGCTAGCTGTGACCATGGGATAGCCGGTGCCCAGATCGGCGCCCGCGTATGACCAGAATGCTGGCCGCCCGCTGACGGCGGTCAGCGCCCCACCCACCTCATACACATACAATGAGCCCCGCGAATCGCGCCTCTGTGCGACGTCGATGTAGGCACGACCCCGACCGTCGCTACTGCACCAGATGACCCTCGCAGGCGCAGCGGAGGCCCCCGTCGGAGCTGGGCTTGGCCGCGGACAGCCCGCCAGAGCGGAACTCACCACGCAGACCCATAGGGCCAGCCACGATCTGCGGCGGCCCGCGACCGCGTCTGTGCCGCCACGGTGTGGGCAGCGCGTCGGCGTCCCTGACGGAGCGCGCCCACCCATACTCGCAGGAGTGCCGCGTGCGGCTAGCATCGTGGTGGGAGTATCCCCCTCTCACAGTCGGCCCTGCAGCGTCTCAGCGCCATCGTGTCCTGTGGGCCCCACACCACCCCGCAGGCCTCCATGCACGTCGGAAGCCACATAGGATTGTCGCGCGGCAATGACCGAGCGAGGCCGCATATGCTGTCCGTTTCGCCGCCAGCCGCGGTGCATGTTATGAGCATAGACACCTTGATGTTCATGCCGTTTGGCAGGAACCACGGGATATCGATCCACCACGTCACGAGTGCCAGTGTACCTGACTTGATTGCTTCCCACAGAGCCTGGAGTTGCTCCAGCCAAGGCTCTGGGGTCATCGCGTACTCGATCGCGCCCCCGACGAGTTCCGTCAGTACATCCCAGCCGTCAATCGCTGGCGGCTCGGCCTGATGGCCACGCGCGTCGACCAGGCCCGTTGGCCGCTGCAAGGCATACTGGTAGCGTGTGCCGAGAAGTACCTGCGGGCTCCTATCCCTCCCCACAAACCTCCCCACCGTCGGGTCGTACCACCTGTGCCATAGCAGCATCATGTTCTCGAACTCCTCGGGCATGTACTGGTAGGCGCCGACGTACCTGAAGAAGGCGCTCCTCGGGACGTTCTCTTCTGCCAGCACGTTCCCGAAGGCGTCGTAATGCAGCTTGCCGGAGAGGTTGCCGTTCGCGTCGACGAGCCCCATGGTGCTACCCAGGGCGTCGAAGAGGTACCAGTACTGGGCATCGGCCGCTTCATCGTGCACCGACACCAGCGGCGAGTAGATGCTCTGACCTTCCTGGACGTAGAAGTCGCGGGTGCCCGCCTCGGGCTGCTCCACCCGGGCGATCTTCTCGCCATCGAACACGTAGTACGTGGCCGTACCGTCGAGGTCGCGGGCCACGCGCTTCATCTGCGTGTCGTAGAGCTCGTTGGCCTGGCCGGTGACGGTGCCGTCTCTGGTGACGCGGAGCAGGGCCTCGTCTACGTCCCAGTCATAGTAAGCCCAGCCATCGGCGTCGTGCTTGGTCGCCAGCGCGCCGTCGGCCTGGTAGGTGTAGTACGTCAGCGCGCCCTCGGTGCTCTCGGTGAGGGTGAGCTGATTGAGAGTGTTATAGGAATAGTAGGTCGTCACTCCATCTTTCGTCAACAGTGAGCGATTTCCTGCTGCATCGAACTCGTAGGCGAATGAGTAGATGCCGACATCACTGTCGCTCAGCCACTCCTCGGAGGTAAGGCGGCCGACGGTGTCGTAGCCGTAATAGATGCTGGTGCCGTCCTCGCGGACGATCTTCGTCCGGCGGCCGTCGGTGTCGTAGGTGTAGTCGAAGCTCAGCAGGACGCCGTTGGGCCCCAGGTGGGCCACCTGCGTGACCTGCGAGGCGGCATCGTAGTTGTGGTAGGTGGTGACGCCATTGGGCAGCACCTTCGCGATCTCGCGGCCCAGGGCGTCGTAGTCGTATGAGACAGTCTGTCCCCAGGGGTCGGTGATCGAGCCCAGGTTCCCGCAGCCGCGGTAGGTGTAGTAGGTGGTCAGCAGGTCCTCGTCCACGACCTGCGTCATGGCGGTGCGACGGCCGGCGGCGTCGTACTGGTAGTACAGGTTGTTGCCGCCCTGGGCGAAGTGCAGCACCCGGCCGGCGGCGTCGTACTCCCAGCTTTGGTCCTCGACGCCGGTCTTCTGCACCCCGGTCACCGCACCCCGGGCGTCGTAGTCGTAGGTGATCTCCTCGCCCGAGGGGTACCGCAGCTCAGACAGCACGCGGCCGACGGCATCGTACTCGTAGTACGCCCCGACCCCGGAGGCCTTGTCCAGCCGCACGATGCGGCCGGCGGCGTCGTAGGCCACGGCCTGCTCCTCGCCGACTGCGTCGATCTCGGCGGTCTGGCGGCCCACGGCGTCGTAGGTGTAGTACGTGGGGTTGCTGAGCGGGTCGAGCATCACGGTCTGCCGCCCCACGGCGTCATAGTCATACGACACCGTCTCGCCCAGTGAGTTGGTGATGGCCGACAGTCGCCCGGCACCGTCGTAGGCATAGTAGGCCGCATTGCCCAGCGGGGACACGGTAGCCAGAAGCTGCCCCGCGGCATCGTACTGGAAGTAGGTCTTGCGGCCTAAGGGATCGGCCACACAGTAGGGCCGGCTGACGGCATCGAAGAAGGTGGTGTAGTCGCCGGCCAGAGCATCGGTGACGCGGTCGCGACGGCCGAGGGCATCGAAATGGAAGTAGGTGACGCGGCCGCAGGGGTCGATGGTGGTGTCCACGCGGCCATTGGCATCGTACTGGTAGTATGTAGACGCTCCGACGGGGTTCTGAGTTGCGATCCTCTGGTGAGCGATGTCGTAGTGGTGATACGTCGTGTCTCCCAGCGGGTTGCTGGAGGCGGTGGGGTTGCCCAGGAGATCGAACTGGGAGGTCCACTCGTTGAAGAGCGGGTCCACGAGTTTGGTGACATTGCCGCGGAAGTCGTACTCGTAGTAGGTGGCCTGCCCGTCGGCGTTGAGGACGATGGTGCGCCGGCCCAGGCCGTCATACGCGACCTCGGTGGCATTGCCCAGGGGATCGGTGGTCTTGGTGACGCGGTCGCGCTTGTCGTACTCCATGTAGCTTGTAGCGCTCAGGGCATTGGTGGCGGCGATGACGTTGCCCGCCAGGTCGTGGTCAAATGTAGATGTGTTGCCCAGAGCGTCGGTGGCGGAGATGGTGTTGCCGTAGGCGTCGTAGGCGAAGTAGGAGGTGTGGGCGAGAGGGTCGGTGGCGGCCAGCATCTGACCGTAGCAGTCGTAGGTGTAGGTGCGCTCGCGGCAGAGAGGATCGACCTGGGAGACGAGATTGCCGCCGGCGTCCCAGTTGTAGTACGTGGCCCGGCCGAGGGCATCGACGGAGCGGATCATGCGATTGCCCTTGGGGTTGGTCACGTTGTAGGTGAAGGAGGTGTAGTGCCCTAGAGCGTCGCGGACGTAGGTGCGGTTACCGTAGTAGTCCACGCCGAAGCCAGTGGTGTTGCCCAGGGCGTCGGTTTCGCCGACGTACTCGCTGTACTCGGTGTAGGTGTAGTGCTGGTCGACGCCGCCGAGGACGTGCTGGCGGGTAATATCAGCGTGTCCGTTTCTCTCCCAGTAGGTCACACCACACTCGGCGTCGATGGCGATGAACGGGTCGTAGGAGTAGTACGTCACACCGCCGCCGCCATCGATGATGGCCGACATGCGCTTGGTCGTGTCTGCCGGCACTACGTCTACTGACCACTCGTCGCGGGCGCCGAGGTCTCTACCACGACGCGGAACCCCAGCGCGGGGTCGCTGGTGCCCGGCAGCCCCATTCCTGCGTTGCGCTCTGTGGTTCGGAACTGCTGCCCGTCGTACACGCCCCACGAGCCGCCGCGGACAACATGCCTGTCCGCATAGCTGAAGACTCCCGACGGCGCGTGGGGGTATGGCGAGAACTCGTCTCGACACCACTCCCATACATTGCCCGCCATATCGTAGGCGCCGCACCAGCTTCTGTCGCGCTCGTTGGCCCCCACCGCGCACGTCGTGCCACCTGGGCCGGGATACGACCGACTGCAGCACCAGTCCGCATGCCAGGTGTTCCCCCACGGGTAGACAAGGCCCGCCGGGCCACGGGCCGCGTACTCCCACTGTGCCTCAGTGGGCAAGGCGATCTGCTTGCCGGTCTTCCGCGTCAGCCAGTCGCAGAACGCAGTGGCATCCTCCCACGTGACCTGCACCACAGGATGGTCGGGGCCAGGAGCCTCAGGAGCGTCAAGATGGTCGGCGCCCGGCGACGGATGGCCGGTCGCATCGAGGAAGCCCTGGTACTGAGTGTTGGTGACCTCGTAGACGCTGAGCAAGAAGGCCTCCACCTCCACTTCATGCGCCGGGCGCTCGTCCCAGTCGCCTGCATCGCAGCCCATTCGAAACCTCCCCGCCGGCACACGCACGAACTGCATGTTGGCCAGTTTGACCGTCTCGGGAACGATGCTGCCGCGCCGGTCGGCCTCCTGCGTGCTCTCTTGGTCCCGCCAGCCGGGGGTCGCACGCGCTTCCCCACCGTCCGTTGGCGTCGGCGCGGCGTCGGCAAAGACACGGCCCTGCGAGTCGAACACGGGCGCACATCTGCGGTCGCGGTAGGTGTACAGCCACGCCGCCTCACGCCAACTGAAGACGACCCCAGGCGGGTCGAGTGTCGTCTGCGGCCACGCTCCGGTCACCGCGTCCCCATTGGCCAGGCGTAGCTCAGTGATCTGTCCCGTGGCCACGTCGACCGTGCAGAGCGTGGGGTAGTCGATGTCCGCACGAGCCAAAGTCACGACCAGCCCCTTGTTGTCTGGCATCCAGGCGATGTCGCGCCCCAGGCGCCCCCCGGCGATGAAGCGGAGGGAGCCGGACGTGGTGTCCAGACACCACAGTTCGCGATCGTCGGTCCACTGCGCGTGCGGGGGGGTGGTGGGGCTGATGGTCACTGCCAAGGCCCGGCCCCGGTGGTCGAAGCGTATGGGCCCCATCATCAGCCCCGACTGCAGCCCGCGGGCGGTGACCAATCCCTGCGGGCTGCGTGAGAGCAGTGCGTACTGCAGTTCTCCGCCGCTGCTGCGCAGCGAGGTCTGAAAGAAGAGGTCAGCCGCGTGCGACCATGGGGTCGCCGGAGTGCGGAAGATGCCGCGGAACGCGGCAGGCTGTGCCGCCGCACTCGCCGCTCTCCGCGCATACCAAATGCCGCCCTCCCCACTGTAGTACACGTGCCCAGCGTCGGGGCTTAGGATGGGGTGATCGCCCGACACGTCCCCGCCGGGGCGCGAGACCGCGCCGCTGCGGACATCCAGCACCCTCACGCGCCTGGGCGGCGAGGCAGTGGTGTCAACTGAGTATGCGAGCCACTTACCCTCGGGCGCCCACTGCAGTCCGCTCACGACCTGTCCGCCCGCAGGGACGCACCAGCGTGTGACGCCATGCGCTAGGTCGATGACATGGAGCATGTCATCTCCCGCTCCGTGCGGATCACGCTGGACGCACACCACGAGCCGGCCGCTGGCGGGGTCCACAGAGTACGGAAGGGTGTACTCCCACCTGGCAGCAAGGCCATCCGGTGATCCCCCAGACGTTGGGACCTGCCGGCAACCAGAGAGGGCCGTGGCGGCCAGTAGACACGCTGTGACGCGGACATGTGTGCGACACAATGTCGTCACCCCTCCCGGGCCTCAGGATGTTGCCACCCCGATGGAGACCGCGTCACGGGCCGTATCCCCCGCCCCGCCAACCTCGCCAGCGCGCGTGTTGTCTCTCCAGCCGTGGACGACCACTCAGGGGCCACCGTGCCCCGGCGGACGGCCTGCGCGGTCGTACACCTCGTCCAGGAACTTGTCGCACCATTCCATGAACATGGCTTGGTCACCAGTCTGCGTCTGAGTGGGGTTGGGCGCTCCGACTGTCCAGGGTGTGTTCCAGATCGCATTGCAGCATTCGAACTTCGCATCTTGAGGAACTTCACCGCACTTGTGGGCCTTGCCAGCGCGCTTGTACGCGAGCATGTTCTGGAAATGCAAGCACTGGGGTAGTGAGTCCACCAGATTCGTCACCCGCTGGTCAGATGGGTGCGGCACCGCTGGCGGCAGAGGCGGTTTGGGTGGCGATGGCTTCTTCTTGGGCGGCTTCCCGCAGCCGGCGATGCCGATCAGAGCAGCTCCGCCGACAACGATACAGATGGCGATGAGGGGCACCTCACCATCGGCATCCATGTACCCCAACGGGGCCCCGTGGCAGTACGCGTATCGCTCCGTGTCGCGAATGTAAGAGTCCCTCCCCACAAACCTCCCCACGGTCGGATCGTACCACCGGTGCCACAGGAGCATCATGTCCTCGAACTCCTCGGGCATGTACTGGTAGGCACCGACGTACTTGAAGAAGGCGCTCCTGGGGACATCCCCCTCTGCCAGCACGTTGCCGAAGGCGTCGTATTGGAGCTTGCCGGAGAGGTCGCCGCTCGCGTCGACAAGCCCCATGGTGCTGCCCAGGGCGTCGAAGAGGTACCAGTACTGGGCATCGGCGGCTTCGTCATGCACCGACACCAGCGGCGAGTAGATGCTCTGGCCTTCCTGGACGTAGAAGTCGCGGGTGCCCGCTTCCGGCTGCTCGACGCGTGCGATCTTCTCGCCATCGAACACGTAGTAGGTGGCTGTGCCGTCGAGGTCTCTGGCCACGCGCTTCATGTCGGCGTCGTAGAGTTCATTGGCCTGGCCGGTGACGGTGCCGTCTCTGGTGACGCGGAGCAGGGCCTCATCAACGTCCCAGTCGTAGGTCGCCCAGCCATCGGCGTCGTGCTTGGTCTCGAGCGCGCCGTCGGCCTGGTAGGTGTAGTAAGCAAGGGCACCAGTGGTGCTCTCGGTGAGGGTGAGCTGGTTGAGAGTGTTGTATGAGTAGTAGGTCGTCACTCCGTCCTTCGTCAACAGAGAGCGATTTCCTGCTGCATCGAACTCGTAGGTGAAGGAGTAGATGCCAATATCACTGTCGCTCAGCCACTCCTCGGAGGTAAGGCGGCCGACGGTGTCGTAACCGTAGTAGATGCTGGTGCCGTCCTCGCGGACGATCTTCGTCCGACGGCCGTCGGCGTCGTAGGTGTAGTCGAAGCTCAGCAGCACGCCACTGGACCCGAGGTGGGCCACCCGCGTGACCTGTGAGGCGGCATCGTAGTTGTGGTAGGTGGTGACGCCATTGGGCAGCGCCTTGGCGATCTCGCGGCCCAGGGCGTCGTAGTCATACGAGACCGTCTGCCCCCACGGGTCGGTGATGGAGTTCAGGCTTCCGCAGCCGCGGTAGGTGTAGTAGGTCGTCAGCAGGTCCTCGCCAACGACCTGCGTCATGGCGGTGCGGCGGCCAGCGGCGTCGTATTGGTAGTACAGATTGTTCCCGCCTTGAGAGAAGTGCAGCACGCGGCCGGCGGCGTCGTACTCCCAGGCCTGGTCCTCGACGCCGGTCTTCTGCACCCCGGTCACCGCGCCCCGAGCGTCGTACTCGTAGGTGATCTCCTCACCCGAGGGGTACCGCAGCTCGGACAGCACGCGGCCGACGGCGTCGTACTCGTAGTACGCCCCGACACCGGAGGCCTTGTCCAGCCGCACGATGCGGCCAGCGGCGTCGTATACCACGGCCTGCTCTTCGCCGACTGCATCGATCTCCGCGGTCTGCCGCCCCACGGCGTCGTAGTCGTAGTACGTGGGGTTGCTCAGCGGGTCGAGCATCACGGTCTGCCGCCCCACGGCGTCATAGTCATACGACACCGTCTCGCCCAGGGAGTTGGTGATGGCCGACAGCCGCCCGGCACCGTCGTAGGCATAGTAGGCCGCATTGCCCAGCGGCGACACGGTGGCCAGAAGCTGCCCCGCGGCGTCGTACTGGAAGTAGGTCTTCCGCCCCAAGGGATCGGCCACACAGTAGGGCCGGCTGACGGCATCGACGCGCGACGGCCAACGACCAAACACCGTGGGCTCTGCCCACACCCGCTGGGGCCCGTGGCCCCAGACCCCGCAATTGGGCATCCCCGCGGCGCTCTATGGCGGTCCCCCGGCCGTCCGAGCCGTACGCGCCAGCCCGGACGGCCGGGGTTCATTCCTGGCGCGGTACAGATCCGCCTCCCGCCCCTACGCGACCCTCGCGCCAACGTCCAACCCTGGCACCAAGTTCAGGCAGCTACACGATGCCGCCGCCACGGCCTTCAGCAGGTCCGGGGCGGAGGAGGGGTCCCGTTCCACGGCTTCCAGCGCCTGGAGGATCCTACCGCGGACGATGGGGTCGGCGTCTTTCACCTTCCCCACATCGCGCACCAGCTCACGCGCACGTTCGCGGGCCTTCTTCTTCTCCGGCTCGGTCTTCAGTTGCTGCAGTTCGGCATACAGCCGACCGAGGTACAGCCAGAGCCGCACAGCATCTTGCTGTGGGGACACCGGCATTGCGTTTTCAGTTGTCTGGGTCATATCGGGGTCCTCCCGATGAGAGCGCCCGGCCGCAATCGGCTGCGGCGGGCGCCTGGTGCTATCTGACGGCCGTCGGAGACGGACGGAAAGGCCCGGACGGCCGAGGCTCATCCTTGGCGCGGTACAGGCCCGCGCCGCGCAACGGCACCTGCGCCCTGCCGGTTGTGTGGGGCGGCGACGTATGCGCCGCCGGTTTGCCCTACCCCACCCTCGCGCCAGACTCCAACCCCGGCACCAGGTGCAGGCAGCTGCACGAAGCCGCCGCCACGGTCTTGAGCAGGCCCGAGGCGGGGGATGGGTCACGCATCAGCGGTGTCTGGACCAGTCGGGTCGCCCCCAGGCGCGTCCGGCGGGCCGACGATCCCCCAACCGTCGAGCACTCGCCGCCATTGCTCCCGCACCGCGCCCGCGAGTTCCGCTTTGCCCTCCGACTCAAGCACGGCGGCCAGGTGTCTGTAGGGGGTGGGATCGCCGGGAGCGACCGCGATGGCGAGGCCCAGAGAGGCCTTGGCGGCGACCACGTCGCCAGCGCGCCACTCCACTATGCCCTGAACCGTGTGCAGGAGCGCCCAGTCTGGCAGCGTCTGGGCAAGCTGCGCGAACTCCCGGCGGGCCTGAGGCAGGTCGCCCGTCGCCTCGTGGTGGCGACTGATCTCTCTCAGCATCCGGCAGGCTGCCAGCGCAACATCGCGACGCCCCGAGAAGGCCATCGGGAACCTACGCCTAGCAAACAGCGCTCTCCATGACCATCTCAGCCATCTCAGCATGCGGCATCACCCTCCCACGATGACGGCAACGCCCTGTTCGCGACCTCCCGAGAACGTGCCGCCGGGACGCGCCTAGAAAATGAAGCCTCTCGTCGCCCTGCACGTGATCTCGCGCTCGGCGCACAAGACAAGCGCGGCCACACTGTCGTCGGTGCCATCGGCGGGGATCAGCATCGCGCACGCCTTGCCGCACTTGTCGCACCAGGCCGGCTTGGTTAGGCCCCCAAAACACCGCGCATACCACGGCAGTGGCGGGCAAACGAACGCGAAAGCGAGATCGTAAAGCGGCCCCGGAGGCGGGATGTTGAGGCCGCTGAGTGACATCTCTCCGGGCATTCCTGTCCCGAGCGCCGCGTGGGCTCGCGCCCGACCTGGGCGCCAGTGTGGCGCCAGCCGCGTCGTCGCTGTCCGTCCCGTAGAAGGGTCGTACCAGAGGGATAGTCCCCCGCCCGGCGCGCCTGGAGCAGCTCGCGCGCCACTCACGCTCGCGCGGGGCTCTGATGGCTCCTGTTGTTCGCCATCGCCGTTGCGCCCCTCGGCAGGCGACGTGGCGCACGTACCTTGGGTGCCGCGATGGCCCCCATGCCACAAGAGCATCATGTCCTCGAACTGCTCGGGCATGTACTGGTAGGCGCCGACGTACTTGAAGAAGGCGCTTCTGGGGACGTTCTCCTCTGCCAGCACGTTGCCGAAGGCGTCGTACTGGAGCTTGCCGGAGAGGTTGCCGTTCGCGTCCGCCAGGCCCATGGTGCTGCCCAGGGCGTCGAAGAGGTACCAATAGTGGGCCTCGGCGGCTTCATCATGCACCGATACCAGCGGCGAGTAGATGCTCTGGCCTTCCTGGACGTAGAAGTCGCGCGTGCCCGCTTCGGGCTGCTCGACTCTCGCGATCTTCTCGCCATCGAAGACGTAGTACGTGGCCGTGCCGTCCAGCTCCCGGGCCACACGCTTCATCTGGGCATCGTAGAGTTCATTGGCCTGCCCGGTGACGCTACCGTCTCTCGTCACGCGGAGCAGGGCCTCGTCCACGTCCCAGTCGTAGTACGCCCAGCCGTCGGCGTCGTGCTTGGTCTCCAGCGCGCCGTCGGCCTGGTAGGTGTAGTAGGTCAGCGCCCCCTCGGTGCTCTCGGTGAGGGTGAGCTGATTGAGAGTGTTATAGGAGTAGTACGTCGTCACTCCATCTTTCGTCAACAGTGAGCGATTTCCTGCTGCATCGAACTCGTAGACGAAGGAGTAGATGCCAATATCACTGTCGCTCAGCCACTCCTCGGAGGTAAGGCGGCCGACCGTATCGTAGCCGTAGTAGATGCTGGTGCCGTCCTCGCGGGCGATCTTCGTCCGGCGGCCGTCGGTGTCGTAGGTGTAGTCGAAGCTCAGCAGGACCCCGTTGGGCCCGAGGTGGGCCACCTGCGTCACCTGCGAGGCGGCATCGTAGTTGTGGTAGGTGGTGACGCCGTTGGGCAGCACCTTGGCGATCTCGCGACCGAGGGCGTCGTAGTCATACGAGACCGTCTGCCCCCACGGGTCGGTGATGGAGTTCAGGCTTCCGCAGGCGCGGTAGGTGTAGTAGGTCGTCAGCAGGTCCTCGCCAACGACCTGCGTCATGGCGGTGCGGCGGCCGGCGGGATCGTACTGATAGTACAGGTGGTTCCCGCCCTGGGCAAAGTGTAGCACGCGGCCGGCGGCGTCGTACTCCCAGGCCTGGTCCTCCACGCCGGTCTTCTGCACCCCCGTCACGGCACCCCGGGCGTCGTAGTCGTAGGTGATGGCCTCACCCGAGGGGTCCCGCAGCTCAGACACCACGCGGCCGACAGCGTCGTACTCATAGTACGCCCCGACCCCTGAGGCCTTGTCCAGCCGCACGATGCGGCCGGCGGCGTCGTAGGCGACCGCCTGCTCTTCGCCGATAGCATCGATCTCCGCGGTCTGGCGGCCGACGGCGTCGTAGTCGTAGTAGGTGGGGTTGGAGAGGGGGTCGAGCATCACGGTCTGCCGCCCCACGGCGTCATAGTCACACGACACCGTCTCGCCCAGGGAGTTGGTGATGGCCGACAGCCGCCCGGCAGCGTCGTAGGCGTAGTAGGCCGCATTGCCCAGCGGGGACACGGTGGCCAGAAGCTGCCCCGCGGCGTCGTACTGGAAGTAGGTCTTCCGCCCCAACGGATCGGCCACGCAGTAGGGCCGGCTGACGGCATCGAAGAAGGTGGCATACTCGCCGCCCAGGGCGTCGGTGACGCGGTCGCGGCGGCGAACGGCTCAACACCGTGGGCTTTGCCCACACCCACCAGGGGACCAGTCCCCTGGACCCCGCAATTGGGCGTCCCCGGCGCGGGGCGGTCCCCCGGCCGTCCGAGCCGTACGCACCAGCCCGGACGGCCGGGGTCGCTTCGCCTTGCTGCGTTGCGGCCATTGCCTCGGTCCCGAACGCCCCGCCACTGGGAGCGCCCCTATGCTGACCCGTCGTCACTCCGCGGCTCCATTGGGTCGCCCAGCTGGAGCGACCACAGATGCGCCATCAGCGGCACCAGTTCGCCGAAGCGAGATGGCGTGTGCTTGGGCAGGCCAGCCTCCGAGGGCCGGAGGCGGGTGAGAGCGCCGCCTGCGACATCCTCGATCTCGAACCCCCAGACCATGCACAACTCAGCCGCTGCGTCACCACTCCGTGCTCCGTCTGCGGGCCGCAGGTAGCCTGCTGGCAAGCGGAGCGCGCGGCCCAGCGCGTTGAGCACTAGGCTGGCTCTCGCCAGCGAGCTAGACGGGCAGAGGGCGAAGGCGGCCGCCAGGCAGTCGTCAGACAGCTCCCCCCGACGAGCAAGGGACGACAGGACGTCACGTGGGCGCCCGCACCCGTCTGACCACCAGGGCACGCCCATGATGAGCCCGGCATCGCCGGGAGGCGCGGGGAGCAGATGCAGGTTGCACAGCGCGGACAGGTCTGTCAGTGTCGTAGATCCTGTAAGAGCCACGCCGGCAACTCGCATGCAGTCACGCGTGTACCGCATCAGGTCCAGTTGATGGGGGGCAAGGCGTCGTCGGACGGCCCATGGCATTCGCCTGCCGGGCTGCCTGAGCCACTCCGCAAGCTCGTCCATGTCGTGTGCGCACAGAAGGCCACTCACCGAGGCGTCTGGCTTCAGCTCGGCACGACCGAACCCAAACACGATCCGGAAACACTCAGCCATCACGACCTGCAGCACCTCCTGCCCCCTGGCGAGACCAGGTCTGGCCCCGAGACGCCCGACCTACATATATGTGACGAATGACCCCTTCCTGCCTGCGCAGCGGCCAATGCAGCTCCCGACCGAACCGAGTGAGTAGGTCGCCGCTATGACAAGGTAGGGCCACATCTTGCGCAGGAACTCCACCCCTCGTAGCGGGTCAAGCTGCCGTCCGGGAGGCCGCCGCCTGTTGAGCACCCGGATGAGGTGGCGGTACCAGAGGCGCGGAAGATGCGCTGGGTCCTTGAGGAAGGCCTTGCCGCTGGGCCACGTCTGCGGGGGGCGCAGAGCGTCCGCCACCGGCTTGGGCACAGGGATGACGGGGAGCCCTGCCCACGGCGACGCATAGTGCTCTCTCATGCAGCACCTGAAGCAGTCGCTGAAGCTGTAGTTGGGGTCCATCTGCATTCCGAGCGGCTCCCCAACGTAGTAGTCGTAGCCCACGTCCCAGAAGTAGTCAGTCCAGGAGGTGCCGTCTGATGACAGCCCGCTCGGGTCCGCGTCACCAACCGGATCGGTCCCCGCGTCCGGATAGGCGTACAGCCCCGGTCCGCCGTCTTCCTCCGCATCCTTCCCCACAAACCGCCCCACCGTCGGGTCGTACCACCGGTGCCACAGGAGCAGCATGTCCTCGAACTCCTCTGGCATGTACTGGTAAGCGCCGACGTACTTGAAGAGAGCGCTCCTGGGGACGTTCTCTTCGGCCAGGACGGTCCCGAAGGCGTCGTATTGCAGCTTGCCGGAGAGGTCGCCGTTCGCGTCGACCAGGCCCATGGTGCTGCCCAGGGCGTCGAACAGGTACCAGTATTGGGCGTCGGCGGTTTCATCGTGCACCGACACCAGCGGCGAGTAGATGCTCTGGCCTTCCTGGACGTAGAAGTCGCGGGTGCCGGCCTCGGGCTGCTCAACCCGCGCGATCTTCTCGCCGTCGAAGACGTAGTAGGTGGCCGTGCGGTCCGGCGGCCGATCCCCCCAGACCGCACCAGAGAAGGTGCCGTTTCCAGGCCGTCGGCCCGAAGGGCCATTGGCACCGCGCAGCGGTGCCCCTCAGCGACGAGGCTTCAGCCCGTCGAGGTCGCCCAGCCATCGGCGTCGTGCTTGGTCTCCAGCGCGCCGTCGGCCTGGTAGGTGTAGTAGGTCAGCGTCCCCACGGTGCTCTTAGTGAGGGTGAGCTGATTGAGAGTGTTATGGGGGTAGGGCAGCGGTCCAACGGCCCAACACCGTGGGCTCTGCCCACACCCGCTGGGGCCCGTGGCCCCAGACCCCACAATTGTGGCGCACGCGACGCTTGGTGGCGGTCCCCCGGCCGTCCGAGCCATGCGCGCCAGCCTGGACGGCCGGGGTTCCCTCATGGCGCGGTACAGGCCCGCGCCCTACAGGTCCGCCTCCCGCCCCTACCCCGCCTTCGCGCCGACATCGGGCATCGGCACCAGGTTCAGGCAGCTACACGAGGCCCCCGCCACGGCCTTCAGTAGCTCCGGTGCGGAGGAGGGGTCACGTTCCACGGCTTCCAGCGCCTGGAGGATCCTCCCGCGGACGATGGGATCGGCGTCCTTCACCTTCCCCACATCGCGCACCAGCTCACGCGCCCCTCCGGCTCCGTCTTCACTTGCTGCAGTTCGGCATACAGCCGACCGACGTACAGCCAGAGCCGCACAGCATCCTGCTGTGGCGACACCGGCATTGCGTTTTCAGTTGTCTGAGCCATATCGGGGTCCTCCCGATGAGAGCGCCCGGCCGCAGTTGGCTGCGGCGGGCGATTGGTGCTATGTCCCGGTCGGCCGAGGTGGATGGAGCCGGCTCGACTGCCGCGCCCGCGTCTCGGTGCTGCATCGCGGTTCCCCGAGCGCTGCTATTGACGCCTCCGGACAGGGAACTCCAGCGCGAGGTAGTGGGCCACGTACTCCAGGTCCACCGTCACGATGTGGCCCCATGGCGGCCAGATCGCACGGCGTCTTGTCAGCGTTCCCTGGCCCCGTGCCCCGCGTCCTTCCCCGTCGGCCGAGACTCCGCCCACATCCTCGTCCACCTGCGGTCGACTGGGCAGCAGCGCCTCGACCTTGCTGAGGAAGAACTCCTCCCAGAAGTCCCATGATGGGTACCGCACGCGGTCCTGTGGTCTGACGACACCGAGAGGGACGCCACCTTGCGCCGCTATCGTGCCCAGCCCTGCGTGGAGCGCTCGCATGTTCCAGCGCAGCCCGGGCCACCATTGGGTCACCAGCTCCTCCAGCGCCAACTCATCGCGGGCCGATAGGGCCACCAAGGCCGCCCACGCCTCCTGGGGCCGAGAGGGCCTGGGCGTGCCTCGCTCGTCCTCGGCGTCAAGGAGTAGGATGGAGACGTTCGCGCGCTCCCCAACGCCGCGCTCCGCGTCGATTGCCTTCGCTAGGTCCGTGACTGGCGATGGCGAGCGGTCGGCACCGGGCGTGGGACGCCTGGGGCGCAGCCGCCACGCGAGTGCATCTCGCCACCTGCCCGTGGGGTCGTCGCCTCCATGGGAGCCGACGTCGCCCACGCGCGGCGGTGCCGTAGTGGGAAGACCCACGGCGTGCCCCGTCGCAATCTGGAGCGCCCTCGCGGCCATGAGCGCCGCGTCGAGGGACACCCCGGCCACGCCTGCCAGTTCGGCCGCGCCTAGCGCGAGCGCTGCCCGGCGCGCCCGCGCCTCCTGCACGTCCCCCGAAGTCCCGTATGTCTCCACCGGAACCGCCCTCTCCCTTCTGCATGATTCGACGCCGCTAGGGCGATAGGCAGCGGCCAAGACACCGCGAGATGGAGCCCAGCTCCCAGCCGATCGACCAGGCAAGCATCGCCCGCCACCACCCCCCCTTGATGTATAGCTTGAGCGCGTCAGCGGTCGCATCGAGCCCCCGGTGGCTCAGCCACAGGCGCCACGCGCTGGTGAGGGCTCCGACGCCCCGCTTGGCGTGTCCACCAATGGCTAGGCCTTTGCGGAGCCTCTCTTCGGTGTACCAGCCCCGCCTGACACCCTCCCATTTGTCGAACGGGATAGCCTCGGCGAGCTTCCCTCCGCCTGCGAGAGGCCAGCCTGCCACGAGCCCAATCAGGGATCCGGCGCTCGTGAGGCAGCAGCGGAGGCAGGCGCCCGCACTGTAGCTCGGGTTCTCCCACTGCGCGTCCAGGGGCTCCTGGTAGTAGTACTCGACAGCAGCGGGCCACAGGTACCTGGCATAGTCCCATGCGGCATCCCACAAGTCGCCTCCAAGGAGAACCGTGAAGGCGGTCACCGGGATCGTCCCGCACGGATCGACGTATGCGAGAGGATCACACGCCGCGTCAGGATACGAGTACAGCCCCGATCCACCGTCTCCCGCGGCATCCCTCCCCACAAACCTCCCCACCGCCGGGTCGTACCACCGGTGCGACAGGAGCATCATGTCCTCGAAGTCCTCGGGAGTATACTGGTAGGCGCCGACATACTTGAAGAAGGCGCTTCTCGGGACGCTCTCCTCTGCCAGCACGTTCCCGAAGGCGTCGTACTGGAGCTTGCCGGAGAGGTTGCCGTTCGCGTCGACGAGGCCCATGGTGCTGCCCAGGGCGTCGAACAGGTACCAGTATTGGGCGTCGGCGGCTTCGTCGTGCACCGACACCAGCGGCGAGTAGATGCTCTGGCCTTCCTGGACGTAGAAGTCCCGAGTGCCGGCTTCGGGCTGCTCGACCCGCGCGATCTTCTCGCCATCGAACACGTAGTACGTGACCGTCCCATCGAGGTCTCTGGCCACGCGCTTCATCTGGGCATCGTAGAGTTCGTTGGCCTGGCCGGTGACGGTGCCGTCTCTGGTGACGCGGAGCAGGGCCTCGTCAACGTCCCAGTCGTAGGTCGCCCAGCCGTCGGCGTCGTGCTTGGTCTCCAGCGCGCCGTCGGCCTGGTAGGTGTAGTAGGTCAGCGCCCCCTCGGTGCTCGCGGTGAGGGTGAGCTGATTGAGAGTGTTGTATGAGTAGTAGGTCGTCAGTCCGTCCTTCGTCAACAGAGAGCGATTTCCTGCTGCATCGAACTCGTAGACGAAGGAGTAGATGCCGACATCACTGTCGCTCAGCCACTCCTCGGAGGTAAGGCGGCCGACGGTGTCGTAGCCGTAATAGATGCTGGTGCCATCCTCCCGGACGATCCTCGTCCGGCGGCCGTCGGTGTCGTAGGTGTAGTCGAAGCTCAGCAGGACGCCGCCGGGCCCTAGATGGGCCACCTGCGTGACCTGCGAGGCGGCATCGTAGTTGTGGTAAGTGGTGACGCCATTGGGGAGCGCCTTGGCGATCTCACGGCCCAATGCGTCGTAGTCGTACGAGACCGCGTTGCCCCACGGGTCGGTGATGGAGTCCAGGTTCCCGCAGGCGCGGTAGGTGTAGTAGGTGGTGAGCACGTCCTCATCGACGACCTGTGTCATGGCGGTGCGACGGCCGCCAGCGTCGTACTGGTAGTACAGGTTGTTGCCGCCCTGGGCGAAGTGCAGCACTCGGCCGGCGGCGTCGTACTCCCAGCTTTGGTCTTCCACGCCGGTCTTCTGCACCCCCTTCAGCGCACCCCGGGCATCGTAGTCGTAGGTGATCGCCTCACCCGAGGGGTACCGCAGCTCAGACAGCACGCGGCCGACGCCATCGTACTCGTAGTACGCTCCGACGCCGGAGGCCTTGTCCAGCCGGACGATGCGCCCGGCGGCGTCGTAGGCAACGGCCTGCTCTTCCCCGACTGCATCGATCTCGGCGGTCTGGCGGCCGACGGCGTCGTAGGCGTAGTAGGTGGGGTTGTCCAGGGGGTCCAGCATCACGGTCTGCCGGCCAGCAGCGTCATAGTCATTCGACACCGTCTCGCCCAGTGAGTTGGTGATGGCCGACAGCCGCCCGGCACCGTCGTAGGCATAGTAGGCTGCATTGCCCAGCGGTGACACGGTGGCCAGAAGCTGCCCGGCGGCGTCGTACTGCAGATAGGTCGTCCGGCCCAACGGATCGGCCACGCAGTACGGCCGGCTGACGGCATCGAAGAAGGTGGTGTACTCGCCGCCCAGGGCGTCCGTGACGCGGTCCTGTCGGCCCAGTGCGTCGAAGTGGAAGTAGGTCACGCGCCCGCAGGGGTCGACGGTGGCGTCCACGCGGCCGTTGGCGTCGTACTGGTAGTAGGTGTACGCCCCGACCGCGTCCTGAGTCGCGATTCGTTGATGGGCGATGTCGTAGTAGTGGTACGTGGTGTCGCCCAGTGGGTTGCTGGCGGCGAGGGAGTTGCCCAGGAGGTCGAACTGGGAAGTCCACTCCTCGAAGAGCGGGTCGACCAGCTTGGTGACATTGCCACGGAAGTCGTACTCGTAGTAGGTGGCCTGCCCGTCGGCGTTGAGGACGATGGTGCGCTGCCCCAGGCCGTCATACGCGATCTCGGTGGCATTGCCCAGGGGATCGTTGGTCTTGGTGACGCGGTCGCGCTTGTCGTACTCCATGTAGGTGGTCTGGCTGAGGGCGTTCGTGGCGGCGATGACATTGCCCGCCAGGTCGTGGTCAAAGGCGGACGTGTTGCCCAGGGCGTCGGTGGCGGAGATGGTGTTGCCGTAGGCGTCGTAGGCGAAGTAGGAGGTGTGGTCGAGGGGGTCGGTGGCGGCCAGCATCTGACCGTAGCAGTCGTAGGCGAAGGCGCTGGTGCGCCCCAGGGGATCGACTGCGGACGTCAGGTTGGCGTTGGCGTCGCAGTTGTAGTACGTGACATTCCCGAGAGCGTCGATGAACTGCCGCATGCGGTTGGCATGGGGCCAGCCGGTGTTGTAGTTCATGTACGTGACGCCGCCGAGGGCATCGATGGTGGAGATGCAGTTGCCGTAGACGTCCCAGTCGTAGTAGCTGATGTTGCCGACGGAGTCAATGGATGTGGTGTGCTCGTTGTACCCATTGTAGACCTTCTGCGGGTCCGGCCCGCCCAGACGCGCGGTGCGCTCCACGTTGAAGTGCGAATCGTACGTGTAGTACGTCATCCCGCCGAGGGCGTCCTGTTCCGAGCTGTGCCCGTCGCTGATGACGCCGGGAGTGGGCAGGTCGATGTAGTTGTAGTACGTGACGCCGCCGTCCGGCTGCGTGGTCGCCAAGAGCTTCCAGCGGTAGACGGGGTTGTACGCCCCGCTATCGTAGTTGGGCGTCGGCCCCCAGACGTAGGTGTAGTATGTTGTCTGGCCTTCAGCGTCCGTGACAGCGTTCATGTTGCCGTTGGCGTCGTACTGGTACTCGGTGGCGCAGCCCTCGGGACCGACTACTCTGGTCAGGTTGCCGCTGCCGTCGTGGTCGTAGTAGATGGTTCGACCGGCCCAGTCTGTCAGGCTCTCGAGCCGGCTTACGGCATCGTAGTCGAGGTACACGACACGCCCCGATGGGTCGGTGACGTGGGTGAGGAGGTTGGAGGCGTCGTATGCGAACTGCACGGCGTTGTCGTTCAGGTCGGCTACGGAGATGGCGTGACCGTAGAATACGAGCGGGCTGTCGTCCCCGTGGCCCTGCGCGTAGCTCTCATACGTCGTGCTTGCTCCGTCAGGCCCGTGCTCTAGCCACCTGGAGGCCTCCGGGCACAGCTCCATCTCCGTGTAGTTACCAGCGTATCGACTATAGAGAGTGCCCCGAACGTACGCCCAGAGGCGGTTCCCGCCCGACGCCTCCCTTCGGCGCAGCCCTCCGTAGCCCTCGCCCTCCGGCCACCAGAAGAAGTCCGCCGCGAGCTCGCCGAAGAGGCTGAGGTTCCAGTGCTGCCCCAGAGGGCTGTCTGGGCCGATCTGGTTGTTGTAGTAGTGGCTGATGGTGAGGGGCATCCCCCGGGCGGGGAGCTCGATGTCGGGGTCGACCTCAAGCGCTCCGGCTGCCCGGTCAACGGCCCATACCACGTTTCCTGACCCGTCTGCGAGCGTGCGTTCCGTGCCCTCGCCCGACGGAGGCGTCCCCTCGTCGGACTCAGGCGGCTTGTAGTCCCAAAGCGACATGCCTACCACTCCTATTCGCTAGTGTGATGCAAACTCTGAGGCCAGCGCGCAACTCACTGGCGCGGCGGCGAGCTGTGCCTTGGCAGCTTCATCTGGCGGGAAGGCAGATCCCCAGGCCACACCAGTAGTTGCCGCCGTTGCTGCCTCCCCCAGGGCTGCCGAAGCGGGGGTTGCCCCGGCCGCAGTCCCCTCCGCACCCGGCGTTGTATGCGGGGTTGCCGTCAAAGCCGTACCCGCCTTCCCACCCCTCGACGTACCCCCCGTTTCCGACCGCGCCAGCATTCCCACTGATGACCCCGCGGCCTCCGGTCGCGTAGAAGATCCGGTCTGGGGAACTGCGAGGCACGGGCATGATAGTCAGCCAGGTATCGCTCCCGGGCCTAGGCGCTCCGGGAAGCACGGGCAGCGTGGTCATGATGCTGTCTGCGCCGGGTAGTCCGAAGCCAGCCATCTCCATCCATCCTTCCTCACACATCCAGTCTCCACGCGCCAAGCGCGTGTTGCAGCCTCTGTCCCCTCAGCGGGCGCCATCCGTTCTCACGCCTCGCTGAGCGCGTCCAGTGCGCCTTTGAGTGCTTCCGCCGCCAGTGCGGCGCAGTGCTTCTTGCCCAGTGGCAACCCTCCTAGTGCGGCCTCGATGTCGGCCGCGGAGATGTTGCGGGCTTGTTCCGTCGGCATGCCCTTGAGCAGCTCGGTGAGGACGCTGCCGGCGGCTATCGCCGGGGGGCATCCGTAGGTCAGGAACCCGCAGTCGGTGATGCAACCCTCGGCGAGCTTCAGGTACAGGACCAGGTAGTTGCCCCGGCCCGGAGTACCCGCCGTGCCAACCGCGTCGGCGTCGAGAAGCTCGCCGACATTGCGGGGATTGCTGAAGTGGTCGAGGATTGTGGGTGAGTAGTCCATTTGGGTTGAGGCTCCGGGTCAATGCCGCCTGTCGTGCTCCCCCTCTCCACCTGTGGAGAAGGGGGTCGGGGGGTGAGGTTGGGCCGCGGTCGCAGTGCTGACGGCCCTTCCTGGCGTCGGTTGGGTGGCGGTTCCCCTCACCCGCAAGTGACCCGTAGGGTCGCCCGACTCTCCCGGGCGCCCGTTCGGGGCTGGGAGAGGTGGAACGGCTCACGACCACGGCTCAACGGCGGACGGCTTCGCAGGCCTGGAGGGCTCTCCGGGCTACGGCGTCCCAGGTGAACTCTCTTTGCACATGCTCTTTGGCTTGCTCGCCCAACGCTTTGGCGGCCTCCTGGTTGAACAGGAGCTGCACTATGGCCTGGGATAGGGCCTGCGGATCGTTGGGCGGGACCGTGGTGCCGGTGGCTCCCGGCTGGACGATCTCTTTCAGGCCCCCGGTCTCGGTGGCGATTACCGGGCGGGCGCAGGCCATGGCCTCCAATGCAACCATCCCCAAGGGCTCGTACAGGCTGGGCACGACCACCATGTCCGCCGCGTGCAGGAACGTGGCCAGCACCTTCCCGGCGATGTGGCCGATGAAGCGGACCCTCTCGGCGACACCCAGCTCGTGGGCGCGTTTCTCCAGCGCCGGGCGCATGTCGCCATCGCCGGCCAGCACGAAGCGGGCGTTGGGGCAGACCTGCGCCACGGCCGGGATCGCCTCCAGCATCACGTGCACCCCCTTGACCCGGGCCAGGCGGCCCACGAAAGCGATGAGGCGCTCCTCGGGGCGGCAGAAGAGCGAGCGGAACAGCGGCACGTTGGCGTCGGTAGAGAAGCTCTCGGGGTTGACCCCGGCGTAGACCACGTCGATCTTCTCCGGCGGCACGTGGTAGGCTTCGACCAACTCGCGCTTGATGAACTGGCTGTTGGCCAGGACGCGGTCGGCAAGCCCAAGCAGCCAACACTCCATGTCGGCGATGTAGCGGGCGTTGTCGTCCAGCTCGCCGAAGCACTTGCCGATCTGCGTGTCGTGCATAGAGACCACCAGGGGCAGGCCGCTATTGGCCTTGAGGGCCTTGGCAGCGCTGGCGGCAAGCCAGTCGTGGACGTGGAGCACGTCATAGCCGCCGTTGCGGCGCAGCATGTCGCTGCAGCGAGCCAGGAGCTGCACGTTGTTTTGCAGCACATCGGAGATCCACGTGTAGCCATCGAAGGGCACGCGCAGGGGCGCGTTGCACACACCCACCCCGTTCCACCGGTAGCTCTCGCGCTCGCTGTCCCAGTTGTTGCAGGCCACATCCACCGCCGCGCCGCAGCGCACCATGGCCGCGGCCTGCTCGGAGATGTAGCGCGACAGGCCATAGCCCCTGGCGGGCGGGAACTCGGTGGCAAGGCAGAGGATTCTCACAGCAGGACGACCTCCTGGAACCGGGGTGGGGTGATGGCGCCGGGTGTTGTCTCCGCCGTTCGAAGACGTCCCGCTCGGCGGGATCGGGCTTTCCAGCCCGACTCGGCGCTCGGGACGAGCGCCGCCTGGCCGTTGGCGCTGGCCCCGATGAACCCCAATGCCCGGTGGATCTGCGCCTCCACGTGGTCGACGGTGATGGCGGCCATGCACCGGCGGTCGCAACGACTTGCCGAAAAGCAGGGCGAGCACTCCACATCGGCCCGCAGGCCGATCCAGGAACCCTCGGGCGGCAGGACGCACTCGGGCAAGTCGGCGCCGAACAGGCCGACGATGGGCAGCCCCGCCGAGGCCGCCACGTGCACCCAGGCGGTGTCCACGGTGACGAACAGGCTGCAGCGCTCGATGAGCGCCCGAGCCACGCGCATGCTCACCTGCCCCATGGTGTTGACCACATGCTCTCCGGACAGCCCTGCCTCCCCCGGAGCGCCGCAGGTCAGGATGCGCAGGCCGGCGGCTCCGAGGTGATCGGCCAGCTCCTGCCAGCGGTCGTCGAACCAGCAGCGGGCGAGGACTGAGACGGAGCGAAGGCCGAAGGCGAGGAGGGGGCTGGACGACTGAGGCGCCTCTTCCTCGATGCCACGCTCGGCGGCGGTCCCCTCACCCGCCCTTCGGGCGACCTCTCCCGCAAGAGACCGGAGGTCTCCGAGAGGTGAACGGCTGACGGCCCCGTCCAGCCCGGTCACCCAGGCGAACTCCTCGGCCTGCCGGTACTCGTCCTCCGTGGGGATGAAGACCAGGCGCGTGTCTTGCACCTGTACGCCGGCGCGGCGGGCGTAGAGGTCGATGCGGTGGCACCGGTCGCGATCGGGCGCCTGCTCGTAAGCACCATTGAGGTTGATGACCTGGTCGAAGCGCCGCACATCGAGCGGGCGGTCGTCGGTGTGCAGGACGTCGATGTGCGGGTTACCCAGCAGCATCTCGGGATGCCCATGGCTGGTGTGAAAGGTCAACTCACAGTCAGGCTGCGCGGCCTTGATGGCGGCGAGCACCGGCGTGGCCTGGAGCACATCGCCGCGGGCCCCGATGCGGGAGACGAGGATGCGCTTGGGGCGCGGGCGCGAGACGGTGACAGGCGTGGGCCTCCTCCCCACCTCGTGCAGGAGCCGGAGCATGAACTGCGCCGATTGCTGCCACGGGAACCTGCCCGCACGGGCGATGCCCGCCCGCGACAGGGCGGCCCGGCCCTGCTCGTCGGCCATCAGCTCCGCTAGGTTCTGGGCGATGGCGGCTTCGTCTCCGGGGTCGACGAGGACAGCGGCATCCCCTACAACCTCGGGCAGGGAAGTGGCGTTGGAGCACAGGACCGGCGCGCCGCAGGCCATGGCCTCCAGCGGCGGCAGGCCGAAGCCCTCGTACAGGGAGACGAAGGCGAAAAGGCCCGCGCCGCTGTACAAAGCGGGCAGGATGTCATCGGGGACGAAGCCGGTGAGGATCACGCGCTCCTGCAGGCCAAGCTCCCGGACTAGGCTCTCCAGCGCGCCCTGAGCGGGCCCGGGCTTGCCCGCCAGTACCAGCGACCAGGAGGCCTGTACCTGCTCCGCCGCCTGTGCGAAGGCGTGCAGCAAAGTGGGCAGGTTCTTGTTGCGCTCCATGGAGGCCAACGACAGCACGAAGGGCCCGGTGATGCCGTAGCGGCGGCGGACGCCCTCGACGACCTCCGCGCTCTCGGCCGGTCGGAAGTGGCCGTCTGCAGCTCCGGGGATGATCTGCACCTTGTCCCGCGAGAGGCCGTAGGCGGAGACCAGCTCCTCGCGGGCGAAGTCCGACAGCGTGACGATGCGCTCGGCCACGCCGCAACTGGGACGCACCCAGCGGCGCAGGTACCGGCGCAGGCCGGGATCGTAGAACTCCGGATGGGCCTCGAAGCCCAAGTCGTAGATCACCAGCACGCTGGGGCAGACACGGAGCATGGGCAGCGTCAGGTTGGGCGAGACGAACACGTCCGGCTGCAGCTTCGCCAGTTCCGCGGGTAGCGTGAACTGCTCGAAGCGCTCGTTGCAGAGCGTGGCGTCCTCCAGGGCCAGCTCGTGCACGTTGCCCCCCGTCGGGCGCGGGAACTTGCTGGGCCCGGGACCGCCGAGGAGGCAGAAGTCGTCCTCGGGCGCCTGCGCCACCATGGCGCCCAGGAGGTTGCCGGCGTAGCGGGCTCCCCCCACGCCGGGCACGTCCAGCAGTCGCACGTCGAAAGCGATCCTCATGGTTACCAGAACCGGTGGGCCCAGCGCTCGCGGAACTTGCGGTCATTCCGGTGCGAGGCCCTCGTGAACTCGTTGTCCTCGCGCTGCACCGCCTGAGCCGTCACGGTGGAGTAGTGGTAGATCTCCGAATACGGCGAGTAGACAACGCGGAACCCCGCTTCGCGGGCGCGGAAGCAGTAGTCCACGTCTTCGTAGTACGCCGGAGCGAAGCTCTCGTCCAGGCAGCCGATGGCGTCCACAACAGCGCGCTTGATGAGCATGCATGAGCCCTCGGCATACTGGCATTCCAGGGGCATGGTGAAGGCAGGCTCCTCGCGGGGGCAGTTCTCGCCCGGCGGGGCCTGCACGCCACCCTTGCGGAACACAAGGCCCCCGATGGTCTTGATCTGCCCCGTCCTTGGGTCCAGGATGCGCGGCCCGACGATGCCGATGTCGTCGGCGCTCTGCGCCATCCTTAGCAGGCCGAAGAGCCAATGGGGCGTGACGGTCACATCGTTGTTGAGCAGCAGGATGTAGTCGCCGATAGCGGCTCGCATCCCCTGGTTGGCGGCCAGAGTGAAACCCAGGTTCTTGTCATTGCGGATGGTGCGCAAAGGCAGGCCCTCCCGGGCGTAGCTGTCCAGGAGATCGGGCGTCTCGTCGGCGCTGCCATTGTCGACCACGATGATCTCGTGGGGCTCGAGGGTGAGGTCCCGAACGCCGGCAAGGCAGTCCTTCGTGTAGTGGGCCTGGTTGTAGACAGGAATGACGATGCTCACCAGGCCATCGGCAGGGAAGGCGAAGGGCATCCAGTCCATTGTGAGATCACCTCGAAGGCAACGACCACCGGCAACGGCGAACACCGTGGGCTTCGCCCACACCCACCAGGGGACCAGTCCCCTGGACCCCATCATTGGGACGGCACGGGGACGCCCACCCCATACGCCTCCACCGTCTGCCTCGCCACATCCGCCCACTGATACCGCACCACCGCCTGCTCGTAGCCGGCCTGCCCTATCTGCCGACGCAGCGCCTCGTCCAAGAGCAGCCTCGTGATCGCCTGGGCCAGCGCCTGCGGATTGCGCGGCGGCACCTTCAGCCCCGTCCTGCCATCCTCCACGATCTCGCCCAGACCCCCGGAGTCGGCGATCACCACAGGCACGCGGTTGACCATCCCCTCCAGGGCCACGATGCCGAAGGGCTCGTACAGGCTGGGCACCACCATGACGTCGGCGCACTTGAAGGCACCCGCCAGCGTCGGCCCGGTAAGATAGCCGGCGAACTGGGCGCGGTCGCGCAGATTGAGGCTGCGCATCTGCTGCTGCAATTGCTCCTGGAGCTGGCCCTTGCCAACGATCACCAGCTTCGCCCGCGGGCAGAGGGCGATCACCTGGGCCATGGCGTCCAGCAGCACGGGCAGGCCCTTCTCGGGGTCCAGGCGGCCGACATAGAGGATCATCTGCTCGTCAGGGGCGGCGAACATGGTGCGGAACTGAGCCAGGTCGCCCTCGACGGCAAAGCGGCTCCCGTCCACGCCACAGGGGATGATGGCGATCTTGTCCGGGGGGCAGCCGTAGCTGTCGACCATCTCGCGGCCGACGTACCGGCTGCAGCAGATCACGCAGTCAGCCGTCATCCCCGCCCAGCGCTCCAGGTGGGCCATGTACTGCTGGGGCATAGTGAGAGAGCCGAAGTACTTGCCCTGGGCGGTGTCGTGGATGGTGACTGCCAGGCGGGCTTCGGGGTACAGCCACTTGGCCTCCGCGCCGGCGAGCACGGTGAGCCAGTCATGCACGTGGATCACATCTGGGGCACCGACGCGCTGAGACACACGCACGGCGGTCTCCAGGGCGGAGACGTTGAACTGCTGCACGGCCATGGTGTCGTCGGGGGGCTTGGGGGGCGGCGGGAAGTCGATGCGATGGACGAAGACACCGTCCACCTCGGCGTCCTGATCCTTGCCGCCGATGCTGTTGGTGACCACATGCACCTCCTCCCCCATCGCCGCCTGGGCCGTCGCCAGATCGCAGACGGCACGTCCCAGGCCGAAGACCTGAATGGGCGGATACTCCGACGCCAGGTGCAGGATCCTCACGTGCTCACGCTCCAGGAGTGGTCGGGTTGTGAAGAGCGACTCAGTAGGCCGGGAGGGCCGTCACGACTCCTATCGCCTTGAGATAGCACTGCATGGTCTGCAGCGCCGCCCGCTGCCAGGAGAACTCGGCGGCCCGGGCAGGCCCTGCGATGGCAAGCTCGGCGCGCAGCTTCTCGTCGGTGGTGACCCGCAGGAGGGCGGCTGCCAGCGCGTCAACGTCCAACGGGTCTACCATCACCGCAGCGTCTCCCACGACTTCGGGGAGGGACGTCGCAGTTGACACGACCGTGGGGACACCGCAGGCCATGGCCTCCAGCGGAGGCAGGCCGAAGCCCTCGTACAGCGAGGGGTAGACGAAGACGTCCGCGGCGTTGTAGGCCACGGGCAGAAGGGCGTCCGGGATGAAGCCGGTCACGGTGACGCGGTCCTCCAGGCGCAGCTCGGAGATGGCCTCGTGCACGTCGTAGGGCATGCCGCCGGTGCCACCGGCCAGCACGAGCTGGTGGGGAATGCTGTCACGGATCGCCCCGAAGGCCGCCAGCAGACGGTCGATGTTCTTCTTGGGCTCCAGGGAGCCCACGTAGAGAACGAACGGTCCGCGCAGGCGATGCTTGGCCCGGAACTCGTCCTCCAGCGCGCCTCCGTACTTGCGGCAGAAGCGCTGCAGGTCGGCGGCCTCGTAGATCACGTCGATGGCCTCGGGGTCGATGCCGTAGGCCGAGGCGATGCTCTGGCGGGAGTACTCCGAGACGGTGATGATCCGCGTGGCGACTCTCGAAGCGGTGGCGGCGGCCTGCTGCAGGTACCGGCACAGGCCGGGCTCCACCAGGTCCGGCCGGTAGTGGAAGACCACGTCGTGGATGGTGGTGACCAGCGGGCACGGGGACACGATGGGTAGGGCGAAGGTCGGATTGTGGTACAGGTGGGCGCCCAGCTCCTCCAGGAGCACCGGAAGCTCGAACTGCTCCCAGTCACCATCGAGCATGGCGGCGGGAACCGGCAGGGAGCGGGCATTGGGCTGATCGAGGATGGGGTGCCACGGGCGCGCAGAACTGTGCAGCAAGGTGACCTCGTCGCGCGAGTTCACCTTGCCCAGCGCCTGTACCAGGCTCCGCGTGTAGTTCCCAATCCCACCGCACCCATCGAATACGCAGCGGCAGTCAATCACAATCCTCATTGCACAAGTCCCATCAAAGCCTGTAAGCCCATGTGCTCGCTGTACTCGACGAAGACGGCGCCGTCGTTGGCCAGCAGGTGCTCGTAGTTCCCGTCGGGGTCCACTGCGCGGTACCGCTCGTACTTCTCCCGAGTCTTGTCGGCGAATGAGTAGCCGTAGTGCTTGATCAGCACGTCCGACAGCGCCATCTCGCCGCCCGTGAGGCCCAGCACATGGGCGCCGTGGATGGTCTGCGTGGGGTAGTGCAGCCCCGGCTGGTTGCGGAACAAGCGGGGGTGCACGTGGTGCCTGGTCTCATGACCCCAGGGGCCGTCGATGCGGAAGTGGGTCTTGCCGTCCCAGAAGTGCAGCATCAAAAAGCCCCACGCCACCACCTCCGGCACCTGCATCATGGACTGGATGCCCCCGGCAATGCGGTCCTCGAACAGCTCGTCGATGTCCATCATCAGGATCCAGTCGGGCTCCGTGTCCTTGACCAGAGCGAGGACTACATTGCGGTCGATGCCCTCGTGGAAGAAGCTCTTCTCCCAGCGCACCAGGTGGCGGACCTTGGGGAACGATCGGCAGATGCGGGGAGTGGCGTCGGTGGAGCCGTCGTCGAGGACGCAGATGTCATCCACGAAGGCGCTCAGGGAGGACAGACAGTCCTCCGCCCACGGCTCCCCGTCCTTCACGCGCAGGCCGGCGGTGAGTTTCATTGGGTGCGCTCGCTGGGCTCGGTCAGGCGACGCCGGCGGTCCTCCGGTAGGCGGCTTCCGTCTCCGCGGCGAAGCGTCCCGGGCTAAAGTCCCGTGCTCTGTGCAGACCCGCGGCCACCATCTGGTCCCGCAGGTCACGGTCTGCCATCACGTGCGCGATCGTTTCGGCGATGCTCTGAGGGTCGTAGGGATCAACGTACCGGCCGGCGCTGCCGCCGATCTCCGGCATGGACGACACGCGTGAGGTGACAACGGGCGCGCCGCACTGCATGGCCTCGACGATGGGGATGCCGAAGCCCTCGTAGAACGATGGGAAGCAGAACACCTCGCAGCCGGAGTACAGCGCCGCGAGGTCCTCGCTGGAGACATAGCCGGTGACGAGTACGTCGCCGCTCCGCCCAACGGGCGGCAGTATGCCTTGCGGGTCGTAGGCGTCGTCATCGCGAGGGCCCGCAAGCACCAGCATGAGCGGCGCTGCTGACCGGGAGCGCAGGAGCCGGAAGGCCTCCAGCATCCCGGCCACGTTCTTGCGCAACTCCACCCGCCCCACGCACAGCACATAGGGCGCGTCGATGCCGAGACGCCGCTTGACGGCCTCTACCCGCTCGGACGGTTCTACAGGCCCCAGCGCGGCGTTGGCGGTCTGGTAGATGACGGTTGTCTTGGCCGGGTCGATGCCATACAGATGGGTGATGTCGTGGCGGGTGTGCTCGGACACGCAGATGATGTGGTCGGCCAGCCGCAGCCAACTCGGCGCCCAATGCTCGAAGAAGTCGCGCAGCCAACCGGGGGCGTACTGTGGGAACAGGCGCGGGATGCAGTCGTGCACGGTGCAGACAAGGCGAGTGGTCTTGACGACAGGAAGGCCGAAGGCGGGGTTGTGGTAGACGTCGATCTCGTGCTCCTGCAGGAGCGTGGGAAGCTCAAGCTGCTCCCACAGGGGGCCGGTGACACGAACCGGCAGAGAGCGGACATTGGAGGAAGCCCACGGCCGGTCTGCTGTAGCCTCTGCGCAGAGGGCGGTGTACTGCACGTCGGAGTGAGTGGTGGCCAGCGCGCTCAGGAGATTGGCGGCATGGTGGCCGATGCCCGTCATTGCCCCTTGAACGCTGCAGGCGTTGATAGCGACACGCACTACTGAGCCGCCCTGAGCCATCCTTGGCACCCCATTAGGTCACTCGACATGAGACATCGTCCCTGAGTCTCTATTGCATCGTTATAGTGTTACTGAAGCATATATCGGTACATTCTCCTTGTTAAGTCCCAGTAACGTATCATAATACCCGCACTTCGCGCAAGGCACACCATAGTTCGGACGTTGACCTTGCGCTAATGGTTCCTATGCCAAGACAGAGCAGAGCCTTGGGGCTGGGTGCCGACGGGGCCTGTCGCTGCGTGTGCTCGTCAGGATCAGGTGAAGCGGCGGTACTCGTGTGGGAGGGCGGAGATCGGTGCCTGCTTTGTGCTGCGGAGCGTCTTGACGGCTGTGGGGGCACTACCCGCGTCTATGGTACGGATCCTGGACCCCTCCGGGGAACTCGCTCAACGGCCCACACCGACGCAGTGCGGGCCGTTCCTCAGACAGAATGCGCCATGCGTGCCAATGGCTCCAGACAGCAGCGATAGCAGCACGACAAACCCCCGGGGGCCCTCCCCCCTCACTCCTCCTCAAACTCCTGCGCCTCGAACCTCAGCACTCGGCAGTTCTCCGTGACTGTCCGTATGACGGCGTCCGGTACCCCGCCGGGGAGATCGGCTTCTATCTCCAGCGTTACGTGGACGTAGGCGTCTACGATGCCCTCCAGGTGCTGGATGACCTCCTCCGCGATGCGGGAGGCGTCTCGGCCTACCCTGGCGCTGTCTAGCACTACCCGACCATAGAAGCGGGTCGGGGCGCTTGGGGTCGTGGGCTCCAGTGGCAGCTCGCCCTGGGAGGGCGTATCTGACGTGGGGGGCGTCGTGCTGGTGGGGGCGGGACCTACGGTCGGCGTGGGGGTGATTGCGGGCTCCGGGGTCTCGGCGGCTAGCTGCTTTGCAGCGACTTCGGGCTTTACCAACACGCTGGCCGAGTCGATGTGGATGCTTGCTCCCGCGGTGCCGATCTGCAGGCCCAGGTACCTTCCACTCTCGTCCACGCTGCCGGCGTAGGCGAAGTAATCTCGGCCCCTGACACCCTCCTTGATGGCCTCGATCAGGACTTCCGCGTCCCTCAAGCGGGGCAGATAGCAGTAGGTCGTCAGGTACTCCCACAGCTTCTGCGTGGAGATGTGGGGGGTGTCTTTCCACAGCCAGCGGTCCAGCTCCATCTTCAGCAGCGCCGGCGACCACTTGGTGATGAGCTGCTCGGCCTCGGTGACCTTCCTGGAGGCTCTCGCTACGTGCCCCTCGCCGCCGGCGCCGATACGGGTTATCTCCCACTCCAACGCCTCGGTGCCCTCCTGGGTCGGCACCAAGAGCCAACAGTAGGCCTCCTGCAGACGCACGCTGACCGTCTCATCGGAGCGTCTCATGGCCTCCGTGGCCTGGCGGTGCTGGCGGGCGTCCAGGTTCAGGGTCTCGTGGTCCTGCTCCACGGACTTCCAGGCCAGATAGCGGCGCACTTCCTGCTCGACGCCGGTCAGGCCGTCCGCGTCGGGAGCCACGAAGATCAGCATGTTGCGGTGCTGTCTGGGGCTGTTGCCACGCTGCTCGAGGATCTCAGCGGCCGCGGACAGGGCGGGGGAGTCCCCCCCGCCTCTTCTGTGTGGCGCGGTGGGCCCCAGGACAACCAGGCGCGCTGCCTGCTCGTCGGGCACGTCCCCACTCGTCGGGCAGACATGGACGGCGCGAAACGCTCCTCGCTCCCGGTCGGCCCGCAGGCGGCGCTCGATCTCCAACTCCACGGCATACCGCTTCAGGCGCGAGGCCCGGTCTTCCATGGTACGCTTGAGGTTCGGCTGCAGGTCGTACCAGTAGCGGCCGCCCTCGCCGTAGAGGTGGGTCAGCCGGTCCCCCAGGCGGCCCAGGGCGTCGTTGAAGACGGCCACGGACTCCCCGGGCTGGGCCACGCCCAGGCGGATGCGGATGTCCTCGACGCCCCGGACGTTCTGCTGGCGCACCGAGGGGGCGCTGCCCAGGAACACGGCTCTGGCCACGCGGCGGGCCGCCGAAAGCGCTCCGAGCCTGGGGTTGGCCTCGTCGATCTTGCGGGGCTCGGATTGCTCGCCATCGATGTCGGTATCGACCACGGAGGTCCAGCCGTCGGTGAGGTAGCGGGTCAGCTCGTCGCGCACACGGGGCGCGTCCAGGGGGATCGAGCCGGGCATGATCAGCAGCGACCTATCACCGCGGGTCCACAGTTCGTGGATGGTGCCGGCCATCAGCCGCAGGACGCCTCTAGTGCGCTGGAAGCGCTCCATGGAGGCCCAGTCGCCATAGAGCCGGTCGAAGACCTCGGGGTGGATCGGGTAGGCGGAGCGCAGGCGCTGGAGGTATGCGCCCTCCTTGCACTCGGCGGGGAAGTCGGCGGTTCCCTCGGCATACAAGGCGCTGAAGGCCGAGCAGACCGCGTCTTTGGCATTCTCGTCCTTCACCGGGGTGAAAAGCCGCCTGCGCACAATCTCGAAGCCCTCCGTGGCTCCTACGGGTTTCCAGACGGCTTCCATGCGGCCGAAGGTGTTCTCGATGCGCTCCAGGGCGGCCTCGCCGGCTGCGCCGCCGATCTCGATGTTCGACTCCGGGATAGCGGCCACGAGCAAGGCATGGGGGCAGCGTCGGGCGGCCTCCGTCAGGGACTGGACGAAGGTCATGTTCGAATCGAAGCTGCCGGCGGACAGGCCCTGCTTGTCGTAGATATTGCGGGCATAGGCGACCAACTCGTCCAACAGGACTACACAAGGCCCCACATGCTCGAAGACCGCGACGAGGTCGTCGGAGCCTGGCGCGGTGCCGCTCTGGTCGGCGCTCTCGACGATGGCGTAAGCTTCCTGTCCGCCGAGCTGCGCCGCGATCTCGCCCCAGAGGGTGCGCACCGTGACGCCGTTGCCGGCGGCGTCCTGACGCTCACGAGACGGGTTCAGCGCAGTGCCGGCGATCACGGCGCATCTCGCCTGTGGGAGCGTCTCGACGCCGACGGCCTGCAGGATAGCCGAGACGCCGGAGAGCTGCTCCGGGGCGGCGTCTGCACGCACCAGATGGTACAAGGCCAGCATGGTGTGCGTCTTGCCGCCGCCGAAGGCGGTCTTGAGCTGGATGACCGGCTCCCCGCCCTGGCCGCTGAGCCGCTCCAAAGACACCTGGAGCAGCCGCGAGATGCCCTCAGTCAGATACGTTCGGGAGAAGAACTCCACCGGGTCTTGGTACTCCGGCTCAGCCCTCCCGGACAGTACCTGCGCCAGGTCAGCGGCGAACTCCGCCTGATGGTAGCGGCCGGTGGCAACGTCGGGATGGGGAGTAGCGATGTCGCGCCAGGGGGTCAGGGGCAATGAATCTCCCTCCACTCCTTCGCGTTTGCCAGCAGGGCGAGATGGTCAACGTTGGTCGTGGCAATCACAACCTCATGGCCCTGGCCAGTAAGCGCAGCAGCTTGAGCAGCCAGGATCACGTCGCCATCGAGTGCCTTCGCGTCCGCAGTAGGTCTGTTCAGCTTTCGCACCTGAGCCCAGAACTCGGCCGCTCTTAGCATGGTCTCGGTGGTCAACGGCACGTATCCTATCGTCTCGCCAAGCTCGCTCAGGCGTTGCACACTCTCCGTCTTCCCGGCCCGAAGTAGCTCCCGTCGCACCTCGTAGTCTGCGATCTCGGGCACCAGTACAGCGACCCCTGATGCGATCATTGCCCTCAGCCAGTCACGACACTCCCGAGCTTCGCCAGCGGCTCGCGGGTTCGTCACCATGCCCAGAGGGCCGGCGTCAAGGAGGATGGTCGGGTTCATGGGAAGAGCTTCCTATCTGACAGCCGATCCTCGTCCAGGGCCTTCTTGAGGTACGCCCATGTCTCCCTTTGCTCTTCCTCGTCGCCATCCAGCCACGAATCCAGAAGACGAATGGCACGCTGGGCGCGCTCTTCCTGGGTCGGTTCTGCTCGTGTGGTACTGACCACTCCTATCTGTGAATCCGCGGGGTGTGCAGCGCTGCTTATGCTGATGAATGTCTCTGACAGGACCGTTCTCAGCCACTCCAGGGCGATAGGTGTCTGGGCCGTGCTCTGAACGACGCCATTGCCTCGCCCTTCATAGACGTTCACACAAGCAGGCCTGCCATCTGCCCACTGTGCCGCAGTGTCCCCCCACCACCTTGCTCCACCGGTTGCCGCGGTACTCATTGGGAATGTCCCTCCAAATGCCGCTCGAGCTTGGTGTGCTTGGCCTGATCGAATACGTCCCATACATCCTGGTGGAGACGAAGCATCTCCCGTTGGATGGTCTCTTCGTCTGGCGGCATCCCATGCTCGACGATGCGATCTATGTCGAAGACTACACCGGGCCCCTCGTCTTCGTTGCCGCCGTCTGCAATGGTCACAACCAATCGGTTAGCACCATCAAGGCTAGCATGCATCCGCAGGAGGAAGCCGGGACCGGACTGCAGGAGGCCGGCCGGCACGTAGGGGCCAGGCTTAAGCCAGTTGCCTATGGCATCGTTTCCCGTATCACAGGGCAATCGGTTGATGTAGCGAAGGCCAACCCTTTCAATGGAAGCGGGCTTGAGAACTGCTCGGGCACGCGCCCAAGCCTGCAGCACGTCTTGCTGCATCACGCTCCAGCCCGGATACGGTGCAAGCACATTGACGGTAAACACGCCTTCCCCCAACTGGATCAGCAGGGGACGGCTTGCGTGCCTGAATTGCGTCCGCTGTCGTGGGGGCAGAATGCGCTGCACCATACCCTGCGGACCGTGTTCGAGCTGTAGACCGATCTCAGAGACCGGCTCCATCGCAGGATACTCATCCTGGATGACCTTGAACAACTCACCGGGCAACGACGGATGCCAGCCTCCCTCCCGACGGACATGTACCTCGCAGAGAGCCTCGACGATCGTCGGGTTGGCGTAGCTTGGATGGTCCTGGCTCATCGGTTGCCCCCCTTTCTCACTGGCTTCGGCAAGCGAGCGCATGTGACCTCTACCTCTTCGACGTCGGGGCGAACAGAGCTGCTCGGCCACAGAACCAACGCGCCCTGCTGGCAGCGGCCAGTGGCGACGTCGGGATGAGGAGTCGCGACCTCGCTCCAGGGGTCAGGGACATGTTTCGTTCTCTCGGTATCCTCAAAATGGCAAAGGGGTGATGCCATGTACTGCACGCGGGCACTGCGAAGCTGACTGGCCGTGACCGCTGTGTCAGCGATCACTTTGCATGGGATGGGTCTTAGGGCTTGGTACCCGGAGCCGGGTGATGGGCTTCACAGTATACCTTCAGGTTAGCTGCATCGTTGTTGTGCGGATCGCGATCAACGTGGTGCACCTCCAGCTTGCCTTTGCAGGGCGTCTTCGCCTTGCTTTCGCACCTGTCCCCGCGCCGTCGGATGATGTCTGCCTTCTCCCGCTGTGTTAGCAGCGCCATGTCTCTCACCTCACTCGATAGCAACATGTGCATCCCACTGTGCTCCATTCAGACGCCCAACGACGTGTGCCATGACAACACCCCTGTTGCCCGTTCTACAGCCACTTTGGAACTGAGGCCACATGCTGGCCTGTCACACAGTTCACGCAAAGAGATTCCTGTCCGACAGACGGTCTTCGCCCAGAGCATTCCTGGAATACGCAACGTCTCGCGCTGCTCTTCCGCGTTATCAGCAAGCCATGAACCCAGAAGATGAATGGCACGCTGGGCGCCTTTCGCCTTCCGCCATCACAGCAGCCTCCCCTGCTCCGCCTCCGGCGCCCTTGCCGCCTTCTCTACTATCGCCGGCCAGGAGACTACCAGGCCGTTGTAGGCCCTTGCTTCGTCCGTCCAGCCCTTGCGGTCGGCGATGGCGTAGAGGCGGTAGGCCAACGCCCGGGCGTCTTCGCTCATGCCGCCGCCCAGGCGGCGAACAAGGCCTGCGGCCCCCCCTTCCCCACTCCGCTCCAGCTCGCAGATCAAGTGCTGTGCGCACTCCCAGACGGTCAGGCGGCCGTCGGTGCCCGGGTCCCACTCCTCGGGGTAATCGGCGCGCTGGCGCAGGCGCACCTTGCCGCCGCGGGCGTGGAGCACCCCGGCCTCCACGATGCCGTCTACGGAGCTGTTCTTGGCGCGGGCGAGCACGTCGGCTTCCCCGAAGGCGCCCTCGTTCATGCCGTACTGCTCGAACCACGCAATGCAGAAGCGGGTGTCGCCGTCCAGGTCGCCCTCCTGCTCGGCGAGATAGGCGTCCAGCTCCTGGTTGATGATCTGCAGGGCGGTGCGAACGCTCATGGGGCTGCCGTCGGCTTCCAGCACCTTGGAGTAGCGGGAGAAGACGGCCATCCCCGGGCCGATGGTTGCCTGAGCGAGGTCGACCGGCGGGATGCCGGCACACGTGAGGTGCGCCAGGGCCGGCGGCAGCTCCTTGCGGAGGGCGGAGGTGAACTCCCGCCGCGTCGCCATCGGGGCGTCGTCGGGCCGAGGACGGCAGACGAGGACGATGGAGGAGGCGAGGGCGTTGGTGCCCCTGCCAATGTTCCGCGTCTCCAGTTCCGAGCGCATGGGCCACGTGCCTGTGATCGAGAGGCCTGCCCTCAGTAGGCCCTGCAGCATGGTCTCCCAGCCGGTGGAGGCAGCGACCACCAAGCTATCGTCGCCCTCGCCGGTCTCCGTCTCGGCCTGTTTGAATGCATAGAAGACTGGCAACGGCGAAGCTGCTCGCTGGACAGACCTCATATGGCCAAACGCCCGGCCAAGCCCCTCCTCGAAGAACTCCTGCGCCTTCTGGCGGCTACCATCGAAGCGGTAAGGCGTAGCCACCAACTCCTGCCCCTTCGGGACAAGAAGCGTCGAGAAGAGTTGCGGATACACCTTCCCAAGGGACCGTCTCAACCAAACGTAGAAGAAGTCGGACAGGTCGGCATACCCGATGTTGTCGTAGTAGGGAGGGTCCGTGCAGACGAGCCCGGTACATGATGCGCTCGCCGCCGCATCGAGTTGCAGAACGCGCCCGACGGCCGCAGAAGGTAGCCGTTCCAGTACCTCGCACAGCGACCCAACACACCCGGCGTAGTCGCCGCCTGCACCTGCGAACGGATTGGTCTCTGCGAAGTCCCACACCATAGGCAAAGCCTGACGGCCAAACGTACCACGGAGCCGGGTCACCCCTGCTTCCCAGGTGCAGAGACTGGTGTTGCGATCAACCATCTTGTCTACGGCCAACCCCAAGTAGCTCGCCACCGCATCCGCATACGCCTGCGCCCCCGTTCCTCCTTCATCGAGAGGCATAGCGTCGCCGGAAAGGCCAGCAGCAAGTGCGTCCTCACGCACCTTCTCCCTGGTCTCACCCACGAGGTCGGAGAAGGTCGTGATAGCGACAAGCTGACGAGGGGTGAAGGCGTCGCCCCAGGTGTACATGCCGTACATGGGCAGACGGTCGACATCGTGGCTCGGCGTCGTCACCATCTCTTCCGGCTTCCACGGCGGACGGGCCGACCGGGCCACCTCCTCGTGCTCAGGATCGGGGGGCAGATACACCCGCTGGCGTTGTCCTTCAGCCACCATCGCCAGAGGCATGGTGCCCATGCGTCCAGCCTGTGCTTCCTCCCGGACATACGGCAACTGGACGATGCCATTGCACACGAGACAGGTCGCCGCCCGGTTCTGCACTGTCCCTTCGCGTGCCTTCCCCGGTCCCGTCCTCACCTCAAACCGCACGGTCTTCTTCTCCTGATCCATGATCGGTTCGACCCAGGCTTCCTTGCCCTTCTTCGTGGACAGCGCGAAAGACCGCACCAACGGCATCTGGGCTCCACACGCCGGATTGGGGCACTTCACCGTCCGGGCCCACAACCAGGCGATGACGGTCGCCTCTCCCCCACCGTGCTCTTTGGGCAGCTTCACCTTCGGGTACAGGTGCCCGATACGCTTCTCGGCTTCGTCGCGCATCCACTGCCCGTAGTAGCGGACGTCGTCGGCCAGGCCCGTAGCGGCGGGCCAGGCCGAGAATTCAGAAGACAGAAGAGAGAATTCAGAAGAACGGCCCACGGCGGGCGCCGCTCCCTGCTGTTCTTCCGTATTCTGACTTGTGCATTCTGTATTCTGCCGTCTTGCCGGATTCACCGGCGGGAGCCCGGCAAACCGCGGCGGGATCTCGATGAGGGCCTTCGTAATCAGCACCGCGACCGGGTTCAGGTCGCTACCGTGGGCCTCCAGGCCGAGGCGCTGGGCCTCCAGGGGGATCGAGCCCCCGCCGCAGAAGGGGTCCAGCACCGGCGGGGGACTCCCCTCCGTGGCCGCCAGGATCAGCCGCCGGGCGGTGCCGATGATGCGCTCGTTGTTGGAGTTGTCCCACTTCACCAGCTCCTCGATGAAGCGGAAGAGCTTCTCGCGCCGGACCTCGGCAAGTGAGGCGTCCGGAGCCAAGCCTGCCCCGCCGGGGAGCTTGTCGATTTCGGCGAGGTACTCCGCGGGAGCTTCAGGCTCATCGGGGTCATCCACCAGCGAGGAGAACAGCACCGCCCTACAAGCGGCCAAGGGCCGCCGCGCCCACCACAGGTGCAGAGTGGATGGGTGCCCGTGGCGGATGGACTTCTCCCGGGCCGCCTCCTTGTTGATGGCCTCCAACGGGAGGGCGACTTCGATGAGTTTCTTGCGCATCAGTGGACAACTCCTCACGTCTCTCTATGCCGAATCGGCCCACAACTTATCCAGCGAAGCCTGTTGGCACGAAGACGGCTTGCGCGCAATGCCTACCGCATCCTCCACTTTGATACGGCCGGCCTCAAAGGCCGCTCGCAGCGGCTCAATGCCGTCGCGATAGATCTTCAGTAACTGGCTTACATAGGATTGCGTGACATCAAGCTCTCCAGCTATGTCGATCTGCTTCATACCTAGCCCGTCCAGTTGCAGTACTGCGTGTGCAATGTCGACGGGCCGCACGTCGACGGCCACTTTGATCTGCTCGAAGTGCTTCCCAAACCACTCCTGGTCGGTTGCTCTCAGGTACCGAAGGGCCGCGAGACGCAGACCGCCTGATATCAGACGGTACTGCGGGGGATCGTCCTGCTCTTGCCGAACCGGCAGGGGGACCAGCAGTCCCTCCTCCTTGATGCTTTCCGCCAGTTCCTTGACTTGCATCTCCCCGACCGGTGCCTCTGTCCTATCAGGTGGGAGGATGGAATCAAGCGGTACCCCGAGAAGCTGTCTCTTCACGCTCTTGCCGATCGTCCTTCGAGCCATTTGTAGGTCACGCTCCTGGCTGAGGCCTGGTCTTGTTTGCCTCTGTTGCTATGTTTACATAGCAACAGAGGCAACATGTATACAGAGGGGCGGCTTCGCCGTTGGCCGTTCTTCCGTATTCTGTCTTCTGCATTCCGCCGTCCGCATTCCGCCGTCCCGACACTGGTACCTGAGTATCAATCTCGCAGGCGAATTGATACCTATGGGCGCCTGAGGTATCAATTCGCCGGAAGACTCACTCCAGGATGTCCAGCAGTTCGTGGGCGACGTAGGTACGACCGTAGTCGCTTTCGTCTGCCGGGCGCAAGATGCCGATGTTGGTGAGCTTCTCTACGTTGAGTCGCGCACTGCGGTTGGAGACGCCCATGAGTTTCTGGGCGGCTGCGATGGAGAGAACCGGGGTCTCGAAGAGGCTCTCGGCGAGCTGCAGCAGCCGTGCCGATGCGCTGATGTCCCGCAGCCGCTCACGCCAGGCTGCCTGCACCTCTTGCAGCCGCCGGGCACGAGCGATGGTGTCCGCCGACTGGTCGATAACCGCATCAAGAAAGAAGACCAGCCACCGGTCCCATGCGCCTTGCGCTCGCACCCCGTCCAGGAACGCATAGTACTCCTCCCGACGACGCTCGAAGAAGCTGCTCAGGTACAGTAGCGGCGTGGGCAGCAGCTTCCAGTGGACCATCATGAATGCGATCAGCAAGCGTCCAACCCGCCCGTTGCCGTCGAGGAACGGATGGATCGACTCGAACTGGCAATGAATGAAAGCCAGACGGATGAGGGGCGGGCACAAGTCCTCCTGGTGAAGGTACTTCTCGAGGGCGTCCAGGGCCTCGTGCATCTCAGGGACAGGCGGCGGGACGTAGGTGGCGTTGGCCAAGGCGCTCCCCGGCGGGCCGATCCAGTTCTGAGTGCGCCGGAACTCTCCGGGAGTCGCCTGGCCTCCCCGCACCCCCTGCATGAGGCGCTCGTGTACTTCCCGGATCAAGCGCAGGCTGATCGGGAAGGTCTCGGCACGCTCCAACCCGTAGTCCAGTGCCCGGACGTAGTTGAGCACCTCCTGGACGTCCGCTTCCGCGACGGATGGCCTTGCCGATCGTGCGGACTGGTGTCCGGCCGCGTAGGCGTACAGGTCAGCAATGGCGGCTTCTGTGCCCTCTATGCGGGAGGAACTCACGGCCTCACGATGCGCGAAGGGGCGGACCAGTAGGGCCGGGTTGGGTAACATCCGGGCAAGGCCCGCCAGCTCTCCGAGAGCGCGATCGGCCGCGGACAGCTTGTGCACCAGTTCGAGACTGAAGTCCACCGCTGGAGGTAGTGGATGCGGGACGAAGGCCCAGTACGCGGAGTCCCCCTCCCCCACCTTCACCAGGCGACCGGTGTTGCTCTTCCGGAACTCCTCGACATCCATGGGCTGGGCGCTCCCCTACGTCGGTCTCTCACTGCGACTCAACAGCTCGGCGAGCTTGTAGTTCACGCTGGTGACGCCGAAGTCGGGCTCGCGCTGGAAGGGCTCGCGGATGTAGCGCGGCTCCTGGGCGCCGCTTTCATCCACCGGCACGACGGCCAGGATGAAACTCTCGGGCTTGTTGAGTGCGGTCAGGATCTCATTCTTCGTGATGCAGACGGTGTCGGCGGCTGCGGTGCGACCCTTCACCTCGATGAACAGGAGGCGGCCGGTGTCGGGGACGCGGGATTCGATGTCATAGCCGCACTTGTCGGCCGCCACGTCTCGGGGCTCGCGGCCCAGGGCCCGCTCGGCGGCCATGACCGCTTCCATCGCCAGGCGCTCCACCTCGGGGCTAGCGCCCTCGGCAGCCGTCTCTCCCTTCCTGCGCGCCAGTAGCCCGGCGGGGACCACCAGGGCGCCGCCGATCACCACCGGCGGGAGTGGCGAGAGCCTGCGCTCCTGCTCCAGCTCCTCCATGCGGCGCTGCAGGCGGGCCTGTAGCTCGTCGGCTCTCTGGCGGGCGAGGCCGGAGTTCAGGCGATCGTTGCGCTTGCCGGCCAGCTCCTGGTCTTTGAGCTGATTCGCCCGGTGGTCCCAGTAGTTGATCTCCTTGGTCAGGCGGTCTTTGACCGCGGCGGTGGTCTTGGCGATGCGCTCTTCCTGCCGGGCCCGCACCTCCGCGAAGTGACGCGGCACGATGTGTTCCACGGCGTGCTCCATCACGCGGGATTCCAGATCGCCGGTGAGCCAGTCGGCCTCCAGGGCCTCAGTCACCAGAGAGCGTTCTTCCGCCGTAAGCGGGCGGTAGTCCAGATAGGGAGCATAGCCGGCGGTGATGCAGCGCCCCGCGCCGTCGATCTCCACGAACTCCAGTTGCTTGGAGATCACTCGACGCTGCCCGGACCGCTCCTGCCGGGCGTCCTGCACCGCGTGCTCCAGGTAGAACAGCGCCCGGAGCCGGTCGCCGTTGTCGGCGGGGTCCACCAACACGGCCCCGCGCTTGAGCAGGTCCCGGTGACGCTCCAGCATCAGGCAGATAGTGGCCTCAAGCAGCGGGTGTCCGGGGCAGATGAAGGCCGCGGTGGGCTTGCCGTCGACGTTGATCTGCTCCTTGTCGAAGCAAATCCGCTCGTATTTGCGGAGAATGGGATGGCCTCCGCCGTCACCGGCGCCGCGGCTGCGAATGACGGCGGGCACGTGGGTGATCTCATAGCGCTTGGGCTCGCGCTCGCGGATGCTGCCCCCAAGTTGCTCAAAGGCCGCCATGAAGAAGGAGCGGATGAAGTGGGGTTGGAGCCTGCGGGCGGCGGCGCGCTCCATGTCCTCGCGCACCTGCTGGACGTGGGCGGCGCTCATGGTGTCGTGCGCCAGGGCACGCTCTTCGATCAGTTCGCGGAGGTGGTCGCGGTCGGTGGCGATGTCCACCACCTGCTGCAGCCGGGCCTTGATGTCGGGCCGGTCCCCGTAGCGGATCGCTTCCTTGAGGAGCCGGCGCAGGGGCACATCGAAGAGGCGTTCATTACCCAGCACATCGAAGACCTGACCGCCGAGGGCCTCGCGTTCCTTTTCAAGCTTGTGCAGCAGGCGGGCGTAGACGTCGCCCTCCCGGGTCTCCCCGGCGACGAGGTTCCACAAGTGGCAGACCTCCGTCTGCCCAATGCGGTGGATTCTGCCGAAGCGCTGCTCCAGGCGATTGGGATTCCACGGCAGGTCGTAGTTGACCATCAAGTGGGCGCGCTGCAGGTTGATACCCTCGCCCGCGGCATCGGTGGCGATGAGGATTTCCACGTCTCGGTTCTGCGTGAACTCCTCCTGGATCGTGCGGCGCTGCTCGCGGGCCAGACCGCCGTGGATGGTCACCACAGCTTCGGGGCGGCCGATGAGAGTGGTGATCTTGCGGATCAGATAGTTCACCGTATCCCGGTGCTCGCTGAAGATCACCAGCTTCCGCCGGTGGCCGTTGGTGTCGAACATCTCGGTGTCATTCTGCAGGATGCCCGACAACTGCTCCCACTTGCAGTCGGTGTCACTGCGCAAGACCCCCTGCGCATGGGACTCCAAACGCTTAAGGGCCTGGATCTCCAACTCCAGCTCGTGGATGGTGCGGGCCGCCGTCGCCCGATCCATGACTTGCTCTTCGAGCTGATGGACCTCCTCTTCCGGAGCGTCGTCGAGATCGTCAATGTCATCCTCCGAGAAGTCCGGCAACTCGGCAGCGTCCGTCTCCAGGGCCGCGTCGGCTCCGCGCTTCTGCAGCTTCTCCTCGCGCAGGCGCTTGTCCAGCCGCTCCCTGCGGCGGCGCAGGCTCTGATAGATCGCCTCCGGCGAGGAGGCGAGCCGGCGCTGCAAGCTCGTCAAAGCAAAACCGACTTGATTGGCGCGTCTGCCCTCCCCCGCCTCGGCGAGGCGATCGGCGCGGTTCATCTCCTCGGTCACATACTGGGTCACATCGTGGTAGAGCACCGCCTCGGGCTCCGATAGGTGATAGTCGGTGGTGTGGGCGATCCGTTCCGGGAAGAGGGGAGTGCCGTCGAACTTGACGAGGCTCTCCTTGATGAGCCGGCGCATCAAGTCGGAGGTCTCGGCGGTGTGCACCCCGTCGCGGAAGCGCCCCTCGAAGCGGTCGGCATCGAGCAGCGCCATGAAGAGCTGGAAGTCCTCTTCCTTCCCGTTGTGGGGAGTGGCGGTCATCAAGAGCAGGTGGCGGCTTATCTGTCCGAGTAGACGACCCAGGCGGTAGCGTTTGGTCTCGCGCACCTCGCCGCTGAAGAAGGAGGCCGACATCTTGTGGGCTTCGTCGCAGACGACAAGGTCCCAGTCGGTCTGGCTCAGTTTGGCTTGCACGTCATCGCTGCGGGCCATCTGATCGAGACGGGCGATGACCAGGTTCTTCTCGGCGAAGGGATTGCCGGTGAGCGAGGCCTCGATCGTGGCACGGGAGACGATCTCGAAGGGCAGGTGGAACTTGAGCGCCAGTTCGTCCTGCCACTGCTCCACAAGGCTGCCCGGGGCGCAGATCAGACAGCGATGCACGTCCCCGCGGATGGAGAGTTCCTTGATGAGCAGGCCGGCCATGATCGTCTTGCCGGCCCCGGGATCGTCCGCCAGCAGGAACCGCAAGGGCTGCCTGGAGAGCATCTCGCCGTAGACGGCGGTGATCTGGTGGGGTAAGGGCTCGATCAGGGAGGTATGAACAGCCAGCAGTGGGTCGAAGAGGTGCGCCAAGTCGATGCGCTTGGCTTCGGAGACCAGTCGCAGCAGCTCACCGTCACCGTCGAAGCTCCACGGCCGACCGGCCTGCACGACCTCCAGGCCTGGTTCGCGGTCACGATAGAGCAGCTCATTGCCCAAGCGCCCGCCGGCATCCTTGTACGTCAACTCCACCACGCTGGAGCCATGCCACTTGGCGTCTATGACCGTGACGACACCCTCCGGCAGTACGCCCTCGACGGTCGCACCCCTGGTTAAGTCTTCAAGCCGTGCCACGGCCATTGCCTCCTGGAAACGCTATAGCGGCAGGTGCTGCAACTCCAAGCGCCTCGGTACTACGCGAGAGAGCTTCCGGGGGAGCCGTTACGTTGCCCCAAAACGGCCCATTGTCTCCCCTGTCGCCTGTCAGGTGGAAGTCTGTCTAGGCTCGCCCCATCAAATATGCCCCGTGCTGCGCCTGTGCGGGCCAGGGACGGCTCGAAATCACGTTTCCCTACCTGTAGGCGCATTCGGGTCTTGCGGTGGCTTAGAAGGCCTGTTTTTGCACGAAGGACGACGTGAGCAGATGAAGGCCAATACGCCCACGGAAAGCAGGCGCCCTATCGACAGACACATTCGCAATCCCGAGTATGCGGCTTAGAGCCTTCCTGCGGCTGGCATGGGGAGCCGGAGTAGCAGGCTGTCAGGCGGGTTGATTGGCGCTCTCCGTGGTTGCCAGGTCGATATGGCGAGTGTGGAGAGTCTCGATTGGCTTGCCGATGACCTCTGACAGAGCATCACGAATGGCATCGGCCCGTGCCTCGATCACGCCTCGGAAGAAGTCCACCGGAGTGGCTATCGTTGCCACAGGGCCTTTGATCGGGAGCAGGTAGGATGTGAGGAGTGCCGGCGAGGACTGTCGCCGCTCGGCGAGAAGAGAGCGGGTCTGGTCCCAGGTGTCCCGGGTCCTCTTCCCTATCCCCAGTTCGCTTTCGATGGCGCGGCGCTGTGCTTCCGCCTGACGCTGTTCGGCTTGGGCATCACGTTCTCGGCGAGTACGTTCCTCGGCGGCAAGGTCGGCTTGCTGCTCCACACGCTGCTCTCGTTCCTGGGGTGTCTCAAACCAGTCCGGGATGACCCAGTCTTTGGAGCGGATCGCGGATACCAGCCAGGCGGCCGGTGATTCCTTGGGGACCCATCCGTGCGAGAGCTTGTGCTCCGTGTATGCAAGCCAGCGTTGGATGACTGCTGGATCGGTCTTTCGGAGGAGCGCTTGGGCTGTAGACTGAGCCACGCCGAGAGCGGCGAGCTGATCGAGCAGCGGGTCGTTTGCCATTGGGTGTGAAGCATCAGAAGCAACAACAACACTGGTGCCTGGAGCGGCGGGCGATGGGGGCCCCTCTAGCGTAACGAGGGCGCCGAGCGCTGCCTGTTGTTGTTGTTCTGTTTCTTGTATTACGTCTGTATCTTGTTCTAGTCCACTCAGTTGACTAGGGGCTAGTAAACTGAGTTGACTAGCCCCTAGTCCACTCAGTTGACTAGGGGGTACCTCCGGGACCGCTTGATAGCGGGGGTCCTCCGGGTCGGGAAATTGCATTCCGTAGCCGATGATGTTCAGGCAGTAGAGGGTCGACTCGAAGCCGCGTTCGGCGCTCTGACGTTGCTGGCTGAGGACGACGTTCTTCTGCACCAAGCCGACGAGGGCGTTCACGACGCCCTGGCGCGATAGGCCGGTGCCCATGTCCAGGCGCTTGCCGCTCTTGGTGCAAACGCCGGAGACGATCTGGGACAGGGAGATGGCGTCGGCGCTCTTCTTGAAGCCGAAGGTCCGGCGGATGATGTACATCATGACCTTGAACTCCGCCGGTGAGAGTCTGGCCATGAGCACATCGAAGGCTTCATCGGGCACCTGAGTGTAGGAGGGTGCCTGGAAACCTGGAAAGTAGAAGTCGTCGCTATTGCCCTTGTCCGTCACGCGTAGCTCCCCCGCTTGGCGCCCCGGCATGTTGTTAGCGACTGTGCCCGTAACGGTCGGGGAGTCCCCTGGGCCACACCGACCGTTTCCCCGCTTGTCTTCTCCTCCCTACTCTACTCGCCGTCTGCGGCATCCCGGTCTTCCTGATCACCGGCGCTTATCTGCTCGGAGAGTTCGGCGAGACTCGGCAAGTAGGCGTCTAGAGCCGCCCGCGTCACTTCGGACTTGTCGGAGCGATTGCAGAAGGCGTAGATCCGCAGGCGCTCAATGAGGTCGTCCGTCAGGTAGTAGGTCTGACGGCGATAGGATGCCTTGTCAGCTTGTACGTCTGTACGTATGTTTACATGTTGACTTGTTGTCTTGTCATCATGGTTGTCGGGTGCCGTATGGGCCTGTTGACCACCGTAGAAGAGGGCGAGCTTGTCTTCCTTGGGCTTCGGTACATCATGCAGGGCTTTCCGCTTGTCCTGGCTCATTGGCTATCACCTCGCAGAGGGCCTGGAAGTCCTCTGCGGCCCGGCTGGCAGGGTTGTACTCGAAGATGGTCTTGTGCCGGCTCGAAGCCTGAGCGACGCGGGTGTCAATGCGCACTGGCGGCAACATAAGTCCGCTGTAGGTCTCTTGGAGCGCCTCGAGTACCTCCCGGCTGATGTTGGTGCGGGCATCGTAGAAGGTAGGGAGGATCCCGACGATCTGAATGATGCGATCGAAGTAGCGGCGAATCATGTCGAGGTTGTCGATGACATGCACCGCTCCGAGCATGGCCAGGTAGTCCATCGAGACGGGAATCAGGACCTCGTTGGCGTAGAGTAGCGCGTTTTGGTTCAGGATGTTCAGGGAGGGGCTGCAATCGAGCAGGACGAAGTCGTACGCCGGCAAGGACCGGAGCCGGAGCCCCAACAGCTCCTCGCGACGCAGTTGCCCCTGCATGATCATCTCGGCCGCGGCCAATGTCTGATCGGAGAGAATGCAGTCGATGTTGTCCCGGGCCTGGGTGATGCAATCCTCCAGAGCCTGGTCCTCGATGAGAAGATCGTAGATGGTGAAGGGGTGGTGGACGCCGAAGCTTGCGGCGATGTTGCCCTGGGCATCCACGTCGACGCAGAGCACCTTGTGCCCTTTGAGGGCCAGAGCGTGGGCCAGGTTGACCACGGTGGTGGTCTTGGCCGTCCCGCCCTTCATGTTCTGGACCGCGATCTTCCGCATAAGTCAGCGTCTCCTGTTGTGGGCTGGAAGGAGGCAACGGACGCCGGCGGAGCTAGACCTCGTCGACGGGCTCCTCATCCTGGACACTGCGGTCACGGGGAGGCAGTATCTTCCCCCTGTGAGCGAGCATGAGACGCAAGTCCTCGTTCCGGAAGAGACGATGACCGCGGTAGTCCCGCGGGGGCTCCGGGATCGTGCCGGCGCGAAGCCAGTTGTAGATCGTCTGGGTGGTGACCCCCACGATCCGGGCAACCTGCTTGGTGGAATAGCGCTTCTCGTCCATAGGCGCTGCGCTCTTTATAGGGTATTATACGGGATTGCGCTACGATACACCGTGGCAACGGGCCCTGTCAACGTCTCTGAGAAGGAAGTGTTGTCGAAAGTGCGCACGCGATGTCAGCACATCAACATGCTGCTCTACTGACAAGGCATCATACTGACATACAAACAGACGTACATGATGATATGTTTACATGGAAACATCGCGTGAGCGCCGTTGTTGGCGGCGCAAACCACCGCGGCGGGCTATACAATGCGCTACCACAGGAGCCCCATCATGCCCGACGTGCTAACGACTGAGCAAGCCGCACAGTATCTGCAAGTGTCCGTCGAGACGATCAAGCGTCACGCACGCCGTGGCTGGCTTCCTGGCGCCAAGGTCGGGAAGGCGTGGCGCTTTCGTAAGGTGGACCTGGACGACTGGTAGAGTCGCGGCGGCGCGGTCCAGAACAAGGCACAACAGAAGCTCGGCCTCTAGGCGCATATCCCACGCGGCTCTTCTCCAAGGTACCTTCGATGGCCTACATCATTGCAGCAGCCAACGAGAAAGGCGGCGGAAAGACCACTACCGTGGTCAACCTTGGCGCTGCGCTTGGGCTTTGCGATGGCCCGAACGGCCTGATTTGGGCATGCTCGCTTGCCACGTCACCACAGGCAGCTTTTCCCCGACCAGCGCCGAGCCCTTGTTGACTCTACCGAAGCCATTCCATACAATCCAGCACAAGCCTATCTCACTAAGTGGCGGTAAAAGCAATGGATCAGCCAAACCGACTGCTCACGGCCGAGGAGGCCGCCCAGTATCTTGGCCTCCATCCGGAGACTGTCCGCAAGATGGCGCGTGAGCAACGTATCCCCCGCGTCAAAGTCGGACGTTTCTGGCGGTTTAGGCCTCTCGATCTCGACGATTGGGCCGCACGCGGAGGGACGTTGCTGGAAGACCGGCAAACCACCCTAGGGGTATAGAATGGTCATCGCCATCGCCAACCAGAAGGGCGGCACCGGCAAGACCACCAGCGCGGTCAACCTTGCCGGCGCTTTCGTTGCCACCGGCCGCAGAGTCCTACTCCTGGACTGTGATCCCCAGGCAAACGCTACCGTTTCTTTGGGGCTCGACTACAACGAAGTCCCCCACACCCTGGCCGATGTCCTTGCTGGCCTACCCATAGCTGAGGCGGTTCTGAACGTTCAGAACGTTCGGGCAGCCCAGAGCACTCTAGACGCTCAGGGCGCTCCGAACCACCAGAACGTCAACGGCGTTCTGCACCTCATCCCCTCTCATGTGGCCGCACTGTCCAATGCCGAACGCAACATCAATGCCGAACGGGGCGATCAGTTCCGGCTCCGCGATGCCCTTGCTGATGCACGCGACTGCTACGACTACACCTTCCTCGACTGCCCCCCCAGCCTTTCAGGCCTCACGATCTCTTGTCTCATCGCCGCCCAACACCTGCTCATCCCGGTCCCGTGTGAGTTCCTGCCGATCGAAGGCGTGGGCCAATTGTTCGAGACCGTCGATCAGATCCGCCGCTACTTCAACCCGACCCTATCCGTAGTGGGCATCCTGCCGGTTCGGTACGATAGGCGGTTGGTGTCTGCGCAGGTGGTGCTCGGCATGCTGGAGCATTTCGGCGTTCCGGTGCTGCAGACACGCATCAGGGCAACGGTGCGGATCACGGAGGCCCAGGGGGCCCAGGAACCTATCAGCGTCTACGATCCAGACGGGTATGGCGCGCAGGACTACGCCGCGGCCGCCACCGAGATAGAGGCGATGCTCTGTGCCACCACGTAAGAGCCCACGCGACTTCGCGCCACCACCATCAGCCCAACGCCAACACCCGGTAGCCCTGCTTGCTCAGGAGGGCGATGACGATACGAGGTTATCTGGCAATCCAGAACTGCCAGGCCGCTCAGAACTATCTGAACGTTCAGAGCGCTCAGGGCGTTCAACCCGTACAAGCGCGGCCGGAGAGACCGTTGAGCGCTTCACCTTCTGGCTCACGCCGGAGGACAACGAACTCGTCGAGCAACTCCGCCGGCAACTGGAGGTACCGGGCGTCCCCGGCATCCCAGATCGCTCTGCAGTGATTCGCTACTGTGTTCGACTGATCGCTGGCCAACGAGCACTAACCGCCGAACCCGACAGTTCATAGTACGGTCGCAGCAAATCGATACACACCGGGCCAGCGTGCCACTATGCACGGGAGGGAGCATACGGTGCCAGAGAAGGGTGAGACGAGGGGACGCGTCATTGTCACCGATGCACTTCTCGCCGCTGGCTTCGTGCAACTGCCGATGGTGATCCTGCGCGACGCCGATCTTTCCGCCGGCGCCAAGATCGCCTATGGTGCCCTGCTGTGGTACGCCTGGCAGGGGGGAGACTATCCCGGTCAAACCGCTATGGGCGAGGAGTTCGGGATGTCGGAGCGTAGCATCCGGACCTACTTGGGGGAACTCGTCAACCGCGGCTATGTCGAGGTTGAGCGTCCTGGTCTTGGGCAACCGAACACGTACGTCTTGCTCTCCCCATGGTCCCTTGATTCTCGGCGGCAAAATTTGCCGGTCAAGGCGGCAAAGTCCCCTGATTCTCGGCGGCAAAATTTGCCGGTCAAGGCGGCAGAATCTGCCGGTCCCTTAATAGGAGTCTAGACTCTACGACTCAGACTCAACAACAAGAAGGGCTTCCCGGGACCCATAGCGCCGCGCCCAACGACCCGGATGTTGTTGTTGCTTCTGATGCCCCAACAACAACGGCCAACGACAACCTATCCGACCGGCTAGTCGCCCTCGGCGTCACAAAGCGCACCGCCAAGAAACTGCAGGCCGAACACCCCGTGGATCTGATCGCCCGCTGGGTCGCGTACACAGAGCATCGGTTGCGAACTGGCTGGGTCCCGAAAGAGACACCGGCAGCCTGGATAGTAGCTGCCATTGGGTCACCGGATTGGGTTATCCCTGAGTGGTTCCAGACGCCCGAAGAAGAGGAGGAGATCGAGAGAAGGCGTCAAGCAGCGTTGGCCGAGGAAACACGGCGTAGGGAAGAGGCGGAAGCTATAGAGCGTCAAGCAGCAGAAGCGCAGCGAAGTGCTGTGGAAGAAGATCTGGGCATCGACGCAGCGACACGGGAGCTGTGGGCCCAGACCCTCGCTCTGCTGCAGACGCGTGGGAAGATGACGACAGCACTTTTCGGTTCGTACCTTCTTCCGATAGCGCGTGGCGTCGCGACCGTTGCCACGGCAGTCGAGTTCTTCCGCGTAGTGATCCAGCAACATGCAGAAGACATTCGGCAGGCCCTGGAAGAGGTGTCGGGCCACAGCGTCACGCGCATAGAAGTCCGGCTTCTCGGGGAAACGCCTGAAGCGTCCGGTGATCCGTTGTCTCGCGACTGAGCCGGTTATGACGGTGGCCAGTCCAGCAGATCACCAGCAGGTGTTCGTGGGCAACGCCTCTTTGAATATGCATAGTTTGACGGACGGCAAAACATGCTATATCATTGAAAAATGACCGGACATCTGCTGCTAGGTGACATTTGCAAAGCCCTCTCGAATGCTGTCGGGGAAGACGTAGGGCACGTGGAGCCGGGTGGCCTGAACGACGTCTCGCCATTGGCCCCATCCACGCCCGAGAGCTGCTGTGACCTCGTTCTCCGCGGTGGTCCCCGTGTGTTTGTCGTCGAGTACAAGGCCGAAGCTACTGCCGATCTGGTCGGCGGTGCTATCCGGCAACTCCACGCTTGCCACAAAGCGAAGGCTGATGATGGGGGAGAGGTGGTGCGGCTGGTCGTGGTCCCCTTCATGGGGGAGACCGGGAAGCTACTTTGCCGGGAGGCCGGCATATCGTGGCTTGACCTGTCCGGCAATGCCGACATTCGCGCACAGGGGCTGCGAGTCCGGCTGGAGGGCAAGCCCAATCAGTACAAACGCCGCGGCCGCCACAAGGACCTGTTCGCCCCCGGCAGCTCGCGGATAGCCCACGCTCTGCTACTACATCCCGACCGCGAGTACACGCAGACCACCCTGGCCGACGAGACGGCCCTGAGCGCCGGAACGGTCAGCCTGGTGGTCCGTCGCTATGCCCAGGCCGGGTTCGTAGAGCGCACCAAGACCGGCCGCACCGCCCGGGTACGGCTTGCTGACGGTGACCTGCTACTGGACGCCTGGTCCGAGGCCTACGACTTCGCCCAGCACGAACTTTGGCGCGGACATACGGTGGCGCGGACCGGGGAAGAGGCGCTCCAGCGCTTGGCCAGGGAACTACCGCAGCATGGAGTGGAGTACGCTGCCACGGGCCTGGCGGCGGCCTGGGTCATCGAGCCCTTCGCCATGTTCCGCCTCGTGACCCTATACGTGTCCCAGTGGCCCTCTGACGAGACGCTGAGAGATCTGCGTTTGCGCGGCGACGTGGAGGGCGGCAATGTGTGGTTGGTGCGTCCCAGGGACGAGGGCGTCTTCCTGGGTAGCGAGACCCACCGTGGCGTTCGTCACGTAAGCACGGTGCAGACCTACCTGGACCTCCAGAACCAACCGGAACGCTCCGAGGAAGCGGCAGAGCAACTGCGGCTGAAGCACTTGGCATGGAAGGCGGCGGATGGATCTGAACCTGACGCGTGATGACTACTTGCCGGGAAGCACCGAGAAGGCAAAGCAAGCCTGCCTACACATCGCCACCGTCTTGGGAGCGACGCTGGACGAGTTGACGGTGGTAGGAGGGCTGGTGCCTATCCAGGTTCCGGCAGTGCACGCCGGCGCTTCGCCTCTACACGCTTGCAGCGCTGAGGGTTCAGCTCGAAGGTGAACATCCCGCTTTCGTCTTCTTGCCAATCTTCCAGGTAGTGGAGCGTCAAGGCCGTCTCGATTGCATCTTTGATGCATGCCTTGACGTACGCCTTACGCCGCTGCCGAAACCATAAATCATCCAATCGGAGAGTCTCTATCAGCTTTTCCCGCCTGATTTTGAATGGTGTTTTGTCCAGAGTGATGAGCCACTGTGCGAAAAGGTAGAGTGCTCTAGGTGTCCGTTTGCCCCTATGGAGCTGGAGAATCTCCTGGTGGAGCCGTGTCGGCTTCAGGACGTGGAAAGTCTCAATCTGGTCCACGAAGAGACTGGTGAACGTCACCACAAAGCCGCTCTTCCTGCCGGGCCGGTCCTCGCCAGCTTGCACGCGGGCCGCTTCGTCGTTCGTGATGTCGTGGTATACGTCTAGGTACCCAATGACAATGATAGGACCCGTCCAGACTACCACATCAGACACTCGTTCGGAGCCTTTGAACTTGTGTCTGGTATAGCATATCCGCCGGTCTGTTTCTGCCAGACTCCGAAGGGCTCCTAACGCCTCCTGCTCCTGTTTGTGGTGGCCATTGCGACCGGGCTCTAGGCCGTACGCATCAAAGAAGTCTGAGTAGGAGACCGCAAGCTGTGGCAGTGTGCCCTGGAATGTGTCGGAGTGTAGGGGCTCGCCTGGCCGATTCCCCTTGTAGCCCGTGCGGTCTAGGAGCACCTGCAGAGCCGAAAGTGCCCGGTCCTCGGAGACCGTCAGGTCCAATCCGGAGATCTCTATACCCGTGACCTGTTCACTCTCGGCCTGCTCAGAGGAACTGCCCAGCCGGCCTCGTTTGCTATTGCCGAACTTCTGCAGTTCCATGTGCATTGCGCCCTGGTACAGTGCGGGCGAAGGCTGTACTACGACAGTACTTGCATCAATAGCACCGGGTTGACTTGCTTGCTGTGGCGACTGGCCCAGAAGCTCCTGCGGCTTGCTTGGTTTGGTCCTATCCATTCGCACGACTCTCCCGGATAGCCCCATCATCTCCGTCGTCTACCAAGTTACGCTCCCAGTTCGCTTCGTTCCACCAGGCGTCTCCTAGTGGGCGTGCCATTCGCTCTTGCAGTTGCCGTACTCGCTGTCCATCAGGTTTGAGCCCATGCAGGGGGAGGAGTGGCGTGGGGAACTTACGGGCAAGCCACTCCGGGGCCCAATGTTGGCGTTCCTCATCAGGCACTGGCTGCAAGCATGGCAAGCCCGCCACAGATGCATAGCCCTCGATTGCCTCATCGATCTCCTTCTGCCATGCGTCCAGCCTCTCGTAGAGCTGGACGCCGATCAGGTCGGAGAGTGCCTTAAGCACAGGCTGGTGAGCCAAGAAGAAACGAAGCATCTCGATGATGGTTTCGTGTCGCTCTTGCAGCAACCACATTGCGCCCTTCTCACGCCTCACTAAGCTCCGCTCCATGGTCGGTAGGCCGGAGAGTTCCACGAGGTCCGGAGCCCTGTAGTACTTGTGCTCGTCGATCATCCCCGGTAGTAGCACAGGCTCGTGGAGCACTGCTACGTTGGGGCCCTGCTCGTTATAGGGTAGGTACCGCGACTCTTGCCAGTGTCGGTAGGTATCGATCTCGTACTGCCATTCAGGCAGACTGGCCTCGTAGAGTTGGTCTCCGGAGACATAAGTCCGAAGCTGACGGTCCTTCTCATCGTCGGTCGTCCCACGCGCCCAGCGTTGATCGCTCTCTGGCCACCAGGACACGTTCCTGCTGCCAGGTTGTGCCTGGAGGGCAGGTTGCATTGGGCGAAGACGGTGGTGGTCCGCACGGCAGTCCAGCTCCACAGGCTGGAGTCTGCCGTCGGCGATCATGGTCTCGATCTGCTGCATAGCCTGTGCGAGCGCGACTTCGCACTGCGTACGGACGTCACCCTTGACCGTCTCGTCCTGCGCAATGATCTCCGATGCCCGCTCTGCGATGATCTGGTTCAGGCAGTACAGCTGCTTCAGCTTCCGCTCCCGTTGCCTGGCCTGCAGGTCCGCTAGTTGCTCTTCTGTCACAATGGCGGGCCACCTGAGTTGTTCCTCCAGTAGGTTCCAGGCCATCACCATCCTATCGAGTTCTCGCGCGGTTTCTGCTAGAAGTCGTCTGATCTCCAACGAGATGATATGCGCTTCCCGCAGGGTGTACTCCACCAGTCGATAGGCCTCCAGCATGGCGTTGTATGCGAGTATCTCCTCTGCTGGTCTGCTCGCCACGGCCTTCGTGATGCTCTTGACTTGGGCCTTGGTCAGAAGAGCGCCACGTCGGTGATCCTGGTCCACGAAGTGTTGCACCATCAGCCGGGCCGCCTCCTGGCCGGTCAGCTTGCCGCTTTTCAGGATGGCCCGGACGTCTGCCTTGGTTGCCATTAGCTTCTGGCCTCCAGCACTGCCTCGATACGCTGCGACTTGGCGCTGCTCACCGACTGCCCCCTCCAGTGCCCATCTGCCGGCTCTGGAACGCGACGCCACTTGAGCTTGATAGGCATTGCCGTCTCCCTCGATCTCAGTGCAGGCCCGTGCTCCCGCCCGACCGCGTATCCGTCAGCTTCAGGCAGGGCCGGTCCAGGTTCAGGACGGCCCGCTTGTTCGCCTGGCCATTCCGGTTCTTCAGGACGCTGATCTCCACCGGCACCACCTGGCCCGGCTCTGGCTGGTCCTCCTTGTCCTTCTCTGCCGCTTCGGTCCACAGGCCGAGGACCAGGTTCGCGTCCTGCTCGATGTCTCCGCTCTCCCGCAGGTTGTCCAGCCTCACCCGGTCGCTGCCCTTGGCCTTGCCGTCTCCACGCCCGAGTTGCGCGCCAAGAATGACAGGCAGGTCGCAGGCCACCGCCTGCTCCAGTAGCAGGTCCGAGGTCCGCTTGATCTCCAGGTACCGCTGGCCGCCCTGCAGTGGCCGCTGGAGAGGTATCCGCTGAATGTAGTCAACGAAGACCGCGCCCACCTCGCGAGTGTTCGCCAGGTGGCCGACCGTGGCCGCCAGGTCCTCGGCCCGGAGCTGCTGGTCCACCAAGCAGAGTCGCCCGGAGCCGGTCAGGTCGTCGAAGTCCTTGATGGCCTGTTCGATGGCCGCGTTCTGCCCGCGCTTCTCCCTCAGATAGTTGACATAGGCGTTGTCATTGAAGCGTTCGTGCAGGACCTGGCCGGCCAGTATCATCAGACACTTCAGAGCCAGTGGCCGCCTGGCCTCCTCGTAGCTGAAGAAGAAGAACTGCCGGTCTTCGTAGCGCCTGGCCAGGCTCAGCAGGAGGTTCAGTTGCAGTGTGGTCTTCCCGTGGCCCGGCCTGCCGGCCAGAATGGTGATGGCTCCTGCCGGAATGCGAAGCAGAGCGTCCAGGCTCTCGTAGCCGGTCCACAGGCCCTCTGTCATAGTGGCCAGGTCCGTCTCCAGGTCGGCCAGCCGATAGGCCTCCGGCTCCCTAACGCCTCTGGAGCTTCTGAGCTGCTGGAGCCCTGCCGTCAGCTCCTCTTCCGCGCCCACCAGGTCTCCGTCCGCCGCCTTGCCCTGCACGCGCCTGACGGTGGCCTGCAGGACCTCCTGAGAGCGCACCTGAGCCGCTCTGCGTGCGTGCTCCTGGAGCCGTGGCGCGATCTCCGTCTCCTGCAGGTCCGTGGCCGCCTGTAGGCTCTGCAGGAAGTCCTTCTGCTCGATAGGGTCTGCCAGCCGGGTATAGGCCTGGAGCGCCCTGTCAAGCGCCTGGTCCCGGCCGCGATCTGTGCTCAGGTCGTGCTGTGCCACCAGCCACCTGGCCAGCCACGAGGAGCCGCTCTCCGCGCTTTTCAGCAGGCTCTGGAAGGTCGTCTTCCCACCGTCCCGGAGAAGCTGATCCAGGTCCTTGTAGCCCTCCACAGGTGGCACCACGTAGGTCCGCAGGAGTGAGCCTCTGAGCTGCTCGATGATTCGCGGCGTGGCGTCCTGGCCTGGCTTGTCGCTGTCCAGGAACAGCAGGACCTCCTTGGTCCCGTTGTCCTGCAGGAGCTTGATCTGTGCCGAGGACAGGCTGGTCCCGCCCGTGGCCACCACAGAGAAGCCCTGTGCCGTCCCGTAGAGAGCGTCCAGGACGCCTTCCACCAGGACGACCGCCTCCGCCCGCCTGTGCCTGCTCAGGCCCACCAGGCCTTGATCCTTGGCCAGGCCGACACTCGCCTTGTACTTCGGCTCCAGGCCGTCCTCGATGGCCCGGCAGACAAGGCCCATTGCCCTGCCGGCCTGATCCCGCCACAGGCAGGCAATACTGTGACTTGTCCCGAAACCGCCCGTCAGCAGGCCCGAGTCTCTGATCTCCGGGCTGTCATAGCCCGCCTTCGCGAGAGCCGCCTGGAGCCGGTCCTGGCCGCCTACGTAGGCTCCCAGCTCCATATCCGCGATCTCCTCGCTGGTGTAGCCTCTGGCCTCCAGGTATTGGCGCACAGGCTCTCCCTCGGGCTCATTGAGCCAGGCGACGAACAGGGCCTGAGCCGCCTCCAGGACGCTGGCCCGCTTCTGGTAGGCCTGCCATTGCTCCTGATCTGCGCCTGCCAGCTCCACGCCCGCCCGGTCCGCCAGGTAGCTGAGAGCCTGCCGGAAGTCCTGTCTCTTGGCCTTCTGCAGGTAGTGGAGCCAGTCACCTGCCTCCTTGCAGGCCCAGCATTGCCAGACAGGCTTCTCGCAGGAGAACTGGAAGTGGCCCGGCTTCCCACAGAATGGGCAAGTGGCCGTGGTCTCCCTGCCGCCCTTGGCTGGCTTCTGGCCCTCCAGGTCCGCGAAGAGTTCTCTGCCGGCGAAGTCCGTGGCCAGGAGCCGCCCGTATACCTCCTGAATGTCTGCCATTGTCTCGCTTCACCTGTTGCCGAGGAGGCATCTAGGCCGTCCTCGATTCCGGAGTAGAGGCGGATGCTGACCGACGCCCGGGGGAGCCCAACACGCGAGAGCGTATTAGGCGTTTGGCAGCCCCAGTCGTGACGGGTGGCCGGATAGTGGGAGTGAGGGGCGTCGCGACTTCCCCGAACGGGTCCTGTATCCCGCCGGCTAACCGCGTGCACCACGGTATCGTGTTCAGACTACGAGATCCCGGGAAGGGTGGGGTGCTCAGAGATATGCAAGCGTATATTCCACGTACTGTAGCGTCAACTGCTTGTTCCCTGACGGAGATGTTTGCCGTCAGGATTGTCAAGCCGGGCTGCCCAAAAGGCAGGCCCGGCAAGCGCATAGGGGGTTATAAACCCTTATATGCAGGCTCGATGGCCAAGAAACCAAAGGGGCCCTTGGCCTAATCGAATCTGTTTGCGCACGAAGGGGGTCTTGTTTGCGCACGAAGGGGGTCTTGTTTGCGCACGAAGGGGGTCTTGTGGTGCCGATGGCATCCGCACACACCAACTCGTCTGTGTAGGATCCTGGCTACCACCAGCCCCACAGTATGTCCGTTAGCACGCACAAACGCATGTGCACACTAAGAAGAGAAGATGACCATCTCGTGCCCTGCGAATCTGTCTAGAGGCTGAGCGTGCAGCCTGGCTGACGGTAAACATCGTGGGTCGAGACGGATAATACAGTGTCTGGAACAGACTGACCACGGCGAGGTCGATGAAGCGGGGAGACGCGGCCAATGACCGACGAAGGCTTAGCCGCCAGTTGGCGCCAGACGCAGGTATCCCTCATGGAACTATCCGCAAGCAGGTGACCCCGTGACAGCGGGGTCCTGAGGACAGCACGGGAAGCAGCTACGAGAGGTGCCCCCATGAAAAGATACCGGTCGCGATATGTTGGCGGTCAAGGGGTAACCAAGGGAGGCAGAGAGGATGAAGTGCGGCGCGAAGACGCGTGGCGGGACGCCGTGCCGGCGGCCGGCTGGCTGGGGCACAGAACACCCAGGGGAAGGACGATGCAAGCTTCACGGCGGCTGCAGCCCACGGGGTCACCTGCATCCGAGATATAAGCACGGCCGGTACGCCTGCCACGAGATCGTGGTGACCGCCGAAGAAGTCCGGGGCGTGGTGGGTGTGAATGACGCGAAGGTCCTGTTCGACGATAGGGGCCGCTGCCGGGGGATCGTGCAGTTGGGTGGCGGTCCCATGCTGAATCCGCCCATGCGCCTGCGCGCACAGGACATCGAAGCGTTCCGGGCGATACCCGGCTATCACGTCAGCACCGAGGACGGCATGGGAGCCATGGTGGAGAAGCTGCGCCGCCTTCGTGCCGCACGGGCCGGCAGGTAACCGCGGTAGTCCCGACGGGCAAGACGGCACATCGGCTCGTGGGTGTCGCCTTCGTCCCGGGCGTCCCCTGAACCTCCGTCATCTCACCCTGGCCGTCAACGCACTCCGAAAGCGCCGCGGCGACAGTCGGGTCGAACGTCTCCGGTGCACGCCAATGGACACCCGGCGGACCCCCTGAGAGACGCGTTTTGGACCTGGATATCCCCTTGGAGACGGGGTAAGGCAAGGAAAACCCCATAGAGCCCCCCCTGAACCAGTCCGACTTGGAGACCGCTGCCAGACCGGTTCCCACGTGCCCTGCGGGTTCGGTCGGGAGCTTCTTGCTTCCCGCAGTTCCAGACCGGTGTCAATCCCAGTGAGTATGGGTCACGGGGTAGGGGAGAGGCGCAGCGACGCCCTGCGGTCCGCGCTCCTCTGTCCCCGGGTGTCGTCGGCAGCCTGGTCCACCTGTGGTTTGTCAGATGCCCTGGCGGTCTCCCTCAGCCACTGGATGCAGGTTGCCGCCTCCCCGTTTGGCAGTCCGTCGCCAGCTCGCCGGGGGACCAGTCTTGCCAGCAGGAGAGCGGGTTGGGGCGAGGGGCGTTCTCCGTGATTTAATACCGGAAGTTGCTTGACTGGCGGGGACGTCCCTGATAGAATACCGGAAAGAGCACTTTCCGGTACTATACAGGGAATCCGACCCCATGGCACCTGAAACCCCCACGCTCGACGACCACGAACTCGAGGCCCTGCTCGATCAGATCAATACCCGGACCCCGACCGGGGCCCGGAACTCCGCTCTCCTGCAGCTCATGGCCCAGACCGGCGTACGCTGTGGGGAAGCCCTGCAGGTCAAGCCCTCCGACATCCGACAGGAGGAGTGGGGGAGCAACGGCGATAGGGTGAAGGTGTGGGTCCTGCGGCTTCCCCGCAAGGCGACCAAGGGCAAGAAGCCCCGGCAGGGGATCCCGTTGGCGCCGGCGACACGACAGGCTCTGGAATTGTGGCTTGGGAAACGCTCCGCCCTGGGCATTCAGGGCGGCCCCTTGTTCTGCACCATCAGCAAGGGGCAGCGCCAAGCAGGCTTCGCCGATGGGGCAGGGGAGCTGGTGCCCGGGCGGGCGCTCAATGACCGCTACGTCCGCGACTTGGTGAAGCGGCTGGCCAAGAAGGCCGGGATCGAGAAGGACGTCCACCCCCACATGCTGCGGCACACGGCGCTCACGAACCTGTATGACAATACCCGGGACCTGCGCCTGGTGCAGGACGTCGCCGGGCACACCACCAGCCGTATGACCGAGCGCTATACCCACGTGCACCCGCTATCGGTGGCCAAAGCCATGGGAGCCATCGAGGTGGGGGAGGGGTGAGACGCCCCGGGATGGATCGCAGACCCGCCCGACGACGAAAGACAACAAACAGCGACAGGCGCGAAGCGGATTGACCTTCGCCAGAAACAGGCTTATGCGAAACACGCTCGCGCAGCGCCCCAGTCTCGGATAGGCACGATCTGAGGCATGCCCGGGCAGGCCGCAGCGCGGGGCTCAGGAAGCACGTGCTCCAGCGATCTATGTGCTGTTCACCTGCGGGGTTCATGGAGTGGTGGACGCGTCGGCAAGGAGTAAGGCGGGGGCGGTTGGTGCGTTCGGGACGGGTTGGCAGTTGCTAAAGAGATTGGCTGCACGCTTTAATAGAGGTCGGCGCTATCAAAGCAGACCTAGATAACGCATGGACCATCCTGGACCCACGATACTGCAGGGGGCGACCCTCCATACCATCGAGCAAGCGATGACGGAACTCCAGGTCAGCTTCCCCACGGCCAGCAAAGCGATCACGCAGTTGGAGACGATGGGACTTCTGCACGAGGTGTCCGGACGCAAGCGGGACCGGCAGTTCTGTGCCCGGGATATCCTGGGCCGAATATCTGCCTTGTCTGAGGAGACTGCAGACCGCGGCGAGACCCCCTGAGCCGCCCACGACGATAGAGCAACGGCGCACACTTACCCATTGTGGGCTGCCATGACTGTAGCGAAGACGCGCACACAGCCCGTCTGTCCAGCGTCAGCTACTCTTCATGGAGACCCACCAAGCCCGTGGGTTGCACCACACGGTCAAGCCAGTCTCCGGCGTCCTATTGCGGGGAAGGCGGCGGAAGCGGTCCATGTAGTGGGGGAGAGACGTCTGGTGTCTCCTGGTGATATGGCCCTCCTTATCCCCGGTGTCGACACAACGGCCTATCGCTTCCCGTCACAACCTCTCAGGCCTGCGGAACGCCGGACGCAATACGCGTTTGGCGTTTCATCGGGGACAGGAGAGCCCATTGCCTTCCGGTCCATCTTGGCGCGAGCTGCGGATCGGGCATACCATCACGGCGTTAGCGTGATCGGTACTGCCGCACGTTGAGCGCCTTCCACTCCAGCATCGGGTGTTGCTCAATGCGGTCCGCCATTGCCCCGTCATCGGTGATGAGGCCCGGCAGGATCTCGCCGTGGTCCAGCAGACGGTCGAGAAACTCGGCCTCGCCATCAGAGAAGGGCAACAGAGCCCCCAGACGTAGCCGGGTCTCGTCGACGAGCGTTCGCTGCAGTTTGTCAGGCTCCCCGATAGTGTCCAGTTCTGAGCGACGCAGCAAGGGCAGTAGCTGGTCCCGGAGAGCCTGGGGGCCGATGTCTACATCCTCGATAGCAATGGAGCGCCAGTCCCGGCGGTTCATCGCACCGTAGACCACAAAGGCCAACCTGAGTCGACGTGGGTCGAGTGACGCCTGTGTCAGTAGCCGGTGAGCGTCGAACAGATCACGTGGCGAACTCCTGGCAAACAGCGCGGCCAGCTTCCCTGCCGCCAGTTCGTGGATGTCGATGAGCTGCACACCACGGACCCTATATGAGCCAACCTGCTTCGAGTCGGCGCGGCTGGGTGGCCAGAGCGGCACCCGTAGCATGTAGTTGAGATCGACTTCCAAGTTTGCGTCCATCCCGATCGAACTCGGATAGGCCAGATGCCATTTGCCGCCGGCGTGTTCATCAGGAGCCCTGCGCACCCGGTAGCCCCGGCGCGAGCAGACAGCCTGGAGAGCATCCTCGACCTGTGGGCGCTCTTGGAGCATTGTCTCCCGGTCGGCGGCCCCGATGTAGTTCAGGTCTGCGTCCACCGACAGCCGTGGCACATCAAACAGGAAGAGGTTCAGGGCCGTGCCACCTTTGAGCGCCAGACGCTCTCGGAGGTAGGGGTGCCTGCCGAAATCCTCAAGTAGCCCCAGCAGGTGAATGACCTTCTCCAGTATCTCCGGCCGGAAGCCCGTGGCTTCAGCCTCGATCGCCAGACGCTCTGCTGAGATCCTCATATGACCTCCTGCCACGTCCGGGCCACGATGTCAGCCGGCACTATCAGGTTCCAGTCACGCAAGAGGACGTTGTCGCGACTATCATTGCGGGCAACATAGTGGGGCTGGCGTGGGGCGCGGGCGCGAAGCGGCCGCAGGTGCGTCTCCTCCACCGCCAGCGTCGTCCGGTGCTGCTCCAAGAAGAAGCCCACCTTCGCGATTGTCGTGGCGTTGCTCAGCAGGAGCGCGTAGTCGACCACCGCCTCCAGGTCGAAGAAGCTCACGGCCTCCAACGAACGCCAGATCTCCTCCCAGCCGCCTCCGAGGTCTGGGCGGTCGAGCACGTCCACAAGTGTTCGCTCCAGCGTCGTGACCTTTGCGTCTAGACCGGCACGGTCGACTGTGGTGACCTGGGTGTCGACGGCGTCGTTCTGGAGCAGTGCACACGGTACCCGCACGGGACGGAAGCGCACTGATCGAAACGACCATGGACGGATGGCGTGCCGGGTGGCGAAGAGCACTCTTTCGTGGGGGGAGTACGCTGCTCCGTGCACTTCCAGGGCGGTATGGTAGGCAAGCACGGCGTCGTCGGTGGTCTTCGTGGCCAGAAGGTACGGGTCCACAGGGGCTGTATCCGGAGACATGCCGGGCGGCACAACAGCGTACAGCCCGCGTCTGGGCCGCAGGAGATTGCCGGCCTTGACGTGGTAGGCAAGCAGGGCTTCGGCGGATCTCGCCACATTGGTCCCCTGCGCCACACGGAATGCAGCGAACTCCTCGCCCGTGAAGACGGGATGACGTGCGAAGAACCTGTCCACCTTCATATCCGGGCCCCGCTTGCTATCAATCACCAGAACACATAGAAAGTCTATGGGTTATGATGCTTGTCGTCAAGTTCGGGGGTGCTTGGAATCACGCGAGTACCTCCAGATACGGGCGCATGACGTTCTCCACCCGGCAGACCCGCGCGAAGTGCAGCAGGTCCTCGATCTTCATACCGCCGCGGGCCTTGTAGAGCTTGAGAGCCTCGATGGCAACGTCCAGGCCCAGCTTGTTGCGGTACTTGAGGCAATCGGCGATGGTCTTCTCGGGGGAATAGACGCGCACAGACATGCCGTCCAGCGCGTGGGTCTCAATGCCCTCCGTGAATGCCGCGCCCGTGAACCAGAACACCCGTAGGGGAGGGTACTCCAGGCGTGGAGGCTCGGCCCCCCGCTTCAGGGCCACGTACGCCTCGTGGGGTATCTCTGTGGTGAGTTCGTGGAACGACAGGGCGGAGATCAGGCAGATCACGCTGGCGGGCACCTTGAAGCTGATCGGCAGCAGGTCAGGGGCGCTCGGCTCCGGCAGGTCGGCAAGCCGATAGAGCCCCCGGCTAACTCGCTCCAGCAGTCCCGCGTCCCGCATGGCGTACAGTGTTCCGGGGTGGATCCCAAGCCGTAGCGCCTGGTGCGTGCGGAGAGCCCCGCCCGCCCGGAGAAAGACATCCTTGGCCCGCGCTATGGCAGTGCTATGTCCCATTGCTCTCGCCTGTTCCCGATAGTATTACCAGCAGTAATCAATATACATACGTAATACTATCAGGCCCATGGGCCCTTGTCCAGGCGAGTAGACTCGGCATGGATGCGGTTCCCCAGTATCTCCGGCCGGAAGCCCGTGGCTTCAGCCTCGATCGCCAAGCGCTCCGCTGAGACCCTCATATGACCTCCTGCCACGTCCGGGCCACGATGCCGGCGGGCACTATCAGGTTCCAGTCGTGCAAGAGGACGTTGTCGCCGTCGTCCTACTTCACTTGCTATGGGCCGGCGGAATACATAGGGCGTCTGTGTGTTGCCTGACGTCAAGTCCCGGAAGGCATTGCGAAGCCAACAGGCTGGCAAGGCAACGCCCGCCTATGCCTGTCCATTGTCCACGCGGTCTTCCCCGGTGCTCTCCAGTTCCGCCCCCGGCTCGGCGTACTCCACCCGGTACCCGATGGCTTGGTATCCCTTGATGCGTCTGGAGTGCATGCGCGCCAACATCGGCACCTGCAGATCCGCGTAGTCGTAGATGAGCACCTCGGTCTTGGCGTCGTGCATGCGGTGCAGACGTCCCGCGTACTGGGCGACCGTCCCTCTCCAGGAGACGGGCATGGTCAGGAAGAGGGTGTCCAGACGGGCGTCATCGAAGCCCTCGCCCAGGTAGCGACCGGTCGCGAGAAGAACCCGCTCCTCATCGTCCGGTATGCCCTGCAGTTGCTCGGACACCACTCGTCGTTGGCGAACGCCCATGCCGCCCTTCAGCACGATAAGGTTGCGTACCAACGGGCGAAGGCGGGCATCGAGGAGTTCCAGGTGCTCCCTGCGCTCGGTGAGCACGACCGGCGATCGCCCCATCGCTACCGCCTGCAGCACGTCTGCAATGATCATATCGTTCCGGCCCTCGTCGCTGGCGATCGCTGCGTACAGCTCGTGGATTGTCGGCGAGTCTTCGGGAGACCCGGTCGACGCCAGGGAAAGGCCCGTGGGGCGGACGATGACGCGGTGATCGAAGGGCCTCAGCTCCGCCTGTGCTCGGGCGTCCACGCGATGGCGGATGGGCCCACACTGCATGAAGATGATGGGGTGATGGCCGTCCTTGCGGATCGCCGTCGCTGACAGGCCGGTGACGTACCGCGCCTTGCATGCCCGGGCGACCAACTCGAAACTCACTGCCGGCAGGTGGTGACACTCGTCGACTACGAGGTGTCCGTACTGGGCTACCAGATCGTCCACGACGCCTTTGCGGCAAAGGCTCTGCAGGAGCGCGATATCGATGCGTCCGTTGGGCTTGCGCTTGCCGGCACCGATCTGGCCGATGTCGCTACGCTGCAACCCCAGGAACTGTGAGAGTCGCTCGGTCCACTGGTCCAGCAACTGCTGGCGATGCACGAGCACCAGCGTGCTCACACCGCGCTGAGCGATCAGGCTTGCTGCGACCACGGTCTTGCCGAACGCAGTGGTTGCCGCCAGCACTCCGGTCTCATGGGCGACAAGCGCGTCGAAGGCCTCCTGCTGATCCGGTCGGAGTGTGCCGTGGAACTGGACATCGAGAGCAACGCCGCGCTCTCGCTCGTCGTCAGTATCGACCGTAACCCCCAGTGACTGGAATAGCTCGACAGTCTCATCCAGACAGCCGCGAGGGAGGGCGACGTGCCGGGCGAAATCCTCTGCGCACGAGATGATGCGCGGCTTGCCGAAGGTGGACAGGCGCAGGGCTTGGGCCTTGTAGAACTCGGGGTTTTGGAAGGCGGCAAGCCGGATGAGGCGGTTGGTCAGCGCAGGGGGAAGGTCGGACTTGGCGACGTATACCTGATTGCCCAAGACGATGGACACACTCTCGGGAAGAGGCCCGGTGATTGTGGTATCCGGGTGCCGCCGAGAGGGCGGCGCCTGCCAGGGGGCCTCCTCGTCGCCATCGGAGATGGGCATGGGCACGCCGAGTATCTGCCCAGTGCGCTGGGCTTCTTCAACTTGGTCCATGACGGCCTCAAGAGACATCGGGCGCAGTGATGACAGGAAAGCCAGTTGGTCTTGGTAGGCTGTCAGGGCATCATCCACAAACAGGCTGTTGCCCTGCTCCCTGGGTTTGCGCTGCAGAGGGAGAGCGATCAGATTCCCGAAGCCCCCTTGGGGCATGGTGTCTTGGCTGGGGAAGAACCTGTCATAGGAATCCAGACCGATCTCAGGGCGACGTTCCATCGTCTTGGTCAGCAGAGACGCCCCCAGCTTGCGGGCCAGGACCGCCGGCACCGGCTCGGAGAAGAAGATCCAGACATGCCCGCCTTTGCCGGACCGTGAGCGCTCCAACGCTGCGGGGACGTCCTGGGCGCGACAGGTTTCCATGAACGCGAGGGCGTCATGCTCCCAGGTGGTCTTGTCGAAGTCCGCCGCCAGGAACCAGCAAGTCTCGTCGGGCAGCAGTGGGTAGACCCCTATAGTGAAATTCCGGGGCTCGCCACGCAGAGAAGGCTCCGCGGGGTCAAAGCCCGTGAGGTGGTGCCGAATGGTATCGTCGCAAAGTGGGATGAACTGCCGGTGCGAACAGTCGGGGCACTTGACCACACGCTTGTTGCACAGGCCCGGGGTCCATTCGTTACTGCAGGCCGGTTGGTAGCCGGAACGCCCCGTCTTGGGGTTCTCCCAGCGGCGGGGATACACGTCTTCACGGCCGCGGAACAGCCGCCTGAAGAGTGCCAGCTTCTCGGCCGTCGGAGAGTCCCTGGTGACAGTTGCACCAGGGAAGTCGGCAACCGTCGCTTCGGGCTGGCGGTCCGAGCGCCGTCGCCGCAGGTCCGCAATGAGGGCCTGCAACGCGGTACGTTCGCGGTCGAGCCGGGCAAGATGGCTCTCGGCTTCCGCGAGCAGTGCGTCCAGATCGTCGCCGGGTCCGATTGCCGGGTCTGTCATGGGTGGCTTCATCAAAGCACGGCCCGGGGTGGTCGCGCAAGTGGTCCGGGCGAGCGCCTTGCGGAAGACCTCTGGGCCCACGGGAACCGTAGTGGCATAGAAGTGGACTCCGACAACCAACACGGGCGACCGCTGCGTGACTACATGCGGGAGCAGGGGCCGTGAGCGTACGAAGTCATCCTGCTGCCCTCCGCCATCGGCGGCGCCAGCTAGAAGGCACAATGCAATGATCTACGGGCCGAACCTCTGCGCTTCCTGCAGACATGCGGGCCTTGCTCTGGCCTCCTCGGTCTGCTAACGTTCCTCCCCGCCTATATCCTCCAGACCGACGAGCACCAACCTGTTCCCGTCCTCCTGCCGCCGTAGATCCTCCGTGAAGCCCGCCCGGGAGAACAGCACATACCGGAGGTCGCGTTGCCACTCCGCCGGCAACGCTACCGCATTCTCCTGCAGGTCGCGTAGCTCCCTCTCCCCCATCTGCGCCCTCGTCCACTTGCATTCGGCGCAACTGGTACTTCCATCGTCGTTGTGCCAGACCAAGTCGATCTCCGCCTCTTTGTGCCAGAAGGGCCCCACGCGCCCTATGGGTAACGCCGGTAACCTCTCCCGGGCGTGGTTCCTCACGTACTGGGCACAGACGCCCTCAAACACCCGTCCCAAATACTCGTCCAGTTGAGGGGCAATGCGCTCATCCCAGACCCGCCGGCCTTCGCCCACTTCCAGCAGGCTCCGGTTCGGTAAGACGAAGCGGTACCAGAAGCGCAGGAAGTGATCGTCCAGGAAGTAGCGCCCGCGGGCGCGTTTCTCCGGTGCTCGGTCTCCGGCAGAGACGACGCGGCGCACCAGACGCAACTCCTGCAGTGCCGGCAGGTACCGGCCCAGCGCCGTGACGGCGATGCCAACCCGCTGGGCGATCTCCGTGCTGCGCGTCAGCCCCGAAGCGATGGCGTTTAGAATGCTGTGATAAGTGCCCGGGTCGCGCAGTTCCCCCCGCAGCAGGTTTGTGGGCTCCTCGTGCAGCAAGGCCTGCGGGCGCAGGATGTGTGCCTGTACGTTCTGAGCCAGTGAGACGCGGTCGTTGAACTGGGTCAGATACATGGGCATGCCGCCCAGGATGCCGAAGACGCGCAGCCTATCCTCCGACCCGTAGCGTGGCACGAACTGTGCCGCCTCGCGGAAGCCGAATGGCAGAAGCTCTTGTTGGCCGGTGCGACGGCCGAACAGGGGCGACCGCTCGGCCAGCACCTCGTTCTCCATAAAGCTGATGGCTGAGCCGCACAGGGCAAGCAACAGCCGGCTCTCACGGGCATTGTGATCCCAGAAGCGCTGCAACAAGGAAGGCAGCCCTGGCGCCGAGTCACACAGATAGGGGAACTCATCCAACACCACGACCAGCCTGTCATCCCGCGCCCGCCTGGACAGCTCCTGCAGCGGCGTCTCCCAATCATCGAAACGCGCCATCGCCAGCAAGGGCTCCTGCAGCCCCTCGGCGATCGCGGCCGCCAAGTGCCGCCGATTGTCGTCTTCGGAGACCTGAGCCGCCTGGAAGTACACATGCCGCTTGCCCTGGCAGAACTCGCGTAGGAGTTCCGTCTTCCCCACCCGGCGACGTCCATAGAGGATGTACAGCTCAGGGCGGTCGCTACCGTACAGCTCGTTGAGGAAGGATAGCTCCGAGACACGACCGATGAAGGGCATGGGGGCGCCTCCATTATTATACTCGTAAGTATTATACTCACAAGTATAAGTTATGCGGCACTAGCAGTCAATAGGTCTGCGCCGGCTGTCATCGAGCCCAGACAGCCGGGAGCACGTGCGTTCCCGGCACCCTTGTTTTACGCTATTGACCGTATACGTAAAACATGCTACCATCTGGGGTGCTCCCACAACACCGGAGGACACCCCCATGGCCCGCCCCCGCGGCTCCAAATCCCAGCGCCAACAGCAAGCACGGTTCACCACCGGCGGTGGCCGCTTCATCGGCTATATCCGAGTCTCCACCGCCGACCAGGGACGGAACGGTCATTCCCTGGACGGACAGATCGGGCGCCTGCGGGAAGCGGCGGCGCGCGAGGGCATCGACCTGATCGACCTGGTACGGGATGTGGAGAGCGGCGCGAAGCAACGGGATGGGCTTGACGACGTGTGGCGGCGGGTGACGGAGGGTGAGGCGGAGGGCATCCTGTTTCCGAAGCTGGACCGACTTGGGCGTTCGCAGCTCCATCTGGCGTCATTGGTGGAGCAGGCCCGCAGTCAGGGCATCAGTCTGTTGAGCAGCGACGAAGGCTGGCAGGTGCAACGCGGCGAGCTGCGCAATGAGGCCTTGCCGTTTCTGATCGCCCTGGCCCAGGTGGAGCGCGAGCGGATCAGCCGGCGGACGAAGGAAGGTCTCTCGGCCGCCCGGGCCAAGGGCGTCCAGCTTGGGAGACCACCGTTGAACACAGAGCTGCAAGAACGGGCGACGGAGTCGCGCCGACAAGGAAGGACACTGCAGGAGATCGCCGACCTGTTCAACGACGAGGGCCACCGGACGGCGACAGGGGCGGAGTTCAAGCCCACCACGATCGCCCGGATGGTGAACCGGGTGGATCCCACGGCGAACCCCGAAGGCGGGTACATGTAGCTATCGCCACGACGACCAAGAGCACGAGGCGCTCCCCACAAGCCGGGAGGAGTGCGCGGGTTCTCTCTCGCCCCCGGCCAGTCCAACGGCCCCCGAACGCGCTGTAGGCGCATACGTGGGCAGCGTGGGGCGCTCAAGCCATACATCAGCGGAGCTAGTGCGAGGAGGGATCTGCCCGGTGGCATTGCAGTATCTGGAGTTTGCCGACACACAGGTCACCGACTGCATCGTGAGGGTGTCACTGGCCAATGGCGATGTTGTGTTCAGTCCCCACGTCCCACAATGGGAATGGGAAGTGGCACATGGGTACTGGGCAGTGGTGTCCAGCGACCAGTACCGAGCGCGGGAGTTCGTGCGACCGGGAATGCAGGTGCTGGATGTCGGCGCCAATGTGGGGCTGTTCTCGCTTGTGGCCTGCCGGCTTGGGGCGCATGTGCTGGCGGTAGAGCCAGTACCTGCCAATCTCCGCTGTCTGGAGCGTCTCCGGGCCCACTACGAGCTGCCAATGCAGATCGTGGAGAGCGCGGTCGGTGAGTACATCGGCCGCGCTTCTCTGCAATGCAGTCTCGGTTGCGTCTCCGGAGGAAGCTGGATTGCCTCCGGAGCCCCCGATCCCCAGGCTTGGCTCGTGGATGTGGGGATGAACACGGTGGACTACATGGTCCGGCAGGCAGACCTGGCCCGGGTCGATGTCATCAAGATAGACACCGAAGGCCACGAGCATCAGGTCCTGCGGGGTGCGGCGAACACCCTACGGCGCTTCCACCCGACTCTGGCTGTGAGCGCCTATCACGCGCCGGGGGATGCCTCCTCCTTGCCGGCCTTGCTGGCGGAGCTGACCGACGGCTATCGTCACGTTGAGGTGGCGTCAGCCGGTGATGACCTGGAGCTTGAGATGTGGGCGTGGGCGTGAGGCACTCTCACCCCACCACAAACCACCCAATCGTCATGCAGCGGCCCATCATACTGGGAGCCGTGGCCTTGAGGGCTTGGCCGAAGGCGATCGTGCTGCCCAGGTAGCCATCGTCCTGCAAGCCCTCCAGTGCCCCGTCCCTCAGTAGCACGTCGGGCTCGACCATCACGTCATGGCATAGCACCATCCCGCCGGTGACTAGCTTCGGCAGCCACACGTCGAAGTCGGCCTTCGCGCTGGCATAGTCGTGGCCGGCGTCGATGAAGATGAGGTGGACCGGGTCGGTCCAGGCTTCCCAGCAGTCGCCGTGGGTGTCGGCCTGGCGGAACTCCACCCACGGGTCCAGGCCGGCCTGCCGGATGCGCTCCACGGCGACCGGCGCGGACCATTGGAACAGCTCCGCCTGGCGGTAGTCGTCGATGGTCAGGACCTTGGCGCTGCCAGCAGGCTTGTGCTCGCAGAGGCCCTCGGCCAGCGCCTGGGTCGACAGGCCGCAGCCGGTGCCGAGCTCAACGATCCAGCGCAGGGGGAAGCACTGGGCCGCGAGGGCCGCACGCTGCCTCAGGAAGCGGAGTTCCTCGGGGTAGAAGACGGGTTGCGCCATGTCGGCCTCCTCCTACGAACCGGCGACGACCAGGCGCTGGCGAGCGGCACTGCTCCTCGCCCCAGCAACCTCTGCGCCTCCGCCATGACCCAATCCGGCGTGATGGCTCTCATACACGCGTAGTCGCGATTGCGCACGCAGCGCACGCGCCACTCGCCCTCCGACCACCAGCAGGGCTCGCAGACCCACTCAGCCTGCAGGTTCGCGTGGCAGGGGTAGCCGATCAGCGCCGCCGGCGTCGGGCCGAAGAGCACCACCGCCGGGGTGCCCACCGCCGCGGCCAGGTGGCAGGTGACGGCATCCACCGTGATGCATAGCTCGGCGTTGCGCACCAGGGACACCATCTCGGGGAAGCTGGTGCGGCCCCGGTAGTCCGTGCAGGCGCCGGGGATCGGCTCCTCGTCGGCGCCGCCCAATTGGATGACCCGCAGACCCATGTCCGACAGCCTGCGGGTGACCACTTCCCAGGGCTCCGGGAACCAGCGCCGGACCCGGCCGCCCAGCTTCGCCCACGCGGTCCAGTCGTGGACGATGGCGTACGGTCCGTCCGGGCGGCTGACGCCTCTCAGGCCGGCGTCGCAGGTCACCGTCACGTCGCGCCAGCCACACCGCAGGCCGAGAGCCTCCGCCATGATCTCTGTGACGTGCTTGCCCCACTTGGTGATGGGCCGGGCCGAGTAGGGGAAGTCGGAGGCCAAGTCGGCGTACCGGGCGGCTCTGAACTCCGCCTCGGCACGGGCCTGCGGGAGCTTGCCGTTGTTGTGGAACTCCAGAGGGACGTAGAGTGCCCGGACCCAGATGTCGTGCTCGGAGCGGTGGGCGCGCTCGATGTCAGCCTCCCCCATGGTCTCGGCGAAGCCGCGCACGGCGTCGACATTGGGGTTCCCGCGCAGCACGTCTGTGGCGAAGTCCGAGACGTAGGCGGTGATGTGCGCGGCTGGGTACTTGCGGCGCAGACCGGCCAGCGTGGCGGTGAGCATGATTGTGTCGCCGATGCCGGCACGCTGAGCGACCCCGATGGATACCGGCAGCGTTGCTGCGAGACAGTCACGGCCCCGCTGCGATCCACCGAGGCCCGCGTCCACCGCATTGCAGATGGTCACCACCTTCTCCGGCGGCACGCCGTAGGCCGTGATGAGTCGCCGGCGGATCCCCTCTTGCACCGCGACCACGCGGTCGATCACATCGGCTCCCTGGCGGTAGATGTCGCCCGAGAAGGCGTCAAACTCCGTGTGGCAGATCTGGATCGTGTACGGTCGGGGCTGCAGAGCGCGGACGATCGCGATGGGCTCGGCGAAGCCGTGGAAGAGGACCAGATCGGGGTCGATCTCCGCCAGGTGCGCCAACGCTCGGTCTCGCCGGTCCTCGGCGCGTAGCAGCGGTTCGACCTCCAGCACCTTGCAGACCTGGCGCAGGCGTGGGGCGATGGTGGCCTCCGAGGCCTCCTGCGCTCGACGCTCCTCGTCGCTGAGCGTGTTGAGCGAGAGCACCGTGAGGTCGAACTTGTCGCGGTCCAGGCCGCGGCAGAGGGTGAGCAGGTGCACCTCGCCGCCGCCGAGCATGAGCTGAGGGACGATGAAGCACACGCGGACCTGGAGCCGGTGTGCGGGGATGGTCCGGATGAGTTCAGGCAAGACAGCCATTGTGAGTGCTCCGGTTCGGTAGTGCGGGCGACGTTCGCGTCGTTCGTAGGTCGAGCTTCCAGCTCGACAGCCGTTCGCCGTTGGGGCGGCGCCCAGGGCAGACGGCGCGGCGGGCTCACGGCCGCCGCTAGGGGCGCCCTTCGGGCGCCGCCGGTCCTGTGGACCGGACGACGGTGCGGCAACGGCCTCACGGCCGGGCCGGGTGTGCGATACGACTGCACACTCGGCCCCTCCATACGACCCACGGCAACGGCGAACAGCCACGGCCGGCGCCGCCGTCCCGCCGTTCCCCCACCCCGCACCCCCCAATCCCCTACCCCTTCACGCCCCATTGTTCCATCTGCTCCAGCACCAGCTCCGGCGTGATGGCGGTCATGCACTCGTAGTCGTGGGGGCAGGCGCTGGTGAAGCCCTTGGACAGGTCGCAGGTGCAGGCGAAGGGTGTGTGCACGTTGAGATTGTGCGGATAGCCCGACAGCTTCGGCGAAGACGACCCGCCGTAGAGAACCACCGCCGGGACGCCCAATGCGGCCGCGAAGTGCTGCACGCAGGAATCCACGCAGATCGCCATGCAGGCCTGCTCCACCAGAGCCGCGGTCTTCCTCAGCGGAGCTGGGCCGGGCAGGCCGGTGGCGTCCAGGCAGCCGGGGATCAGCTCCTCGCCCTCCTTGCCCACCTGAACCACCCAGTAGCGCATCCGCAGGCGCTCCACCAGGTCGGCCCAGCGCCACATGGGCCAGTCCTTGCAGCGCATGTTGCTCCGGGCGTGGATGACAATCACCGGCTCTTCCGTCCGCCGGCCCAGGAACTCACGGGCGAACCGGCGGTCATCGGGAGATAGGAGCAAGTCCACCCGGCGCGCAGCGTCGGCGGGGGCCTCGACGAGGGTGAGGTACTTGTCGATCACGTGCACCCCGGAGTCCCAGATGTCCTCGTGGCACAGGTCGATGTCCAGGCCCTCGCGGTCCGGCTCGTGGCGCTCCACGATCTGGTCTACGTGGGGATTGAGTTCCAGCACATCGGCGTTGTGGCGGTCGGTGACGTACGTGATATGGCTGCGGGGATAGCGGCGGCGCAGGTGGCGCAGGGCGGCGGTGCTCATCAGCACATCGCCGATGCCCCCGGCGCGGCGCAGCACGATGCTCCGCGGTGGCTCGCGACGCTCCCGAGCGGCCTGGAGGAGGACTTGCTGGTACTCGGCGGCCATGCGAGAGCCGCAGTAGCGCTCGCGGGCAATGGCCTGCTCCGCGGTGGCGAGGCTTGCGGCCAGACGCGGGTCGCGGCGCAGGCGGTCGATGCCGGCACGGATGCCCTCGATGTCGCCCGAGTTCACCAGCAGGCCCGCTTCGCCATGGCGCAGCATCTCGGGCACGGCTCCCACGGAAGAGGCCACCACCGGCAGGCCGGCCATCATCGCCTCGGCCACCGACAGCGGCATGCCCTCGGATTCGGAGACCAGGGCGAAGATGTCGATGGCTTCGTAGAAGACCGCGGGCTCATGGATGACGCCGGCGAAGACGACGCGATCCTCAAGGCCGAGGTCCTGCGCCTGTCGCCGCAGCGCGGGCTCCTCGATGCCCCAGCCGCCGATGAGCAGGTAGTCCGCGCAGCTTCCCGCGAACGCCGAGATCAGGTCACAGACCTTCTTCTCAACCGACAGCCGCCCCAGGTACCCAACCACAAAGGCCGTCGAGGGAATGCCGAGAGCGGCGCGGAGGTCGGTGTCACACGATGCAATCCCGTCCCAACGCGCCCCTGTCCCGCTCTGCGGGATCACCCCCGACCCCCATAGGCGCTAGGATTGGCTAGTGACAGGGCGGCGATGGGTCAGTATGCTATCGGCATGGAAACCTCCACTATCATCGCAGACAACTGGCAGCGCGTAGTGGACATGATGCCGAGCGACTTCGAGCGTAGCGTATTCGATCACGGCGCAATAGTTCGGAGAAGGGAGATAAGAACGGCTTCTGACCTGCTTCGTTTGAACTTGTTGTACTGTCTGTGTGACCTGCCCATCGACCAGGTGGGACTGCGGTTACAGGAGCTGGGTGTCGGCCGCCTGACGGGCGAGAGCGTCCTGCAAAGGTTGCGCCAATCGGCAGACTGGCTGGGCTACCTTGTCATGCGCTTTCTTCAGGAGCGGGGCCTGAGCCAAGGCACTCCCGGCCTCCACGTGCGGGTGGTGGATGCCAGCACTATCAGCGTGCCGGGAAGCACGGGCACCGACTGGCGCCTGCACATGGGCGTGGACCTGGAGTCATCACGCATTACCAGCGTCGAGCTTACCGGTCCCGAGGGCGGTGAGACCCTGGTGCGCCACGAGGCAGAGCCGGGCGCGGTGTTCCTTGTGGACCGCGGGTATTCCCACCGCAGGGGCGTAGCCACCGTTATGGACAAGGACGCGGATGTCGTGGTGCGCCTGAACTGGCAGAACTTCCCCCTGCAGGACCTCAAGGGCAATCCGCTGGACCCTGTGGCATGTGCTGAGGGGCTCAAGCCCAAGGAAATAGGCGACTTCGACGTCCAGTTCCACTATTCCCGGCGCGTGTACCACGCCCGCCTGGTCATAGCGCCTATCCCCGACGAGGCTGCACAGGAAGCGGAGAAGAAAGCTTCCAAGGCAGCCAGCAAGAAGCACCATCGTGTGAGCCCCAAGACCCTGCGTGCGGCTCACTTCACTTTCATCTTGACCACTCTGGACAAGGAAACCATCTCTGCCCAAGAGGTGATGGCGCTGTACCGGATGCGTTGGCAGATCGAGCTGGCCTTCAAGCGCCTGAAGAGCATCCTGAAGCTCGACCACCTCCGGGCCAAGAACGTCCAGACGGCAAAGGCCTACCTGCTTGGCAAGATACTGGCCGCACTGGTCATCGAGGAGATCGAGCATAGAGGGTTGTCTTTTTTTCCCTCAGGACGAGGATCCCTCCACCCTGCCGATATCGCCGTGGTGCCTGCTGGAGTTGGTGGCTGACATTGTTGCCGTCAGTGTCCGCGGCGTCCTATCACTGGACAGGATAGTCAAGGGGATGGCCGACCTGGCCCAGTACCTGCGCGACGGGCCGCGCAGACGTAGGCCACAGAACCCGCGCGACTGCCCGCTGTTCCGAACCTGCACTGCCACCGGGCCACCGATCGGAACGTAGGCAATGCGCTCTGCCCATAGCACACCCAAAGACCGTGTGCGAACGTAGCTCGGATCAGCGCACCAGTACCTGTCCGCACGCCGACGGGCCGCGCCGTGCTGCCGGCCCGCCGAAGCCTGCGCCCAAACACCACTGACCACAGACGCCACTACGCCACAGTAGCCCCTGCCATAGACAACTGTATGGCAACACGGCGTCGGGCAGGTACCGAGCAAACGGGCGCCCTCCCCGCCAGAGGGCCAACCGCACCCAACCCGGCCAGACGCCCAACCCTCCGGTGGCCAACACTCACCCCACCGGAGAACGAAACCTAGCGCATATGGGGCAGGGGGGTGAGGTGGCCATTCGCCGTTTGCCGTTCCGGAGGTCCTCGCCTCTCGCCCAGCGAACGGTCCTTCCGTCACATCCTCACGGGAGGCCAATGCCATGCGATTGCCCACGCTTCTCGCCACCCTCGTCATCTCCACGACCCTCGCCATCGCCGCACCCATCTCCCTGCAGATGAGCGACAGTGGCATCGTCAGGCTCTCGGACGACGCTTTGCTGGCCGAGGCCGTGCTGGCCATGCACGGCCCCGGCTGGAGCCCCGCCGCCATCGGCCCCGCGACCGAGGCCCGGCGGCAGGACGACACGGTGGAGGGCACCTTGCCGCTGCCCGCCAATTGCCGGGGCGATCTGCAATACACCGCCGCCGCGCGGGTCCAGGGCGATGCCGCCGTGCTGGACTACACCGTGCAGTTCACCCAGGCCACCGATATCCAGGGCGCCCAGGTCTCGTTCCTGCTGCCCTGCTCGCGGTTCGAGGGCAAGAGCGCGTCCTTGCTGCCCAGAGGCGCGACCCAGACGCTCCCCGCGCAGGGAGGTAGCGTCGGCCTTGGCGGCAGCGCCGCCGCCCTGGCGATAGACCTCGGCGACGGCACCCGCCTGGTCATCGCCTCCCATGCGTTGGGTGCGGTCATGGTGCAGGATAACCGTCAGTACGGGGCGGATCAGTACGAGGCCCGGTTCACCATCTTCAGCCAGGGCCCCGTCGGCCCCGGCATGGTCGCCGCGCGCCGCTTCTCCATCGCCATCGTGCCACAGGAGGAGGTCTCGGCATTCGTGGAGGCTCTGGTACCCAGGGTTCAGCTCGACGCCACCAAGCCCTATGCGATCCTGCACGACAAAGGCGACCTGTACATTGGTACGGCGGAGCGCGAGCTGCTCTCGGTCAAGCTGGCCGTCCACGGTCCCGGCTGGAGCTACGCCGATCAGCCCCAGGCCACTGCGGCGGCCTCCGGGGACAGCGTCCGGCGGTTCGTGAACGGCACACTCAAGGTCCCCGGCACCGACGGCGTCCTGCAGTTCACCCAGACGGCCTCGGCCGAGGCCGATGGCGCCCTGGGCCTGGCCTATCGCCTCCACTTCCCGCAGGAAGTGACGCTCAACGGCTATCAGGTCTCCTTCACCATGGGCCTGGACGCCTGCAAGGGCGCCCGCATCGAGCTGGACACTCCCGATGGGCCCAAGACCCTCACCGTCCCCGACGAGCTCGGGGAGAGCTTCCTTCACTCCGGTCCGGTCACGGGGCTCACAGTCTCCCCCGAGGATCCCATGGGCTTTTCCCTCACCGCCGATCGGCAGAGCAGTCTGCTGATCCAGGACAACCGCGGCTGGGGCGGTGACAGCATCGAACTGCGGTTCAACTTCCGGCGCCAGGAGAGCGGCGAGCTTGTCCCGGCCGGTGAGACCACCGATCGCCGGTTCACCTTCAGGCTCAACTCGCCACTGCAAATCGTCCTGCAGGAGGCCGGTGCCACATCGGAGACCGACACATCCGACTGGATCGCCTACCCGCTCCCGTGGGACAGCGCCCCGGTGGATGTTTCCTTCCTCAACCACCGGCCCGCCGGGAAGTTCGGCTTCGTGCAGGTGAGGGACGGCAAGTTCGTCTTCGCCGAGAGCGGCGAGGAGGTGCGCTTCTGGGGCACCTGCTTCTCGGCCGGCGCCAACTTCCCCACTCACGAGCAGGCCGAGAAGATCGCCCGGCGCCTGGCGAGGTTCGGTATCAACATGGTCCGCACGCACCACGCCGACGCCCCCTGGGCCGAGAGGCACTTCTTCAAGAAGGATGCCGACAACACCCGCGAGTTTGACCCCGAAAGCCTCGACCGCTTCGACTATCTGCTCTACTGCCTCAAGCAGGAGGGCATCTACATCTACCTCGACCAGCTCGTGAACCGCTACTTCAAGGCCGGTGACGGCGTGGATGCGGTGGAAGAGCTCGAGGCCTGCGCCAAGCCCTACTCCAACTTCGACCCCCGGCTCATCGAGCTGCAAAAGGAGTTCTCCAATAACCTGTGGTCACACGTGAACCCCTACACCGGCCTGGCCTACAAGGACGATCCGGCTATCGCCATGATGGAGTTCGCCAACGAGAACGACCTCTTCACCCAGCAGGTCACCCTCGAGCCGTATCGCTCGCGTCTCGAGGCGAGGTTCCGGCGGTGGGCCGCGGAGCGCGGGGTGCAGGTGCCCGAGGGCGCTGTGGACTTCACCCGCAAGACCGATGACATCATGCGCTTCTTGGTGGACGTCCAGCGCGACTACTATCTTGAGATGCAGGGGTATCTGCGGGACGAGGTGGGCGTCCGCGTGCCGATGACGGGGAGCAACTGGAGTCGCAATGCCGCGCTCCTGGCGGCCCTGCGTGACATGGACTTCACCGATTCGCACACCTACTGGAACCACCCCACCTCGGAGGGCGCCTTCGGCAACAGCCCGATGATCGCCGCCCGCAGCACGTTCTTCGGCGGTCTGGCTTTCCAGCGCCTCGAGGGCAAGCCGTTCTTCATCAGCGAGTGGGACGAGCCGTGGCCCAATGAGTGGCGCGCCGAGCAGCCCTGCTGGGTAGCGGCGATCTCCGCCCTGCAGGGCTGGAACGGTCTGACGGTCTACACCTACCGCCACACCTCCTCCGTCCCGGTGGACAGCCTCACCGGGGCTTTCGAGACCTTCAACGACCCCGCCCGCTTCGGCCTCTTCGCCCACGCCGCCCTGATGTACCGCAGGGCCGACGTGGCCTCCGACGAGACCAGCGTCGCCGTGGAGATCCCCGAGGATCTGGCGCTGTCGGCCCGGAGCCCCTCGGCCTGGAGCATCGCCGCCTACCGCGACCTCTCGGAGGTTCGGCGTATCGAGACGGCGCTCTTTGGTGCCCGAGGCCGGCACGAGCGGGTACTGGGCCTGGATGACGAGGTGGATGCTCCGGAGGGGGAGAGGGTCTCGGTGACAGGGGAGATAACCCGCGATGTAAAGAGGCGCGTGGGGCTCATCGACACCGCCAGGAGCCAGGCGGTCTACGGGTTCCTTGCGGACGCCGGACCGCTGCAGACCCGGGACATGACCGTGCTCTGCTCCAGCCTGTTCGCCACGGTGGCCCTCAGCTCGCTTTCGGACGCTCCGATCCGCGATTCCGAGCGCCTCCTGCTGGCGGCGGTCGGCCGTGCCGAGAACACGGGCTTCGAGTACAACTTCACCCGCAAGAAGCGGCTCAGCAGCGGTAGCGGCCCGATCTTGATCGATCCGATTCGGGCGACGGTGAGCATCGCCACCGCTCGCCCGGACCTCCGGGTGCACGCGCTCTCCCCGGACGGTTCTCGCTCCTCCGAGGTTCCGGCGAGCTACACCGACGGCAGGCTGACCTTCGAGATCGGTCCCGAGGCGAAGACGATGTACTACGAAATCGGCCGCTAGCACGATCGGCGGAGAAGGGCCGGGGCGACCGGCGGGGTGCGCCTAGGCCGTGCGCCGTCCACCTCTCCCGGCGGCTCGCAGGGCCGCTTGCCGGGAGAGGTCTCCGTGACGGCCCGAAGGGCCGGAGCGGAGGGTGAGGGGGGAATCCACCCGACCGACGACAGAGACGGGCCGTTGGCCGTTGCCCTCTCCTGAGCGGTGTTTGCGA